>Ga0302347_1003945_pt1 | contig 12387 bp, 8 predicted proteins | sample PhyWR1_FD_202178 | JGI IMG/M metagenome (GOLD analysis project Ga0302347, IMG submission 202178) | Leaf surface microbial communities from wheat plants in UC Gill Tract Community Farm, Albany, California, United States - DLSL W.R1 (v2)... | ecosystem: Host-associated > Plants > Phyllosphere >...
GCTTGCCAGCGATGCAGACCACGGGGTGAAATCAACGTCCCTTAGCCTTGCACTGGGGGCGTTGGCAGTTTCAGGCGTCGGTCAGTTGCAAGGCGACCCGGCCACGGCACGGGCAATCGTCCATGTAGCGATGGGCCTCTACGAACTCTTCAAAGGGGAACACCCGCACTTCCAGTGGCAACAGCACCCGGTCGGCGGTCAACTGGTTGATCTCGCGCAGCGCACGTTGCATGGCTTCTTCATCCTGGGCAATGCCCAGCTCCGGCTTGCCGGTGAAGTTACCGATACAGTGAACAAAGAACTGGATGTTCTTCTGGAACGCCGCACAGGCCGGGAACGGGGTGTTGTTGCCGCCCTGCAGGCCATACAGCACCAGACTGCCCCGGGGGGCCAGCACATCACCCAGCACCGACATCTGCGGACCGCCAAGGCCGTCAAGTACAACGTCGACCCCTTTGTTGTCAGTGATCTTGTTGATTTGCATCAGCAAGTCCTGCTCCTCGGTGACTATGACCTTGTCTGCACCCAGAGCCAGCAAACCTTCACGCTCTGCAGCATCCCGGGTCGCCGCAATGACCTTGACCCCCAACGCCTTGCCCAGCTGCACGAACGAAGGCCCTGCGCAGTGGCTGGCATCGGTGATCAGCACGGTCTGGCCGGGCTTGACCCGCGCCAGATCGACATAGGCAAAGTAGGCGATCAGCAAAGGCGTGTAATGCACACTGGCCTCAACCGGGGTCAGGACATCCGGGTAGCGAGTGAGGGCCGAACGCGGCATCACGATCAGCTCGCCATAGGTGGGATAGTCGTTGGCACTCTGGCCGGGAAAGCTGGCGACCTTGTCACCCACCGCCAGATCCTCCACACCGGCACCTAGGGCAGTGACAATACCGGCCATCTCATGGCCGATACCTGCAGGCAAGCGGGCCTGGCTCGGGGCCAGGTTCTGCCGCCAGAGCACGTCATACCAGCTGATACCAATAGCCTGGACACGCACCTGCACTTCCCCGGCCGCAGGCGCAGCGACCTCGTGCTCTTCGCACGTGAGTACCTCGGCCGGGCCAAACTTGTGAAAACGGATCGTGCGCGACATTACAAACCTCGCCTAATTAATCGCTAATGCCACGGACTTTATCCGGGCTTTGTGCGCAAGACTAACAGACAGCATTAATAGTCGACATGCCTGACATTGATCCGCAGGCATTTTGTCCGCTGGCAAACAGCACTGCGGCCAGTAAAAACGCAGAAAGCCAATCTACCGTGTGTCGATTTACGAGTTTTGCCAGTAAGATCCGTTACCTACCTCACCGTTGAACCGCCTGTGAAGCCTGCCAGATGAACCGTAACGACTTGCGTCGCGTCGATCTGAATTTGCTGATCGTCTTCGAAACCCTGATGCATGAGCGCAGTGTGACCCGCGCCGCCGAGAAACTGTTTCTGGGGCAACCGGCAATCAGTGCGGCACTTTCACGCCTGCGCAACCTGTTCGACGACCCTTTGTTTGTGCGCACCGGGCGCAGCATGGAGCCTACGGCCCGGGCGATCGAGATTTTTGCCCTGCTGTCTCCGGCCCTGGATTCAATTTCCACGGCCGTGAGCCGCGCCTCGGAGTTCAACCCGGCCACCAGCACCTCGGTATTCCGGATTGGCCTGTCAGATGATGTGGAATTTGCGCTGCTGCCCATGCTGCTCAAGCGCTTGCGGGCAGAAGCGCCGGGGATCGTGCTGGTGGTGCGCCGGGTCAACTACATCCTGATGCCGCCGCTGCTGGCCTCCGGTGAAATTTCCGTGGGTGTCAGCTATACCAGCGACCTGCCGGCCAATGCCAAGCGCAAGGTATTGCGCCGCAGCAAGCCCAAACTGTTGCGCGCCGACACAGTGCCCGGCCCGTTAAGCCTGGATGACTTCTGTGCCCGGCCCCATGCCCTGGTTTCATTTGCCGGCGACCTCAGCGGCTTTATGGACACCGAGCTGGAAAAAATGGGCCGCAAGCGCCACGTCGTGCTGGCCGTACCGCAGTTCAACGGCCTGAGTACCCTGCTCGCCGGCACCGACATCATCGCCACCGTGCCGGATTACACCGCCGAAGCCCTGACCGCCGCCGGCGGCGTTCGCGCCGAAGACCCGCCGCTGGACACCCCGGCCTTTGAACTGCACATGGCATGGCGCGGCGCCCAGGACAACGATCCCGGGGAGCGCTGGTTGCGCTCGCGAATTCAGATGTTCTTTGGCGACCCTGAGAGTCTGTAGGTGTCGTCGGACAGGCTGTTATCTGATCATTTATGCCTTTCCACCAACCATGGAGCTCCATTCACTTCCAGTTGTTGGGTCGGCCTCTTCAATTGCTTGATAACCGACCCAACCGATGTTGTGAGTCAAGATATCGGTTTGCTCTTGGGTGCTGCCTCAGCCTGACAATGTATATGCACATTGTTTAATACTAACGGCGACGCAAGTTGATACATGCGGCCTATCAAGCTGATGTTCAATCCAAATGATCCCCTGACGATTATTTATCCCAAGGCCCATACGCAAACGTGCCCACGGCATTCAGGCCTGCTCGACAGCGCTTGCAATTTTTTGGATCAAACGTACAACTTGGCGATGTTTATGCCTTAGTCGAGCGCCTGTTTACCGCTACCATTGCCGCACCCAGCCCACAGATCAGTTCAATGAAGGAACAGAAGAAATGATCGAAACCCGCCTGCTACGCCAATTCATCGCCGTGGCTGAAGAGCTGAATTTCAACAAGGCGGCCATTCGCCTGCATATGGCCCAGCCCCCGTTGAGCCAGGCCATCAACCGGCTGGAAGACAAACTGGGGTTCAGTCTGTTCACGCGCAATAAACGCGGGGTCAAGCTGACCCCGGCTGGCGATGCATTCCTGAACACTGCCTACAGCACGTTGAAGGAGCTGGAACTGGGCATCGAGCACGCCCGCCAGGTGTCCCAGGGCATTGCCGGCAAACTCACGGTGACTGCGTTGTCGATCGCCTACTACGAGTCACTGCTCAGTACCTTGCGCCAGTTCCGCGAGTCCTACCCCAAAGTCCAGTTGATCATCAAGGAGATGCCTTCTTCCAGCCAGGCCAGGGCCATTGTGTCGGGAGAAGCGGATATTGCCTTCATGCGCAAGTTGCCGATCTCGGCGCAAAACGTCGAGTCGCGCCTGCTGCTGGACGAAGAGATCGTGATGGCGATGCCCGCCGATCACCCGAAGGCGAAGGAAGGTCGGATCGACTTGAGGGATTTCGCCGGGGAAGACTTCGTATTCACCCCCCAAGCCCTGGGCATCGGCTATCACAGTCAGTTGATCGCCTTGTGTGAAGCCGCCGGTTTTTACCCCAGGGTGGTGCAGGAGGCTGCGCAGATCCAGACCTTGATCGGCTTGGTGGCCTGCGGTTTCGGGGTTGCCCTGGTGCCTGAGTCGATTGCCGGCTCAATCATGCGCGACAAGGTCCTGTTCCGCCGGATCAACTCCGTGACCGCCTCCCCCAACCCGGCCATCGGCCTGTATATGAGCTGGAACACCGACAACCAATCACCGTTGATGGACAGCTTCATTTCCATGCTCGACTTCAACGCCGGTCCCCGGGTCGAGGGGATGCTGGCCGCCCGGGTCAGTTAGAGTGCCAGCAGGCTGTTCAAGCTCGCGACGCCAGTGCGCGGGATCAATAACCTGGCGGCCCGGCCGTCATCAACGGTGCAGATAATGGTTATGAACCGAGATTCACTCGCCCCCGTTAAAACCTCAAGCAAACATTGGCGAGCCGACCGATAAAGCAAACTACTTTCGCGTTTATTGGCAAGCGCCTGCAGCTGTCAGCGAGAAAAACCGATACTTGAGTATTCGACCTGTTATTCAGTCAGGATCGTGCCGTCCCGTGATACGCCAACCCGCCAAACATCACAACTAAACCAGCCATTCACCGCGGGTCAATACTCGCGCCATCAAAAAGCAACCAAGCCCCGCCAATAGTATTAAACAGAGACTTTTAAAGTATTTCTCATCTCACTCTTGGCGCCGCACTATCCCCTCCACCTTTGCAACAACGGGTTGCGCCCCTCCCCCACAACCGAGTCTTTATGCCAGCCGTCATCTACATTTTTTCGCTCTGTACTTTTACCTTCGGCCTGTCCGAATTCGTTGTTGCCGGCCTGGTGTCGGCGATCTCGATGGACTTGCATGAGTCCATCTCCCAAGTTGGCTCTGCCATCGCCGCCTATGCCTTGGGCGCCGCCATCGGCGCACCGATCATCACGGCCCTGTTGGCCAACTGGCGCGACAAAACCATCTTGTTGCTGACCCTCGGCGTGCTTGCCGCCGGCAGCGTGGCCATCAGTCTGGCGCCCGATGTACTGACCTTGCATGGCGTGCGTTTCATCATCGGCCTCGCGCATGGGGTATTCATGGCCGTGGCCTCCAACGCGGCGGTCAAACTGGTCGACCCGGTGCGCGCAGGGCGAGCGCTATCGCTGGTATGGATGGGCCTGACCCTTTCAATCGCCTTTGGCGTGCCTCTGGGCACCTTCTTCGGCAGCTACTGGTCATGGCGCATGGTGTTCCTGGCCATCGGCGGCCTGGGCCTGATCAGCACCCTGGGCCTGGTGCTGCTGATGCGCCAGCAACCCCGTTGCGCAAGTCCCCGCACCACAGACCTGAAACAAAGCCTCGCGGCCCTGTTGCACCCTGAACTGTTGGGGGCTGCCACGATCGCGATGCTGGTGAGCGTGGCGACTTTTTCATTCTTTACCTTCGTATCGCCGTTCCTGCTGGACATTACCCGTGTCCCGCCGCAGGCTCTGAGCCTGGCGATGCTGGTGTTCGGTATCTGCTCCATTCTCGGCAATTTGCTGGGGGGCTATCTCGTGGATGCCTTCGACGCCGATCGATGTTTGCTCGGCGGGTTGACGGCATTGATGCTTAATCTGTCGGGGTTGTACCTCTGGGGCGATTCAATGATCGCCACGTTAACGCTGGTGGGGCTATTGGGAGTGGTGTTCTTTGCCATAGTGACCATGTCGACCCTGCGCATGCTGCGCCTGGCACACCACTACACTCCGCAGTCCAGTGCTGTGGCTTCAGGGCTTAATATTGCGTCCTTCAACCTCGGAACGGCGTTGGGAGGCATAGGTGCAGGCTGGGTGATTACCCATTTCGGGCTCGCCTATATCCCCATTGCGGGCGCCGCTGCAGCAGGTGTGGCCATCGGCGCACTTGCCCTGCAAATGAAAAGCAGGCCTCCAACTGCCGATGGACACGCGGTCTGACCTGACCTGCAGCTAATAGCCGAACAGCGACTTGCTCTCCAGGTATTCGTCAAACCCCGACTCACCCCACTCACGGCCGTTACCCGACTGTTTGTAGCCACCAAAAGGCGCGGCCTGGTCGGCCCGTGCGCCGTTGAGGTGAACCATGCCGGTGCGCAGTTGGCGGGCAACCTTGCGACTGCGCTCCAGGCTTGCCGAAGTGACGTAACCCGACAATCCATAGGGGCTGTCGTTTGCGATGGCGATGGCCTCGGCTTCGCTGTCGTACGGCATGATCGCCAGCACCGGGCCGAAGATTTCTTCACGGGCCACCAGCATGTCCGGGGTGACGTCGGCAAATATCGTCGGCTGCACATAGTAGCCGCGCTCAATCCCTGGCGGTCGCCCCGGCCCCCCGGCAATTAACCGCGACCCCTCGGCAATGGCCTGCGCAATCATGGCCTGTACCCGCTCAAACTGCATGGCATTAGCCACCGGGCCTATGGCCGTGGCCGGGTTACTGTCGTCAAAGCACACCTGCGCCAGCACTTGCCGGGCGATCTCAATCACCGCCTGTTGTTGCACCCGAGGCACCAGCAAACGCGTCGGAGCATTGCACGACTGGCCACTGTTGCGCATACAGCCCAGCACGCCGTGGCGCACGGCGCCTGGCAGGTCGGCATCGTCGAGCAGGATATTCGCGGATTTGCCGCCCAGCTCCTGGGACACACGTTTGACCGTATCGGCGGCCATTTTGGCCACAGCGATACCGGCGCGGGTCGAGCCGGTAAAGGACACCATATCCACGTCAACATGGCGGGCCAGTGCGGCTCCCACCCCAGGGCCGTCGCCGTGGACCAGGTTGAATACGCCTTTGGGCACGCCAGCCTCATGCAGTACCTGAGCGAGGATATGCGCCGACAACGGCGCGCGCTCACTCGGTTTGAGTACCAGGGTGCAGCCCACCGCCAGAGCGGGCGCGAGCTTGCAGGTGAGCTGGTTGAGCGGCCAGTTCCAGGGCGTGATCAGTGCACACACGCCGATTGGCTCTCGCACCACCAGCGAACTGCCCAGGCGACGTTCGAAACGGTACTCGCGCAACACCTCCAGCGCCTGCACCAGATGGCCCAGGCCCGCCGGCACATGGGCATTGCGCGCCAGGGACAGCGGCGCGCCCATCTCCAGGTGCACCGCTTCGATTAAAGCCTCGCTGTGGCGCTTGTAGGCTTCGATGATGCTGTGCAGCAGTTCCATGCGCGCTTCAAGGGAACTGCCGGCGAATCCAGGAAACGCCTGGCGGGCCGCGCGGACTGCACGGTCCACATCCTGCCCGTTACCCAGGATGATGCGCGCGATCACCTGTTCGGTGGACGGGTTCACCACCGCTTCCACGCTTTCGCCGTGGGGTTTGACCCAGGCGCCATCAATATAGAATTCAAACAGATCGGACATGTTGTCGACGCCCCTCAGGCCACCTGATTCAAAGCACCCGCCAAGGTGTCAAACACCTGGGCAATCTCCTGCGGGCTGATCACCAGCGGCGGCGAAATCACGATGGTGTCGCCCGAGCCGCGTACCAGCACGCCCTGTTCAAAGCACCACTGCGCAACCTCGCTGCCGCGTGCGCCGGCGGCACCGGGGCGTGGCTCAAGTTCGACGGCGCAGAGCAAGCCGATGGCGCGTACATCCAGTACCGGGCCAACGCCCTGCAGCGCCAGCGCAGCAGACTGCCAGAGGCCGCTGACCGCGTTAACGTGCTCGTTGATGCCCAATTCGCGGTGCACCTCGATGGTCGCCAGCCCGGCCGCACACGCCAGCGGATGCGCCGAATAGGTGTAGCCGTGCATCAGCTCGATGACGTTCGCCGGCCCGGCCATGAATGCTTCGTACACCGCACCGCTGACCAGCACGCCCCCCATAGGTACGGCGCCGTTGGTCAGACCTTTGGCCGTGGTGATCAGGTCCGGCGTCACGCCGAAGGCCTGGGCGGCAAAGCTGGCACCTACGCGGCCAAAGCCGGTAATCACTTCATCGAATATCAGCAGCACACCGTGGCGGGTACAGATCTCGCGCAAGCGCTGCAAATAGCCCTGGGGCGGTGGATAGACGCCGCCCGAGCCTGTTACCGGTTCGACGATGACAGCGGCCACGGTGCTCGGGTCCTGGATATCCAGCAACTGAGTCAGTGCATCAGCGTAACTCTCGCCCTGTTGCGCGAGCCCCGCGCTGAAACGCATGCCCGCGTCGTAGGGCAGCGGCAGGTGTGACACCTCCCCCAGCAAAGGCCCAAAGTCACGCTTCTGGCGGCCGATACCCGACACCGAAAGACCACCGAAACCCATACCGTGGTAGCCCTTGGCACGCCCGATAAACTTGGTGCGGCGGCTTTCGCCCCGGGCCTGGTGATAGCCACGGGCGATCTTCAACGCGGTGTCTACGGCTTCGGAACCCGAGTTGGTGAAGAACACGTGCTCCATACCTGCGGGGCTGATTTCGATCAGGCGCTCGGCCATCTCCAGGGCGTGGGGGTGACTCATCTTGAATGACGAGACAAAGTCCAGGCGCCCCGCGGCCTCGCGAATGGCTTCGACAATTTTTGCCTGGCCATGCCCGGCATTCACACACCACAGCCCGGCCATTGCATCCAGCACACGGCGGCCATCGCTGGTGGTGTAGTACATACCCTCGGCGCTGGTGAACATCATCGGTTGTTGCTGGAACTGGCGCATCGGGGTAAACGGCGCCCAGAACGCGCCGCTGGCAGTCTCTGGCTGTTTGCAAAAATCGTTCATGGTGACTCCTGAAATACTGTTGCGGGATGGCCAGTCAGCGTCGGGCGCTGTAACGGACCTGCGTTAACATTGACGCTGCGGTCCACAGACAAGGTGCCGTGCTCAAGCCGGCAGGTGACGCGGTCACAAAATGCCGTTTCGACAAATTGCCAGCTCATGTTCAGCGCCCCGTCTGCGGTCCAGACCGCTTGCGCCACCACCGGGGTCATGTCCGGCTGGTATTGGTGATGCAGATAGTGGCCGGTCATGCTGGTCCGGCTTTCGATGGCGTCGGTAAACCCGGCGCGGATGCAGTGGCTGCCGCGGGGGTCGGTGAGGTAGAAGTCGCAGTAGCCATCACCGAACACCAGGCGCACCTGGCTGACCTGATCTTCATTGGCCTGCATCTCGAATGTGCCGCTGAACCCGGCCTGGCGCGACGAAGTCGATGCACCGGACAGAGACGGCCGCTGCTGGCGGGCCAAGAGTGCCGCCAGCTGCGGGTCAGCCGCGCTGTCGGCCGGCCCGTCCAGCGCAGGCAACAGATGCTCCCAGAGCAGGCTGTGCAAACGCCGTTCGCCCAATGGCAGCCCGGCAGTAAATGCAATCACCGCGTTCTGCTGTGGCAACACAATGCACTGCTGGCCAAATACCCCGGAGGCGTAATAGCCACCGTGCAGGGTCATCCACCACTGATAGCCGTACCCCTCGCGACGAGTGATACCGGCGGCGCCGGACTCGTCGCGGCCCAGGTAGCGCTTGCCATCGAAGGCGCCCATCCACACATCCTCGACATGCCCGCGCGTGGCCTCGGCCACCCACTCGCGGGACAGCAGTTGCTGCCCTTCCCAGCTTCCTTGCTGCAAGTGCAGTACACCGAACTTGAGCAAATCCTCGGTACTGCAACTCAAGCCGTTACCGCCGGTGTTGTAACCGCCAGGCGCCAGATCCCACTCGATACGACCCATGCCCATGGGCTCGAAGATACGTGCGTTGCACAGTTCAAAGGCGGTCTGGCCGCTAACGACACTGACAATGGCCGAGAGCATGAAACTCGACGCGCTGCTGTAGATGAAGCGCTGTCCTGGCGGGTCTTCGACCGGCTCATTGAGGAACAATCTGACCCAGCTTTCACTGCGCCCGCGCCAGGCCCCGCCGGAAATCCCCTGACGATGGCCGGTGCGCATGGTCAGCAAATCGCGCACGGTCATGGCCGCCAGGTGTTGGCTGATGGGGGTCGGGCATTGGCCGGGAAAAAAATCCACTACTTTGGCGTCCAGCGACAGCACGCCGTCATCCACCAACAGCCCGATGGCCATGGACACCCAGCTCTTGGTTGCCGAATGTTGAACGTGCAGCCGGTCTGCACGGTAAGGCGCCCAAAACGCTTCGGCCACCACTGCGCCGTCGCGATACAGCATGAAACTGTGCAACTCCAGGCCCGCAGCGTTCACCGCATCGATGAAATCACTCACGCCACGCGCCGACACGCGTTGTTGGCCGGGCAATGCCCGCCGCAACGGCAAACTCGTCATCTGATCTATCCCCTCATTCCACTGCTTGGGCGTGCGCCAGGCTCACCCTGGCGCACGCCGATACCGCTACCAGAGCGCCAGGCTGTAACCCAGGATCACTCGATTCTCATTGGTGTCGCGGGCAAAGTTGCTGGTGGCGCTGGCGTTCTGCCAACGCAGCGACACGTTCTTGAAGGTGCCGCTCTGCACCACATAGCCCAGGCTTAAATCACGCTCCCATTCGCGCCCTTCGCCGTTGAAGCCGATGACCTTGGCGTCAAAGCCCTTGGCATAACGCGTCGAAAACAGCAGGCCCGGTACGCCCAGCACGGCAAAGTCATAGTCATAGCGGGCATGCCACACCCGTTCGTTGGTCTGGGAGAAGTTGGCCAGTTGGTACTCGGTGAACAGGTAGGTGTTGCTGCCGTCAACATAGGTGAAGGGTGTCGCACCGTACTGCTGCTGGTAGCCGCCGCTGAGGTTGTGGCCATTGAGGCCGTAGCCCACCCGGGTACTCAACGCACGGTTATCCACTTTGCCGGCAAGCGCCGAGCCGTCTTCACTGGCACTGAAGTAACGGATGTCGGTCTTGAAGGTACCGGGGCCCCACTTGAAGCTGTTTTTCAAACCCAGGTAATGCTGTCGGTACAGGCTTTCCAGTTGCGCAAACTGGTAGGTGACCAGGGTGGTCGGCGTCAGCTTGTAGTCGCCGCCGGCGTAGCGAAACTCGTCGCTCCTGGCGCTGCTTTTGTAGGCGCCGTACTGGCTGGTAAGCCCCATGTCCTCGTAGTGAGTCGAGTCCCGTTGCTTGACCTGGTCCAGCTGGCCCACGCTCAACGTCAGGTTGTCGATGTCTTTGGAGGTCAGCGCCGTACCACTGAAACTCTGCGGGAACAGACGGCTGAGGTTCGGCTGCAGGGTCGGCAGGTCGGGCACCATGTAGCCCACCCGCAGCTCGCTTTGGGCCAGGCGCGCCTTGCCGGTGATACCGAGCTTGGAGTAGTTGTCATGGGCGCGGCGGGCATAGCTGGGGGAGCCCGGCTCGGCCACGCTCGAGCGCGCCAGCAGCCCTGTGCCTGAATTGTCCGGGCTGGAATCAAGCTTTACGCCCAGCATGCCGACTGCATCCAGACCAAAACCGACGGTGCCCTCGGTGAAGCCCGACTCAAGGTTCAGGATAAATCCCTGTGCCCACTCCTCGCGCTTGTTCTGCCCGCTGGATTCGCGGTAGTCGCGGTTGAAGTAATAGTTCTTCAGTTCAAGTGCAGCTTTGCTGTCGGAAACGAAGTCGGCCTGAGCAAACACGGGCATGAAACTGGCGCCCACGACCCCGGCACTGGTAACGACTTGGTTGATGCGGTTCTTCATGTGTAGGTTCCTGGCAGACAGGTTGAGTAAGGTTATTTTTGTTTTCTTCGGCCATGGCTTCGCCCGCTTCGCAAATCATCGATTTGCGAAGGGTTGGGGTTCTACGCCATGGCCTGGGGTGCTGCAGTCGCTAAATCACACTGGCGCGAAGGCGATAACTGCCATCCGCACGTTTCTCCAGGGGGCTGGCCGCCGCGAGGAGCCGACGGGTATAGGGGTGTTGCGGGGTGTCGAAAATACTGTCCCGCGAGCCAATTTCAACCACCTCGCCCTGGTTCATCACCGCCACGCGATGGGCGATGCGCTCCACCGCCGAGAGGTCGTGGGAGATAAACAGGCAGGCAAATCCATATTGGCGCTGCAAGCGCTCGAACAGTTCGAGGATCTGCTTCTGGATGGTCATGTCCAGCGCCGAAATCGGCTCATCGGCAATGACCAGTTTTGGCCGCCTGACCAGCGCCCGGCCAATCGCCACGCGCTGACGTTGCCCACCGGAGAGTTGATGGGCAAAGCGCTCACGAAACTGCTCGGGCAAGCCCACGTCCACCAGCGTATCGGTGACCCGCTGACGTTTTTGCGCAGGGTTCAGCCCCGGCTCATGGCGCAGCGGCTCGGCGATGATCTGGCCGACGGTCATGCGCGGGTCAAGGGATGAATACGGGTCCTGGAAAATCATCTGGCATTGCAGGCGATGCGCGCGGTTGGCGGCCTTGAGGATATCCACGCCTTGAAACATGATCGCCCCGGCGCAGGGCGTGACCAGCCCGACCACCGCACGTCCCAGGGTGGTCTTGCCCGAACCGCTGCCACCGACCAGCGCCAGAGTCTCCCCCGGGGCGATGCTCAGGTTCACCGAATGCACCACGCGCTTTGGCACGCTACGGCCCCAGAAACTGCGGGGGCCGGGATGTTCGATACACACATCGCGAACCTGCAACAGCGCGCTGTCTGAGGCCGGTAGTGGTACCAGCTTGCCACGGCGCGGCAACGCCTCCAGTAACTGGCGGGTGTAGTCGGCCCGGGGCGCAAACAGGATGTCTTGGATACGGCCCTGCTCCACGGCTTTGCCCGAGCGCATCACCACCACTTTGTGGGCATAACGCGCCACCAGGGACAGGTCGTGGCTGATAAACAGAATCGCGGTGCCTTGCTCGCGGGTCAGTTCCAGCATCAGCTCGATCACGTCCAGCTGTGCCAGGCAATCCAGCGCGGTGGTGGGCTCGTCGGCGATCAGCAGTGCCGGGCGCAACAACATCACCGACGCGAGCATGATGCGTTGGCGCATGCCGCCGGAAAACTGGTGCGGGTAGGACGCCAGGCATTTCTCGGCGTCCTTGATGCCGATACGTTGCAGCATCGCGATACAGCGCTCGCGGATCGCGGATGCGTCCAGGGTGGTGTGCAACTTGAGCGCCTCACTCATCTGCCGGCCTATGGTCAGAGCCGGGTTGAGCGACACCATGGGTTCCTGGAATACCATGCCG
>Ga0302347_1003946_pt1 | contig 12386 bp, 7 predicted proteins | sample PhyWR1_FD_202178 | JGI IMG/M metagenome (GOLD analysis project Ga0302347, IMG submission 202178) | Leaf surface microbial communities from wheat plants in UC Gill Tract Community Farm, Albany, California, United States - DLSL W.R1 (v2)... | ecosystem: Host-associated > Plants > Phyllosphere >...
TTGAGGAAGGGTCAGAACCGTGATTGGGCTCTGTCAATCCGAAACAGCCGATCAAATCGCCTGATGCCAATTTTGGAAGATATTTTCTTTTTTGTTCTTCAGATCCGTATTCGAAAATAGGAAACATCACCAATGAAGACTGTACGGAAGCGGCTGAACGAACTGCAGAATCGCCTCTTTCCAGTTCCTGCATAATGAGTCCATAAGAGATCTGGTCTAGCCCTGGGCCGCCATATTCCTCAGGAATGTAAGGTCCCAAAGCACCGATGTTGCCCAATTCCTTCATCAATCCCGGAATATCTGTGTGATCCTGTGCTGCCTGATCTATTTTCGGCATCACAAAACTCTCGACCCAGCTGCGAACAGATTCGCGGATAAGCTTGTGTTCTTCGGTCAACAGGGCATCTATGGAATAATAATCGGGTATGCTGGTGAGTGGATAATATGACATTGATTTGTTTTGCCTAAAAATAGAGCTTTTCCTGAATTACCAAAAAGTTTTGTGGACAAATAATTCATTTTCTGACTTTATACATTCTTAATGATAAAATACTTTTGACTAATCCAGTCGTAATGTGCATCAATACTCATATTTCCAATGAATCAAAAACCGGTTAGGGGTGGTTCGGAAGGGGGGTGTCTCAGGTTGTGAAATGGCTACAACAGGTACGAGAAGTGTCTGAAGCAGGTTCCGAAGTGCCTGTAACTACTTACATAAGTGTCTGCAACCACTTGCCAAAGTACCTCCGGGCATTTGTTAACCGCCTGTAGCCACTTGGGAAAGTGTCTGTAGGTAGTAGCGAAGTGTCCGGAGGCAGTTTAACAACTGCCTTTTGCTACTACGCCAACCACTTGTGGGCGGTTTTGAACCGGCTGGAGGCGGTTTTTTAGATTGGTGTTGGAATTAATGTTATTTTTAGGGTTTATAAATCAATCTTACTAAAATTATTTTGGATAGTTAAGATGATATGAATACAGATGAAAAATCAATCATTATTTTTGGAACGCTGATGATTGTGCTATTGGAATCGGTAATGTGTGTAATGCAATTTGATTTATGCCATCTAATTCAATGAAGATATTTATAAGTATTATTTAGAAATTGAATGTCAAAATAAAGAAACTAATCTTTGAAAATATAGATGTTGAACGTTCATTCAATGTTCTATAACCTGTTTTACCTGTTTAAATTATGAGATTAAAATCCTTAAGTTGTTTAATATTATTTTTAATATTAACTAGTTGTCAAAAAAAAGATGCAGTTGTAAGAAGGGAAAACGAACCTGATATACATCTTCTTAGAAGTGAGGATAAAGAAATGAATAACGCAATCGAAAGTGCGCAAAAATCACTTTATAAATTTAAAGAAGCTATTAAAAGTAAGAATCCAAATTATTATAATTTTGCGCTTAAAGAAAGATTTGGTACTGATGATGGTGGTGGAGAGCATATTTGGATAAGCGAAATTCAATATGACGGAGAGAAATTTCATGGAATTGTTGATGGTGACCCAATTTCAACGAAGCAAGTAAAATTCGGTGATACAATTGAAGTGAATTTTAAAAATATAACAGACTGGATGTATTTTGATAAGAATACCGTAAAAGGATCATTTACAACCAGAGTTTTGAGAAAAAGGATGTCTAAGGACGAACTGAATAAAATGGATAGAGAAAGTGGTGTAACATTTGAGAAGGAATAAAATTTCTTATGAAATTAAAGCTGAAATTAAAAGATCAAATTATAGTAGTACCATAAAAGCAAAGGCTCCAAATCAATTGGAGCCTTCATCTTACTTTTCTTTCACATCTTTTGTAACCTGTTTCTCGGCATTCTCAGCTTTCTTTTCCTGCGCACGTTTGTCTTTTCTCTGTTGTGCTCGGGATTTTTTCACAGCCCGTTTTTCCTCCCGGATGACTTTGTTGGACTTTTTATTATATAAAGCTTCCAGAATGCCTTGTCCGGTTTTACTGAAGATTTTGATTTTTGGTTTCTCGTGCGTTCCTGTGACTACCACAGGGAAACCAATCCAGCCTGCGGGTGGCAGACCAACCCGGATTCGGAAATCGAGAAGGCCGTTGAAACTGGTCGTTCCACTGATTGACGGTCGTAAGACCGAAACTTTGAAAGTAAACGGGTCTACGTGGATCAGATTATTTTTGATATTCGTTTTGATATCTACACCTTTCATATCGGGATTGTTGAAGGCACTTGCGCCAATATCATTTCCAACTGCGGAAAGCATCTTCAGGTTTTTGACCTCCACATCTTTTAGATTGACATTTCCGCCGCCTTCAAGAGAAGGATAAATCGGTTTCATATTCGCATCGAAATCGCCTTTCAACTTGTAATCTAATGACACAATTCCTTTCACATCTTTGGCTGCAGTCGCCATTTCACGAATCATATCAATTTCTTTATAAGCCCTCTGAACATCGAAGTTATCAACCTTCAAAGCGATATCATAGTTGGCTGTGATCGGCGATTCGTTCTGATATCTGGCATCGATGCCCATCCTGCTGCCGACGATGTCAAAAGTGGTATTTTTAAGGTAAACTTCGCCTTTGTTGACAGATGCCAAACCAACAAGATTGTTCAGTCCAAGCCCTTTAAATTCAACTTTTTTAGCATTTGCTTCCAGTGAAACATCCAGGTTTGTAGGCACAATCACGACGCCGCTGCTTTTCGGATTTTCTTCCTTCGCGTAAGTCACTGCCAAAGATTTGTCTCTGTTGTCGCCTTCTTTCAGTGCCATAAATTCATCAATCAAAATATAATTGGACTTGAGATGGAATTTTCCGTGCAAAGTTCCCTTTCTCTCGATGAAATAATTAATGGTATTCAAAAGATATCCATTCAAGGCAAAATCGGACTTACCATAATTGGCAAAGAATTTTCCTAACCACATTTTCTCATTTTCAAACTCAAAATTTCCTTCCCTGATGAAGAATGATTTGGGAAGATACTCTGTCGTGGCTTTTATATTTTTGAGGATCAAGGTTCCGCTGTTGTCCAGCTTGCTGTACTGTCCGTTTGTAGCATAGCTTTGTCGGCCGTTCAGAGAGAGGTTTGCCATAATAAGGCCGCTGACATCGAAGCCTTCTTTCTTGAAAACCTGGTATATTCTTCCAACGTTCAAAACGCCTTTTGCACGTACTTTATACAATAAATCCTCAAAATTCTGAAGATCTGCCGTGACAAAAACAGGATTGCCCTCGAAATCAAATTTGAAAGGATCCAACTTTACGCCAAGGCTCTTGAAGGTGCCATCCGTGTTGTGAATGTTGGCCAAAATATTGATGTTTTCGATAGCATTTGGATAATATTTAGTTTTGAGCCAGCCGTTTTTCAGATTAAAATAACCTTTCGTTTTCGGGAATAACTTTTTATCCAGACTGAAAATACCGTCTGATTGGATATCCGTATTCATAAGGCCTTTCAGTTCAATATCTTTCAATCCTAAGGCAGAATCCAAAGTGGCCAGATCGATGCCGCCTTTGATGTTGGCTTTAATATTCATTTCCTCCAGTCCCTGCGTCCTCACGACTGCCCGGAACTTATTATTCTTTCCTAAATCAAAACTTAGATTTCGAAGATCGAGTAGGAGTTTGTTTGTGTCCAAGGAAGGCAAAGCGACATTCAGATCCATATTAAGATTGTTCATCGGAACCGGCGCATTGCTGTTGGAAACAAAGCCTTTGTTCACTTTCAGACTGGCTTTCAGATCTGGTTTTTGGTTTTTTGGCTCGCTAAATCGTCCTTTTAGACTGAAGAACAAATCACTATTTCCTTCGATTTTGGTGTCCTTTACCCAACTCAGATATTGCGGAGGCAAAACGGAGAGCATATCTTTAATAGTGGTTTTTTCCGAAGCTGCATTGATATTCAGATTGTATCCATCCTTCAAAATACTGACGAAACCAGTGAATTTTAGAGGCAGCTCATTGATTCTCAATTCATTTTTTCTCAAAACGAAAGTCAAGGCATTGGTATTGATTCTTGTGATCAAGTCGGCGCGGAGTGATTTTTCCTTGGCGTACCAAATCCTGTTGAGAGCAAAATCAAGCTTATCGATGGCAAGATCGGTTTCGAGGTCAAAAATATCTTCGCTCAATCCGCCTTTTCCGGTATAATTCAGACCTTTTGCCTGCACCAATACGTTGGCAGCGTGGTCATTGTACTTTATATTCCAGTTTTTAAGTTTGATTAAATCTAATTTAATTGAAGCGCCCGCTTCAGTAGTATCTTTAGGTTTTTCGGATGGTTTTGAAATGTAAACATTGTAGTTGACCTGGCCTTTTGAATTGACGAAAACATTGGCCACAGCGTCGTTCACATAGATCTCATCGATCTTGATTTCCTGGTCAAAAATCAGATTTTTAAGATTGATTCCTGCCGAAACTTCCTTCGCTGCCAGAAGCGTATCCTGCTCAAAAGGCTTTGAACCTTTGAGTAAAAAATCATCCACGGAAACCGTCAGAGAAGGGAAGTGGCGAAAAAAAGTAAGGTGGGTTTTCTTGTAATCCAGTTCGCCTGCGAGGTGTTTGTTGGCGAAAATCTTGACCTGATTTGAGATCTGTCCGGGAAATAGTATCGGAATAATGAACATTAGAAATAGAATAGAAGCTATTGTAATTCCAAGCCATTTTATTATTTTAAGAAGTATTGTTTTTATATTTCCACCAGTCATAAACTTACATTTTTGTGATTAATTCAAAGACTGTGCTACAAATTAATTCACAAAAAAACCTTCCACGATTTGAGAAAGGTTTTTGAATTTTATTTTATGACTACAGATATTTTTCGATGATTGGAATGGCAATTTCAGCCATCATTTTGTACCCGTTCTCATTTGGATGAACGCCGTCTTTGGAAAGTAAAATTTCTTTTTGATCTATAAATGCAGAATGAAAATCGACGTAATTTAAAGAGTTTTCAGCTGCAATATCCTTCAGAATTTCGTTGTAGAGCAGGACATCTTTGTTGGCTCTTATTTTTCCGGTAACTGAAATTTTAGAATCAATATTTTCAGAAATTGGAAGAATGCTGATTAAATAAATATCCTTTGAGTAGATTTTTGCATCCTGGACAGCTGTTTCAATATTAGCTTTGAACTTAGTTTGACTTACCATTTGATTTCCATCTTTTACCGCCAAATCATTGGCACCATAAGCGATGAAAACGATATTTCCATCGGATGTATTTCTGGCCTTGATCTCGTGCGGAATTCTTTTGACCAAACCTTCCGTAGTTTCACCGCCGATACCCAGATTGAAAAGAATCACTTCATTCTTATTTTCGTCACTGTATTTCTGAAGCGCATAACGTTTCAGAATATCGACCCAGCCGCCAAAAACGCCATCGTATTCTCCGTAGGTAATGCTGTCTCCGAAGAATAAACCGTAAATCATTTTCTTCATTTCTCTTCTTTAAATCAACTTAAAATTAAAGTAATATTCTGATGTGATTCTAAAATCTCAATTAATATTTCAAATAGAGTCTGTCCGTTTCCGGCTATTAAATCATCCAGCTTCTGTTGGATCAGCTCAATGTTAAATGGTTTTCCTTGCTTGATCTTGTTCTCGTAAAAAACTTTAGTCGCTTCAAAACCTAAATCTTCTTTTGATTTGTCAGATTCTTTCCAAATAATTTCACCTCGAAAACCATAAAGAATATCATCAAAACCATCTAAAGTCCCGACTTTCCAATCTGCATCTTTCATAAAGACTTCAGAAATTTCTTCGTAGAATCCGGACAGATCAGAAAAATGGCTGCCATTGATGACAGCCGTTTTCCTGTTATTTTTATTTGAAGTATTCAACTCCATTTTTGAAGATATTGTGGTAATTCGCTGTGGGAATATTTTTCATCAAACCTTCTGCAAACCTTTCAGGATGTCCCATTCTACCGTAGATTTTTCCATCCGGACTTGTGATTCCTTCAATTCCAAATAGAGAATTGTTAGGATTGAATGGCATTCCGTGAGCAATGTTTCCATCTAAATCTAAATATTGAGTAGCAATCTGTCCGTTCTCAAACAACTTCTGAATTTCTTCTTCCGAAGCCATAAAACGACCTTCACCGTGAGAAATCGGAATGGTAAAAACCTGATCTTTCATTCCTTTCAGCCAAGGCGATTCGTCGTTCAGAACTTTCACATTGACCATTTGGGAAATATGTCTTCTAATCGCATTGTGAGCCAACGTTGGAGAATTTTCATCTAAATCCTTAATTCTACCGTAAGGAAGTAAACCTGACTTCACCAACGCCTGAAAACCGTTACAGATTCCGATGATCATTCCGTCTCTGTCGAGCAATTCGTGAACGGCGTTTCTCATCTTTTCATTTTTTAAAACATTCACAATAAACTTAGCAGAACCATCCGGTTCGTCACCCGCAGAAAACCCTCCTGAGAATGCTAAAATCTGCGACTGTTTAATTTCTTTTACCCACGCATCGATGCTTTCGTCAAGCAACTGATGATTAATGTTAATCAAAGGCAAACTGCTTACGATTGCGCCTTCTTTTTGGAATGCATTCAGCGTATCATATTCACAGTTTGTTCCAGGAAAAACAGGTGCAAAAACTCTTGGCTGAGCAATACCGTGTTTTTTAATGACGATATTTCTTGGGTTGATTGAGTTCAGTTTAGAATCCAATTCAATCACTATTTTTTCCTTTTCAACTGTTGAGAAAAGATTTTCAAAAGTTCTTATATTTGCCTCAAGTAATTTTTCAATTTTAAAATTCAAATTATTGATTTGCAAATTAGTAGAATCTTTAACCTCACCGATTAATTGAAGCTCAACAGAACTTAGTTCTTCAGTCGATTCGATAATTAAACTTCCGATATTTTTAGCTAATAAAACGTTCTCATCAGTAATATTAATTTCAGCTCCCAATCTGTTTCCGAAGCTCATTTTAGCTAAAGCAACTGCAACGCCACCTTCTTTAATTGTTTTCACAGAAACAATCTTTCCGGCTTTAATATTTTCGAAAATCAATTCAAAAACAACCTTTAAATTATCATAGTTTGGAAGTCCGTTTTCCTGTGGAATATGATCATAGAAATACAGTTTATTTTCTGCCTGTTTAAATTCCGGAGAGATCACATTTTTCTTTTCTCCGTTAGCACAAGCGAAAGAAATCAAGGTTGGCGGAACATTCAAATCCTGATACGTTCCACTCATTGAATCTTTCCCTCCGATTGCAGCTAAACCAAGAGTAATCTGTGCATCATAAGCTCCCAAAAGAGAAGCCAAAGGTTTGCCCCATTTCTCAGGATTCTGACCTAGTTTCTCAAAATATTCCTGAAAACTTAATCTGATATTTTTATAATCGCCACCCATTGCAACGATTTTCGCAACACTTTCAACTACGGCATAAGAAGCTCCTAGCAATGAATTCTGCTTTGAAATTTCCGCATCAAATCCCCAACTTGCAAAGGAAACTGTTTCGATGTTTTTCGCTCCTAAAATCGGTAGCGTCTGAGCACTTCCTTCCATCAAAGTCTGCTGATATTTCCCACCCAGAGGCATCGCAACCGTAGTCGCACCGATCGATGAATCAAACATTTCCAACAAACCTTTTTGAGAAGCAACGTTTTTATCTGCAAGGATTTTCAAGAAATTCGCTTCGTTGAAAAACTGAGTTTCTTCTTTCACTTCATTAAGATGAGTAATTTTAACTTCCTGATTTTTAGAACAACCATTTGTATCTAAAAATTCTCTTGAAAGATCAACAATTTTGTCCCCTTTCCAGAACATCTGCATTCTTCCTGAATCTGTCACTTTCGCCACTTCAACAGCCACAATGTTTTCAGCTTCACAGAATTTGATGAACTGCTCTTTATCTTTTGGTTCAACCACAACCGCCATTCTCTCCTGAGATTCAGAAATTGCAAGCTCGGTTCCGTTTAAACCTTCATATTTTAAAGGTAAAACATCCAGATTAACTTCCAAAGAATCAGCGATTTCACCGATTGCTACAGAAACACCTCCAGCTCCGAAATCGTTTGATTTTTTGATTAATCTCGTCACTTCAGGATTTCTGAATAATCTCTGGATTTTACGTTCTTCAACCGCATTTCCTTTCTGAACTTCCGAACTCATTGTGTGAATCGAGGTTTCGTCTTGTTCTTTTGAACTTCCGCTTGCGCCACCAACACCGTCACGACCCGTTGCACCACCTAAAATAATGATAGAATCGCCAGCTTTAGGCTTTTCTCGTCTTACCCAATCCACAGGAACTGCTCCGGTAACGAAACCAACTTCCATTCTTTTTGCTTTGTATCCTTCGTCATAGATTTCGGAAACCATTGTAGTTGCCAAACCTATTTGGTTACCATAAGAAGAATATCCGTTTGCAGCCTGTTTTGTGATTGTTTTTTGAGGTAATTTTCCCGGTAAAGTTTTGTCAACCGGTTCCAACACATCTGCAGCACCCGTTAATCTCATCGCCTGAAAAACGAAAGAACGTCCGGACAAAGGATCTCTAATCGCACCACCTAAACACGTTGAAGCACCTCCAAACGGTTCAATTTCTGTCGGGTGATTGTGGGTTTCATTTTTAAATAATAAATACCAAGGTTCTTTTTTACCATCATATTCAGCTTCGATCTGGATTGTACAAGCGTTGATTTCGTCCGAAACCACCAAGTTCTCCAACTGGCCTGTTTTATGAAAATATCTTCCGCAAACCGTCGCCAAATCCATCAAAGAGATTGGTTTCAATTCGCGTCCTAAGAATTTTCTTTTTTCAATATAATCATTGAAAATGGTTTCCAATGTATGCTTAAATTGTCCCTCAAACTCAATATTTGAAAGTTCCGTTTCAAAAGTTGTGTGACGACAGTGGTCACTCCAATACGTGTCTAAAACTTTCAGTTCAGTTTCCGTTGGATTTCTCTGTTCAGTTTTAAAATATTCCTTAATGAATTTTAAATCATCCAATCCTAAAGCAAAACCGTGATTGTTGAAGAATTCTTCAAGCTGAGGATCATTGAAATTAATGAAATTATCGTGAACCAAAACTTTCGACGGTGTTTCTTCTGCAGGAATATTTAAAACTGATAAATCTTTCTCCTGAGATTCCACTTTATTAATCAAAAGATCTTTAATTTTCACCAAATCAGATTGGGAAATGCCTTCAAACTCAAGAAGTTTACCGCTTCTTACTTTAGATTTCTCATTTTCAGTCAGTAAAGCGATACATTGTTGGGCAGAATCAGCGCGTTGGTCATATTGTCCTGGTAAAAATTCCAATGCGAAATAAATTCCCTGTGCAGGATTTTCTTCGATTAAAATATCAGTAACTGGATCCACAAAAGTGCTATTTACCACTTTTTCGAACTCACCATCGTTCAAATTGAAAATATCGTACACATTGTACACTTTTACATTTTTGACCGACGGAACCACCGCTTTTACTTCATCAAAAATTTTTGGACTTTCTACATCGAAAATCCCTCTTTTTTCTACGAAAATTCTTTTATTCATTATTACTTTTTGCAGATATATTATTCGTCTTTTGTTAAATCTGTTTTTTTCCTTGAATTCACAAGCAGATAATATTTTCCGTTGACATCAAAATCAATTGAATTACTCAATTTCCATTTGCCATAAGTTTCAAAATCAAATTTCCTATTTTCATCTTTATATATCAGAAGATATTGATATTGTTCCATCAAAAATTCGTCTAAAAAACCATCATTTCGAAGTTTTGTAAGGAAATCAATCATTTTATTTGTAGCTAAACTTCCCTTACTTGGTTTAGGATTTTTATCGGTTTTATAATCTATAAATCCATCAATGCCAGCTATCTGAAACTCTAAATAAATACCTGGAATTCCTGCTGCTCTTTCAAACTTGTCAATGCTGTCGAGACTCCATTTTAATTTGTGAAAACTACTGCTCAATGTACTTCTAAGCATTAATGAATCCCTAAAAGCTCCCTTAGCAATATAATTATTAGTATAGTTTGACAGTGGATTTTTTTCTACAATTCTTGATGGTGCAATTTTCCTAAGCACCTCTTCATGTTTTTGGATTAAATCAATTGTATCATTAGTTTTCTGGCTAAATTCAGATACAAAAACCCAATAACCAGCGTCATAAACCTGATAATTTATTAGATTATTCAAATGAGAATAGACACCGCTAATTCCGTTCATTTTGAAGTTTCCGTTCTTATAAGAAACTGTTTTCAAATCAATTTCTTTTGGTCGAAATTTCTTATCTGCCAAACTTGTATTAAAAAAATGAGTAAGTCTCTCTTCATCCAACGAGGCTGGAAAAATTGAGAAATTATATTTTAAATCACTGCCTGCACTTTCATATTGTGCGGAAAATACACTGTCGTTTTTGGAATTTGTATTTAATTCTTTGCGTGAAAGATTTTCTATATTGTTTGGAGCCAACATTCCTGAAATTACATGCGTAAAATCTGAATCCGATTTTATTTTCTTATTTGGTTTTAATTGTTGCGAAAAAACGCAAAAAGAAATAAAAGAAAATATTAATAAAATTAGGTTTTTCATCAGTTAATATTAAAAATGCAGCCGAACAGACTGCAATTATTTATACTTTCAGATCAGATTCCAAACCAATCAACTCGCTGTTTGCGTCTAAGATTGGCTGAACTTCATTCGCAATGAATTCTTCCGTTTGAATTGGCGCAAAACCGATAAAGTTTTTAGGATCAAGAACTTCTTTTAATTTTGATTTGTCTAATTTCAATGAGTTGTCATTTAAAATTCTTTCGATCAAATCGTTTTCTTTGCCTTCTTCTTTCACTTTTTTGGAAGCCTCCATAGAATGAATTCTGATAATTTCGTGGATTTCCTGACGGTCGCCACCAGCTTTAACTTCTTCCATAATAATGTATTCTGTTGCCATAAACGGCAATTCTTCCATTATATGTTTGTTGATTCTGTTTGGATAAACTACAATTCCATTCATAATGTTATTCCAGATCAATAGAATCGCATCAACCGCTAAAAACGCCTGAGGAATTGTCAATCTTTTGTTTGCAGAATCGTCTAAAGTTCTTTCAAACCATTGTGTTGAAGCTACCATTGCAGAACTTGTCGTCAAGGACATTACATATTTTGCCAACGCTCCGATTCTTTCGCTTCTCATCGGGTTACGTTTGTAAGCCATTGCAGACGAACCGATTTGGTTTTTTTCAAATGGTTCTTCAACTTCTTTCAAATTTTGAAGCAAACGTAGATCGTTGGTAAATTTATGGGCGGATTGAGCGATATTTCCTAATAAAGCGACCACTTTAGCATCGATTTTTCTGTCATAAGTCTGACCCGAAACGCCGAAAACTTTTTCGAAACCGAATCTTTTTGACAATTCTTTATCTAAATGTTTTACTTTAGAATAATCTCCATTGAAAAGTTCTAAGAAACTTGCAGCAGTTCCTGTCGTTCCTTTTACACCTCTGAAACGCAGTGTTTCTAAGAAGAAATCAAGCTCTTCGATATCAAGAACTAAGCTTTGTAACCAAAGTGTTGCTCTTTTTCCAACTGTTGTCAACTGAGCCGGCTGGAAATGGGTAAATCCTAAAGTTGGAAGATCTTTATACTGAATAGAAAAATCAGCCAGATTTTTCATCACGTTCACCAACTTTTTCTTTAAAATTAAAAGTCCGTCACGAATTTGAATCAAATCTGTATTGTCTCCTACAAAAGCGGAAGTAGCTCCCAAATGAATAATTCCTTTTGCAGAAGGCGCTACATCACCGTAAGCGTGGACGTGAGCCATTACATCGTGGCGGAATTTCTTCTCATATTCTGCTGCTTTGTCGTAATCGATATTTTCGGCGTTGGCTTTGAGCTCTGCAATTTGCTCATCTGTAATATCGAGGCCAAGGTCTTTTTCGATTTCGGCAAGCGCAATCCAGAGTTTTCTCCAGTTCCTGAACTTGTTGTTATGGGAAAAATTAAAAAGCATTTCTTCACTGGAATAGCGTTCTTCCAGTGGGTTTTTGTAGGAATTCATTTCTTTCTTTTTTACTTTTTTAGATACACAAAATTAAGAAAATTAACCGACTGAATGAAATGAAATCTAAATTAGAATTGGGATTTAACCAAATAGTAATTTTTGAATCCAAGAATCGGCGGGATATTTGTATCTCAAAATTAAATCTACTAACAATGGTGTCAAAAAATACTTCAGAAATAAGGGTCAGCGTGACAACTGAGTATGATAATTTCAACAGTTATCCTTCAGAAAATAGGTTTGTCTTCCGTTATAATATCGAGATTGAGAATATGGGAAGTCTTCCGGTGAAGTTGTTGTCCAGAAAGTGGATCATCTATGATCTTGGTTTTGGTTTTACAGAGGTGGAAGGTGCAGGCGTAATTGGCTTGACCCCTGTAT
>Ga0302347_1003947_pt1 | contig 12379 bp, 8 predicted proteins | sample PhyWR1_FD_202178 | JGI IMG/M metagenome (GOLD analysis project Ga0302347, IMG submission 202178) | Leaf surface microbial communities from wheat plants in UC Gill Tract Community Farm, Albany, California, United States - DLSL W.R1 (v2)... | ecosystem: Host-associated > Plants > Phyllosphere >...
TTCTTCCAACTTGATCTTTTCTTCGCTTCTTTTCTTTTTGTCCTTGATATTTCTAGAGAACAACTTTTTGTTGATAACAACTCCTCTAAGAGAAGAATCTGCTTTCAATGAAGCATCTTTCACGTCACCAGCTTTGTCTCCAAAGATTGCTCTAAGAAGTTTTTCTTCCGGTGTTGGATCAGACTCACCTTTTGGCGTGATTTTCCCGATAAGGATATCACCAGGCTTCACTTCTGCTCCGATTCTGATCATACCATTCTCATCAAGATCTTTGGTAGCTTCTTCAGAAACGTTAGGAATATCTGCTGTCAATTCTTCCATACCTAATTTGGTATCACGAACTTCCAATGAATATTCATCTACGTGGATTGAAGTAAACCAGTCCTCACGAACCACTTTTTCATTAATTACAATCGCATCCTCAAAGTTATAACCTTTCCAAGGCATGAACGCCACTACCAAGTTTCTACCAAGAGCCAATTCACCGTTCTCGGTAGCATAACCGTCACAAAGAACTTGTCCTTTTTCTACTGTATCGCCTACTCTTACGTTTGGTCTCAATGTAATAGTTGTACTCTGGTTGGTTTTTCTGAACTTAGTCAGTTTATACGTTTTAGTTGCAGAATCGAAGTTAACTAAGTCGTCTTCTTCAGTTCTTTCGTATTTAATTACAATTCTCTCAGCATCAACATATTCTACAACACCAGTGCCCTCTGCATTGATCAAAATCCTAGAATCTCTAGCTACTTGTTTTTCTAAACCAGTACCTACGATTGGTGCCTGAGGTTTCAATAATGGAACAGCCTGACGCATCATATTCGATCCCATCAACGCTCTATTCGCATCATCGTGTTCCAAGAACGGAATTAATGAAGCAGAAATACCAGAAATCTGGTTAGGAGCAACATCAATCAAGTCAACTTGTTGAGGCTCTACTACAGGATAATCTCCATCTAGACGAGCAATGATTCTGTCCGTTTGGAAAACTCCACTATCATCTAACTCAACGTTTGCCTGAGCAATTACTTTGTATTCTTCATCTTCTGCATTCAAATAAATTGGCTGTGCATTAAGATCTACTTTACCATCTTCTACCTTTCTATAAGGTGTCTCGATAAAACCTAAAGCATTGATCTTCGCATACATCCCCAAAGAAGAGATCAAACCAATGTTTGGTCCCTCTGGTGTTTCGATTGGACAGATACGACCATAGTGCGTATGGTGAACGTCACGAACCTCGAAACCTGCTCTTTCTCTTGATAAACCACCAGGTCCTAGGGCAGAAAGTCTACGCTTGTGCGTGATCTCTGATAGCGGGTTGGTCTGGTCCATAAACTGAGAAAGCTGATTGGTACCAAAGAATGAATTAATAACAGACGTCAAAGTCTTAGCATTTACCAAGTCAACCGGTGTAAAGATCTCGTTATCTCTAACGTTCATTCTTTCTTTGATCGTTCTAGCAATTCTAGAAAGACCTACACCGAATTGTCCGGACAATTGCTCTCCAACAGTCTTGATTCTTCTGTTTGACAAGTGATCGATATCATCTACCTCAGCTTTTGAGTTAACAAGCTCGATCAAGTGTTTTACGATAGAGATGATGTCTTCTCTCGTCAATACTTGATTTTCTTGAGAGATATTAAGACCCAATTTTTTATTAAGTCTGTAACGACCTACTTCACCTAATGAATATCTTTGCTCGGAGAAGAATAATTTTTCGATGATTCCTCTTGCAGTTTCCTCATCCGGTGCATCAGCATTTCTCAACTGACGGTAGATATATTCAACCGCTTCTTTTTCTGAGTTGGTTGGATCTTTTTGTAAAGTGTTCTGGATGATGGAGAACTCGCTGCTATTTTCTTTATGGATCAAAATCGACTTAACGCCAGAATCCAAAATAACATCAAGGTGTTCTTTTTCAAGAATCGTCTCTCTGTCCAGGATGATCTCGTTTCTTTCGATAGAAACTACCTCACCTGTATCTTCATCTACGAAATCTTCGAACCAAGTGTTCAAAACTCTCGCAGCTAAAGTTCTTCCTTCTACTTTTTTAAGTGCTGCTTTAGAAACTTTCACTTCCTCTGCAAGGTCGAAGATCTGAAGAATCTCTTTATCAGATTCGAAACCGATCGCTCTTAATAATGTAGTTAAAGGTAATTTTTTCTTACGGTCGATATACGCATACATTACGTTATTGATATCCGTAGTAAACTCCATCCAAGATCCTTTGAAAGGGATAATTCTTGAATAGTAAAGTTTGGTACCATTTGCGTGGTAAGTCTGTCCGAAGAATACACCCGGAGACCTGTGTAACTGAGTTACGATAACACGTTCTGCACCATTGATGATGAATGAACCAGAAGGTGTCATATAAGGAACCGGACCTAAATACACATCTTGTACAACAGTCTGGAAATCTTCGTGTTCCGGATCTGTACAGTATAGTTTAAGTCTAGCTTTTAGAGGAACGTTGTACGTCAAACCTCTCTCAACGCACTCATCTATAGAGTAACGGGGAGAATCTACCAGATAATCCAGGAATTCCAAAACGAATTGGTTTCTAGAATCTGTAATTGGGAAATTTTCCTGGAACGTTTTGTAAAGTGATTCATTCAAACGTTGCTCAGGAAGCGTGTCTAACTGGAAAAACTCCTTGAAAGACTGGATTTGGATGTCCAAAAAGTCAGGTGTTTCGATTCTACCTTTCGCTGAAGAAAAGTTGATTCTTTCTGTACCTTGTACTTTAGGAGTGGCCTGTGTTTTACTCATAAAATTATAAGAAAAAGGGTTAAAAAATATTTTGATTTAAAAAATATCAGAAAATCGGGAGTCAAGAAAAAGTAAAAAGAATAAAGGAATAGTAACTTTGGCGCTGTTATATGTCTCGTTTCTTCTGACTTGATTCTTTAATCTCAACATCTAACTGCAACGCCGGTATATCTTTTCACGGCGTAATGCAAAATATTTTCATTTCTTCCAGACATTAACCATTTACAAACAGAAAATCCCCTTCATAAATATGAAAGAGTATAAAATTGTTTTACTGTATATAAATTGTTAGCGCCAAAAGAGTTGCAAATTTATAACTTATTTTTTACATATACAAATCGTTATCAATTCATCAAATTTCTATGAACAAAAAAAAATCCTAATCTTGCGATTAGGATTTTGACTTATATGAAAATCGAAATTATTTCAATTCTACTTCAGCACCAGCTTCTTCAAGTTGTTTCTTAAGAGCTTCTGCTTCGTCTTTAGATACACCTTGCTTGATTGGAGCAGGAGCACCGTCTACGATATCCTTAGCTTCTTTAAGACCAGCACCAGTTAAATCTTTTACCAATTTAACAACAGCTAATTTAGAAGCACCTGCAGACTTAAGAATTACATCGAATTCTGTTTTTTCTTCAGCAACTTCTCCACCACCTGCAGCAACTACTACCGCAGCAGCAGCTGGCTCGATTCCGTACTCATCCTTAAGGATAGTAGCTAATTCATTTACGTCTTTTACTGTTAAGTTTACTAGCGTTTCAGCTAAATTTTTTAAATCTGACATTGTTGTAATGTTTTTTTGTTGATTAATTATCTATTTTTTTGAGTGTCTTATTCAGCAGCTGGCGTTTCGTCAGTGCTTTCTGCAGCAGGAGCTTCCGGAGCAGCCTCAGCAGGAGTTTCTTCTACAGCAGGAGCAGCAGCTTCTACAGCTTCAGATTTGTTTTGAAGAGCAGAAACAACTCTTTGGATTGGAGACTGAAGCAATCCGATGATCTCACCGATCATCTCTTCTCTAGACTTGATGCTTACTAATGCGTCTAGGTTCTCATCACCAACATAGAAAGTTTCCTGAACGAAAGCTGATTTAAGAGCTGGTTTCTCTTCTTTCTTTCTGAAATCTTTGATCAATTTTGCTGGCGCGTTAGCCGTTTCAGCAATCATCAATGCAGAGTTCCCTTTGAAAGTTTCGAACATCTCAGCGTAATCCACACCTTCGATCTGTTCCATTGCTTTTTGAAGCAATGTATTTTTCACAACTTTTACTTTGATATTTTGTTTGAAAGCTTGTCTTCTGAAGTCAGAAGATTTAGCAGCGTTCAAACCTTGTAGATCTGCTACGTAAACTACTTTTGCATCCTGAAGCAAATCTTTGATCTCTTGTATTGCTACAACTTTTTGGTCTTTTGTCATTGTTTAGGATTATAATTAGTTAACAGATTTAGTATCGATTGCGATTCCAGGACTCATTGTAGAAGACAAATAGATGCTTTTTACATAAGTTCCTTTAGCAGCAGTTGGCTTCAACTTGATCAATGTCGAGATTAATTCCTGAGCATTTTCTTTAAGTTTAGCAGCATCGAAAGATACTTTACCAATACCTGCGTGGATAATACCATATTTATCTACTTTGAAATCGATTTTACCAGCTTTAACCTCAGCTACAGCTTTTCCGATTTCCATAGTCACAGTACCAGATTTTGGGTTTGGCATAAGACCTCTTGGCCCTAAGATTCTACCCAATGGTCCTAATTTACCCATAACTGCTGGCATCGTAACGATAACGTCTACATCTGTCCAACCGTTTTTGATTTGAGCCAAATAGTCATCCAGACCAACATAGTCTGCACCAGCTTCTTTCGCTTCTGCTTCTTTGTCTGGAGTTACCAAAGCCAAAACTTTGATATCTTTACCAGTTCCGTGAGGAAGAGATACAACGCCCCTTACCATTTGGTTAGCTTTTCTTGGATCTACACCCAATCTAACTGCGATATCTACAGATGCGTCAAATTTTGCGAAATTTACTTCTTTTACCAAAGCAGAAGCTTCGTCAAGATTGTAAATTTTATTTTTTTCCACTTTGCTTAAAGCTTCTTTTTGCTTTTTTGTCAATTTTGCCATTTCTTTAAGTTTAAGCGTTAGTTGGTTTAGTTCCAGTTACTCTCAATCCCATAGATCTAGCAGTACCAGCTACCATAGAAAGTGCAGGTTCAACAGTGAAACAGTTAAGGTCTCCCATTTTGTCCTCTGCGATTTTCTGAACTTGAGCCCAAGATACAGCACCCACTTTGTTTCTGTTAGGTTCTCCAGAACCACCTTTCAATTTTGCAGCTTCCAATAATTGGATTGCAACCGGAGGTGTTTTGATGATGAATTCAAAAGATTTGTCTTCATACACCGTGATAACTACCGGAAGAACTTGACCAGGTTTATCCTGAGTTCTACCGTTGAATTGTTTACAAAACTCCATGATGTTCACACCTGCAGAACCCAATGCTGGACCTACTGGTGGAGAAGGGTTGGCAGCGCCACCTTTCACCTGAAGTTTTACCATTTTAAAGACTTTTTTAGCCATTTTAATGTTTTGATTAAATTAATAAATAATGAATGTGGAAGCATTAATTATTCAATATAAGTGACTTGCATAGAAAGTGAACCTATATTTCGGACTGCAAAATTATAAAATATTTTTGAAATAGCAAATGGAATGTGTTGATTTTTAGAAAGATTCTTTAAAATAAAAAAATTCACCCCAAAACAATGTTTGGGATGAATTAAAAAGAGCTATGAAAAATCTAATTAGAAATCCAAAGTAATGGATGCTCTTGCAGCTGCGCCCATAATTGGTCTTGCCATTATAATATTCCCGGTTCCAGGTGTAGATCTGGGGTCTCCCTCTGTCAGACCGATAGTGTTAAAGATATTGGTAGCATCTACTCCAAATCTTATTTTTCCAAGTTGATAAGACATTCCGGCTCCTATTTCTGTGAAAGATGGTAATTCTTGTTCATTAAAATTGTCCGCATATCTCATTCCATAATAATTCAAGCTGACGTAGGTTCTCCAGTCTTTTGTAATATTAACTGCCGGACTGAAATTAAAATACAATTTCGGCATTCTTCTAACTACGTTTCCACCAAGGTCTTTTCCATCTTGCTTCATTTCTTTAAAGGTCGGATTTTGAATAGTCCCATTCAATGAAACTTCAAGAAGTTTGTTTAAGAATCTCCAGTTTGTTTCTAATTCCAAACCGTAATTTTGAGTGTTTCCATAAGCATTTTCAGATTGACCACTTGCCAAAATATCAGTAAACCTAATATCATCTAATCCTGAGCTAAAAGCAATTGCAGTTATGTCAAAATCCCTGTTATAGTGTTTGTACCCTAATTCAAATTGATTAGTAACTGTAGGCTTAAGCGATTCTATATCAGTGGAATTATCATAATACGCTTCTTCGATCGGTGAACGGAAACCATGAGAGTATCTTCCAAAAACGGCATTCTTTTCATTTAATTTATAATTTGCCGCAACTGTAGCTGACATCTTATCCAGATCATATCTCCAATATTGGTATGGTCCACTGGAAATCAGCATACTGTTATCCGCAGTAGTGGTATTGAAACCATTATTTCCATTGTATGCGTTACCATCTACAGTCATTCCTGAGTTGTCCAGATTGGACTGATTACCCCAAGACGCCTTGTCCACATATCCTCTGTATGTGTTAGATTCGTAACGAATGCCTCCATTAAGGTTTAACTTATCATTAACCTGAAAATCCGCATTGAAGTAGAGCGCATTTACGCTTCCTTGTATTTCCGAATTTCTTACCAACCAAGATATATCTGAGATCCCATTATAAGTTTTGGAATAATTTGAATCGGATGGACTTAGCGAAGTATCAACCAAGTTCAGTAATCTTGTATGATCTTTTACTTCTACCAACAGATTGCTCCAGTTCCAGTATTGGTTAGATTTCCATGCTGATTTATAAAATCCAAGAGACATTGCTAGTCTATCAATTTTATAATCGAGTTTTAAGTCATTTGCGAAGTTGTCCATCTTTTTATCAATTGCCCAAAAACCAACTTTTTGTACATAGGCAGGATTGACAATTTGTCCATTGTCTGCATAGCTATATTGATAATTATTTTCTAAAATCGGGGAAGACATTCCTGCCTGTGTTGTATAATTATTAGCAAAATCTACGGCTGTTGTCGGCATCCCACTTGGAAATATCGCAGTATAATTAAGATCGATTTTTGTTACTCTTGTCTTGTTGGTTACAGAAAATCCTTCACCAAGATCATACTTGAGCTCGCCTCCTACAACATTTACCTTCGGATTTACTCCATTCTGAAGATCTCTTTCAAAATATCCACCTCCAACTTGTGGTACATTGAGTTTAGATATAAAACGAGAAGCATAAGTTCCATAATTAGCATCAAAACCAGGAAATTCTTTTATTTTATTACCATCTTTCATCAATGGAATCGGTAATAAGAAAAGGTTTCTGTCATCCATATTCTTGTAGAAAATTTTCGCATAACCTCTATCAAAAACATACTTCAGATTCATTTTGATCTGCCCTCCGTTATTGGCTTTGTACCCCGGATTTCTCACACCATTATCTACGCGATAAAAACCACCGATATTGAAGAAAAGTTTATCTTCCACTATTGCTCCGCCGATATTGCCATCAAATCTCATCAGACCATAGCTTCCGGTTTCCAGTTTTGTCATTCCTCCAAATTTGTTAGAACCTTCTTTGGAAAGAAAATTGATAATACCACCAGGTGCATTTGAGGCAAAAATAGAACCTGACCCTCCACGAAGCGCTTCCATTCTTGAGGTAGTCGCATCTACCCGAAAAAATGCATCTGCATTGGCAAATTGCAATGCCCCATCTTCGAAAACAGGCATCCCGTCTTCCTGAATCTGTACATACTCATACGCTCCGGCAGAAGGGATACCTCTTGCAAAAAGATTATTTCCTACCTCCCCTCCAGAAGTTTCTACAGCAAAACCAGGAACTTTTTGCAAGAGTGCCGCTGTACTCACTGGGTTTTGCTTCTGGATCTCTTTTGCACTGAAGGTAGTGATTGCCGTTGCAGACTCTAATTTCGCTTTTGGCCTGGAGTTTCCCGTAATGACGACCTGTTCGATACTGCTGGATTTTATGGAATCGTTCTCAGTTTGTTGTCCATAAACATTTTGAAAGTAAAGCGAGGCTACGCCAACCATCAAAAAAATCGAATTTCTTTTCATACATATAATTATTTAAGGTTAATTGTTCATCTTCAAATAAACCCCATTGGTCCACCCAAATCCGTCCTGATTTGGATATTCTCCTCCGCCTGCAATACTTTTTACATCCACGGCATTATACTTTTCCATCAGTTTTCCTGTATTGTTGTAAACACGTTCCACATTTCCGCTCCAGTTAGCTTTAATCTGTTCCGCCAGATCATCAAAGCCATAATTCTTCATTGCGACATAACCTATCCACTGATTCGGAGCCCAGGCATTTGGAAAATCCCATTGTTGTCCGGTTTGTTTTGTAGTAGTGACAAGACCTCCCGAATGAAGGAATTTTTCAGAAATCCTCTTACTCATTTCTTCAGCTTGTTGATTGCTAGAAAGCCCAAGAAATAATGGATACAATGAAGCGATATGTTCGGATCGTGTTTGTTTGTTTTTTATGAAATTGAAATCTCTATATATTTTAGATTCCTCATCCCAGAAATATTTTCCAATATTTGACTTACGTTTGTCTGTTAATGATTGATATTTTTCTTCGAGGTCAAAATTTCCAATAATCCGAGATGCCTTCGCAAGTGTTGTCTCAAGATGCCAAAGAAGGCAATTCACATCAACCTGGGCCAGCTCCAAAGTATATATTGTTTCAATATTTTCTCCATCTTCAAACCATCTGCTGGAAAAATCCCAACCCGATTCGCAGGCTGCCCTTACATTTCTGTAAAACTCTTGATGGTTTGAAGTTTCAAAATCTTTAACATCAATTAAATAACTTTCGGGTCGAGGCAGATTTTCATCATCATAATAACGATTCAGAATATCACCCTCATTAGTTTTCAAAACCCTTTTAACTGCTTTTCCGTTTTCTAGATCATCAATTCCGGACATCCAGAACAGATATTCTTTCTCCAATGTTTTGAAATACTGGGAATAAATTTTTTCATCATTTGTGCTTTCGTATATCAGATCCAACATCAAAGAAAAATAGGGAGGCTGTGAACGGCTTAAGAAATAACTTCTGCTGGCATTTGGAACAAAACCATAATTCATTATCAGGTAAGAGCAATTTTCAACAATGTTTTTCATCATTTCGATATTACCAGAAACTTGCAACCCCAACATCACAAAATAACTGTCCCAATAAAAAAACTCAATAAATCTTCCTCCAGGAACAATATATGGTTTGGGAAGTCCTAAAAGAGTCCCTCTTTCTTCATAAGCAGTTTTTGTAAGCTGATTCCAAAGTTTCTTAATATGCTCTTTGATAGGAAGTTTGTTTGCGGAACTATCATTTTCCTTTTCTGATAATTGTTCCAAAAAGAAATTTTGTAATACAAATTCCTTCAAATCAAAATCAGGATGACTTTTTACTTCTTCATATCTCTTCTCGATTTCATCAATTGGAAACAGTGGAATTGCATCGACCATCGTTTTTTGGTCTTCGAAAATCTCATCCTGTTGAACAGCTTCGAATAGGTTATAAAAATCTTTTATGTCGGTATAATGGTTCATCTGCATATATTTATTATTTTTCAAAGGTCAGATGGAATATCCATATCATCTTTTGTTGAAAACCTTTGAACACTGGTGTTTCATTTCTTACTAAGCTGTTTGTTCATCATTATCACAAAAATTAGTAATAGTGATAATGGAATGAATGATAAATAAAAAGCTTGTTGTCCTCCGGTTTCTTGAAATACAAATCCTGTTATCATAGAACCAAGCGTTCCTCCAATTGCAGAAAAAACTACGATAAGGCCAGACATAGAACTTTGTAAATATTTCGGGATCGAAGCAAGAATCACAGAGTTGATGCTTGGATATATTGGAGCGAGAAAAATGCCCATCAGCGGAAAAATATAAACTGCCAATGGCGCATTAAACCAAGTTACATTTTCATCAAGATGAATATTGTGTGTTAATGGTAAGACCAGGAAGATACTTATTGCAAAACATATAACGCAAAATGAAACAACGTAGATCCATTTATATTTTCTTGAGAAAAATCCAGAAAGAAACCTTCCCAATGCAAATGCTCCTGCCAAAACAGCTCCAGCCTGCACAGCCATACTTGTTGGAAGATGAAGAATTTCTTTATAAAAAGTAGGCGTCCAAGTCTGGAAACTCTGTTCCACAAGTACGAATAAAAATGCACACACAATGAAGAATAAAACTTTCTTAAGCTTGAATAGACTGATACTATTTTTAATATCACCTTTTAAACTTGTATTTTCAATCTTGGCTTCACTTTCATCCAATTTTGAAAATATCAGAACTAAGAATGAAACTGCGGATAACAATCCTAAAATCCAATAGGTATTGAGCCAGCTTTTCGAATGTGGATTACTATCGTCTATGAAAAGACTGAAGAGAACATTTCCTACCAAAACACCTATCATAAAGAATCCTTCTAGAAATCCCATTATGCTGGAATGTTCTTTGTCGTTATTTGTAATCAATCCAATTGCGGTAAAAACAGAAATCTTAATCAATGCAAATGAAATCCCCACAACACAAAACAATATTTTGAAATACCAAAACGCATTCGCAAATGGCATTAGAAAACACATGATGCTTACGAGAGCTAATGCAATCAGCATTGATTTCTTCAGTCCGATCTTAGGCAGAAAAGATGCTAAAAGAAAAGAACAGATCGCAATTGGCAAATCTTTGAAACCTTCCAGAATACTCGCTTCGGATTTTGAAATTCCAAAATTCTGCTGAACCTGAAGAATCACCGTCCCCACCGAATTTAGCAGAATGGCAAAAAGAAAATAGTTCAGGAAAAGAACTGCTTTGATATTTAAGTTTTTCATCGGTTACAAAATTATCTACAAAATGTTTACATTAATTTAACACTATACATTATTAATAACACTGAGTTAACATAAAATACTATATTTGATAAAATTATTCATTAATCAGATGAAAGTAAGTTACGAAAATGTTAAGCCCGATGAAAACTCATCTTTCCGAACTTTACATATGAACTTTCCTGTAAAAGAATTTCGTTGGGAATATCATTATCACCCGGAGTTGGAACTGGTTTGTGTGGTTTCAGGGAGTGGAACTCGGCACGTTGGTTATCATAAAAGCAGTTTCCGTGATGGAGACCTGGTTTTGATTGGTTCCAATATTCCTCATTCCGGATTTGGTCTTAATTCTTCAGACCCTCATGAGGAAATCGTTGTACAGTTTCGTGAAGAGATCATTCAATTCCCAAGAGATGTTGGAGAATTATCTGCCCTTAGAAAATTGCTATCTGTTGCAAAGTTTGGTGTTCTATTCAGTACTTCCACAAAAGAAAAAATATTACCCAAGCTTCGCGAAATGATGGAAATGGAAAACTCCAAAAGATATATGTTACTAATAAATCTTTTAGTTGAACTTTCGGAAGAAGAGGACTATATTTTGCTGAATAAAGAAGCAATGCCTCATACCATTATTTCAAAGAATAAAGAGCGATTGCAATCCATATTCACATTTGTCGAGAAAAATTATCAGAAGGAGATCGATGTCAATGATGTTGCGAATATTGTGAATCTTACTTTACCTTCATTTTGCAATTTTTTCAAAAAAACAATGAAAATAACTTTCACAGAGTTCGTCAATCAATACAGAATTGAAAAAGCATGTCATCTTATTCTGCAAGGAAAAAGTGTTTCGGAAAGCTGTTACAGTACAGGTTACAATAATATATCCTATTTCAATCGGGCATTCAAAAAATATATTGGAAAAACGCCAACTGAATTCAATAATGAGTTGATAAAATAAAAAAAGACCTAAGAAATAATCTTAGGTCTTTGTGTTTTATAAATATGAAATCTATACTTTTTCAACTTGCATGAAGCTCAATTCCATTGGTGTTTTTCTACCAAAAATAAGAACAGAAACTTCTACTTTTTTCTTGTCTTCCAATATTTTTTCTATCGTTCCGTTGAATCCGTTGAAAGGACCATCGATTACTTTTACATTTTCTCCAACAATAAAAGGAATCTCAACATCTGTAGCAAATTCTGAAAGCTCATCCATTCTTCCGAGCATTCTGTTAACCTCAGATTTTCTCATCGGAACAGGTTCTCCACCTTTTGTAAGACTCAAGAAAGAAATAACTCCCGGGATGTTTTTGATAACGTGAGGAACTTCCCCGACCAAATCAGCTTCCACCATTAGATAACCTGGATAATAAGGCTTTTCCTTTGGAACTTTTTTACCATTTCTGATCTGGATAACTTTTTCCATAGGAATTACAACTTGAGTAACATAAGCATCCATACCTAAACGTTGGATTTCGTTCTCAATGTAATTCTTTACTTTATTTTCCTGTCCGCTAATAGCTTTCAGCACA
>Ga0302347_1003950_pt1 | contig 12376 bp, 5 predicted proteins | sample PhyWR1_FD_202178 | JGI IMG/M metagenome (GOLD analysis project Ga0302347, IMG submission 202178) | Leaf surface microbial communities from wheat plants in UC Gill Tract Community Farm, Albany, California, United States - DLSL W.R1 (v2)... | ecosystem: Host-associated > Plants > Phyllosphere >...
TGTACGGAGATCGGTTCATCAGGCCAACCTGGTGAAATCAAGGCCTGCCGGGCGGCAGGCCGTTACCGGCCCGCACACAAAAAACCTGACACTCCCGATCTCACAGACGCTGCATATCCTGTGGCGAGCACCTGTCAGCCCTGATGCAATCCCTGCTGCAACTGGCCTGCCGACGACAAAGCCAGTCCTGGGACTACCAGTCACTCGTCCTCCGCAGTCCCGTCAGCACGCCAGTATGCCGCAGCCTTCAGCGCATCCTCAGCCACGCCTTTCTCCAGCAGCACTGCCTTGGCCTGGCGGGTCAGGGCTTTTTCCAGCGCCACCCAGCCATACAGCCGGCCTTGCGGCAAGCTCAGGTTCTTCACCAGCGTCAGCAGGTCCTCTTGCCTACGGCGCACCCAGATCACTTCCACCTGGGCCTTGCTCGGCAGCGGCTGGCGCTCTTGCTCGTCTTCGATCTGGATAACCGCCAGAACCTGGCGGCCTGCGGGCAACTCCTCCAGCCGCCGGCCAATCGCCGGAATGGCAGTTTCGTCCCCGATCAGCAGATAGCTGTCGAAAATGTCCGGCACCACCAGCGAAGCCCGAGGCCCGGCGATGTTCAGGGTGTGCCCAGGCGCGGCCTGAGCGGCCCAGGTGGAGGCAGGGCCATCGCCGTGCAGCACGAAGTCGATGTCCAGTTCATTGGCCACCAGGTCGATGCGCCGTGGTGTGTATTCGCGCATGGTCGGGCGCGGGCCGCCGTCGGGGCGCAGGTTGCGCGCGTCGATGGCCTGCTGTTGCTCCGGTGTTTCGGCGAACAGCAGCTTGATATGGTCGTCGCTGCCCACGCTGGTGAAGCCTTCGAGTTCGGAACCACCCAAGGTGATGCGGCGCATGCGTGGGGTCAGTTCGGTCACCCGCAGCACCTGCAGGCGGCGCTGGCGAATTTCGTGGTTGACGCGGTGAATGGTGTCACTCATGGGGAGTCTCCTTGACGCGTTCGGCCGGCCCGGTGGCGATGGCCTTGGCGGTATGGTTGAGCAGATCGCGGACCCGCTCGATTTCTTCGGCGGTCCAGCGGCCGCTGTGCATGTGCAGTGCGTGGCGCAGGTTGCCGACCGCTTCATGGATTTCTGGTGGGCGATCGTGGCCGCGCAGGGCGCGCTTGCTGACTTCGATGCGCATGCGCACGCCGTCAAGGGCCACGGCCTGCTCAGCCAGGGCGCTGCGGCCGGCATCGGTGATGGCATAAAGGCGCTTGCTGCCTTGCACCTGGCCGCTGATCAGCTCGGCTTCCTCAAGAAAGTTCAGCGTGGGGTAGATCACCCCCGGGCTTGGGCTGTAGCTGCCATCGAACAGATTTTCGATCTGCCGGATCAGGTCGTAGCCGTGCCCGGGTTGCTCGGCGAGCAGGTCCAGCATCAGCAGCTTGAGATCACCGGGGGCGAAGACGCGGGGGCCACGCTCGCCGCGGCCTGGGCGCCGCTCGAACGGATCGTGGGGGGTGTGTTCACGCATGGGCATTGAGCTCCGTCGTTTGCGATATATCTTAAGATATTACTCAAGATATATCTAAAGACAAGCCCTTTGTTGCGGATGATTATCATCTAGTTAGTCGATAGGTTTCCTGAAGGTGCCGGGGTATGAACGGCCACCTGTGGCGGTTTGCACTCATTCGGATTGCCCGGCTGCAGGTAAGGCATCAGGATCGGCGCCATGCCCTTGAGCACCTGAACTGGCAGCGCCGAGGTAAATTTGAAGGCTTCTGCCGAGCGCCCAGGGACGAAGGCGGTCAAGGTGCCAAAGTGGTTGTCGCCCAGGAAGAACACGAACGTGGCGGTTCGGTTCAGCGAGCGGGAGCCGATCAGCCGCCCGCCGGCGCCAAAGCTTTCGATGCGGTTATCACCCGTGCCGGTCTTGCCACCCATTACCAGTGGCGTGCCGTCCTGCAGCTTGAAGCTACCGGAAATCCGCCGCGCCGTGCCTGCATCCACCACCTGCGACATGGCGCCTTTCAGGGCTCGCGCCACCTCCACTGGCAAAATCCGCACGCCGCGGTCCGGGTCGCTGAGCAGCTTGGTTTCGTAAGGGGTGTTGGCCGCAAAGTGCAGGGTGTCGATGCGCAGCGTCGGCAGGCGAATGCCATCGTTCTGGATGATGCCGACCAGCTCGGAAAGGGCGGCAGGGCGGTCGCCCGAGCTGCCGATGGCGGTGGCCAGCGACGGCACCAGATGGTCGAACGGATAGCCCACGCGCTTCCAGCGCTGGTGGATGTCGAGGAACGCTTCGATCTCGACCATGGTGCGGATGCGGCTGTCGCGGGCGCCCTGATGGCGGCTTTTGAACAGCCAGCCGTACACCTCCTGGCGCTCGAAGCGGCTGGCATTGACCATCTCGGTCAAGGTCGAGCTCGGGTTCTTCAGCAGGTAACCCAGCAGCCACAAATCCAGTGGATGGACCTTGGCGATATAGCCCTGGTCGGGTAGGTCGTACTTGCCCGGGCCGTAAGCGTCGTACATCTCGGACAGGCGCCCGTCGGTGAGTTTGCCGAGGGTGATCTTGTCGCCCTTGAGGTGGGCCCGGACAAAGGCGTTGAAGGTTTCCTGGCCGGCTTCGGGAAACAGGTAACGGTGCACCGCGGCCAGCCGTTGCGGGGTGACACGCATGCTGTCGAGGAACGTGTCCAGGCGCTGCTGCGAGGTTTTGCGCTGGTATTTTTTCCAGAAGCGCATCAGGTAGTTGGTGCCCTCCTTGTCGGCGAAGCGGGCCAGGTATTCCTGGCGGCGCGGGTCGGCGTCGTCCTTCAGCAGCGGTACCCGGTTGAACGGCTGCTGGTACGTCACGTAGCGCACCAGGTCGCGCATCAAGCGGATGAACGGCAGGTTGATCGACTCGCGCAGGGCGTCCTTGAGCGTCGGGTTGCGGTTGTTGTCTTCCTTGCGGAAGTTGTTGAACACATGCATGCCGCCGCCGGTGAAAAAGGCTTCGCCGGTGTTGGCCGAGTACTTGCGCTCCAGCGCTGCGTCGAGCATGGCATCAAGGCTCTGGTTCTTGCTGTTCTGCGCCAGCCATTCCAGCGACCACTGGGTGATGCGGTCGAGTTCGGCGACCTCGACTTTCTTCAATTCGGCGGCCGGCTTGCCGGCGTACTTGTCATGCAGTTCGGCAATGATTTCCAGGTAGGTAGTGAGTACTCGCAGCTTGGCAGTGGAACCCAGCTCCAGCTTGCTGCCCTCGTTGATGTCGAAGGGCTGGTTGGTGCTGTCGGTCTGCACCCGCACCCGCGAGCCATCGGCGGTGCGCTCGAACAAGGTGAAGCTGTAGCTCACCTGGTCGGTGGTCTTGGTGGTGAGCAGGCGTTCGCCGATCAGGCCCATTTGTGCGGCGAATGCGGGGTCGGCGAGGTTTTTCAGGTACTGGCTGACCTGCAACTGCAGGTCGGCCTGCAAGGTGCTGGTGGCTGACAGGTCGAGCCGGTCGAGGTCGTACAGTGGGCGGTTGAGCATGGCTGCCAAGCGGTTGCGCGCCAGGCTGATGCCCTTGTTGGTGACGATTGGGACGATGGTCGGTTGCGCGACCCAGTCACGATAAACCGCCTTGCTGGCCAGCGCGGCGTCGGCCAGCGGCTGTTCAATGACGTTGTTGGCGGCGAGCACGCGGATGTGTGAGTCGGTGAGCTCGGCCAGTTCGATCCGGCCTTTGGACAAGTAGTGCGAGGGCCGGCGCTGGGCAATCATCAGCGACAGCACCTGGCGCAGGGCCAAGCCGCGTGTGGCCAGGCTCTCGGCGTCGCTGGCGGTGGACGTCAGGGCCTGGTTGACCTGGTCGAAGTCGGCGCCGTACCACACCCGCAGCCCTTCGGCCATGCCATGCACCTCGCCATGCCCAGGCACTGCCGACAGCGGCACGCTGTTGAGGTAGTCGCGCACGATACGCTGGCGTGCCTCGGTGGTATCGGGGCCGCCCTGGTAGGCGCGAACGCTGGCAGAAACCATCTGGCGGATCTTCTCGGCGCCTGACACGGTCAGGCCGTCTGGCGAGTGGCGGTATTTCTCCAGCTGGGTGGCCAAGGTGCTACCGCCGGCCGACTGCCCCGGCAGGGCCAGGTATTTGGCGATCTGGCTGTAGGCGGCCTTGGCGAAGCGCGGCCAGTCCACGGCGGGGTTGTTGCGTGGGTCCTTGGCGTCGAGCAGGTCGCGGTTTTCGATGAACAGCAGGCTGTTGACCATCACCGGCGGGATCGCCGCAAAGTCCGGGTACAGGTGCTGCGGATAGTTGTACTGGTACAGCGTGTCGCCGCGGCAGTCGGTGATCGACAGGCCCGCCTGGATTTTCTCGATATACGGGGCGAACAGCCCATGATCGACGTAGTTCATCAACGCTGGCGAAAACCTCACCTGCTCGCTGATCAGGTAGTCGCGCTTGAGCAGGCGTGGCAGGAACTCGCCCAGCGCGCTGTAGCCCAGGCGTTTGTCGAACGGCCCTTCACCGGGGTAGACGATGGCATCGCTGGGGCCGGGCTGCAGTGAATAGGTGAGGGTGCCCGCCAGTTTGCTGAATTCCCGCGATTGCAGTTCGGACGTGCGAAATTCGTCATACGCGGCAAACCCGATGGCCACCAGCGCCACCAGCAGGATCAGGATGATCAGCCGCCACCATAGCCGACGCTGACGGGGTGACTGGGGTTGTGGCGTCTCGGCCGGAGGTATCTGGGGTGCTTCCGTTCTGCTTGGTTCCGATTGCCACAGTGCGCCCATAGTCTTCAATCCGGCCAGGTGTTTTCGTCTTGCTTGTCTGAAGCTTAGACGTTGAGCGCATCAGGTGAAAAATTTGTAGGACGCGACGGAAAGTGGCGTAAGGCTATGCGGCTTTGGTGTGGGTTTCCTCGTTCGCCGATATTGCTATGGTGCCCGAGTTTTGCGGCCGCTGCGCCCCGCTCGCAGGCAAGCCAGCTGCCAAAACCCCAGAGAACTCGCTGATTTTTCCTGTATATACAGCGAAAAACCCTACACCGAGCTTCCTATACTGCTCGCCCCCTTCGCCCCGCCGGGTGCTCTACACCGGCATACGGGCCGGCCCACGAGGCCAGCCTGGCAAGCCACCGCCACGCCTATCGGCATGGTCAGTGCTGCACGAAGGTCAAATCCAATAACAAAATGAGGTTGTATTGCTATGCCAGTCGGCAACCACCCTGCCCACGGCCAAGCCACTGAAGGCGGCCCGCTCAAGCGTGAACTGGGCGAACGGCACATCCGCCTGATGGCGCTGGGCGCCTGTATCGGTGTCGGTCTTTTCCTGGGTTCGGCCAAGGCCATCGAAATGGCCGGCCCTGCCATCATGCTGTCCTACATCATCGGCGGCCTGGCCATCCTGGTGATCATGCGCGCCCTGGGCGAAATGGCCGTGCACAACCCGGTCGCCGGGTCTTTCAGCCGCTATGCCCAGGACTACCTCGGCCCGCTGGCGGGCTTTCTTACCGGCTGGAACTACTGGTTCCTGTGGCTGGTAACCTGCGTGGCCGAAATCACTGCGGTGGCCATCTACATGGGCATCTGGTTCCCCGATGTACCACGCTGGATCTGGGCCCTGGCGGCCCTGGGCAGCATGGGTGCGGTCAACCTGGTGGCGGTGAAGGCCTTCGGCGAGTTCGAGTTCTGGTTCGCCCTGATCAAGATCGTCACCATCATCGCCATGGTCCTTGGGGGCATTGGCGTGATTGCCTTCGGCTTCGGTAACGACGGTGTGGCACTCGGTATTTCCAACCTGTGGAGCAATGGCGGCTTCATGCCCAACGGCATGACTGGTGTGCTGATGTCGCTGCAGATGGTCATGTTCGCCTACCTGGGCGTGGAAATGATCGGCCTGACCGCCGGCGAAGCGCGCAACCCGCAGAAGACCATTCCACAGGCCATCGGCTCGGTGTTCTGGCGCATCCTGCTGTTCTACGTTGGTGCACTGTTCGTGATCCTGTCGATCTACCCGTGGAACGAAATCGGCAGCCAGGGCAGCCCGTTCGTCATGACCTTCGAGCGCCTGGGCATCAAGACTGCGGCGGGCATCATCAACTTCGTGGTCATCACTGCGGCGCTGTCGTCGTGCAACGGCGGTATCTTCAGCACCGGGCGCATGCTCTACAGCCTGGCGCAGAATGGCCAGGCCCCGGCGGCGTTCGCCCGTACCTCGAAAAACGGCGTACCGCGCAATGCGCTGCTGCTGTCGATCGGCGCGCTGCTGCTGGGTGTGCTGGCCAACTACCTGGTACCGGAAAAGGTCTTCGTCTGGGTGACTTCGATCGCCACCTTCGGTGCAATCTGGACCTGGGTGATGATTCTGCTGGCGCAGCTCAAGTTCCGCGCTGGCCTGAGCACCGCCGAGCGCAAGGCACTCAAGTACCGCATGTGGCTGTGGCCGCTGAGCTCCTACCTGGCGCTGGCCTTCCTGGTGCTGGTGGTTGGCCTGATGGCGTACTTCGAGGATACCCGCGTGGCCCTGTACATTGGCCCGGCGTTCCTGGTGTTGCTGACGGTGCTGTACTACACGTTCCGCCTGGCACCGAAAGAGGTGCAGGGTGTGGCCAGTACCGCTTCCTGATCTGAGATAGCCGGGGCCGCTTTGCGGCCCATCGCCGGCAAGCCAGCTCCCACAGTTACAGCATATCGCTCCAGGGCAAAGCGGTCAGTGTGGGAGCTGGCTTGCCGGCGATGGGCTGCAAAGCAGCCCCAGGTGCCTGTCAGGCCGCCACCTCACTGTGCGGCTCAAAGCTGTCCGCCCGCGCCAGTTGCCACATGCGCGAATAGAACTGGCCATTCACCTCGCCAGTCAGCAACTCCCCCGGCTTCAGGAACACATGCATCTGCGAGAACAGCTTGATCTCGGTGGCCGATACCCGCCGTACCAGGTGCTTGGCTTCCAGCTGCTCGGGATGGTTCAATCCCGCCGCAGCCAGCATTTCGGCCAATGCACGCAAGGTGTTGTGATGGAAGTTCAACACCCGCTGGGCCTTGTCCGGCACCACCAGGGCGCGCTGGCGCAACGGGTCTTGCGTGGCCACGCCGGTCGGGCATTTGTTGGTATGGCAGCTTTGCGACTGGATGCAGCCAATGGCAAACATGAAACCGCGCGCCGAGTTGGCCCAGTCGGCGCCAATGGCCAGCACGCTGGCAATGTCAAAAGCACTGACGATCTTGCCGCTGGCCCCTAGCTTGATCTTGTCGCGCAGGTTCAGGCCGACCAGGGTGTTGTGCACGAACAGCAAGCCTTCGCGCAACGGCACGCCGATATGGTCGGTGAATTCCACGGGCGCCGCACCCGTGCCCCCTTCCTTGCCATCGACCACGATGAAGTCGGGCAGGATGCCGGTTTCCAGCATGGCCTTGGCGATGCCCATGAACTCCCACGGGTGGCCCAGGCAGAACTTGAACCCCACCGGTTTGCCCCCCGACAGTTCACGCAGCTGGGCGATGAACTGCATCATTTCGGTGGGGGTGGAGAAGGCGCTGTGGCGCGACGGCGAGATGCAGTCTTCGCCCATCAATATGCCGCGGGTCTCGGCGATTTCCTGGGTGACCTTGTGCTTGGGCAGGATGCCGCCATGGCCGGGTTTGGCGCCTTGGCTCATCTTTATCTCGATCATCCGCACCTGCGGGCTGCGTGCTTGCGTGGCGAAGCGCTCAGGGTCGAAACGGCCATCCGGGGTGCGGCAACCGAAGTAGCCGCTGCCCAGTTCCCACACCAGGTCGCCACCGTGCTCGCGGTGATAGGGGCTGATGCTGCCTTCGCCGGTGTCATGGTGGAAATTGCCCAGCTTGGCGCCCTGGTTGAGGGCGCGGATGGCATTGGCGCTGAGTGAGCCGAAGCTCATGGCCGAGATGTTGAAGATCGACGCCGAGTACGGCTGGCTGCACTGTGGTCCGCCGACGATGGTGCGGAAGCTGGACGGGTCGGCCAGCGGTGCCGGGCGCATGGAGTGGCCGATGAACTCGAAGCCGGACTCGTACACGTCGATCAAGGTGCCGAAGGGTTTGTCCGAAGCCTCGTTCTTGGCCCGGGCGTACACCAGCGAGCGCTGGGCGCGGGAAAATGGCAGGGCGTCGCTGTCGGACTCCAGCAGGTACTGGCGAATTTCCGGGCGTATGGCCTCGACCAGGTAGCGGATGTTGCCCAGGATCGGGTAGTTGCGGCGCACGGCATGGCGTTGCTGCAGCAGGTCGAACAGGCCGATCAGGCTGAGGATGCCGGTGGTCAGCGTGAACGGCCACAGCCATTCGTGGTGGGTGAAGGGCAGGCTCGCCAGGGTGAACAGTACACAGGCGGCGAAGAAGGCGTAGCGGCTGAGAAGTGACAGGCTCATACAGGGTCCTTGCGATGGCGCGGTCAGGCTCAGGGCCTGGGGCAAACCCCGACCATAGCCAAGTTGCCGGGCTGTGCAAATTAAAATCGGGGTAGCGAAAATCATTCTCGCCAAGCCATTGCTGCATCAACGGCCTTGGCGCCCGCGAGCCCGCTAGCATTTGCCCCGCCGCAGCAAATACCGCTCAAATCGTGTTGCGCAACAGCATCTGTCGCCAGCCCTCCTGCTCCTGTACCGGCGCCTCGACCATGAATGTGTAGCGCCCGGCCACCCGCATCGCCACCGGCACCCCATCCCGATACAACAAGCGGTTGCCGCTCACCGCAGGTACCTTCGCCCCCGGCAGCAATGACCCGATCAGGTTCAGCGGGTCAGCGGCACTTACCACCAGCAGCGCCCCGTCGGGCTCGCGTCGGCGCACCTGCCGCAGCAACCCCACTGCTTCCGGCAAGGCGAACTGTTCGCCGGCCAGCCCGGCAATGAAGCGCCCGCCACGAATCTCGCCACGGGCTTCCAGCCGGTGATAGCAGCGCAACAGTTCACGCCAGGGCGGCAGCACGTCGCTCTCGCGCTCCAGCAGCCGCCAGCAGATCACCCCATAGCGGCGCAGCAGGCTGCGGGCAATATGCTCCAGGCGCTGTTCGTGGTCAGGAGGCGTATCGCTGCGGCGCAGCAGGGCCCAGCGCCCGGCTTGCGCCATGCTGCTGGACAGCGGCGGGTGGCCGCGGCGGCTGTTGCGTGCAGTGCGCTTGGCCGCAGGCGTGATCAGGCTGCGCAAGCCGGTGAAGCTGTCAGCACCGACCAGCCCCGAGCCCACCAGCTCCTGCAGCGCATTTTCCAGTTCGCTGGGTAGCAGATGTGCCTCATGCGCCAGCTCATCGAAGAACAGCGCCCCGTGGGTTTTCAGGGCTTCATGAACCCGCTGCGCGCGCAGGCCGAGGGTATCGACGGCGGGGGCGGGCGCCAGGCTGCGCCAGCTGTTCAATGGGTCGCGCGGTAGCAGCACCAGTGGTGTGCTGAACAGCGTGCTGCTTGCCACCGTAGCCGCCAGCCGGCTCCAGGCAAACTGCCCGCTGCGGCAGGCTTCGTCGAGCCAGTGCGGGCTGTAGTCCTTGATACGCGCCGGCAGCAGCGCTGCCTCCCAGGCGCCGGCGGCACTCGGAAACCCCTGCAACTGCCCGAGCACCTCGGCCACCGCCTGCGGTCCGCGCAGGCGTTCGTCCGGGGCCAGGTGTTGCCAATCGAACAGAAACCGCATGAAGTCCTGCAGGCTGACCGGTTCGATCTCCCGGCGCAGGCGCTTGACCGTGTAGCGGTGTATGCGCGCCAACAGGTGGCGCTCGCACCATTGCAGGTCGGTCGCAGCGGGGCTGAAGTGCCCGCGCAGCACATAGCCTTCGGCTTCCAGGCGGGCCAGGGCCTGTTCGATGGCCTGCAGCGGTTGGCCAAGCGGTGCTGCGATCCGGGGCGCGGTTTGTGGACCATGACCGCTCAGGCGGGCCCGCAACAGTTCGACCAGCGCACTGTCAGGCTCCACGGCCTGATCGAAGCCTGGCAGTACCGGTAGCGCAGGCTCCAGCCGAGCGCCCGGGTATAGCACGTTCATCAGGCTCAGCCGCTCACGCGCCACCCACAGGTTTTCATCCACCACGCGCAACGCCCGTCCAGCTTTGGCCAGCTGCCCGAGCAGCAGCGCCCAATCGGGGTTGGCCTGCACTTCGTCCTGGCTGATACAGCCAAGCCCCATCAGCGCCTCGTGCATTTCATCGGCGTTGCCGGGTTCTGGCCAGGCCTCGGCCTCGACGGCCGCGATGGCGTCTGCGTCCAGCGCACCCAGGTCGTCACCACTGCGCACCTCGCTCCAGCGCCGGTTCAGCACCGCCTGGGTGCGCCGCTCTTCCAGCGGTGCATCGTCGAGGAAGGCATACGGCCTGGCATTGAGAATGGCCGCAGCCAGCGGAGAGGGGGCGGGCAGGTCACTGCACAGCAGACGCACTGCGCCGCTTTCCATGCGCCGCAACAGCGCCAGCCAGCCTTCGCAGTCCATCGCCTCGTGCAGGCAGTCATCGAGGGTTTGTTCGACCAGCGGGTGATCGGGTACCTGCCGCTCGCCGACAATGTTCTCCAGGCAGGCGATCTGGTCGGGGAACACGGCGGCCACCAGGTCTTCGCTTTTCATCCGCTGGATCTGCGGTGCCACCTTGCGCCCGCCGACGAAGCGCGGCAGGGCCATCGCCACACTGGCGTTCCAGCGCCAGCGCACGCCGAACAACGGCGCCTCGAGCACTGCCTGAATCAGGATTGGCTCGGCGCTGCGGCTGTTCAGGTAGCGCCACACTTCATCGAGCTCGAAGCTATGGCTGGTCGACAGCGACAGTACGATGGCATCCTCGCTGGCGGCGGCCTGCAGCTCGAAGTTGAAGGTGCGGCAGAAGCGCTTGCGTAGCGCCAGGCCCCAGGCGCGGTTGATGCGGCTGCCGTACGGCGAGTGGATGATCAGCTGGGTGCCGCCGGATTCGTCGAAGAAGCGCTCCATCACCAGGGTCTCCTGCGAGGGCAGGGCGCCAAGCGCTTCGCGGGTGCGGGCCAGGTAGTCGAGCAACTGGCCGGCGCTGTCTTCGCCCAGTTCGAATGCGCTCTGCAACCACGCCAGCACTCGGTCCAGGTTACCGTCAGCCAGTGCCAGTTGCTGGTCAACCTGCCCCTGCAAGCGGGCCACCGCAGCCGACAGCTCGTCACTGCGCCCCGGCGCTTCACCCAGCCAGAACGGGATGGTCGGCGGCAGGCCCTGGGCATCCTCCACCCGCACCCGGCCCGGCTCGACCCGCAGGATGCGATAGGAGGCATTGCCCAGCTGGAAGATATCGCCGGCAATGCTTTCCACGGCAAAGTCTTCATTGACGCTGCCGATGTTGAGCGACTGCGGTTCGAGCAGTACCGAGTAGTCGGCGTTGTCGGGGATGGTGCCGCCGCTGGTCAGCGCCGTCAGCTGGCTGCCGCGGCGGCCACGCAAGGTGCCACTCACGGCGTCGCGGTGCAGGTAGGCACCGCGCACGCCCTGGCGGCCGTTGTAACCCTCGGCGAGCATGCGCAGCAGCGCCTGGTAATGGGCGTGGTCGAGTGCGGCATAGGGCGCGGCCTGGCGCAGGCAGTCGAACAGCGCCTGCTCATGCCAGGCCTGGTTGCTGGCTTCGGCGACGATCTGCTGGGCCAGCACGTCCAGCGGCGCCCGGGGCATGTGCAGCTCGTCCAGTTCGCCGCGGCGTACGCAGTCCAGCAGCGCCACGCATTCGATCAGGTCGTCGCGCGAGGTGGGGAACAAGCGCCCCTTTGGCACGCCGTCCACCTGGTGGCTGGCGCGGCCGACACGTTGCAGGAACGCCGCGATCGAACCCGGCGAGGCGATTTGACACACCAGGTCGATATCACCGATGTCGATGCCCAGTTCCAGTGACGCGGTTGCCACCAGCATCTGCAGCTTGCCGTTTTTCAGGCGCTGTTCGGCATCCAGACGCAGCTCCTTGGACAGGCTGCCGTGATGCGCGGCAACGGCCTCTTTGCCCAGCCGGTCGCTGAGGTGGCGGGTGATGCGTTCCGCCAGGCGGCGGGTGTTGACGAATACCAGGGTGGTGCGGTGTTCCCTGGCCAGGGCGGCCAACCGGTCGTACACCAGGCCCCAGACATCGGTGGCCATCACTGCACCCAGCGGCACGGGCGGGACCTCGATGGCCAGGTCACGCTGGCGCGCATGCCCCACATCGACGATGGCGCAAGGCCGAGCGCTGCCGACCAGAAACTGCGCCACCCGCTCGACCGGCCGTTGCGTGGCGGACAGGCCGATACGCCGCAGCGGGCGGTTGCTCAAGGCCTGCAGGCGCTCCAGGGTCAGGGCCAGGTGGCAGCCGCGCTTGTTGCCAGCCAAGGCGTGGATTTCGTCGACGATCACCGTGTGTACGTTGGCCAGGCCTTCGCGGCCAGACGCCGAGCCCATCAGTACGTAAAGCGATTCGGGGGTGGTCACCAGAATGTGCGGGGCCAGCTTGC
>Ga0302347_1003951_pt1 | contig 12373 bp, 10 predicted proteins | sample PhyWR1_FD_202178 | JGI IMG/M metagenome (GOLD analysis project Ga0302347, IMG submission 202178) | Leaf surface microbial communities from wheat plants in UC Gill Tract Community Farm, Albany, California, United States - DLSL W.R1 (v2)... | ecosystem: Host-associated > Plants > Phyllosphere >...
TGGATACCACCTTTGTAGCGGATATCACTACTGCAGCGGTAACTACCGTCACGCTCGACGACAGCGTGACCGATAAAATAGCCAACGGGACCGATTTCTTTACCTATACCGCTATTGTTAAAGACGTGCATGGCAACCTCGTTCCGAATGCAACGGTGAACTGGTCTCAGGACAAAGGTAATACCGTAACATTACAGGCTGCGAGCAGCGCGACCGACGTCAACGGCAAAGCAGCCATGGTACTGACCAGTACCTCTGCAGAAGCATTATTGGTGCAAGTGTCCGCATCCTTAACAAACGGAACGCCGGTTGATGCCAATCAGAAAGTTAACTTCAAACAACAGCTAGTGAAATTACATGGAGTGACTAAGAACGCGATAAACAATGCCATGATCCCAAATACGAAGATCGAGCTCTCTTTATCTGAAAATAACGCAAATCCGGAATACTCCGTGACCAGCGGTACCGATGGTAAATACGAGATCAGTATTCCGCAGGGGGTTTATTATGTGAAGGCCAGCGCAACCGGCTTTATCACGTTAGATTCAACGCTCGATATCCAAACGGTTACCGATCAACAGAAGGACTTTGTTCTGTCGCCAAACTTGGATGGAAAAGCGGCGCGTATTGTTCTCACGTGGAATGATAAACCTGCTGATCTAGACTCCTATCTCTGGGTGCCTAGTCTGGGAAATCCATCTAATTTAATTAAGGTTTTCTACAATGCAAAATCACCGAGTGGAGCAAATGCAACGCTGGATGTGGATGCAAAAAATGGCTATGGCCCTGAAACTATCACGGTAGATAGTATGCATCCGGGTGTGTATTGCTACGTTGTCAATAGATTCAGCACAACACCTGTTGCCTATGGCGGAGCTAAAGTGAAGCTTTATTTATCCGATGGATCATCGCAGGAATTTAAAATCGAAGATGCAACTGGAACTACTGACAACATGTTGAATTGGACCGTGTTTAAAATTGACACCACATCAGGTCAAACTGACGTCAGAGTAATAAATACGTTAGCAAGTTCAGGTAATAAAGGTGATTGCAAGTAACACTAACGAACGCTAATCACTTAAAGGCATAAAGCTAATGGCGCTAAAATAATTTTAGCGCCATTTTTATGACTAAAAGGCAGTCGATGATTGATAAATACGACTCAATAGAGTCATATTCTAAGGCAGATTAGATATCAGAAAGACCTTTACGTTTTTCGTTAACTAGAATAAAGCTCGAGTACTGAATTTTTGAACACAGTGTCTCTAGCTTCATTTTTAGCTCCATCGTGTACACTTTCTTGGCATCCTTATCCATGATATTTTTATTTGAGTTGAGAAACTTAAACCCGTCGGTGATCTTATTGTAGTCTTCAGCATACTTAGGGTATTGGCTAGACTTCTCCTCGCGTAGGAAATTATAATTATCCATACATTTATTATTCGTAGATGAATAGGAATGGCCACCGACAATACTGCTTTTAGGCGGCGTATTCTCTTCCGTTGGCGTTAGCTGACTGTTAGCATAAAAATAATCATACTCCAACTCATCTCCTCGGTAGTTTTGATTCGTTTTATTTGGTGAAGAACAACCGGACAGAAAAAAAGTTGTTCCTATAAGAAAAAATCCTATCTGTTTTTTATTCATACTATTTCCATTAATGATTAATAGAGGGGTATTGGTAAAGCCGTTCATTCAAAAAAATGGGGCATTATGAGGTACAGGCAAACACAAAATTATTCGCACGACCGAACAAATAAGTGTTTTTAATTTTATGTACACTGATGTTAATTTCTTTTAAGTCTTTATTACGGAAAAACAAAAAATCAAGGATAGGTTCTGGTGAGAAAGACTCATCAACGGAATCATGGAAGTATGTGATCAGTTGAGCATCATAGATAACAATACGTTTGGGTCCCACGACACGATACTTGAAATCAACGCTACGAATGACATCCTGAGACACGCCATTTTTAGTTAAATAACCCGTCATTTCGGCATGCCCTTGCATTTTATCATTCAGGCTAAATGAAATATTCCCGTCCAGCAGGTCTTTACTTTCGCTATCGCTATAGGAGAACTCGCCATCGCATACAAAATTGTATGATGGCTCATAGATAAAACAGACGTAGATAACTTCAAACGCCAATATGAAAGTAAAAAGGAGCAAAGTGACAATTTTTTTGTTCATTTTATATAGTATCCTTTACAAAAAAAGTATTCGTTTCTTCTTTTATCGACAATACATTCCGCAAGAAATGAACGCCCACTCCCTCGACTTTCTGGCTTTACAATAAATATTCGTTCAGGAATACATCGCACTTCACTGACAGTAATCAGCTTCACTGATGACTCCAACAGATCGCGTGATTGACCTCGTGTATACTCAGGTAGAACGTTGACGTTACAAGCATCAAACTTCCCGATATTTGCGATATGTGTATCGAGACTGTAGGTATCATTCTTGTATAAAACGTAAGTAAAAAACACCGCAATAAAAATGGCCAGCGCGCTCATTACCACTGTATAAATATAACTTGTAGGGTTCAGCTTTTGGTTCTTTTCCTTTTCCTTTTCGTTCACCTTTACTGGTTCAGCATTGCATTCTTTCTCTACACTGATAGAGGAATTTAAACTAAACCCTACCTTTGGAATCGTTTTAATCACCTCATCATCGATACCTAACAAGGAGAATGTTCGTCTAAGAATAGATATGTATTGGTTAAGTGTATTATTAGATGAACGTAGGCCTTGCTTGTCCCATATATCTTCTAAAATTTGCTCTCTAGAAAGGATTTCACCTTTTTTATTGAGCAATAGACAAAGAAGATTACAGTTAGTAATCGTTAAGTTAATGACTTGCTCAGGGCTTTCTATACTCCAAATGGCGCCGTCTGCTGGCTTAAATCTAACCGTCTCATTAATTTTATAAATCATGAATTTTACATTATATTGATTCAATTTATGACACTCATATCAGAGAAAATGAGCTATAAATACAGATAAGGCCCTCTGCTTTATAGTAAACAAAAACGCTGTTATAAAAAGCGTATGAAATGAGATCTTTTCATATTTTCCCTCAATATTTTATCGATAAACCTTTTTACTTTTTCAGCACTTATGAAGTAGTAAGAATCATCTCAAATAAAATCGAGCGGGTAAAACAAGTGATGTGTGTGATTTATACAATTTATAAGAATTTTATTAAATCAATAATTAACCCAAGACAGACAAAAACACCAAATATAAATAAACCAACCCACAACCCGTGGATTATTAGTCTGCTTAACATGATTTTTTTAGAAGATTTGCAATAATTTGATTGTGAAGTGTTTTTATAGAAAAGAGTGGTTTTTTAGGAAAATTACCGCATTAATCGCCGCCTAAAAATCAATTTCATCATGACTTTTATTTTAGCTTACAGCTCAATTACCGCAATAATTCGAGATATAAATCTACCCTATAATTATATAGGCGACAATTTTCTTCAATCTTAAGCATCTCTATAGTATTTAGTATTAGTTTTAATGAGCATAAGGTGGTGATTGTTCTATGAAGATGTATTTAGAGGTTTAAAAGTCACAATATTCAGATATTCCTCCTCAATGAGATATTTAGAACCTCACCTTATCACTTACCTTAAATTATAAATAACATTATTGCAACAAAATAAGATCATAATTAACAATGTGAGATATCACAATACGCTACAATGATGACTTACTTTAGTTGCTCAATCATCTCTTGGCTGCGATGAATAAAGCTGCGGCTTCTTTCGCTATCTTCCTGCAACAGGCAAACGAACAACAAATCGGTAATAGTATTTTGTGCCGTGCGCGCAGAAATAGAAGAGCTGCGCCAGCGTGCCTCATCAGCAATGGTATCGAGAACAAAATCAGCCAGCTTTCTGAGCGGGCTATCCTGGAGCGACGTTATCGCTATGATTTTCGCCCCCTTCTCCTGTGCCGCCTGTGCTGCAATAAATATCTCTTTCAGCGCGCCCGAGTAAGAGATAACAATTTGCACATCCCCTTCTCCTAGCGATTGAGCAACCGTCATCTGCACGTGGCTGTCCATTTCATTCATCACCGGATAGCCTATTTTCATTAGCTTATAAGCCAAGTCTTTCGCCACCAGCGATGAGCCGCCCATGCCCATGATCTGCACTCGGCGCGCCGCCTTGATTTCAGCCACCACACTCTCCAGCTGCGCCAAGTTTACGCTGTCGGTTGTCATCCGCAGCGCCTGCTGCTTGGCTCGGAATAGTTTTTCTGCAATCACCGACGGCGTGTCATGAACATTAATATCGTTATGCAAATGCTGCTCTGATTCAGCGTTCTGCTTACTTTGCTGCCCCCACTCCTCAATCAACGCCATTTTGAGGTTAGTAAACCCTTTGAACCCCAGCCGCTGAGCAAATTTCACAATGCTCGACTGGCTGATATTCAAAATGCTGGCGAGCTCTTGCGAAGAGCACTGCTTCAACTTATCGGGATTAGCCAAAATATAATCGGCAATAATACGTTCACCGGGCGTAAAGGCGTCTTTGTTGAGAGTGATTCGTTGTAGGCAGCGCATTTGGACTCGGTCAGCAGGAGGTCAGTAGCCGCTATCTTACCTTGCATGGCGCAAAAAATGGAGGCTGGATTCTTGGGTGAGCATTCACTTCATCCCAAACGTCGCCCAAATGGCGGGCATTTCGGCGCGGGGAAATAGTCGATATCCATCACAAAAAATGCGCATGAAATTATTAATTCTTTAAATCGCATGAATTTTGGAATAATTTATTCCTTAACTTTGTGCTTCTGAGAATACTGAAATGAATATTGACCTCTCCCGCCTGCAAACTGAAGGCCGTAACATCGCCAGCGAAAACATCGACACTCTGTCTACTTTAGATATGCTGACGATTATCAACCAAGAAGATCAAAAGGTGGCTCTGGCCGTTGAGCGTATCCTGCCGCAAATCGCGCAGGCCGTAGATGCTATCGCTCTGGCCTTTAGCCAAGGTGGCCGTCTTATTTATTGCGGCGCAGGCACCTCGGGGCGACTGGGTATTCTAGACGCAAGTGAATGCCCGCCAACCTACGGCACCCCGCATGAACAGGTGGTCGGGTTAATCGCCGGAGGCCACACCGCAATCCTCCGCGCGGTGGAAAATGCCGAAGATAACGTCGAACTTGGCGAGCAGGATCTGAAAGACCATCATCTCTGCGAGCGCGACGTGCTCGTGGGCATTGCCGCCAGCGGAAGAACGCCTTATGTCATCGGCGCGATGAAATATGCACGCTCAGTTGGCGCAACCACGGTTTCATTAACCTGTAACGCCAGCAGCGCGATGAGCCAATTAGCCGATATCGCGCTTGAAGCCGTGGTAGGGCCAGAAGTGGTAACAGGTTCATCAAGAATGAAAGCAGGAACAGCACAAAAAATGGTGCTGAATATGCTCACCACGGGCGCGATGATCCGCAGCGGAAAAGTGTATGGCAACCTCATGGTGGATGTTGAGGCGACCAACGCCAAGCTGGTTCAACGCCAAATTGACATCGTTATGCAGGCCACAGAATGCAGCCGCGATGAAGCCGTTAAAGCGCTCAGCGAATGTAAAAGACACTGTAAAACCGCCATTTTGATGATTCTCGCCCAACTCTCTGCGGCTGAAGCCAGCACGGTTCTGGCGCAAAATAATGGTTTTATCCGCCAAGCCTTAGCCTCACGTTCTCAGGGAGTTTAGCGATGGCTAAAATAACGGATACCACCATCACGCAAATTTTGGCGAACGTTGGCGGTAATAACAACATCACCCTATGCGGACATTGCATGACGCGGCTGCGCCTTACCTTGGCCGACCGCGCTCGCGTTAATCACGCCGAGCTGAAAAAGATCGCTGGGGTCATGGGCGTTATAGAAGGCAACGACCAGCTGCAAATTGTACTTGGGCCTGGCAAGGCGCAAACCGCCAGTGAAATGATGAACGTGACCCTTAGCCAATCACAGTCACAGTCACAAGCCGATAGCAGCACGCCAGAAACTGATTTAAATGCCCTCGCGGCGGAAAATAAAAAGCAGCTCAAGAGTAAGCAAAATAACGCCTTTCACAGCTTCCTGACAAAATTCGCGACGATCTTCACCCCGCTTATTCCCGGCTTTATCGCTGCGGGTCTACTGCTCGGTATCGCGACGCTGCTCCAGCAAACCTTAATACTCGAAGGTGAAATTGCGCCGATTTGGCTCACGAGCCTGATTGGCTATATGAAAACCTTCAGCGTGGGCTTATTTACCTTCCTGAGTATCCTGATTGGCTTCAATACACAAAAAGCCTTTGGTGGAACCGGCGTTAATGGTGCCATCATCGCGTCATTATTTATTCTGCGTTACAGCGCAGAAGGAACCGTGGGCTACTATGCGGGGATCGATAACTTCTTCGGTTTAGTCATAGATCCAAGAGGGAATATCATCGGCGTACTGTTAGCCTGTATGTTCGGCGCATGGATTGAGCGCAAAGTACGCAAGGTTATCCCTGATAACTTGGATATGATCCTCACCTCCTCCATTACGCTACTCATCACCGGTGCCATAACCTATGTGGTTATCATGCCCATCGGCGTCGAACTCTTTAAGGGAATGTCTTGGCTGTTTCTGCATTTAAACGGTAACCCATTCGGCACCGCGTTGTTAGCGGGGCTATTCCTGATTGCGGTGGTCTTTGGTATTCATCAGGGATTTGTGCCGGTGTATTTTGCTTTGATGGATGCACAAGGGTTTAACTCCTTGTTCCCTATCCTCGCGATGGCGGGTGGCGGGCAGGTGGGTGCCGCGTTAGCGTTATATTTAAAAGCCAAGCCGGGCTCGACCTTACGTATGCAAATTAAAGGTGCCATATTCCCCGGTTTATTGGGTATTGGCGAGCCGCTAATTTATGGTGTCACGCTGCCCCGCTTAAAACCGTTTATTACCGCCTGTTTGGGTGGTGCCGTAGGCGGATTCTTTATCGGGTTGGTGGCTTATATGGGATTACCGATTGGTTTGAATACCGTATTTGGCCCATCTGGCTTGGTTTCCATACCGCTCATTACTTCATCACAGGGCATCTATGCGGGCATGTTGGTTTATGTTGCAGGCGTTGCCATCTCGTATGCGGCAGGCTTCATTCTGACGTTGCTGTTTGGCTGTAAAAACGTTGACCTAACATAATAAGATTAAGCGCCATGCGTTCAGTAACACATGGCGCTAACCGCAATTATAGCAGCCACTCAATCGGCAAATAATAAGCGATTCTGGCTAACATACGTTTGTATAGCGGGCTATCAGGCTCTTTATGATGAATTTGTTTTTCATCATTTTCATATTCAATCCAATTAATTTTACGGCGCGGGGCAAGCACTAGCTGAAATGCTTTGTCGTGCAGGCTAGCAATAAATCGCTGATGGGTGGACGACGCCAGCGATTCACTTTCAATCACGAATCCCATCTCGGTATTTAATCGAGCCGAACGCGGATCAAAATTAAACGAGCCAATAAAGACCAACTTGCCATCAACGGCAAAAGTTTTAGCATGCAGGCTGGAACCAGAATGTCCGGTTAAGCCTCGGTCGCGCAAGCGCTCTTTACGTGATGGCCGCTCGGTTTCATTGGCTTTCATTTCAAACAATTCAATACCGCAACGCAGCAGGGTTTTTCGCCATTTGGCGTAACCCGCATGCACAATGGCCACATCGTTTGCCGCAAGAGAATTGGTGAGCACCGTCATTTTCACCCCTTGCCGCGCTAAATAAACCAGCTGTGACACACCGGTGCGGGTAGGAACGAAATAGGCGGAGATAATATCCATGCTCACTTTTGGCTCACCAATCATCTTAAACAGACGTGATGCCATCAGCGCTTTGGTGGCTAACTCGCCGCGCCCTTTAAGCGGGTCATCGCTAAACAATTGCACCTTTGCCCACGTCAGCGGCAGCTCGTTGTTCTCCATTTTGCGGGCTAAAAATTTATCGCGCAGACGCTTTATATAGACTTTGGCACGCGCTCTGCCGCCCACTTCTTCAATCGTTAGACCATGCAGAAAGCGCTTTTCCGACGCTTTGCCCAGAACGTCTTCCGCCGGTGATACACACGCTGAAGTCCAATAGCGCTCGAAATCCTGACAGACCTCAGCAACAACGTTGCCCACGGCCAACACGTCTAAATCAGAAAAAAGCGGCTGTTCACCGATACCAAAATACTCATCCCCCACATTGCGCCCACCGACGATGGTCGCCTGACTATCAAACGTCATGCTTTTATTGTGCATGCGTCGATTGAGCCTTTTAAAATCGGTTAAATAACATAAACAGCGCATGCGCCGTAGCTGGAAGGGATTGAAGAGTTTTACGCTGATATTGGGGTGCGCATTGAGCCTGCGCAGTGATTCATCCAAACCGCCGGTGTTGTTGTCATCCAGCAGTAAACGTACTTTTACTCCACGCTCGGCGGCACGAAATAATGCGCTAAACAGCAGTCGCCCCGAGAGATCGTTGTGCCAGATGTAATACTGCACATCCAGCGTTTTCTCAGCCATGTTGGTGAGCAAATATCTTGCAGCGAAAGCGTCATTACCCTCTTCTAAAGGATAGACACCGCTTAACTCAGGATGGCGTTCGCATAGCGGTTGGATCAGTCGAGCTAAACGTGTATCTCGATATGGTGTACTGTTCATTGTTACCCCTAACCCACTTTAATCGCCGCCATGCATCAAACATTAGATACTGGCGACAATTAAAGATAGGGGCAACTATAATTATGCTTCAGTGACGATTTCCAAGCCCTGCGTTACACATTGCTCCAGCGTTTTCATTGCGCTGCTATAGTCGCGGTCAGGTTTAAACAAGCCCGCTGTACCTAAGATGAAATAATCCACGTCACGGGCCAGAGTACTAACGACCTGCGGAGAAATTGCCCCATCGACGGCAATCTGAGCACTGCTGCCGTGTTGATGTAACATTTTTCTCAAGCGGCTAATTTTATCAATAGCGCTATGAATAAATGGCTGACCGGCAAATCCAGGATTAACCGACATCACTAACACCACATCCACGACATCTAGCACTTCTTCCAAAACACTCAACGAAGTACCCGGATTAATCGCCACTCCGGCCTTAACCCCCCGTTGGCGAATATGGGTTAATGTACGATGTAAATGAATGGGCGCCTCAGCATGAACATAAATAATGCTGCAACCGAGATCTGAAAATTTATCAATATAGCCGTCAGGATTAGACACCATTAAGTGCACGTCATAAGGGATCGTCGCTAACTTAGCGACTGCTTTGACATCCTCAATTCCCAACGCAAAATTAGGTACAAAGTGCCCATCCATAATATCAATATGAAACATCGCTGCGCCTGCACTTTCTAAACGCTGAATTTCATGACTCAGCTGAGAAAAATCCACACACATTAAAGAAGGACAGAAATTCGCCATGTTAATTATTCCTCTTCAAGCTGAGTAATCATATTCACACGAGTTTGATGACGCTCGCCTTCAAACTCAGCGTTCAGCCATTCATCTACAATCATTTTGGCCAGTTCCGCACCAATCACTCGCGAGCCAAAAGCCAAAATATTCGTATTGTTATGCTGACGTGAAAGCTTAGCCGAATAGGGCTCACTACAGACCACCGCTCTGATCCCATGAACTTTATTTGCCGCAATCGAAATACCGATGCCTGAACCACAAATCAGAATTCCTAGATCGGCTTCGCCTGAAGCCACCGCTCTTGCGACAGCTTCGGCATAAATTGGATAATCTGTTCGGCTCTCAGAATGAGTGCCCTTATCAATAATATCGACTCCACGATTTTTCAAATGTGAAATAATTAATGGCTTTAAAATAAACCCAACATGATCACAACCAATGGCGATTTTCATTATTTCCCTTTATTTTTTAAAAACGATAATTAAGTAATATTTTAAATTGCAGCTTGGAGGCATTCATCTAAGTTTGATTTAATCAATGTGACATGTGGACCATATATAACTTGAACGCCTTTTCCTTTTCGAATAACACCACGCGCACCTGATTGCTTAAGCAGAGCATCAGAAACCAAAGATTCATCGTTTACTGTAATTCGCAAGCGAGTAGCACAACAGTCAACATCTGCGATATTACCCACCCCGCCTAGGCCTTGAATGATTAACTCAGAAACACCATGGGTATTTTCCAACCGCTGAATAGCGGCTTGTTCTTTAGCAGCTTCCACATCTTTTCGTGTGTAAAGCTTAGTTTCCTCTCCACTCTCTTCTCGTCCTGGCGTTTTAAAGTTAAAGCGAGTAATAAGAAAGCGGAAGCTAAAGTAATATGCCGGAAATAAAGGAATACCGATCAAAATGGCATTCATCCAACTTGTTTTGGCATTACCTTGCATAACACCAAATAAGAAGAAATCGATGAGGCTGCCCGAAAACGTCTGCCCAACCCCCACATTAAACATATGGCACAACATAAATGACAAACCGGCTAGCAAACAGTGCAGCACATACAGCAGCGGCGCAGCAAACAAGAACGAGAATTCAATTGGCTCAGTGATCCCCGTTAGCACGGCAGTCAATGTTGCTGAAAGCAATAGCCCCAATACTAGTTTACGGTTCTCGGGTTTTGCAGTGTGATAAATCGCTAAAGCGGCTCCCGGAATGCCAAACAGGTAGAACGGGAATTTACCTGCCATAAAACGAGTGGCTTCAACAGAGAAATGCTGGGTATTTGGGCTTGCCAACTCAGCAAAGAAAATATTCTGCGCCCCCGTGACGGTAACACCATCAATCACGGCGGTGCCTCCCAAACCGGTTTGCCAGAACGGCATATAAAAGACGTGATGTAACCCAAAGGGAATTAATGCGCGCTCAATAAAGCCATATATGAACGTTCCTGCATATCCAGCGCGATTGACGAGTCCCCCTAAATCCATGATGCCATGTTGAATAGTCGGCCAGATGTAAAACATCACCATGCCCACGATCACATAGGTTAAAGCGGTAATGATGGGGATAAAGCGCGTACCGCCGAAGAATGAAAATACGGGTGGCAGCTCGATTTTATAAAAACGATTATGTAAAGCTGCAACGCCAAGCCCAACCAAGACACCGCCAAATACCCCCATCTGCAACGAGTTAATCCCAACGCTCATCCCGAGCGCCCCATCAACCATCGCTCCGGGCTTAAGCAAACCGTTTAGCTCCAGCATGGCGTTAATCGTGGCATGCATGGTAAGAAAGCCAATAACCCCCGATATTGCGGCGACATCTTTCTCTTTTTTTGCCATTCCCATCGCCACACCGGCAGCAAATAAGATTGGCAAATTAGAAAATACAATACTCCCTGCACTTTTCATTACTGTAAGCAATGCGTGAAGTACCGTACCTTCGCCGAGCAGTGATTGAAGCCCGTAGGACTCAATCGTAGTCGCATTAGTAAAGGAGGCACCAATACCTAACAGCAGCCCTGCAACGGGCAATAACGCAATAGGCAGCATGAAAGAACGCCCTACACGCTGGATGACACCGAAAAATGATGATTTCATGTTATTCCCTTGAGTTAGATCGTCATTACGCCAAAATCAACCCTGCATTTTCCTTTTTTAGTATGAAAGCATGAGCCCGAGGGCATTTCCCTGGTGAGGATTAATTAAGCACACTTCACGAAAAATATTATTATTGTAAAGTAATGACAGAATCAAGTACTAAAAATGATTAACTTCACAAACTGGGGAAGTTTTGTGATTTAGTGCGGATGATTTATTCGCGTGGTTTTTCCTATCAGTTTCATCCGCCGACGATAAATCAAAGTACAGATGTCCAAATGGCTGTGATAAGATTTTGTAAACGCTTAATCTAGTAGGGGATAAACGATGGATGTTATGCAAGATAGCGAGAATACGCTCGCCATTGGGGCAAAGATAAAAATGTCGCTTTCCCTGCTGAACCCCACCGAGCGGGGTATTGCTGAATGGCTGATAACAAAAGGCAACATCACAAAAAACACAAGCTTGCGTGAAGTATCGCTTGCATTAGAAGTCTCTGAACCGCTAGTTGTTAAGGTGGCTAAAAAGATAGGCTACTCAGGATTTAGAGAGTTAAGACGTGCGCTAGTCGCCTACTTTGCTTCTTTGCCTTACGAAAAAGAAGAAGAGATCACGGAGCAAGATAATCTAAATACCGTGTTAGATAAGGTGTTCAGCAATAGCATTCAAGCGTTAAAAGAAGCGCAGGCAGTCGCCGATACCCAAGTGATCAACGCTGCCGCAGCGCTGATTTATAAAGCCAAACACGTTGTGCTTCTTGGCGTAGGTGGTTCTTCATCAGTCTGTGAGGATTTTGAACACAAGCTGCTACGCATTGG
>Ga0302347_1003953_pt1 | contig 12367 bp, 9 predicted proteins | sample PhyWR1_FD_202178 | JGI IMG/M metagenome (GOLD analysis project Ga0302347, IMG submission 202178) | Leaf surface microbial communities from wheat plants in UC Gill Tract Community Farm, Albany, California, United States - DLSL W.R1 (v2)... | ecosystem: Host-associated > Plants > Phyllosphere >...
ACCTGCGCACCGGCACCACCCTGTGGACCGGCTCGGCGCATGCGTCCAGCGAGGAAGGCAACAACAACGGCGGCGGCCTCATCGGCATGCTGATCACTGCGGCGGTCAAGCAAGTGATCAACAGCTCCACCGACGCGGCGCATCCGATTGCCGGTATCACCAGTGCGCGCCTGCTGTCGCCGGGTCAGCGTGCGGGGATCCTGTACGGTCCACATAACCCGAAATACGGTACTGACTGATTGAGCGGTTCGGCGGGGCAGGTTTTCCTGTCCCGCCGAACGGTTTAACCCGAACAGCCAGCCCCTCGCGTCTGACCTTGTGAACGGATCATTCATTCACGAGGTTCAGCCCATGTCCCGCCCTCTGCTCTTCCTGCGTCCTGCTGCCCAGGGCTTTGCCGTTACCTTGCTGGTGACGCTGGCCGGTTGTGGCCTGTCCTCTTCCCATGATGCGGCCGAGCCTGCCGAAGCTGCGCCGGTCTCCGAGCTGCAAAGTGTCCCCGTACAAGGCGCATTGGTTAAACGCATGCCCATGCCTGCGCCCATGAGCGCACAAAGGATGATGCAGGATTCCATCGCGATGGAATACCGCAGCGAACCCCGCGAACAATACGAAAACCTGCCGGAAAACCCGGTGCATCGCGTGGCTGAAACGCCGGTTTCAACCTTCAGCGTGGACGTCGACACCGGCAGCTACGCCAACGTAAGACGTTTCCTCAACCAAGGCAGCCTGCCGCCCGAAGGCGCTGTGCGTCTGGAGGAAATGGTCAACTATTTTCCCTACAGCTACGCACTGCCCACCGACGGCTCGCCCTTCGGCGTGACCACCGAAGTGGCCGCCACACCGTGGAACCCTCGCACCCAGTTGCTGCGCATCGGCATCAAGGCCTCCGACCGCGCCGTGGCAGAGTTGGCGCCGGCCAACCTAGTGTTCCTGGTGGACGTGTCCGGCTCCATGGACCGCCGCGAAGGCTTGCCGCTGGTCAAAAGCACGCTGAAATTGCTGGTGGACCAGTTGCGTGAACAGGACCGTGTTTCGTTGGTGGTGTATGCCGGTGAATCCCGGGTGGTGCTCAAGCCTACCTCGGGTCGTGACAAGCAGAAGATCCGCAACGCCATCGACCAACTCACTGCCGGCGGCTCCACGGCGGGCGCGTCCGGCATCGAACTCGCCTACCAGATGGCCCGCGAAGGCTTTATCGACAAGGGCATCAATCGCATCCTGCTGGCCACCGACGGTGACTTCAACGTGGGCATCAGCGACTTCGACAGCCTCAAGCAGATGGCCGCAGAGCAGCGTAAAAGTGGCGTGTCTCTCACCACCCTGGGCTTCGGTGTGGATAACTACAACGAACACCTGATGGAACAACTGGCCGACGCGGGCGACGGTAACTACGCCTACATCGACACCCTGCGTGAAGCGCGCAAAGTGTTGGTGGACCAACTCAGTTCGACCCTGGCGGTCGTGGCTCGGGATGTGAAACTGCAGGTGGAATTCAACCCCGCACGCGTCAGCGAATATCGCCTGCTCGGCTATGAAAACCGCGCCTTGAAGCGTGAGGATTTCAACAACGACAAGGTCGACGCGGGTGAGATCGGTGCAGGGCATACGGTAACGGCGTTGTACGAAATTGTGCCGAAGGGCGAGAAGGGGTGGTTGGAGCCTTTGCGTTACGCGGCGGTGCCGGCGGCTGAGGATAAATCCGCTGAGCTTGCGATGCTGCGTGTGCGCTACAAGCCTGCTGCGGGAGGTGACAGCCAGTTGATCGAGCGGCCCATCAGCACTGTTTCGGGCAAGGCCAGTGACGACCTGCGTTTCGCCGCCGCCGTCGCTGCGTTCGCCCAACAGCTCAAGGGCGATGGCCGCTACACTGGTAGCATGAGCCTGCAGGACACCGCTGCACTGGCCCGCTCGGCCCGAGGCAATGACCCGTTCGGCCTGCGCAATGAGTTCGTGCAACTGGTGGAACTGGCCCAAAGCCTCAAACACTGATTGCCCATGCAACGACGATCCAATGTGGGAGCTGGCTTGCCTGCGATAGCATCATTGCGGTGTGACTGAAACACCGAAGCGTCTGCATCGCGGGCAAGCCCGGCTCCCACAGGTCATCTGCATTGATCCATCGAAAGGAGTTCGCCACCTACATGGCCGTACCCGATGATTCACCCAGCGACGAAGCGCTACTGGCCCGCTACCGAACCGGCGACAGTGCCGCGTTCGAAGCCCTGTACGCGCGGCACCGCCAGGGCCTGTACCGATTCCTCGTATCCCTGAGCAACAAGGCCGAACTGGCCGAGGAAATCTACCAGGAAACCTGGCTCAGCCTGATCCGCAGCGCCACCCAGCCACAAGGCCGGGCGAGTTTTCGCACATGGCTGTTCCAGATCGCCCGCAACCGCCTGATCGACCATTGGCGCAAGCACGGCATCCACAACCCGCTGCACGACAGCTACGACGAGCAATTGCACGCCCAGGCTGACGACAGCGCCGGCCCCGAACAGCAACTGAGCCTGAGCCGCGACCAGGCCCGCCTCGATGCAGCGCTGCAAGGCCTGCCCGAAGACCAGCGCGAAGTCTTCCTGCTGCGCCTGCACGGCGACCTCGAAGTGCCGCAAATCGCCGCCCTCACCGGCACCCCGCTGGAAACCGTCAAAAGCCGCCTGCGTTACGCCCAGCAGAAACTGCGCCGCCTGCTGGCCGAGGAGATACCCGCATGACCGACTCCCGACACACCCCGGACCCCGACGACGTGCTGCTCCAGCATTTCCGTCAACACAGCACCGGCGAACCGCCCGCGTCCCTCGACGCCTTCATCCTCAACGCCGCCCGCCGCGAAGCCCCAGCCCCGCAGCCGAACCTGTGGCAACGCTGGCTGCAAGCCTGCCAACGGCCACGCTGGCAAATGGCATTCGCCACCGTCGCAGGCGTGGCATTGATGATCGGCGTAGTGATGCGCTCGCCCGTGCCGCAACCCGAAATCTCCACCGCGACCTTCTCCGCACCTCAAGAGCAAGCCGCACGTCCAGCCCCGCCACCAATGTCCGCCCCTGCCCCCGTGGCCCGACTGGCCATCGCGCCCAAAGCCGAGAGTGCGCAAGTCATGGGCTCAATGGCGGACGAGTCGAGCACCCGACTCAGCAAGCGCGCGCCGGTGGCGCTACCTTCGTTGGAGGAGGGGTTGCAGGAGATTGTGAACCTGCGTGCGGCAGGGCAAAGCAAGGCAGCGGATGAGAAGCTGCTGGCGTTGCATCAGCGTTTTCCTGAGGAAGACTTGCCGGCGTTGTTGGAGGCGTTGCGGAAACGTTAAGCCGTCGACTGAAAGAAAGACCCAGGTGTTTTGAGCTGGGGCTTTCTTGTTATATCTGGTGGCCCGGCGTCGTTTGAACTGGGCAGTAATAGGCCCGTATTCATTGGGTTTGTTTGGTGGTGCTTCGGTTAGGCATACACGTGGGCATACACGGTGCTTCCTTCTGGTCACTTTTTCGAGGTATCCCCTAGGGTAAAGCAACATCAAATGGTGGCTGATGTGTTGCCATCCAGCTGAGTAGTTACTTCTTCGCTCGACCTTCTGCCGCCAGTGAGGCGAGCGCAAGGGTGATGAATCCTGCATTTCCATCCAGGGTATCCAGTGCCCCTCGAATGTTCTGTGCCACTTCTGTAGATCCTCTTTGCTCAACCCAGTTTGACAGCTCCTCGATAGCTGCCCCCAGGGCCAGTTGGTTTTCATTCATGCGCTTGAGTAATGAAGCAAGCAAAGGGGTGTCTTCCATGATGTAGTCCCGCCGTGTTGTCAGGTAGTCAATCTACCTCGAGCCAGTGGCATTGCATATCAGCTGTCCTCACCATCTGGTGATCAGAAATCACGCCGACCATCTTGATTCACTAGAGGCCAACAATGTGTTGTAGGGCCAATTTGGAAAGGCAGCATGAGAGCACACACCCAGCCCCCCTCAAAAACTGGTGTAACCGGTGTTACGAGTGTAACGCCCTTCACCAAACGCCCGGTTTCATTGGCTTTCACGGCTGTTACACAGCAACGCTGCATCGCGTACATCGGATGTAACGCTGCCCGTGCGTGTAACGCTAAAGTCAGCATCCAGGTGTTGTGGTCAGGCGCTTTGCGCTCCAGCCTACCAAGCGAATTTCGCTGGCTCCGCCTCTCGATGAGAGGAAATCACGCTGGGGACCCTGAGAGGTTTCGCTTCATACGGGGCATGAAACCCGCGGGATCGAGTTAGTGGGAGGCACCGGAAGTTACTGAAATTTCAATCGTTGAAATTGAAAGGATCTTGAAGAAAAAGGACCATCGTTACAGCTTCGGTAAAGGTGGCTGTATCTGTTGCTGATAGTGAACCCCCGCAGGGCGTCAACCATGGTGATAGGTGTCAACCACGTCAACCTGTCAACCAACTTAAAAAATCCAGTCGCTAACACGAACGCGCGGGTTTCATGCCCCGTGTCTATCCGAAATGCCCAGGGTCCCCAGTGGCTTTTCGATTCATAGGGAAAATGCACTGGTGAACAGCAGTTCACCCGGTTCACCCGTTCACTAAGCTGGGCACCTTTCCGCTGACACGATCATGCGGGTTTCCGACCCCGTGTGTGAATCGAACTCTCCGGGGCCCCCGGCTGGGGCTGTCATCTCCTCGCTGGTGGAACTCACGTTCAGGGGGGCCGGGGAAGATACATATTCAATGTCGTGTAACTGGTGTTACGGGTGTAACGATTGCCTGTAAGTCATTGGATATAATAGATAAAAAATGTAACACCGACTCAATAACCATTGTGTGTGAGATGTAACAGTGCGGAACGGTGTAACTTCTCTCGAAATCATGGGGGATGCAGATCGAATCCTCGCGTGGCATCGGTGGAAGGCTTTGGTCTAGGCAGTAAGTGTCGCGGCTCGCCTGGTGGTCAGGGTGCACCCCCAATCACCGTGCATGCCTTGGTAGAACGGCAATTCCTAGCCAACGTATAGCCAGTGCGCATGACCATGCCCCGCAAATGCGGCGTCTCAAGGACCGAGGTTTTTTAGTAAGCCCTCGCCTGTTGAATGCTATCTGACTCCGGCAGCTTAGCGGGCTCGCACAAATGGTTCTTCGCGACTAATCAGCTCCACCCTGTTTCATGTACATGCGCCAGCACCGCCATTCTATTCATGCGAAGAGCATGAGTTAATACAAATAGCTTACAAACTAAAGTTGAAGTAGAAAGGCATTGGGTGATCCATGCAGCGAAATATCTGTGGCTTGCTTATCAAATTACATAATAGAAGAGGAATTGTGTATTAACTGCTTACTTTGTGCGGGCAATGTATAGATAATTGCTGGCGAGATATCGCACTATGACTGGGTAATAATTTATGATAGGATGAGCAAATTTTGGATATTTTTATTCGAGATATTTATAAGCGCACAATATGAATAAATTTAATCCTCATAACCTTACTTTGACGAGTTTTTTTGATTCGATCATCGATTCGTATGATCAAGATTTACTTCAGGAAATGATAAATCTTGATACGGCTGATTCTGTATTAAGAAAGTTTCTATCTATCGATGAAATGCGGCAGTTTGGCAGTTTTTTTACTGGTCAGAAACTAACGTCCCTCGCAGTTGATGGTTTTAGTGCGCCCATAGAGACTGATTCTGTTGTTCTAGATCCAACATGCGGAACCGGGAATCTTTTAATTGGGTGCTCTCGAAAACTTGCGGTTAGTGAGCTCCTTTCCGAAACATTAGTTTCTTGGGGAAAGGTCTTAAGAGGTTATGATATCCACGGCGCGTTCGTTGAAGCGACAAAATTACGGTTGATTCTCGAAGCGTTGAACAGGGGGGCAGCGAAAGATTGCTCCCTAGACCAAGCCCTCCTTTGTTTTCCAAATATTAAAGTGGCTGATGCGCTATCAATTGAAATCGAGGAATTACGCGACGTAACGCATCTCTTGATGAATCCGCCATTCTCCAATTGGGATTCTCCTGCAAATGAGTATTGGAAGGCTGGGAAAGTTAACGCAGCGGGAGTGGTATTTGACCACTTTATTCGTCGGCTTTCCAATGGATGTATAATCAGTGCAATTCTTCCAGATGTTCTGAGGTCCGGTAGTCGATATGAAGGGTGGAGGGAGTTTGTTTCGGAAAAGGTTTGTGGTGATATTCATATTGCCGGTCGATTCAATGAAAAAACTGATGTAGATGTTTTTTTGCTTGCCGGCGAATTAAAGGAAGCTAATTCGACGGAAATTGTATGGTATGAATATACGGAAAGCGAATTGTCTGTTGGCGATTTATTTGATGTTTGTATTGGGCCATTAGTGGCTTACCGCGATCCTCAAGAAGGCACTTTGTCACCCTACATACATGCTAAGAATACTCCCGTCTGGGGTGCTATCCGTACTTTTGATGAGTTTAGAAAATTTAAAGGACGGTTAATCAATCCCCCGTTTGTGGTTATCCGCCGTACATCTAGCCCTAGTGATAAAAACAGGGCATCGGGGGCTATAGTTTTAGGCGATACACCAGTCGCAGTAGAAAATCATCTGATTGTACTGAAGCCTAAAAATTTGAAGGTGTCACACTGTAAAAAATTGATAAGAACTCTAAGAGAATCAAAAACCAATGCCTTCATAAACGGAAGGATTCGTTGCCGTCATTTGACTGTCGGTGTGGTTAAGGATATTCCTATATGGTGAGTGTTTTATGATCAAGCGAAAATTGATCGGAGAAAAACCTTTTGAATTCTCCGCTCGTGTAACTTTGCAGTTGGGGCGTGAAAGTATTTCCAGCTCCACTGTAGCTATCTCTGAGCTCATAAAAAATTCTTATGACGCAGATGCTGACGAAGTAACACTCAGCTTCCACTTGAGACAAGATGCGACATCAACGTTAGTCATCGAAGATAATGGTGTCGGCATGAGTCCTGATACTATATACGATCACTGGCTGAAAATCGGAACGGACAATAAGGCTACCATCGAGCGCTCACCAGGAAAAGGGAGAGTTCTTACTGGTGCAAAAGGTTTAGGCCGATTAGGAATTGATCGTCTTTGTAGGAAGCTAGTGCTTTATAGTAAGACACCAGAAATGGATGATGCAATACAGTTAGATCTTGACTGGCGCAAATTTGAAAATACAACTAAAACTCTCTCGGAAATTAAGCATCCTATTTATGCGGTAGATTTGCCGCTTATAGATAAATACGGAGAGGCTTTTACGGGAGAAAAAAACTCGGGCACACGTATGGTGCTTATGGGGCTGAAAGATGACTGGGATGAGAATTTCTTAGAGTCGCTCGAGAATGAGCTCCGCCTGCTAATATCACCATTTCAAGCAGAAAATGAGTTTTCAATAAATCTGAAAGTTTTTCGGGGTAATGAACACCGCGAAAAAAGGCTTAGCTCTGAGAAGTTTTTGAGCGCTGCTCGATGGAAAGTTCGTGCAAGCGTGGACGGTGCTGGGCTGGTTTCGGCTTGCTATACGAATAATCAAAAGCAACTAGATGTAATTCAAGCTCCTATACCTTGGGAAAGCTGGTTAAAAAACTCCGGCACGAAACCTCTATTTGGTCCCATTGAGTTTGAATTTTATTATTTAGTGCAAGATGCTGCTAACTTAACGAAGCTAAATTTAAGAGTTAAGAACTTCAGAGAGTTCATGCGTTTAAATCAGGGCGTGCGACTCTATAGAGATCATTTTAGAGTGAGGCCATACGGCGAACCTTCAGGGAAGGGCGACTGGTTAGATATTGGTTTAAGAAAAGTTTCCAGCCCAGGAGGCGTATCGCAGCAGGGCTGGAAAATTGGTCCTAATCAAATCATTGGCTCTGTACTAATCTCTCGCGAAACCAATGCAATTCTGAATGATCAAGCGAATCGAGAAGGGATCGTTGAGAACACGGCATTTTTTCAACTCCGAACGTTTCTTTTGAAAGTCATAGAAACGTTAGAGGTTTTAGTTCACAAAGATGTTGTAAGTGATAATGAAACAGACTTGTCTGGAGAGCTTGCAAGGCAACTTAGTAAGTCCAATGAGGATGTTGAAGCCGCAATTGAAGAGCTTAAGAAGACTGTAACAACAATCAGTCGGAAAAAGAAAAAGCATAAAAAGCAACAGTCGCCAGCCCAGCTAGTTGCATACCGGTTGCATGAGCTTGAGGTTCTTAGAGAAAAGCAGAGTCAAGCTGAGCAACGCTATCTAGAAGCTCTGCAGCTAGAAAAAAGCGAACTTGAGGAACAAAAAAATACTTTATCGAATCTTGCTTCTATTGGTATTTTAACTATTAGCTTTGGTCATGAGGTCAGACAGCATTCCGGGTTGGCACTGAATGGCTCAACAAGAGCTTTGTCTTATTTGAGGAAAGTGGATAAAGAAGACGGTCAGCTCGACGACCCTATTGAGTGTATCGAGATCGCTAGAGATGCAGCGCAATATGTTGATAACTTTTCTAGATTTGCGATTGAAAATATAAAGCCTGATAAGCGGACTAGGAAAAAGGTCTGTATTCATGAAGTTTTCCGTTATGTGTTCAGCATATTTTCAGCAACTCTTGAAAAAATGAATATTAAAACTGAAATTCATTTAAATACAGTTGATGCTCCGTATGAGGTTTTTGCATTTGAGATTGACTGGGAAAGTATTGCAATTAATTTGATGACTAATTCAATATGGGCGATTGAATCAAGTACTAACAGAACAAATCCTAAAATTGAGGTCAATCTCTCAGAAGTCGACAGTCAGGTTTATCTATCTTATAAAGACTCAGGCATAGGCCTTGAAGCAGATTCAGAAGAACGAATTTTTGCGCCTATGAACAGCGGGAAGCGTGATATGCGAGGAAACATCGTCGGGACTGGGATGGGGCTGGCTATCGTTAAAACGCATGTGGAGGATCACATGCACGGTACTATCAAAGCTGTAGCGCATAGCGATCTAGGTGGCGCTGAGTTTTTAATTACAATCCCGACTACTAGAGGAGCCTCAAAGTGAAAGAGAATGTAATTTTTATCGATGATGAAAAAAGCTCCAGAACTATCTACAGAGGCACGCTTCAAGATATATATGGTGATGAGTATAATGTGATTGCAATTGAGCCGGAGATCACTGTTCATGACATGCTTGCGAAAATTGAAAGTTATGAGAGTGTGGTTTCGATTGTTATAGACGAGAAGCTGCATGTTGTAGTAGGAACTGAATATAAAGGATCTCAGCTTGTCGAAGCTATTAGGGTTTCCGACAGTAAGCTTCCTCTATATATATTGACTAGTGAGATGGGTTTGATCGAGCCTCCATTTGGTTCTGTTGAATACATAATTGATAAAACAAAAATAGAGCAAGAGGCTTACAAGCACGAGTGCGCTATTTTGATGAGGCGGCATATTAATTCGTTTAATGATATCAATAATCAGCGATCAGAAAGGTTTGATATTCTACTTAAGAAGTCGATAATTGACGAATTAACGGAAGAAGAGCTGGCAGAATATGAAGCATTAGACTTTTTACGTATTAAAAGGGTGTTGTCAACTGAATCAGTTGTGCCATCGAGCGAGCTAAAAAAGCAAGAGGACTTACTTGCGGAGATCGAAGGTCAGTTAAAAAAAATAGAGAACGAGTAATAAAAAATGTTTTATCCAAAACTAACTCGTCGCCAAGAACATTATTATTATAACAATCGTAAAAGATTTTATGCGGATTATAGTCAGAATTATGTCAAGGTCGCAGAAGACTGCCAGTTCCGGTGTGTATATTGCGATATTACGATAGAAGAGTCAGGTGGTGATGAAATGCATCTTGATCATTTTCGTCCCCAGGAGCACTTCTCTGACTTGAGTACTCATCCTTTTAACCTCTATTTGGCTTGTCCAAAGTGCAATGGGCTTAAAACAAGTGATTGGCCTTGTTCAAAAGAACATGGTGCCGCCACGTTTATTGGTGGGGTGGGCTATTTAGATAGATTTAGCCATGATGCGGACACATTTTTAAAGGTTGACGCTTCCGGGTGCATTATTGCTTTGGCAGGTCCGGTTGGTTATATGATTAAAAAGATGCATTTAAATCGTCCAAGTCGAGTGAATGTAAGGCGTAAAAGGCAGGTCGAGTTTAGAAAAACACGACTGCTTCACGGTATCCTTGAACTGACGAAGAAGTTGAAGGTTGCTGAGCAAAATAAAACAATGACGTCCGAGCAAATAGCGATTAAGCGCGGGCAGATTAGTGAGCTGATGATCAGCTATGCAAGCCTTGTTTGAATGGATTTGTCGTTGTGGTGATATTATTAGTATAAGCGACACCTGTTAGTAAATGGTGCTTATCAAAAAGGGTCCGTCTGGACCCTTTTTCAGGTGAACCAGCTTTACTTCCTCAGCCATCCCTCGACGACATCGGCGCCGTGTTCTTCTTTCCACTTTTTCAAAACTCTGTGGTTTCTGCCCTTTGTTTGGATGACTTCTTCGGTCTTCGGGTTTTTGTAGGCCGTGAGTTGGCGTGGTTTGCGTGTGCTGGCGGGCTGAGCTGCGATTTCGCGACGGGCTGTGGAATGCTTATCCGATAACCCGTTGGTGTTTGCGGCTGACGGCGATGTGATTTCCGGCGGTAACTGCCACGCCGAACCCGTGGCCATGGCCGCTGACAACATGGCGCTGGCGATCGCTGAAATAGGCTCCCTGAGCGAGCGCCGTATCTCGCTGATGATGGACAAGCACGTGTCGCAATTGCCGCCGTTCCTGGTGGGCAATGGTGGGGTCAACTCCTGCTTCATGATCGCCCAGGTGACTGCCGCCGCACTCGCCAGCGAGAATAAGGCGCTGGCTCACCCGCACAGTGTCGACAGCCTTCCGACTTCTGCCAACCAGGAAGACCATGTGTCCATGGCCACGGCTGCCGGCAAGCGTATGGCTGAAACCTTCCTCGAACTGGGTATGGTCGACAATAACGCCGGTCTGGAAAACTTCATTTACGATCCCAAACCGACTTTTTCAACACAATCGGCCGAAAGCCGCCATAAATCCGCAGGCGCGACAGATCAGAAACAGGAAAGTCGGTAGCTATGTTTGTAATGGGAGGATCTAGCGAAGCTAAAGCCGCTTAAGCCTCCGCTTCTTCATCAACCGCTCTTTCTTTTGAGCTGGAGGCCAATGAAATCCAGCTCTGCCTTGATTGCATCAATCGTGAGCGTCTCGACTTTACTGGCTTTGTCTGCTCTTGAACTGAGCTTTTTTGTATTGGCCATGGTGAGAATGATTCCGTTCAAATGGAGCTTTCGGGCCTTTAGATAGTCAGGCATCTGAGCACTGTTCTGTGGTGGTTTATTCATGGTTAGACCGATGGTTGGCCCGAAGCAGCCGAGCTTCGCCGGTTGCTTCGGGGAGGGTTCAGGTTAGGCCGCCAATAGGTCAAGTAGGCTATGTTGATGTGAGCGAGTCGCGAGCTCTCGCCAGGTCCAGCTACTGAAGTGCCCGCCTTGCTCAGGGATATCAAGCTTCATCAACGCAACCGGCTCTTGGTTAATCAGATTGCGTGCTGCCCACAACTTACCGCCGGTTTCCAGCAGTGCTTTCGCGGCCTCGTTCCACTTTTCTTCTAACACTGTGTTCGCCAGATGAGCTGCTTTGTTCTCGATCTTGGCGCGTTCTTTTTTTGCCTCCGTGATGTGCAGATCAATCGTCACCAACTCTTGTTCCAGGGCGTTGATGAGCAGTTGTTGACGGCGGTGATGCTCAACCGCCGCTGTGAGGTTTTTTGCTGCCTTTTGAGCTTCTGCGTTAGCGGCTTTCTCGCCCTCCACATCGCCCCAGGCGACAGCCTGCGCATAGGCGGTGGCTGCATCCGTTTCAGCTTGTCGGGCTTTTGCCATGTCTTCCTGATCGCTCTGGCGGACCTGCTGCAACCGGATCTCTATGCTGCTGCGCTTTTCGTTGAGTTCTATCTCGTCGGCTTTCCAGTTCGCCATATCGCTGAGATAGCCCGCAGCCAAGCTCTCACGGTTTGCCAATGTCTCAAGGCGATCAATCTTCTGGTTAAGTGCGCTGATCTCGAGATTTCGCGAGTCGATGCGTCTTTTGTGATCGTTGATTTCATCCTGCACGGCCCGTTGACGGCCCTGTTGGATAACCTCTGGACTTTCCAGTGACGCTTCAAAGGGCGCCAGGTCGAGCCGAATACTCTCCACCTCGAGGGTCAGTTGGTCGCGGCGGTCTTTCAATTCTTGAATAGTGTTCATCTGTGTTGTCTCTGGGTATTGCGATTGATAGGGATGGTTGTCGAACGGCTGGCGAGGCCGGTAATGAGCCTGCGCTACCTCGATCAGCAGGCATGCCGTCAGGCAGCCCCGGCCTCGCTCTCTTCCGTGCCCGGAATCGTCTTCACGATGTAGC
>Ga0302347_1003955_pt1 | contig 12359 bp, 9 predicted proteins | sample PhyWR1_FD_202178 | JGI IMG/M metagenome (GOLD analysis project Ga0302347, IMG submission 202178) | Leaf surface microbial communities from wheat plants in UC Gill Tract Community Farm, Albany, California, United States - DLSL W.R1 (v2)... | ecosystem: Host-associated > Plants > Phyllosphere >...
GCCGACGCGCGCGCCTTTGCCAGCCTGCCGATCACCGAGCTGGCGCACCGCTCGCATGTCAGCAAACCCACGGTGGTTCGGTTTTGCCGCAGCGTGGGTTACGACGGGCTCTCGGACTTCAAGCTCAAGCTGGCCGGCAGCGTCAGCGAAGGCGTGCCGTTCATCCACCGCAGCGTGGACGCCGACGACAAGACCGGCGACGTGCTCGTGAAAGTCATCGACAACACCGTGGCCGCCTTCCTGAAGTACCGCAACGATGCCAGCCCGGTGGCCATCGAGAAAGCCACGCTGGCGCTGCTGGCGGCCTACAACACGGGCAAACGCATCGAGTTCCTGGGCGCGGGCAACTCCGGCATCGTGGCGCAGGACGCGCAGCACAAGTTCTTTCGGCTGGGCATCAACTGCATCGCCTACAGCGACGGCCACATGCAGGTGATGAGCGCCTCGCTGCTCGGGCCGGGCGACTGCGTGGTGGTGATCTCCAACTCGGGCCGCACCCGCGACCTGATGGATGCCTGCGACATCGCGCGCAAGAACGGCGCAACGACCATCGTCATCACCGCCACCGCCTCGCCGCTGGCCGCCGCCGGCCACATCCACCTGGCGGCCGACCACCCGGAAGGCTACGACCGCTACAGCCCGATGGTCTCGCGCCTGCTGCACCTGATGATCATCGACATCCTGGCGACCTGCGTGGCGCTGCGCATCGGCCCCAAGCTGCAGCCGCTGCTCAAGGAGATGAAGAACAACCTGCGCAACAAGCGCTACACCTGAGCGGACAGACAGGACACATCGCCCATGCCTGGCGCAGCCCGCGAAATAAGGGATGGCGATGGAAAATAATGGCAAAAAGTGGCTTGTGCGCAGATGCAGCCTGCGCAGGCAGCTATTATTTTTGTAGCACTTCTGCCGTGGCTGCCAGCGGCATCGAATGCTCCACGATGCCGGCAAACAGCGCCGCGCCCAGCGGCAGCACACTGTCGTTGAAGTCGTAGCCGTCGTGGTGCAGAAACCGGCTGCCCACGCCGCCCCGACCATCGGGCAGCTGCTCGCCCTGGCCCAGGCGCAGGTAGGCGCCCGGTTTCTCCTTGAGCATGAACGAAAAGTCCTCGGCGCCCATGCTCGGCTCCAGATCGGGCACCACGCTGCCAGCGCCCACCAGTTGTTCGGCCACGCGCCGGGCCAGCGCGTATTCGGCCGGCGAATTGATCGTGGCCGGGTAGATGCGCTCGTAGTTCACCGTGGCCGTGGCGCCAAAACCGGTGGCCACCGCCGTGCACAGCTGCCGCAAGCGCTGCTCCACCATGTCCTGCACCTCGGGCTTGAAGGTGCGTACCGTGCCTACTAGCGTCGCATGGCCGGGCACCACGCTCATCGCGTCCAGGTCACCCGCCTGCATGGCGCACAGGCTGACGACCGCGTTGTCCATCGCCTTGACGTTGCGCGAGACGATGCTCTGCACGGCCGTGATGATGTGCGCGGCCACCAGGATCGGATCGACGGTGAGGTAGGCGTGCGCGCCGTGGCCGCCCTTGCCAGTGATCTCGATGGTGATGCGGTCGGCCGCTGCCATCATCGGCCCGGTGTTCAGGCCGATGGTGCCGGGGCGCATGGCCGGCCAGTTGTGCATGGCATAGATGGCCTGCACCGGGAAGCGTTCGAACAAGCCGTCGCGGATCATCGCGGCAGCGCCGCCGCGCCCCTCCTCGGCCGGCTGAAAGACCAGAACGGCATCGCCGGCGAACTGCCGGGTTTCGGCCAGGTAGCGTGCCGCGCCCACCAGCATGGTGGTGTGGCCGTCGTGGCCGCAGCCGTGCATCAGGCCGGGCCGGGTCGATTTCCAGGCAAACCCGTTGTGCTCGGCCATGGGCAGCGCATCCATGTCGGCGCGCAGGCCGACCATGGGCCGTCGCCGGTTCGACGCGGCTGGCTGCCGGCCCCGGATGACGGCAACCACGCCGGTTTTTCCGATGCCAGTGTGCACTTCATCGACCCCGCACAGCCTGAGCGCCTGCGCCACGCGGCCGGCGGTATAGACCTCTTCAAAGCCCAGTTCGGGATGCGCATGCAGGTCGCGGCGAAAAGCAGTCAGTTCGGGGTGGAACTGGGCAATCTGCGCAAAGGCGCGGCCGCCGGCGCGCAGTGCGCGGGGCTGCTCCAGCGTCCGCACACCGCTGCTACCGGCAGCCAGTGGCGGCGGCGGACTTTCAAGAAATTCTGGTGTACGCATGGCAACTCCATCCTGAATCCAAGGAATGTTGAGTACGCACCCGCCAACATTTGGCAACAGGCCTTGTCTGGATTTGAAAAATCAGTCTCAAAAGCGGTGCGTCAATGCCCAAGGCAAAAAAGCCGCTCCGGGTTGCCCCGAAACGGCTTTTTTTCTCATTCATTCATCAAAGCTGGCCTCAAGCCAGCCCTAGATTAGAACGTGTGGCGAACGCCCAGACCGAACAGGGTGTTCTTGGCGTCGTTCAGCAGTTCAACCTTGGTGCGGTTGTAGGCTGCGTAGGCGGTGGTGCGCTTGCTCAGACTGTACTGGGCTTCCAGGCCAACGCTCTGGTTCTTGCCCAGATCGTCACCCTTGGATTGTGCGTACTGAGCCACCAGCGTCGTGGCGCCCAGCGGTGCGCGCAGACCAACAGCCCATTCCTTTTGCTTTTCCAGGCCGGTGACCTTGGCTTGGTTGAACGACAGGAAAGCCTTGGCCATGCCGAAGTCGTAGTAGCCGCCGATGCCAGTGTTCTTCACGTGGAAGTCAGCCAGGAGTTCGTCGTCTGCATGGCTCACTGCAATGCCGATCGGGCCGTTGGCGTAGCTCAGGCCGACGGAAACATTGCGGGTTGCGTCGGTGGTAGGCGTTTTGTTTTCGCCGAAGCCGTACACCACAGAACCTTGGAAGCCGCTGTAGTTGGCCGACGTGAAGCTGATGCTGTTGTCGTAGCGGGTCTGGTAGCCAGTCCAGGCGCCGATACGGCTGCCAGCGACAGCAGCAACTTGCGCCGCCGCCGTACCGGTGGTCAGAGCTGTTCCCAGAGCCGAGTTGATGGCGTTGCTGTTGGTGGCGTCGAACGAGGTGCTGTTGGCTTGTGCCGAGAAGAACGTGCCACGGATGCTGTCATAGGCGCTGTACTGGCGACCCAGGGCAACGGTACCGAAGCCGCTGTTCAGGCCGACGAAAGCCTGGCGGTTGAACAGGGTGGTGCCGCCGGTGGCTGCGCCGGTGTCAATGTTCAGGCCGCTTTCCAGTACGAACAGGGCTTTCAGGCCGCCGCCCAAGTCTTCGGTGCCACGCAGGCCCCAACGCGAGCTGTTCAGGCCGTTGGTATCGATCACGGTCTGACGCGTCTTGCTGACGACGCCGGCAGCATTGACGGTGTTGAGATCTTTGGAGCCGACGAATGCATCAGCAACGCCGTACAGAGTCACGGAAGACTGGGCCATTGCGGCACCGGAAGCAGCCAGAACAGCCAAAGCGATGAGTGATTTTTTCATTTGAGAATATCTCCAAGGTTAAACATAGGGCTCCGGAACGAGGACCAGTTGAGGTATTTTCACCTGCTTTGGCACTCCAGAGACCCGGGCCAACCCCCTTTCGGGAAGTTGGGTCTATTGCACCAGAATGGACCTGGGTTCGCAAAGAAATGCTCCAAAAAAGCGCTCTTGTGTTGCACCAAGGCGACAAAAGAGTCAATCCTGAATACAAAGCCGTCAATACAGCGTTGATTGAAGGTTCAGCAGATTCTCAGAAGGCCAATGGTTAGGGTGCAGACGCAAAAAAGCCGTTTCGGATGCCTCCGAAACGGCTTGATCAAGCTTTGCCAAGCTGGCCATCAGGCCAGCGTTGCATCAGAACTTGTGCTGAACGCCCACTGCGAAGGTGTCGGTCTTGAGCTCGGTCGAGCTGAGTTCGTTCTTCGACAGTTGCAGACCCGTGTACAGGAAGGTACGCTTGGACAGATCGTACTTGGCAGCCAGACCAAAACCGGTGCTCTTGACTTCGCCAGCGGCCGTATCGATCTTGGAACGCGAGAGGCCCGTGGAAACGGTCACTGCGCCCAGCGGCACATCTACGCCAATCTGGTATTCCCTGGACTTGTCAACACTGAGCGTGCCGCCGGCAGGAGCGGCAAAGTTGGCGATCGAAAGATTCTTAACTTGGCCGTAGGCAGCAAGCAGCTTTGCAGGTCCGAAGTCCCACGAGCCATTCAGCTGGGTGTACTTGGTCGCGGGGACAGCGTCAGTGGCCTTTTCGTTCTGGTGCGACAGGGCTACGGCGAACGGGCCGTTGGCATACTGAACGTTCACGCTGACGATCTTGCCTGCATCGACAGTGGCGGTCTTGTTTTCGCCAAAGCTGTACATGGCTGCGGCGCTGAAGCCGCTGAAGCTGGGGGTTGCGTAGTAAAGCGCATTGCCTGGACGGTCGTTGTAGCTGTTGCTCAGCCAGACGCCAACGGCGGGAGCGAAGATGTTGGCGTCAAAGCCTGCCGCGCCCGTGCCTTTGACTTCGTCATAAGGCGTCCACATCTTGCCCAGGCGCACCTCACCGAAACCACCGGAGAGGCCGACCCATGAATTGCGGCTGAACGTCGAAGTGGACGTCTGACCGGTGAACGGGTTGGTGTAGCCACTGACAACGCCAGTATCGATACCAAAGCCAGATTCCAGCAGGAAATTGGCTTTCAAGCCGCCGCCCAGGTCTTCAGAGCCCTTCAGGCCAAAACGGCTGGTGTTGAAACCGCCGCTGTCCACGACGGTCTGACGGGTCGAAGAAGCAGAAAAACCGGGTGCCGAAAGTTTGACTTTGCTGGTGCCGACATATCCATCGATCAGACCGTAGAGGGTCACGGTCGATTGTGCGGATGCCATGCCGGATGCGGCGAGAACTGCCAAGGCGATAAGACTTTTTTTCATTAAAAACCTCCAGATATGGAAAGACAAGAAAACCGGCTTCAACCCATCGGCTCTAAAAGCTACATGGGTAAACCCTAGGTCAATTTAACCTGCGTTTTCGTGTCAAGGCAAAGTCTTTCCAGAAAAATTCTCGTTTACAAACTCCATGTGTTGGCTGGAGGCAACGCCATTCAAAGCGTTCTGGCGTCATGCAGGACAACGCCAAAGATCTATTTGGTCACTCTTCTCCATTGACTTGCCAACAGGCTGCATCTTCATGGGCATGAATGCAGCACAAGCACTTTTTCACCTTTGTTCAATCCTTTGAAACCCAGGGTTTTCCCCTGTCCCAAAAGTGATAACGACGCGTACTTTCACTCTTTACGAGCGTGCGCACCGTCCATTAACCTTGATTTCGTCGAGACAACGACGTGAGAGACGCTTCCGTTCGGTTCATAACACTTTTGGAGACTTCATGAAAAAACTGACTTTGGTTGCTGCCGCGGCCATGGGCCTTTTGTCCAGCACAGCCAGCATGGCGCAAAGCACCGTCACCCTTTACGGTCTTGTTGACGCTGCGTTCAATCATGTCAGCGGTCTCAAAAATGGCTCGTTCAATGGTATCGCCAGCGGCGTTATGGAAGGGTCGCGCTGGGGATTGCGCGGCACCGAGGATATTGGCGGAGGCTACAAGGCCATCTTCACGCTGGAAAGCCGCTTTGAAGTGGACACGGGCTCGGTGACGAACCGCCCGAACTCCGGCACCCAGTTGCCTGACCGGGTGGGCGCTTCGGTAGCGACCAGCCTGGCCGGCCTGGCAATTCCAGCTGCCTTGAAAGCCGGGCTCATCACGGGCACCAACAACAACATCGCCACGGGTGCTTTCGGCGTCAACCTGGCTGGCAACCTGTTTGACCGACAGGCTTTCGCCGGCTTGGTCACGCCGTTTGGCGCCTTCACACTGGGCCGCCAGTACACGCCCGGCTACCTGGTGACCGCAGCGTTCGATGCCTCGCAAACCCAATCGAGCCTGGCCGCAGGCCAGGTGGCCAGCTTGCCCGCGGCGTTTGACATCCGGCTGAGCAACACCTTGCAGTACGGCATCAAGGCGGGCGGCATCACGGCCACGTTGATGTATGGCGCTGGTGAGGTGCCGGGCAGCAATTCCGCAGGCCGCTTTTTGGGCGCAATGGCGATGTACACGGGCGAGACTTTCTCGGTGGGCTACGGCCACAACGAAAAGAAAAACGAACTGGGCCAGCGGTCCCTGCGTAACGACGTGGCAGGCGCCACGTTGTCGATAGGGCCCGGCACGCTATATGGCCAGTACGCCACCATCAAGGACGACAATCCAAGTGGCCTTGCCACCATAGGCGCAGGCGTTTCTGCCAATGCCGTTGCGGCCGGCCTGCCTGCCGCGCTTGCGCCAGCAGTTGGCGCGGCCTACCAAAACGCCTACAACACGGCGTTCAAACAAGATGCCAGGCTCATGCACATCGGCTACAAGCTGACGAGTGGCGTTCACACGGTGGTGGTGGCCTACAACCGCCTGGACGACAAGCGCCCGGTCAACGCCGACACCGATTCGTATGGCGCAACCTATACGTATGCGCTGTCCAAGCGGACCAACCTCAATGTCGTGCTGACGCACTTTAACAACAAGGGCAACGGTCAGGTAGCGCCAGGGGGCAATGGTTTCCTGGGCGGTGTCACGGCCTCGGCAGGCACCGACTCCAACAACGTCGCCTTCGGCATCCGCCACATGTTCTGACAGGCACCCCGGGCCGACGCGAGCTCAACGCCAGTCCGAAAGCCCCCGTGCGGGGGCTTTTTTGCGTGCTCGCTTAGCTTGTGCGGCGCTAACATTGCAGGCTCAACCCAGCGGCTTGCGGCTCGGCAGCCGTGCCCGGACTGGGAATTTTCCAGCGTGTTTTTCCACCCGTCACTCAACCATGAAAGCCCGCTCATGAGCACAGCCCTTGATTTCGCACTGAACGCCGCAGATGGCGCGCTGCGCACCCTGTTTGCCAAGCCCCGCGCCAGCCGGACATGCCCTACCGTGGCGGCGCATCCCACCCAGCTGAGCACCGAGGAAAAGCACCTTTCGGGCGCACTGATGCGGGTCAACCACGTGGGCGAAGTGTGCGCGCAGGCGCTGTATGCGGCGCAGGCACTGGGCACGCGCGACGCGGTGCTGCGCCAGCATTTCCTCAAGGCCAGCCAGGAGGAAAACGATCATCTGGCCTGGACAAAAGACCGGCTGGACGAATTGGGCACGCGCCCTTCACTGCTCAACCCGCTGTGGTACGCCGGCGCTTTCGGCCTGGGCCTGGTGGCCAGCCGGCTGGGCGACCGGTTGAGCCTGGGCTTTGTCGTGGAAACCGAACGCCAGGTGGAAGCGCACCTGGACAGCCACCTCGAACGCCTGCCGCAAGGCGACCATGAGTCGCGCGCCATCGTGGCGCAGATGAAGGACGATGAAGCGCGTCATGCACGGGCAGCGCAGGATGCTGGCGCCCTGCTGCTGCCCGCCCCGGTGAAGCTGCTGATGCGCGGCGCGGCCAAGGTGATGACGACGGTGGCGCACCGGGTCTAAGGCGCGCGTTTCACACCTCGTGAAGCTCAAAACTGGTGGTGATGTCCGCCGTCTTGCCGAGCATGATGGTGGCCGAGCAGTATTTGTCGTGGCTCATGGCAATGGCGCGCTCGACGGCGCTTTCGGCCAGGCCGCGCCCGGTGACGACAAAATGCATGTGGATCTTGGTGAAGACCTTCGGGTCCACGGACGCCCGCTCGGTGCTGAGCCTGACCGAGCAGCCGCGCACGTCATGGCGGCCGCGCTTGAGGATCAGCACCACGTCGTAAGCGGTGCAGCCGCCGGCGCCGGCGAGGACGGTTTCCATTGGGCGGGGCGCCAGGTTGGCACCGCCGTTTTCAGGCTTGGCGGCATCCGGCGCGCCATCCATCACCAAAGTGTGGCCGCTGCCGGTTTCAGCCAGAAACGTCATTCCCGATTTTGATCCGTTGAGCGCATTGCCGCCCGTCCAGCTTACCGTGCATTCCATGATGGCCATTCCTTGTGAAAAAATAATTGGTTCTGGTTGGTTTTGTCGAACTGACGCAATCGGCGCGCTGGCGCTCAAAGCCCTGGCTTGTAGGTAAAAACCCCTAAGTGGCAAAATTGTCAGCGTTTCACGACAGATTCGTTGTGCACCGCAGCATGAGTCCGCTATACTGAAATCAACGCAGAAATGCAGTGCCGTCAAACGATCTGCTGTATTTTTGCACTGGTTGTCTCCTCCACCTCCTCAAAGGGTGGATTTACAGGCTCAGACCGCATGGTCTGGGCCTTTTTTTTCGTCTGTGCCAGGCGCTCGGGCGCAGATGCGAGAATAAAACATGCCTTCCGCAAAAAATCCCACTTCCGGCGCCGCGCTCGCCGCCACCGCGTTTCCCGCCCAAGCTTTCGCCGAACCGGCCTGCACGACCCCTGCACCGCCGCTCAGTCCCGACGATTACCTGAAAAAAATCCTGACTGCGCGCGTGTACGACGTGGCCGTGGAATCCGCCCTGGAGCCCGCCAAAAACCTGAGCCGCCGCCTGGGCAACACCGTGCTGCTCAAGCGTGAGGACCAGCAGCCGGTGTTCAGCTTCAAGCTGCGCGGCGCCTACAACAAGATGGCGCACCTGAGCCCGGCGCAGCTGCAAAAAGGCGTGATCTGCGCCTCCGCCGGCAACCATGCGCAGGGCGTGGCCATGAGCGCGCAAAAGCTCGGCACCCGCGCCGTCATCGTCATGCCGACCACGACGCCGCAGCTCAAGGTGGACGCCGTCAAGAACCTGGGCGGCGAGGTCGTGCTGCACGGCGACAGCTACTCCGACGCCTACGGCCACTCGGTCCAGCTGCAACAGGAGCAGGGCCTGACCTTCGTGCATCCCTTCGACGACCCGGACGTGATTGCCGGCCAGGGCACGATCGCCATGGAAATCCTGCGCCAGCTGCAAACCCTGGGCTCGCGCCGGCTTGACGCGGTGTTCGTCGCCATCGGCGGCGGCGGGCTTATTTCGGGCGTGGCCAACTACATCAAGGCGCTGCGGCCCGAGATCAAGGTGATCGGTGTGCAGATGACCGACTCCGACGCGATGCTGCAGTCGGTGGCGGCCAAAAAACGGGTCACGCTGGCCGACGTGGGCCTGTTTGCCGATGGCACGGCGGTCAAGCTGGTGGGCGAGGAAACCTTTCGCATCAGCCGCGAACTGGTCGATGGCTACATCGTTGTGGACACCGATGCGGTCTGCGCCGCCATCAAGGACATCTTTGTCGATACCCGCAGCATCGTCGAGCCGTCCGGCGCGCTGGCGGTGGCGGCCATCAAGCAGTACGTCGCAACCCACAACACCCAGGGCGAGACCTACGCAGCCATCCTGTGCGGCGCCAACATGAACTTCGACCGACTGCGCTTCGTCGCCGAGCGGGCCGAGGTCGGCGAGGAGCGCGAGGCGCTGTTTGCCGTGACGATTCCCGAGGAGCGCGGCAGCTTCCGGCGCTTTTGCGAGCTGATCGAGCAGCTGCCCGGCGGGCCGCGCAACGTGACCGAGTTCAACTACCGCATCAGCGGGCAGGCGCTGGCGCATGTGTTTGTCGGCCTGACCACCTCGGCCAAGGGCGAGAGCAGCCAGATCGCCGCCCAGTTCAGCCAGCACGGCTTCGAGGCGCTGGACCTCACGCACGACGAGCTGGCCAAGGAGCACATCCGGCACATGGTGGGCGGCCACAGCGCGCTGTCCAGGGACGAGCGGCTGTTGCGCTTTGTCTTTCCCGAGCGGCCGGGCGCGCTGATGAAGTTTCTCTCCAGCATGCGGCCGGGCTGGAACATCTCGCTGTTCCACTACCGCAATCAGGGCGCCGACTACGGCCGCATCCTGGTCGGGCTGCAGGTGCCGCACGCCGACAACGCCGCCTTCGATACCTTCCTGGACACGCTGGGCTACCCCCACGTCGAGGAAACCGCCAATCCGGTGTACCGCCTGTTCCTGCAGAGCTGAGCGCCCGCCATGCCAGCGGCGGCGCCAAAACCCGACACCTCTAAATGCCCGCGCTGCGGCGCCGGCCTGCGCTGCGGCATGCTGGCGGGCGAGGCCAGCTGCTGGTGCGCGCAGCTGCCGCCCGTGATGCCCCTTCCCTCCGCCCCGGCGGCACCCTTGCCGCCAGGCAGCCCCGCGCCGGCCTGCTTTTGCCCGGCCTGCCTTCAGGAACTGACCGATGAACGAAAAAATGCCCTTTCACCTTCCGCCGATTGAATCCACCCTGGACGCCGCGCTGCAGGCCCGGCTGCAGCACAAGATCGATCACAAGACCAAGCCGCTGGGCGCGCTCGGGCGGCTGGAAAGCCTGGCGCTGCAGCTGGGACTGATCCAGCGCACCGAATCGCCCGCGCTGCATGCGCCGCAGATGCTGGTGTTTGCCGCCGACCACGGCATTGCCGCCGAAGGCGTGTCGGCTTTTCCGCAGGCGGTGACGGTGCAGATGGTGGCCAACATGCTGGCCGGCGGCGCAGCCATCAACGTGTTTGCCCGCCAGCACGGCTTTGCGCTGCAGGTGGTCGATGCCGGCGTGGCCGCCGAGCTGCCGGCGCATGCGCAACTGCAGGCCCGCAAGATCGCCATGGGCAGCGCCAACATCTGCCTCGGCCCGGCCATGACGCGCGGCCAGGCGCAGGCGGCGCTCACGGCGGGCATGCAAGCCGTGGCGCCGCTGCCGGGCAACGCGGTGGCCTTTGGCGAGATGGGCATTGCCAACACCTCGCCGGCCGCGCTGCTGCTGGCCCGGCTGGGCGGCGTGGCCATCGAGGACGCCACCGGGCGCGGCACCGGCCTGGACGATGCGCAGTTGCGGCACAAGCAGGCCGTGCTCCGGCGCGCGCTGGCGCGCCACCCGACCACCGAGCCGCCGGACGCCATCGGCGAGCTGGCGGCGCTGGGCGGCTTTGAAATCGCCATGATGGCCGGCGCCATGCTGCAGGCCGCCAGCCAGCGGCGCGTGGTGCTGGTCGATGGCTTCATCGCCGGTGCGGCGGCGCTGCTGGCCCTGCGCCTGGCGCCCGAGGTGCGCGGCTACCTGGTGTTTTGCCACCGCTCGGCCGAAACCGGCCACCGCCTGCTGCTGGCGCACTTGCAGGCCACGGCGCTGCTCGAACTCGACCTGCGGCTGGGCGAAGGCACCGGCGCGCTGCTGGCCTGGCCGCTGGTGCAGTCGGCGGCGGCGTTTCTGAATGAAATGGCCAGCTTCGAGTCGGCCGGCGTGAGCAACAGGCAGGACGACTGACGCGGCCCGCGCCATGACGCAGTTCATCCGCCATTTCCTGCTCGCGGTGCAGTTCTTCACCCGCATTCCCGTCACCGGGCGGCTGGCCGGCTGGGTGGGCTTCAGCCCGGCGATGCTGCGCGCCAGCGCGGCGCACTTCCCGGGCGTCGGCGTGATCGTCGGCGGCGCGGCGGCGGCAGTGTTTGCGCTGCTGCAGGCACTGCTGCCCGCAACCACCTTCACGCCGCTGGTGGCGGCCAGCCTGTCCACCGTTCTCACGGTCTGGCTGACCGGCGGCTTTCACGAGGACGGCCTGGCCGACGTGGCCGACGGCCTGGGCGGCAGCTACGACCGCGCGCGCGCCCTGGAGATCATGAAGGACTCGCGCGTGGGCGCTTTCGGCGCCATGGCGCTGGTGCTGGCGCTGCTGTGCAAGGTGGCGCTGCTGTCGCTGCTCGGATCGGTCGAGACGCTGCCGGCCGAGGGCGTGCAGGCGCCGGCGTTTGGCGGCTGGTATGTCTGCGCCGCGCTCTGGGGGGGCCATGTGGTCTCGCGCACCCTGCCACTGGTGCTGGTCAGGCTGCTGCCGCATGTGGGCGACACGGCCACGTCCAAGTCCAAGCCGCTGGCCGACCAGATCTCGGCCGGGGGGCTGACGATTGCCTTTGCATGGTGTTTTGGCGCGCTGGCGCTTGCGGGTCTTGTGCTGGATGCTATCAATCTGCTAGCAGGCTGCGGCCTGGCCGTGGTGGCGCTGCTGGCGCTGCTGCGCTTTTTCAGGCGCCGGCTGCAGGGCTTTACCGGCGACTGCCTGGGCTGCGCGCAGCAGGTCTGCGAAATCGCCTTCTACCTCGGGCTGGCCGTCAGCGTGTAGCGCCGGCGTACCCCCTGCGTGCGCTCAGGCCTTCGCGGCCGCGCCGTCGCTTCGCGCGGCCAGCTTGTCGTTCAGCAGGGCGATCACCGCCTCCGGCTCGGTCGGCTTGGTCAGGTGTGCATCGAAGCCGGCCGCATGCGCCAGCTCGCGGTCCGACTCCTGGCCCCAGCCGGTGACGGCGATCAGCACCGGCTGGCTCAGGCCGGCCATGGCGCGGATGCGGCGGCAGACCTGGTAGCCGTCCGTGTCGGGCAGGCCGATGTCCAGCAGCACCGCGTCCGGCGC
>Ga0302347_1003956_pt1 | contig 12357 bp, 10 predicted proteins | sample PhyWR1_FD_202178 | JGI IMG/M metagenome (GOLD analysis project Ga0302347, IMG submission 202178) | Leaf surface microbial communities from wheat plants in UC Gill Tract Community Farm, Albany, California, United States - DLSL W.R1 (v2)... | ecosystem: Host-associated > Plants > Phyllosphere >...
GATGAGTTACACGGTGCTGGGTACCGATGGCTTCGGCCGTTCGGATACGCGTGCGAACCTGCGCCGGTTCTTCGAGGTTGACCGGTACTACATCGCGCATGCCGCGATTGCGGCGCTGGCGAAGGACGGGAAGATGACGGCTAAGGATGTGGCCCGGGCGATCAAGCAGTACAAGATTGATCCGGAGAAGGCTAACCCTGTTGGGGTTTGATTGGTGGTTTGAATAAAGAGGGGCGGCCAAAGTGCCGCCTTTCTTTTTGGCCGAGAGAAGGAGCTTTGGCAGATGATCTATTCATTCACGTACGAGCAGAAAATTTTTGATCTATTGCCTCGCGCCGTGCAAGCCGGTAGAGGATGGAACATTTTTAACGCGGATTCCATGTCGCTTCTCATAGGTGCGAATGGGTCAGGGAAAACGGAGTTCCTTTCTAGGCTATGTGAAGCAATTCAAGATAAAGATGCCTCGGCCATCGTTGCTGACGGGGATCTGAGCAATTATGGGGTAATTTACTTTACTCCGGCTCCCCTCGCTCGATCTAGATTTCCCCGGAGCGGGAAGAGATTCAAGCTGCTTGATGGATCTGACAAGAGATTCAAGCCAGATCCCAAGGTTGTAGCCAATTTGTCTCGTGAATTTAGATTCTCAAACACAACCGTAGCGCGCCTATCAATTCCGTTGGAGCGTGGGCTCGATGCACTACTGGCTGCTGCCATGGAGTTTCCAACAGAATTTAGTCCGCAGGTTGCAGAACTTTTTGGCTCAAAATTCAAGAACTACGTAGAGAGGGCTCATCGCTGGCGATCCTATGACGGCGTAACAAACGAGGAGATTGATGCGCGTCAGAAAGATATGCTTGATGCGCAGAGCAGTCTCCGAGCTACCATTCGGAACTATCTGCGCAGAACTTACGGGGTTGATGTTTCGAACTCCATACTCGCCACTATTGCCTACCGCTCTCTGCGTGGAGGTAAGCGAATCACGGTGGCTAGGCGGTTCTGGAGGGTGGTTCTGAACGGAGGCCAAGATATCGAAGCCGTTCTTCCCGAACTTGAGAAGTTTGTCGATATATTCAAGAGGCTTGGGCCCAAGGTTGCGAAAAAGGGCGTGGCAATAAGCGACGCAAGGCGTAATTACTTGGCGGGCCGCTTCGGTGAGCTGTTGTCCTTCGAGCTCTCTGGACTAAGCTCCGGCGCTGAAGCGCTTGTGAGGCAATTTTTCAAACTGAGTTCCGCGCTCGCTCAGCTCCGCTTGAATGGGGCTAAGAAAATAATTCTGATGATTGATGAGGGGGATGCATTTCTTCATATCGCATGGCAGCAGCGATATGTTGATTATTTAAATAGGTTTGTTGGAAAGGAAAAGGATGGATTTGACTCTGTTCAGGTCGTGGTGGCTTCTCACTCCCCTATGTTGATGTCCGATTTTCCTCGGGATTTTCTGATGACGCTTGGGGCAGGCGATGGTGCTAATCACCAATCTTTTGGTGCACCTTTAGAGCTGATCATAGAGAGGACGGCGGGCGCTGGGACTGTTGGGATTTTTGCCGCAAGAAAGATGAGGGGGTTGGTAAAGAAAAATATTCTGCAGCCTCGCGATCAATATCTGATTGAGCAGCTAGATGATCCAATCGTTAAATCATTTCTGTCAAGGCGTCGCAGTGATAATATCAATTAAGGATGCTTGGCCCGAGCATGCAGTTAAGCGGCATGAGCAGTACGTCACCGCATTGCTGGAAAATGAGTCGAAGAAGGCCGGAGCCTGGGGCGGGAAGTACGTTGGTGATTTTGTTGCTAGAAATAAGCGCGCAATTTCTGTAGGGAGTGTGTCTGAGATAACGCGTTGTATCGATGATTTTCAAACCGTCATGGCTGGTAAGTCTGAAGCTGTCAATGAGAGGGTTGGGCGTAGGATTGAGGACGTATTGAATTACTCTTCATTTTGCAAGAAGCGGCCAGGGCGCTGGGACGCTTATGCGTTATGTAAGGAGTTTAAATACGATATGTGCCCCTACTGTCAGCAGTCGCTCGCTATGACAGTATTCCGAGATGGCGTTGGAGCTTTCAGGCCAACGTTGGATCATTTCTATCCTAAGTTTAGATTTCCTTTTTTGGCGCTTTCTTTATATAACCTCGTGCCCTCATGCCAGTCATGCAATAGCTCGCTCAAAGGCATAACAGATTTTTTTGATGTTAAGCATCTTCATCCATATGAAAGCAAAGAGTCTATATTCTTTGGTCTTGATATTGATAAGTATTTGGAAAGTAGGGCCAAGGGTGAGAAGAGTTGGATTCTCAATGTGCTTGGAGGTGGTGATTTAGTGGCTTCTAAATCTATTTCGACTTTTGCGATCAAGGAAAGATATGAGATGCTTGAGTCGATCGTGGATAGATTTGTTGCAAGCACGTATCTAAGATTTAGTATAAATGAAGATAAATATAGGCGCTTGATTTCAAGTGCGGAGTTTCAGTTGGAACTTGATGAGCTTGTTGGATTCTCTCCTTTGGCATACAAGAATGAATTCTTGGGGCGCATGAAGTTGGATTTGTATGAGCTCATAAAAGGGAGATTTGAAAAACTCCTCGCAGACGCTGGTGGGAATGGTTAAATGCGAGAATTTCATGGTTGACGTTGTGCCGAAGTATAAACGTTCAGTGATGATGTCCGGTATTCGGGCGAAGGATACTCGTCCGGAGATTAAGCTTAGAAAGTATTTGCATTCGGCAGGGTTTCGGTATCGCTTGCATGTTCGCGGCTTGCCTGGGAGTCCAGACGTGGTACTGCCTCGATATCGATTAGCGATTTTTGTGCATGGATGCTTTTGGCATCGCCATAGAGGTTGCCGGTATGCAGCAACTCCGGCGACTCGGCCGGAGTTCTGGATTGAAAAGTTTGAGAAAAATCGGGAGCGAGATATGCGAGCTCAGTCTGAGCTTCTCGCCCTAGGGTGGAGGGTGGCGATCGTTTGGGAGTGCTCCTTCAAAAGATCCTCAAGCGATCCGCTCATAAGGTTGAGAGAATTCATTACGTCCGAGTCGAATTTCGAAGAATTCGTTTAGAGTTACGTCCTCAACACGGAATGGACTACATCCGCGATCTGAAGTGCCATCCACGGCGGTACTGCGTTTCCAACCTGCCGGAACTGAGCGCCGCGCGAGCCTTCAAAAAAGTAGTTGTCTGGGAACGTCTGCAGTCTCGCAGCCTCACGAACGGAAAGGCTTCTGAGCTGCGTGGGATCCGGATGAATGAAATAATGGCCATCCTTTTGAAGGTGGCTTGTTACCGTCGAGCTTGACTCATCCCTGCGTTGAACCTTGAAGCGGTCAACAAACTTCCCGCTCGTCCAGTTCTCATGGTCTGGATGCATGCCTTCAGGGAATTCGCCAGCACCTCGTGGCGACCTCCCATGAATGATCGTGAAAGCCGATGCGTAACCATAGCGAACGAGATCCATCCACATATGTGGGCGAACCTCATGATTCAGAATGTAGCCGAGTCGCTCGTCCAGCAACCACGGTATGAGATGCTCTGGAACCTCTTTCATTGTTGTCGTCCACGGCCTGGCCCTGCCCCCAGCACCAGCATCCAGAGCAGGTACCAGCTTCGCTTGGTTGCGTAGTTCAGCTGAAACTTTTGCGTCGTCAGACAACTCTGCCGCATGTAGCAGAATCTCCTTGGCGGCATCGGGCCAGCTATCGAAATCGACATTGGTGATGCCGCTTCTGAGATGGGGCATTCCGCCGATCACTTCGCCCACGCTGTACTTGGCCGGCGCGCGATTGATCTGGCGTAGCGATGAAACGTCAACGTCTTCCCGGACACCGAAAAGAACCACGCGGTGCCGCGCCTGAGGAACACCAAGCTCTTCGGCCCTTAGAATGTACCGGCGTCCATCGTCGTCGTCGAACAGACCACTCTGATCCGCGACCAAAGGGATAACTCGGTAGCGTGGGCCGTTCCGACCACCTGGAGCTCGAAGGTCAGCGAGGATGCGTGGGAACATCAGCTCACCGCCTACCTTTGAGGAGAGAATGCCCTTGACGTTCTCCATCACAAACGCAGCGGGTGAGTACTTCTTGATGATCTTCAAGTAGTGCTGATACAGGAAGTGGCGCGGATCCTCCTCTGCCTTGTAGCCCACTACGCCCCGGTTTCTGGCGCGCCCGACCAAGGAGTACGCCTGGCACGGCGGTCCACCAATCAGAACCCACGGGTCTTCCTGCGACGCAACTTCGCGAATGCGGGCATGAAGCACCTTGTCGTCTTCGGGATCACCCAGCTTCAACTGCCTCGCCTCATGGCAGGCATTGTCCCACTCAGTCTTGGTCGCGTCTGTCCAAGGTTGGTCTGCCCGTCCTGCCACGTAGTCGTAATAGCTATCCGGCACCTTGTGGGGGGCGAATTGGCGATAAAACGCGCGAAGTCGAAGCGTCTTGGCTGCATTGACCTCCATTTCGGCCGAAATGGCGATCTTGAAGGGGCGTGACTTCGAAGAGCGGGAGGGGGTGTAAGCGGAGAACCCTTCGCCCAGCCCACCGGGGCCTGCGAAGATGTCGACGACTGGGATGTGCATGCCTAGCTTCACAATTATAAATAGGGGCGCAGATGCGCCCCTCTAACGCCGCCAGGATGTCATGCCCTGGGGCACTTTTCAATAAGAATCAGACTACTTCGGTCACTTGGGCAGCTGCGTCCTTGAATACACTCGCAACGGTGTCAGCGAGCTCCTGATATTCCAGTACGCCGAGATCAACGATCTGGTACCTGAGGCGCAGGAGCTTTATGGCGCGCCGCATGATGTCTTCCATATCCCCCTTGGCTTCGCTTGCTGCCGCCTGGGCCCAACCGTGAGCGATAGCTTTTGCAATTACCGGGTTCCCGCCAATCAGTGGACGTTCAAAGATTGCCACATGGGCATCCTCTGTCAGAGCTCTCAGTAACCGCCACCGATCTACGCCCGCGTTGGACCCCAGGTCAAGCGCAGACGCTCGCATGTAGAGCCGCTGCAGAGCATTACGTACCCCGCCGCTGAATCGCTCTTGAGACTTGCTCTCGAATCGCCAGCGCACAACGTCGGGCAGCAATACAGTGGTCAGGTAGGCCCAAACGTCATCCCGCAGCCCTTCGCCACTTGCCAATGCGCTGAACGACGCAAGGGCAATGGCTGCGTCACGATCGAACTTGGCGCGTCCGGTCTGCCCAGACAGGGTGGGAAACCCACACCCTTCCGCAGTCTTGCGAATAGTCGCGGCGATCTCTTCAGCCACACGATGCTCTCTAACCCCCCCGCTTGCTGCAAAGCTCGATAGTGAGGCGTGGTCATTCACAAAGGCTACGGCATCGTCGGACGAGTAACCCGTCCCGAGCTCCGTCATTAGGCGACTGACGCCCAAGCGAGACAATCTTGGGAGAAGAATGGTAGTCATGCGGTCTGCTCCCCAACGTCGGCGGATGCAATCAGTGCAGCGTTGAATGCGCCAGGGTCACTCTCGAGCAATCGGACGATACCTGCCAGCCCGCCTTCATTGGGGAACGCCTGACTGAGCCAGTGATTCGCCACCGCGCCAACCGAACCTTCCTCGAACGCTTCGAGATCCAAGTCCTTGCCGTTACGCAGGAGAATGGTCGAGCACATGTGTGACGCGACGCCACCAAGAACCGCCTGGATGGTGGCGCGATCACCCAACAGGAACTTCTCAAGGAATGTCTCCTCGTCAGAATTGACATAGAGGACGACCTTCGAGGAAAAGTCGCCAGAAAGATCTTCTGGCCGCCATTCGACGTACCAAGGAGCATGCTCATGCGGCTTGCCGGCGAAGGCCGTTCCAAAGCCAATGGCGGAGACCGGGAATCTGGAAGAGCCTCCGTCTTCGATCAGCACATCACAACTGTTCTCCCACAACCGAGACCCTTTCAGCACTGGTGAAAGTGGCGTTGCATCAGCGGACGGCGCGGTCAACGTAATCGTCAAGCGCATGACCAGCTGAGAGGACAGCGTGCTGCCTGGAACTGAGACCTCCAGAAGGGCCGATGGGCTCTGCTTCGAGAGTGGCAGTGCCTGTGCGTACTGAACTTGCCTGGGCAACTGACCCTGTCCTGTTCCAATTAGAAGCTGTGCCGATGCCAGCCAGTCTCCATCTCCAAACTGGAGCGACCTGGACGCGGAATCCCAGTCGATCTGAACACTCCCGCGTACGACCAAGTCGCGGGCGTAGTCCCAGTCGGGCAGAACTTCAGGTGCAGGAAGAAGTGGAGCGTTGGGGTCTCCCACAAACCAGCCACTGAACTGGACTGCTTCATCAGGAATTCTTAGGTACGGATACGCGATTCTGCTCATGCAGCGTCCTCACTAAGTACTCGGACTGCGACAGTCACAGCGGCGCCCTTCACCATTCGAACAACTGCGGTAACCTCCCCGCTCAATAGCCCGACGTCGAGGATCTGATCCTTGCTGATCAGGTCGTGGGCGTCCAGTGACACGCTGTGTAGTCGCGGAAGCAGATTCGAGGGTACGTCTTCTGCACTGATCCCATTGCCATCAGCGACCAGCTTTGGCTCGACGATGAGCGTGAGTGGTCCTTGGCTCCCGTCATTGGTCAGATCAATCCTGAACGTCGCAAGAGCCGCGCCGTCTTGAGCAAGAGAGAGTCCAATCATCTCGGGGGACGATAGCCGGACGCCCTTCTTGGGTGATGGACCGCCGCGCCTGGATAGTTCAGGTTTTCCAGGGCCACGGGCGCTTGTAGGCGATAGAAAGCGCCCCATCTGCCCAGCAGTTGCCGCGAGACTGGGGGACGCAGGGTCCGCTGATCTGCTGAGCGACTTGGTAGGCACAAATGCATCGGCATGGGTTCTGAGAGTCCGCATGCCGACTCGAACCATCGTCTGCTGCTTCCCCTTCGGAAGATTGTCCGGGGCCCAGTCATCGTGCGTTGGCGGCTCCGCCTGAGCAAAGGCTTCTTCCACCTCCGAATCAGCCGAGCAGACAAAAACCCCTGCCCACTCATGCAAGGAGTCCGGATAGGGAGTACCGCGCAAGTACCTAACCACCAATTCGACAGGGCGCATCAAGGCGATGTGTGATGCACCTGCCAAGATATCTTCGCCATTGAAAGAAGCCAGCGTGTGTCTCTGCGCCGCGACCCCGGGGGCAAATGCGAGCTTGCCCAATGCTTTGGAGGGGCGCTGAGATCGAATTTCCTTCAACGAACCCACATTGGAGCGAATATCGGCGAGTGCGCGACAGAAGAGGTCCAGTGGCGGAAAAGCCTCTGGCGCTGGAATGTCCAGCGGTTGACCATCAATCTCAATGCTGACCGTCAGGCGGCGGTCAGCCGCGGTCGTCTCCGACATTCTTGGCCAAAAGTTCAGCAGTACACACGTAATCAGCTCACGCCCCAGTTCCTGGGTGGAAGAGACTTCAAGCTCGGGATCGACGATAACGATCGAGGTCCCGCTATCAGCCTCGGATCGAGAGAACATCCCCAACTCGCCACTCAAGTCGAGTGCGTCTGCTCCGGTCGCGGGAGCCACGCTGTCGCTGCCCACGGGTATGCCCCACCAGTGGCGCCCCGTGAAACGCCGAATACCAGTTCCGACACTCGCGTCGAAAGCCTCTCCCAAGTGGCAGGCCATAAGACGGCGAACCGGCTCTCCCTCATTGAAAGTCTGGCTATCAACCAAGACAAGCGAGCACGAACTCATCGCATAGAGCGAGCTCTTTCCATAACCGTAGGTGCCGCCACCCTGGTGGCTGTCTCGCGCCGCCCCGACGTTCTTGAGGAAGTTGACGAAGTTAGCCCGCTCCTCTCCTGACGGCGCGACATCGGCCTCTACAGGGCCAGAAAGGCCCACGGTACCAAAGTCGGCAATCTCAAAAACCCAGAGTTCGGGCTTCTCCAAAGAGTCGCTGAGAATCTGCTTGGATGGACCGCCTGCTGGCATCTGAGCCAATACTGAGTTCGACAGCGCGTTCCGCTCAGTGTCCCTCAACTTCCGAAGGCGAACACGTGCCTCAGGAGATCGTCCGGGCAGGGTTGCGTCAATTACGTTCTGCAGACTCTCGCGCACCAGTGTCTGAAGGAGGTTGAGGTTGGGTCTGCCCAACAGCCGCTTGAATCCTTCCCCCGCAAGGTTCCCATTCTTTGAGAAGGGTTCGCTGTACAGCTCAAGTTTCATGAGAAGACCGCCTCGTAGACGTGTTCATGCTGAGTGCCCGGTACCAATTGATTCGCAGCTGACCCCAAGTCAATCGTGTATTGGACATCGCCAACGCCGGCCGGCAATTGTCCATTTGGTAGCAGGCTGGTGGTGAGCCTCGGGAAGTTGTCAGAAACTGAGTAAAGCCTGATGGCTTCCAAGGTAGTGCGCAGAGCGTTCCACTCCGGAGCCTTGGAGTCCTGACAGCCCATCGATGCCAAGCGACTGACAATGGCATCTTCCTGAATTCCCATTGCGATCAGCTCTTTGCAGAGCTGCTCCACAAAGACATTGCCGGCTGAAGACCTCTCAAGCACGACGTGAGCTAGCCACAGCGGGGTGGCAGCGGGTGGAGAGAGCTGTTCGAGCCCATGGACGTGCACAGTTGAGCTCTGTAGAAATCCCGTGGACTTGACCTCCAACGCGCCGCCCGAACCTCGAAAGTCGTGTCGTTGACCCAAGGGTCCGGTCCAGGAGTCAACTGCCTGCCGGCTTCGCTTTACACCCTCTCGAAGAATCACAAGCTCGCCGAGCAAGCCGAGCACAGCGCTCACGTCAACTGGAGCCTGAGGATCCTCTGCCAGTAGAGTTCGAAAATCTCTGATGCAAGACGCGGCGGCGGCCAGCGGGGGTGCGCCGTCAGCGATTCTTGAAACAATTTGCGTGCAGAGATCGCCGAAGAGACTCTCCAGTCGCCGCTCGCGAAGGCCAATGTCGACGTAAAGCGACCAGCTGCCACTGAGCGAAAGGCGCGTGATAGATATATCAACGCTGGGTCCCCCAAGCTTTCGTACGTCAGAGGCCGACACTCCAGCAGACACTGGAATCAGCAGTCTCGGAGCTGCGTTAGGTGTAAGTGCATAGCGAATTGCACCAAACCCGGAGTCAACCCCTGCGGCCACCGTTGCAACATCCACTCCGTCTCTCCGCTTCGAGCTGCTGCGAAGTGAGAGCCAGTGCTCGTGGGCAGTCTCACGCATCCTGGGCCTGCTCTGTGCTGTCTGCTTCCCCATCCTCGAGCTGATCTGGCGTAGGGACATTCAGCTCAACACTGAAGTAACGACCGGTTCGGTCAATGCGCCCTGGGAATACGAATCCGAGGCCGATGAGGTCGCCCTTGGCGTCCAGTGCTACGCGATGATCGTCGGCCCTGCTCGGTTCAGAGACACTGTCTATCGGGTACACCAAGAGAAGGGGGGTATCGGGACGATAGCTCTTCAGCTTCTCCCATCCATCGGTCGATTGAGCATCGGAGTCCTCAACATCAGCGAGCACATCTTGTTTCGACATCAAAGCCTTGATGTCGGCATAGTCAGATGACTCTGGCAACCTGGAACGAATGACAGGTCCAACGTCACTCAGGCCACCCAAGTGGACTCGCCGCTCAGCCCTACTAGAGCTCACAATCGCGACATTCCAGAACGGCATGCGACTGGCGGATCCATCAATGTAGGTCAGCAACATCTCTTTGGTGAGATTCAGCTGCTTGTCGCACATGCTGTAGTTGGCTAGGAATTTTCGCACTACAGTGCCGGGAACATCCATGAAGACGTTCTCCCTTATCCGCGAGTACTTCTCAGCAATCAGCTGATCAACAAGGCTCGCCGCGGCGCCCCAGTTCTTGGAAACCACATCTGAGTCGGTGTGATCAAAGCGAGTCGTTTGCTCGTGCTTTCCGTCGAAGCTGATGCTTGTCCTGATTGCATGCCGCATCTTCGCCGCTGATGTAATCGCAAGTCCGGGAATTGATCGAACCTTTACTGCGAAGTCCAGTGGCGAAACCTCCGCCGAACGGTAGGTGGAAATTTCCCTTCGGATTTCCTCCTCTACCTGCGCCAGCGCTCGGAAGTTTGATATCAGGTCTTGGGTCGTCCAGAGGCGCGGGAGATCCTCGTATCCCTTTCTAAACCCAAACCAGCGCCCCATTTGTAGCAACGTGTCGTACTGGCGAGAGGTGCGCAGGAAGAAGGACACTGAGAGCCCTTCAAGGGTAAGTCCGCGTGCCAGCACCGATCCGCCCACGACAATGTAGGTCTTGGCATCGCCGGTAAAGTCCAAGCGCTCGAGACTCTCGCCGTTCTCAACAACGAGTTCCAAGGCTTCCAGAACCTCCGGGAGGAGGCTCTTAAGTGTGCTTTCCAAGAGTGTTGGGTCGCTCTGGTCGCTCAGAGGGCTTCTCACAATCTCCTCTGAGAAAACTTGCCGCACCAAGTCTCCGGCGGATCCGGAGAGAGATTCAATAGTGCGCCGATTAGCTGCCAGCCAGGCGCGAATGGCATCAGCCATGCTGTCGTGCTGTGCAATATACGCGGAGGTGTGAACGAGCATCGTCATGTGCTCGCTCTGCTGCCCTCGTGCTCGGCGAATTGCGCAAGTGATCAGGAACCAGATGATCGCCTTCTGAAGCTGAGGCGTCACAGCAGGCGCGAACGTCTTGTGGCCGTTCTTTCCCTTAGGAACCAGCTGATCGATCTCTTCCGACGGTATGGATCGGAACATGTCTCGTCCGAAGTCGACAGCATCATCGTCGGCCGATGCGTCGGCCTCACCGAATACCTCAAGTGTACCGAAGTAGCCCTTGGGACGAGGCAGTGCGGTTATGAAGTCCTCGGGATAAAGATCGTCCAGTTTATCTGCGCGAACCGGGAAAGGATTGATAAATACATTTGCAAACGGCGTCGCGGTATAACCCACGTACGAGACGCAAGGCAGGGCGGCAATCAGTCGCCGGATGGCCTCGTTGATGCGAGTCATCTCCTCATCATCGACTCCGGAATTGACAGATGCCTGATCACACTCGTCATCAATAATCAGTGCTTTGAGCTTCCGTTTGATTGGCGGAGCCGTGTTCTTCACGGTCTGGAGAAGTTTCTCGAGGCGCGTAGACTCCTTCTTTATTACAGCCAGCTGAGCGCCACCCTTATGAGGCATTACGAACTGACCGTTTGGTGGGCTGACAAAGTCGCCGTTGTCTTCCGCAGTGGTGTACCTCTGCCACAGAGTCCTGTGTCTGTTTACAACATCTGATTCGATTCGGCGCTGCGTCTGTGCACGAAGCTTGTTTGTGACACCACCGAGAAGAATGATCAAGTTGTAGCCGGCATCTACGGCCTTGGCGATGACTGCAGTCATATTTGCAGTCTTTCCGGACTGGACATAGCCAACGACCAGTCCTCGACATCTGAACTCATCCTCGGCTGGATTCGCGAGCAGGGAGACGATCTCGGAGGACGAGTCATCCAGCGACTCGGACGCATCCTTCCACTTTTTGACTTCGCGGAGATAGTTCAGAAGCGCGGGCCAGTGCTTGTCATGTTCCGTCGGCCCGTTGTACCAAGTCGGCCGTGGCTTGATCAGCGAGTTCTTGCGCAGGATCTCCACGTTCTGGAACGACGAACGCACCAATTCGATAGCCGCCTGGAAGTTGGCATGCATCTGTTCAGGGAATGGGCCCATTACCGTTTCGAGGGCCTGTCGCGCCGCCGCCGCGGCGGCGTCCAAGGTGTCATAACTTGGGAGCTTCTCCCGGATAATCGTGGAGAGGGCTTCTACTTGTGTATTCAAGTCGGCATCCTGCGCATTCGTAAACTGGGGGCGGCGACAGGCATCGAGCCGAATGCGCCCCCTGCGACATCCATGCCCTTTGGGAGGGTCGTGAGACTGTGACCCATGTCGCTGATTGTTTACGACAAAAACCGTCCATGCAACCACCATTTGGTCGCACTCTGCTCAAGTAGCCGCCGATCCACGAGTGCCTCGCTACGGATCAAGGTATAGGGGACAGGGGGCGCCATGTTGCGGCCGAGAGTGATGAATTGGCGGCAACCTAGAGCCGTCATCGATGCGGCGGCGCAGAGATTGATTGGCGCCAAGCGGTCCTACGCAATGAAATGTGCCGGGAGCGTCTCGAAGGGGCGCATATTGGCGCGCCACTGAGCGCAGGCAGTGGGGACGGGTGTGGGGGTATTCGGCCCAGCCAGAGAGCCCTTGGGTATTGTTACTAAGGAGCTTTGAGTGCAGCAAGGGCGTTCCCGGCACGGCACCGACAGCAGGCCCAGATGGCGTCTCCGTTACCAGTCCGGCCGCATCCGCGTCCGCCACCTCTGATGCAAATCCGCAGATTCAGCATCCGACAGCCTGCGGTAGATCTTCACCTCCCG
>Ga0302347_1003957_pt1 | contig 12357 bp, 9 predicted proteins | sample PhyWR1_FD_202178 | JGI IMG/M metagenome (GOLD analysis project Ga0302347, IMG submission 202178) | Leaf surface microbial communities from wheat plants in UC Gill Tract Community Farm, Albany, California, United States - DLSL W.R1 (v2)... | ecosystem: Host-associated > Plants > Phyllosphere >...
GCAAGCCCGCTCCCACAGGCGATTGTGCAGTGCCTCCAAAACCAGGTAGCTTGCAATTACTGCTTATCCGACGATAATGCGACTTATTGCTATTTAAGTCCGGTTATCTATCGTGCCTACCTCTGTCGATCCCAAGCGCCTGCTGGCAAGCCTCTATCACGACAATCATGCGTGGTTGCGCGGCTGGCTGTCGCGCCAGGTGCGTTGCCCACAGGATGCGGCCGATCTGACACAGGACACCTTTCTGCGCGCTTACGATGCCCAGCAGCTTGAGCGCATCCAGGAGCCACGGGCTTATCTGAGCACCGTCGCCCGCCGTTTGCTCTGTTCGCTGTGGCGTCGGCGCAAGCTCGAACAATCCTATCTGGAGCAACTGGCCGATTTGCCCCAGGCCTATGCACCATCCGCCGAAGACATCGCCCTGGTACGCGAGGCGATTGAAGCTATTGACCGCGTGCTTGAGGGCTTGCCGTCACGGGTCAAGCGGGCCTTTTTGCTCAATCGCCTCGAAGGCATGCCTCAGCAGGCGATTGCCGAGCAATTGGGTGTTTCACTGGCCACGGTTGAACGCGACCTGCGCCGCGCCTTCGTTCATTGTTTGTCGCAAGCGGGGCAGCCCCTATGAGTACAGCCAAGGTTGATCCGATCACCCGCGCCGCCATCGACTGGATGCTGCGCCTTGAATCCGGTCAGGCTTGCCCCTCGGAACGGCAGGTGTTCAAGGCCTGGCTGGCGGAAAAACCGGAACATATGGCCGCCTGGCAGCGGGTTGCCGGAGTGCTGAAAGCCCCGGTGGCGGAGCTGCAATCAGTGGAGCGCCGCAGCCCCGGGCAATTGCAGGCGGCACGCCGGGCACTGCTGGCCGGTACTTCGCCTGCAGGCAAAAAGGCCCTGCAAGGCGGCCTGTTAGTGTTGTTGCTCGGCCTTGGAGCGGCAGGCTTGGTGGATCGGGTGACGCCATTGAGCGGTTTGATGGCCGATCAACACACCGCCACCGGCGAGCGCAAAACCATCGAGCTGGCCGATGGCAGCCTGTTGACCCTTAACGCCCGCAGCGCGGTGGATATCGAGTTCACTGACGGTCAGCGTCGCGTGCACCTGCGCGAAGGCGAGTTGCAGGTGGACGTGGCTGGCGATGCCAAACGGCCCTTTGTGGTGACCACGGCTCAAGGCCAGGTACGGGCCCTGGGTACGCGCTTTATGGTGCGCCAGGGCAGCGATGAAAGCCTGGCCAGTGTGCAGCAACACAGCGTGCAACTTGACACCCTGGGGGGGCAGCAGCGCCGTATCGAAACCGGTCAGGCGGTATCTTTCACGGCCAACCAGATCGATCCGCAAACCCCGACTTCGCGTAGCCAGACCGATTGGCTGCAGGGCCGGGTAGAGCTGCATGATGAGTCATTAGCGGCGCTGGTCGAGGCGTTGCGGCCTTATCAGACCGGCATGCTGCGCATCAGCCCTGAAGCGGCACGGGTGCGGGTGTTCGGCGTATTCCCCCTGGACAACACCGCACAGACCCTCAGTGCGCTGACGCAAACCCTGCCAATCAAGGTCACGCGCTACGGGCCGTGGTTGACCCTGATCGATGTGGCCGATAAAAAACAAACGAATGCGAATTAATTACAAATAGTGTGAGGGGAATTCCTTGCTCGTTGGTCAAGGTTACAACTGCCTACCTTGCCACGAGAAAGGACGCCCCATGCCGTACGCTCCGCTTAGACCCTGCCTGCTGGCGCTGACCATCACCCTGAGCCTTGCCGGCCACCCGCTGAGCGCGGTGGCCGAAGCCCTGCACAGCGAGCAGAATTCCACGCGCTTTTTTGACCTGCCTGCAGCGCCCTTGGGCGTGACCCTGAGCCGGATTGCCCGTGACAGCAACCTGACCCTGTCGGTCGCCCCGGCCTTGTTGCAAGGCAAAACCAGCGCGCCGGTAAACGGCATGTATACCCCGCATCAGGCTGCCGAGCGTGCACTGGCGGGCAGTGGTCTGGGCCTGAGCATTACCGACAGCGGCGCGTTGAGCGTTTACCCGCAGGCCGGGGGCGCCTTGAATCTGGGGGCGACTAATGTCTCGGCGCATCTGGCCGAAGATGGTCGCGGTCATGTTGACGGCTTTGTCGCCACTCGTTCGGCGACTGCCACCAAGACTGATACGCCGATCCTGGAAATCCCGCAAACCATCAACGTGGTCACCGCCGATCAAGTGGAAGTGCAGGGCGCCCGCGACCTGACCCAGGCGTTGCGCTACACCCCGGGGCTGAGCACCAACGGCTATACCGATCGCAACACCATCGCCGACGAAATCACCAGCCGTGGTTTTGCCCCGACCCTGCTCTACCTTGATGGCGCCTACCTGCCTTCGGCGGGGAGCCTGGGCGGCACACCGCAGATCGACCCCTACACCCTGGAGCGTATCGAAGTGCTCAAGGGCCCATCCTCGGTGCTGTATGGGCAAAACCAGCCGGGGGGCATGATCAATATGGTGTCCAAGCGCCCGAGCATGGAGGCCAAACATCAGATCAAGGTCGGCACCGGCAGTTTTGACCGCTACAACCTGGCCTTCGATACCACCGGCCCGCTGGACGACGGCAAAACCCTGAGTTATCGCTTGATCGGTGTCGGCAATATGGGCAGCGAACAGATTGATCACACCGAAGACTCGCGCCAGTTGCTGGCCCCCAGCTTTACCTGGGCGCCGAATGACAACACCGAACTCACTCTGTACGCGCAAGTGCAGCGTGATGATGCCCTGGCCGATTACCAGTCCTTACCGGCGGTGGGCAGCCTGTACCGTAACTCCCAGGGCAACAAGATCGACCGCGACAAGTTCTTGGGCGACTCGAAATGGAACGATTACAAACGCGACCAGTACGTCGTGGGCTATCAGTTCAGCCATGCTTTCAACGAGGCCATGACCTACCGCCAGAGCCTGAGCTATATCGACGTCAATGACCGTTACAAGGGGTTCTACCTGAACCGTTTTGTCACCGCCCCGGACGGCGCGAGCGACACCCATGCCAGCCGCACCAAACTCGACTGGCGCCAGCAGAACAGCTCCTACAGCTTTGACAACCACCTGCAAAGCGACTTTGTCACCGGAGCTCTGCAACACACCCTGCTGGTGGGCCTGGACTACCGAAGCTTCATTCGCAAATACCAGGGCTATAACCTGTCCGGCAGCGAGATCCTCGACCTGTACGGCCCGGGCAACTACCGCACTGAGGGAGTGCCGACCCTGACCACCAAGTGGGACAACCGGGTCAAGCAAACCGGGCTGTATGTGCAGGACCAGATCAAGCTGGACAACTTTATCCTGACCATAGGCGGTCGTCAGGACTGGGCCAAGGTTGAAAACAACGACCTGCTGGCCAACACGCGGGAGACGCAAAACGACAACAAGTTCACTGGTCGCGTGGGCCTGACCTATGTCACCTCGTTTGGTCTGGCGCCGTATATCAGTTACACCGAGTCTTTCCTGCCGTCAGTGGGCACCTCGGCCCCGGCCCGTGGCGCCAAGGCGTTCAAGCCCATGACCGGCAAGCAATATGAGGTTGGGGTCAAGTATCAGCCCAATGACACCAGCCTGCTCACCGCCTCGGTGTTTGAGATCACCCAGCAAAATGTCCTGACCGGCGATTTGCAGTATCTGGAGTATCAGGTCCAGGAAGGCGAAGTCAGATCGCGGGGCATTGAACTGGAAGGCAAAAGCAGCTTCAACAATATCGATCTGATCGGCTCACTCTCGTATCTGGACGTGTTCTACACCAAGTCCAATTACGACAACGAGGGCAATCGCAGCGAGGCGCAGTCGCCGTGGGCAGCCAGTGTGTGGGCGGACTATCACTTCACCGGGCAGGCCCTGGCGGGTGTGACCCTGGGCGGAGGTGCGCGTTACACCGGGAAGAACTTCGGTGACTCGGCGAACACCTTCAAGACCCCGTCATTCGTGATTTACGACGCCACGCTCAGCTATGACCTGGCGGCGCTGGATCCGGGCTTGAAAGGGGTCAGCACCAGCCTTAACGTGCAAAACCTGTTTGACCGCGAGTACGTGTCCTCGTGCAACTACAGCTTTGGCTGCTACTACGGTCAGCAAAGGACGGCGGCGCTGGAAGTCAAATACGACTGGTGATGGCACTTGCACCATTTTCTCTGTGGGAGCGGGCTTGCTCGCGATGCAGGCGACTCGGTGTAACTGGCGAGCCGTGGTGATGCAATCGCGAGCAAGCCCGCTCCCACAGGTGTGTGTCAGTTTTTTGGTGTTGGCTCAGCGACGCAACTTCAGCGCACTGGCCAAGCTGATAGCCAGCGGCAGGCGCGGCAGCAATGTGGCCTGGTAAGCATGGTAAAGGTCCGGCTTGCCGGGCCAGATGGTTTCCGAGGGCCGGTTGTCGACCCCCAGTTCGTGGTGCCAGCTGCCGTTGAGCCGGTCGATCATATGCAGATCGATATAGTCCCAGAACTGCTGATACCAGATTTCATACTCATGCTCATCGGTGCGTTGCAGCAACGCTGCGGCCGCTGCCGAGGCTTCGGCCAGGGTCCAGTGCAGGCGCTCGCGCACCAGCGGCTGGTGGTTCCAGTCCAGGGTGTAGACAATCCCGCTGCTGCCATCGGCATTCCAGCCGTGCTGGCATGCACTGGCGAACAATCGCCGCGCATCCTCCAGCAGCCACTCCGGTGCCGTTAAACCACGCTGCTTTCGCGCAGCTTCAAGGTGCAGCAGCAGACGCGCCCATTCAAAGGCATGGCCCGGGGTTTTGCCGAAAGGGCGAAAACCATCCGCCGGGTTGTCGCGGTTGTAGTCGGGCAAAGGCTGCCAGTTGATATCGAAATGTTCGACAGGCAGGTAGCCGGACTGCGCCGCATGCAGATGAATCACCCGCTCGGCCATGCGCAGGGCACGATCCAGCCACAGGTCTTCGTCCAGTACATCGGCCAGGGCCAGAAAGGCTTCGGTGCCATGCATATTGCTGTTGGCGCCGCGATACGCCTCGCAGTCACTCCAGTCGCGGGCAAAGCTTTCCAGCAGGGCGCCTTCGTCCTCGCACCAAAAATTATCTTCGAGGATCGCCACCGCATCGCCGAGCAACTCGGCCGCGCCGCCACGCCCGGCAACCGCTGCGGAACTCGCCGCCAGGGCGACAAAGGCATGCAGGTAGGCGGCTTTGCGGGTATTGCCATCTTGCCCGTTGGGGCTGGCAAACCAGCCGCCATGTTCGCTATCACGCAAGCCCCCGGCCAGTGCGGCCAGGCCGTGGTCGATCAGCGGCGCACAACCCGGCAGGCCCTGAATATGGGCCAGGGCAAAGCTGTGCACCATGCGCGCAGTGGTAATGGTGTCAGCCGGTGCATCATCGGCTCGCCTGCCAAACCGGTCCAGCGGGGCAAAGCCAGAGGGCACGCGAGAGGCTTTGGCGAAGTCCAGCAGTGACTGGCCCTGATCTCGCAGCCATTGTTGATGCGATGCAGAGGTCAACCAGCTTTCGTTGGTCCGGGTGAGGTCGGTCATGGGCCACCTGTATTGTTTTTATCCGTTGTGCAGCGCTCGCAGACTAAGGGATTGGCCTCACGGCTGAAAGCTTTCATCTGCAGGAAACCGGCTTAAATCTCCGGCTCCCAGCGCTGCGACCAGTCGCTGTCTTGTTTGACTATCTCGCGCAGTAACTCTATGCCCTGTTGCAGGGCAGCGCTATCACGCTCGCGGGAATACACCAGGTAGGTCGGGTAGCTGAATTCAGGGGCTTTGGGCACGCGCTCCAGGGCACCGCTGTCCAGATAACTCTGCACCACCCGGGTACGGAAATAGCCGCTACCGCCGTTTTCCAGAATGTAGTGCAAGGCCACCGGGCCCAGGTTGAAGCTGATGGCAGCACGCGCCTTGTCGGGGAGGGCAGCGTCATGCTGGCGGCGAAAGTCTTCGCCCCACTCGATATACACATACGGATCCGGCTGTTCGGGGCGGCGGATCTGAATCAGTTTTTCTTCCAGCAACTGCTCCACCTGCACCCCGGGCCAATAGGCGGGCTGATAGACCAGTGCAGCGTCCAGCAGGCCCATTTCGACCTGACGCAACAATTGCTCGGCATCGCTGATCTGGAAGCGCAGGGCGTGGCTGGTGAGGTGCTGGCGCAGGGCTTTGGCCCAGTCAAGGATCAGCGGGTTGCACAAGCTGACTTCACCGCCGATATGCAGCAGTTGGTCCAGGCCCACGGGGCGCGGCAGGTCGCGGCGGGCGGCTTCCCAGGTTTGCAGCAACTGGTTGGCGTACACCACAAAGGCTTCGCCCTCGGGGGTCAGCTTTGCGCCTGCGCGGTTACGGATAAACAGGGTCACGCCCAGCAGGCTTTCGAGCTTGTGCACCCGTGCAGTGACAGCGGTCTGGGTGACATGGAGCTTTTGCGCCGCGCCGACAAGGCTGCCATAGCGGACGATTTCAAGGAAGGTGCGAGCCAGGTCGAGGTCCATAAACGCGCCAGTGTGCAAGGGGGGGCCAGTGTAAGGGCAATGTGAAAAAAACACATGGAACCGCAACCTTTATTGGCACGCATCAATGTTTGTTTTCAGGAGCAGGTTAACGTTAGCGGTCCTGGCGCAAGGTGCCAGTGATTGACTGAGCGACAACACATAAAAAGGGATGACAGACATGGATGACTTGAAGCGACAGTACGATATTCAACCCTTGATGCAGGCCGACATGTCCATTCTTATCAATGGCCAGCCTGTCGCTGCAGCGCAGGGAGAGACCGTACTCAGCGTGTTGAACTCAGTGGGTGTGCGGCAATTGTCGCCCAACGATCACGGGCGCATGACCGGCGCTTATTGCGGTATGGGTGTGTGCTACTGCTGCCTGGTGAATATCGACGGCAGGCACAAGCGTCGCGCCTGCCAGACCGTGGTTCAGCCCGGCATGCAGGTCGAGACAGGGATAAATCGGGTTGCCGAACAGGAGCTGGTGCTATGAGCACTCAAGCGCTGATTGTCGGTGGTGGCCCGGCGGGTATGTCGGCTGCGATAGAACTGGCGCAGCATGGTGTGCCAAGCACCTTGCTGGAAGAAGCTTCGCGACTGGGCGGCGTTGTCTATCGCGGGCCATTGCGTGAAGGTGTGGAACTCGACTATCTGGGCGAGCGCTACAAGGATGCACTGCAAAAACTGCACAGCGAATTCTCGGCCATTGCCCACTTGGTGGATGTACGCCTCAACCATCGCGTGGTCGGCGGGCAAGGCCGGCAAAGCCTGCAAGTGCTGGACGAGCATGAGCAGTTGCAGCAAATCGGCTTCGATCAACTGCTGCTTTCTGCGGGTTGCCATGAGCGCAGCGTGCCATTTGCGGGTTGGACCACGGCGGGTGTGATCATGCTCGGTGGCCTGCAACTGCAAATCAAAAGTGGCGTGGTCAAACCCAAGGGGCCGACACTGATCGCAGGCACCGGGCCTTTGCTGATGCTGGTGGCGTGCCAGTTGCACGCGGCCGGGGTGGAAGTGGCCGGGGTGTATGAAGCGTGCGAGTTTGGCCGGATTGCCAAGGAAAGCCTGGCGCTGCTCAACCAGCCCCAGCTGTTCCTCGACGGCTTGAGCATGCTGGTGTACCTCAAGCGCCATGGCGTGGCCGTGCAGTACGGTTGGGGCGTGGTGCAGGCATGCGGGGAGGACGAACTGAGCGAAGTGATCGTGGCTCCCTATTCCAGCACCTGGCAGGCAGACATGAGCAAGGCACACGCAGTGAAGGCCAGTACCCTGGCAGTGGGTTATGGCTTTATTCCGCGCACTCAACTCAGTCAGCAGATGGGTCTGGATCACGCTTACAACGTTGATGGTTATCTGGCTGCCAAAGCCAACAGCTGGCAGCAGAGCAATCAACCGGCAATTCACCTGGCTGGCGATGTCACGGGCATGCGCGGCGGTGAAGCGGCGATGCTCACCGGGCGTATCGCGGCGCTGTCGATTTTGCTGCAGCGCGGGGTGCTGAGTGAAAAACAGGCGTGTGAACAACGCCGCGCATATCTGTCCAGGCTCAACACCATCGTGCGCTTTCGCGGCGGGATTGACCGCTATACCCGGCGCGGTACACGCCAGATCGACCTGCCACAGGCGGACACAGTGGTCTGCCGTTGCGAGAACGTGACCCGTGCCGATATCGACCTCGCGCTCAGCCAGGGCGTGCAGGACATGGCCAGCCTGAAAATGCGCACCCGGGTCAGCATGGGCGACTGCCAGGGCCGTATGTGTGTCGGTTATTGCAGTGACCGCCTGCGTGAAGCCACCGGGCGCAACGATGTGGGCTGGTTGCGCCCGCGCTTTCCGCTGGAGCCCGTGCCATTTTCGGCGTTTACCAATGCGTGCAAGGATGCCTGACATGATCAAGACTTATGACATTGTAATCGCCGGTGGCGGTGTTATTGGTGCGTCCTGCGCCTATCACCTGTCGCGGCGCAAGGATCTGAAAATCGCCCTGATCGACTGCAAGCGCCCGGGCAATGCCAGCCGTGCGTCGGCAGGAGGGTTATGGGCCATCGGCGAGTCAGTGGGGCTGGGTTGCGGGGTGATTTTTTTCCGCATGATGTCCGCCGAACGCAAGCGTGAAGCACAGGGTTCGGCAGTGATTGTCGACTCCAGTACACCGCATATCCTGCCCGATTGTTTCTTCGACTTTGCCCTGCAATCCAATGCCTTGTACCCCGGCTTGCACCAGGAAATGCTGGAAAAGCACGGCATGGATTTCAAGTTCGAGCGCACCGGGCTCAAGTACGTGATTTATGACGATGAAGACCGCCTGTACGCCGAGCATATTGTTGCCAATATCCCGCATCTGGCCGATGAAGTGCGCTGGCTCGATCAGGCGGCGTTGCGTGAAGCGGAGCCTGCTGTCAGTCACGATGCCCAGGGTGCGCTGGAGTTCCTGTGCGATCACCAGGTCAGCCCGTTCCGCCTGACCGATGCCTACACCGAAGGTGCCCGGCAAAATGGGGTCGACCTGTACTTCAATACCAACGTCACCGAGGTGATGCGCCAGGGCAGCAAGGTGATCGGCGTGCGCACCGATAACCAGGGCGCGTTCCACTGCAAAACCCTGATCAACGCCGCTGGCGCCTGGGCAGCTGAACTCAGCGTGATGGCTACTGACCTGAGCATCCCCGTGGCGCCAGTTAAAGGCCAAATTGTATTGACCGAGCGTATGCCCAAGTTGCTTAACGGCTGCCTGACCACCAGCGACTGTTACCTGGCACAAAAGGACAACGGCGAAATCCTGATCGGCAGTACCACCGAAGACAAGGGCTTCGATGTGACCACCACCTTTCCTGAAATCACCGGGCTGGTGCAGGGGGCGATGCGCTGTATTCCCGAGCTCAAGGACGCCAACCTCAAACGCACCTGGGCCGGGTTGCGGCCAGGTTCGCCCGATGAGTTGCCGATCCTGGGGCCGATGAAAGGGGTAGAGGGGTATTTGAATGCGTGCGGGCATTTCCGTACCGGCATCCTGACTTCGGCGATCACCGGCGTGATGCTCGATGCGCTGGTGCGCCATGAGCCGCTACCGCTGGATGTCACGCCGTTTCTGGCGGATCGTTTTGACCTGCAGCCGGTAGGGTTGAAAAAAGCCGTGGGGGTTTGACGCTCACCTAAAGCTCAATTGTGGGAGCGAGCCTGCTCGCGATGTTTTTGGCTCTTCGCGGGCAGGCTCGCTCCCACTGATGTTTTAGAAGGTGTACCTGGATGTCAGCATCAGGCTGCGCGGTTCGCCGTAGTAGGTGGTGCTGAAGTTACCCAGGCCCGACAGGTACTTTTTGTCGAACACGTTGTTGGCATTGAGGTTGAAGGTCAGGTGTTCGTTGTATTCGTAGCGGGTCATCAGGTTGACCAGCGCGTAGCTCTGTTGCTCGATGATGTCGTAGTCGCCCTTGGCATCGTTGTAGATCTTGCCGTAGAACGGGCTCTGCCAGTTCACGCCGCCGCCCACGGTCACCTTGTTCAGCACCCCCGGCAAACGGTAGGTGCTAAACACCCGCGCGACGTTTTCAGGCTTGGTGGTTTCCAGCGGGTAGCCATACACACGCTCGCCATCATCGGAACGGGTTCTGGCATAGGTGTAGCCGGCCATCAGGTTCCAGTCTGGCATCAGCTCACCGGCCAGCTCAAGCTCGATACCGTTGGTGGTTGCTCCGTCAAGCGACTCATAGATACCCAGGTTGGTGTTGGCGTTGGTGCCGACCTGAATGGGCACATTTTTCTGTTCGGTACGGAACACCGCCGCACTGGCATTCAAGCGGCCATCGAAGTACTCGGCCTTTACACCGAGCTCGTAGCTGTTGCCCTCGGTGGGTGCCAGAGTGGCGCCAGAACTGCTCTGCTCGGTAAGTGGTTTGTAGATCGAGGTGTAGCTGCCATAGACCGAGTAGGTATCGTTGATGTCATACACAACCCCGGCGTAGGGCGTCACTTCGCCGTGCTGTTTGGCTGTGGTTTTGTTGTCCTGGAAACTACTGGTTTGCTCGTAGTACTTGTAGGTGCTGTTGTACTGGAAGTCACTCAGGCGGCTGCCGAGGATGATCGACCAGTCATCTGCCGGCTTGAAGCGTGCAGCAATATAAGCACTGTTCTGATTCTGGTTGGTTTCATACTTGCCGTTCTTGGGGAAGTCAGGCTGCGGGTATTTGCCGTTCCAGTCAAAAATGCTGCCGGGTACCAGGCCAAACTGGGAGCCATCAAAGGTTGCACCCGTTTGCCTGGAGGACTGGGAGGTCGCGCCGACCACCAGCTCATGCTCGCGGCCAAACAGGGTAAACGGGCCGGTGGCATTGATATCGAAGGTGTTCTGTACGCGATGGCCTTCCCACTTGCCCCAGTAGAAGAACATGCCATCACCAGTGACCGGGTTCGGCATGCCACCACTGGCCGAACCCAGTTGAGTGTCATGGTCGTTGGTTTGCTGGGTCAGGCTGCCTTTGACTTTCCAGTCATTGGCAAAGCGGTGTTCCAGGGAGGCGAAGGTCGTCTGGATCTGAACGTCACGACGGCTCCAGTCGGTGGCCGGGTTGAACGAGCGGCTGAAATCGGTCTTGGTGTAGTTGGAGAAGTAGTACGGGTTGCCGGTCCACGACGAGCCGCGAGGCTTGATGTTCTGGTAGTCCATGCCGAAGGTAAACAGGGTGTCCGGCGTCAGGTCGGCCTGGATGATGCCGTAGAACACGTCATTCTTTCTTGAGTAGTGATCACGGTACGAATCAGCGTCCTGATACACCGCCACCATGCGCCCACGCACGCTACCGTCTTCGTTCAACGGGCCGGAAATATCGCCTTCGGTGCGGTAGTTGTCCCACGAACCTGCGCTAGCGGTGACCGAGGCCTTGAACTCACGGGTCGGCTTTTTGCGGATCAGGTTGACGGTGGCCGACGGCTCGCCGGAACCGGACAGCAAACCAGTAGCCCCCTTGACGATATCGACCCGGTCATACAGGGCCATGTCGACCTTGGTCGCGCCTTCATCGAACACCCCGTCATACAGGGTGTTGACCCCGTCGTACTGGAAGTTGGTGATGGCATAGCCGCGGGCCGAATACTCCATGCGGTCGCTGTCATAGGCCTGGGTGGAAACCCCCGGCGCGTTGCGCAGCACGTCGCCGATGCTTTGGGCGGCCTGGTCGTCCATCAACTGGCGGGTGATGACGGTCACGGTTTGCGGAGTTTCGCGGATCGACAGTGGCAGTTTGGTCGAGCTGTTGCTGGCGCCGGTGGTGTAAGAATGAGTGTCTTCGGTGGTCAGCGAATCGCCCATGCCCTGGCCGGAAATATTCGTTGCGCCCAGCTCCAGGCCTTTGCCTTGCGGTGTGCTCAAAATCACCGTGTCGCCATTGAGCTGATAGGACATGCCGCTGCCTTGCAGCAGGGACTCCAGCGCCTTGACCGGCTCCTGAGAACCGGACAGCGGGCGCGACTTGATTCCTTGAACCTGATCCGGGCTGTAGAGGATTTGCAGGTTGGCTTGCTTGCCCAGTTCATTCAGGGCGCTGGCCAGCGATTGCGACGGAATATTCAAAGGTACAGGAGCGGCTCGGGCAATGGATGCGCCCAGCAAGACCGAAGCTACCAGGGCACTGGACAGCAGGCTGTGGCGAGCAGTGCGGCGCTGGGTAGCGATGGAAAGAGGGGTCCGGCTCAAGTTGGGTTGTTGCATCGCGTGCCTAGGCTCCGAAGTAAGAAAAATCAGTTTTGTTAATGAGAATAGTTATTAGACGCAGCGCGATTGATAAACCAGAAACAAGTTTTTGAATTAGTTTTCTAAGTTGTTTGCCGCCTTTTGTGGGAGCGGGCTTGCTCGCGATGGCATCGGCGCAGTTTTTCAGGCCAACCGAGTCG
>Ga0302347_1003960_pt1 | contig 12346 bp, 6 predicted proteins | sample PhyWR1_FD_202178 | JGI IMG/M metagenome (GOLD analysis project Ga0302347, IMG submission 202178) | Leaf surface microbial communities from wheat plants in UC Gill Tract Community Farm, Albany, California, United States - DLSL W.R1 (v2)... | ecosystem: Host-associated > Plants > Phyllosphere >...
AAATGTTGTCTTATGAACCCCCTTCGGCCTGAAACCCCGGTTAATCAAGGCTCCAGGTCCTTTTCGCTAAAAAAAGAAAATATTTTAATTCTGACTGGGTGCAGCATTCTTGCACAGCAGCAAGCTTCGCAGAATTTTCTTACTACGGGACGGTGACCCATGTGCAGTGGCATGTTGTTAACGGTGGGTCTGCCAGACGGCCAATCGTGTTGTTCGCAAAGCAAGCGATTTTGTGCGGTGCAGCTAAACGGATAGTACCAACCTGCGGCGTTATATGAGTGAATGATTTATAAGATATCCTGGATAATTTTGTGCTACAAAAAACGCTGTTTAATATGATTTATAAAATTACAGTGATGATATTTTTTTGATGATCGAACGTTATGGACAAATACAATCAGGTTGGAGCTGTTTTTATATAAAAAACATAAAAAAATAAACTCATGAATTATAATATTTATTGACTGTTTTTAATGATTTTTTTGAAGTGATAAGCATCACTTTTTATGTTAGTGCAAGTTATACCTCGTTGTTTTTAAATGTTTTATATTTAATAATTGATATTTATCATACGTATATAAAATGGTAGTAAGTTATCTTTATATATAAACTGCTAACCTATCCATTTAAGATAAATCTCTTGAGGATTGACCAGATAAAAAAATGAATTTAAGCTTGAAAACTATAAGGATAGAGAATAGTCAGGGTACACAGGAATGTCGGACACCGTTTGGTATGATAATGATAAAAAGGCTTTATGTATAAAAAATACTCAGGGCGGGGTGAGAGAAGCTCTACTGCGGCCGAAAGAGTATGGAATATGGGAGCTTCTTAGCCGTCATAGTAATGAGGCAGTCAGCAGACAACAGATGTGTGATGAGGTCTGGGGAGGTCGGCATGTTACCGACTTTACGATTAATCAAACCATTAACCAGCTCAGGAAGAAAATTGGCGTGATGGGAAAGGATGTGATTATCACTATTCCGCGTAAAGGCTATGCTATCAACCGTAAGCTTATTTGTGAATCCACGTACAGAGGCAGTGCCATTAGTCCCTGGCACGAAAGCCAAATAGACTGTGAACAGATCTCCGTCGGCGAAAGTGAGTACTCTTGCGCATCTGCACCCTCATCAAAACTCCATGGCACAGAGAGGCTGACGAAGCGTAAGAAAGTGAATCTTACCATGATGATCAGACGGCTTTACCGGTCGCTGTTTAAATCTTAAAAACGATAAGTATAAAATTCCCTAAGATTTTACCGATGAATTCGGTGGGCTCTCAAGGCGTATACAGTGTGATTATCTTATTTGTCTCGGCTAAAGATGACGTACTTTAGAAAAAATAATAATATTTTTAGTAAAAGCGCCGTAATGCAATGGAAGAACTTAGTCGTCCTGGCTGCGCGACAAGATAACCGGAATGTCAGTATTTATTATCAAGATTGAAGTTATTGATAATTTTCACAACGGATGGTGCTGAATTTTATGTACTTTTTTCTCAGGGAACCACGCCGAGAGATGTCAACTATGGCCTCGCTTCAATTCCCCGGACGGCTACGACAGCAGGCCGCCCGGGGATTCGCGTCACGCTTACTCAGCGCGATGCGTATGCACCATGTAATTGACATCTACGCCCGGCGCCAGTTTGAAGCGGTTAGTCAGCGGATTATAGTGCAGGCCAATGATATGCAGTTCGCGCAGCGGCGTTTCGTCAACCCAGTTAAGCAGCTCCGCCGGCCGAATAAATTTCTTAATGCTGTGTGTACCGCGCGGTACCATCCGCAGCACATACTCGGCCCCGACGATTGCCATCAGCCATGATTTGCTGTTGCGGTTAATCGTTGAAAAGAACACTTCGCCGCCCGGTTTGACCAGTTTTGCACAGGCATGGACCACCGACCGCGGATCCGGGACGTGTTCCAGCATTTCCATGCAGGTCACCACATCATACTGGCCCGCAAATTGTTCGGCATGTTCTTCAACTGTCTGCTGAACATAATCGATGTTGATACCGCTTTCTAACGCATGCAGACGGGCCACCTGAAGCGGCTCTGCGCCCATATCCAGGCCGATGACATTCGCCCCCTCACGCGCCATGCTCTCCGCCAGGATCCCGCCGCCGCAGCCAACGTCCAGCACTTTTTTACCAAACAGCCCGCCCGCGTGTTCAGCGATATAGCCGAGGCGCAGCGGATTAATCCGGTGCAGGGGTTTAAACTCCCCTTCAAGATCCCACCAGCGCGAGGCTACGGCTTCAAATTTTGCAATTTCACCCCGATCGACGTTTTGGGATGCACCGTTTTGTTCTGTATTCATTGGGTTATTACTCCAGCCAAAGTTTGCATGCAGTATACATGTTTAAGCCGGCCCTGGGGCAGCACAGCCTGCCCGGTTAACGGTAGAATGCAATAAAGCGGCCAAACTGACGCTTTCCATTCACCACCTGGGTGCATTGTGATATACTTTCGCACCTTTAATCCGGGAATCATCTAGAGGGATAGCGGCTCCATGAGCGACCTAGCCAGAGAAATCACGCCGGTTAATATCGAGGAAGAGTTAAAAAACTCTTACCTGGATTATGCCATGTCGGTCATCGTTGGCCGCGCATTACCAGACGTTCGTGACGGACTAAAACCTGTTCACCGCCGCGTGCTGTATGCTATGAACGTTCTCGGTAACGACTGGAACAAACCATATAAAAAATCCGCCCGTGTCGTCGGTGATGTTATCGGTAAATACCACCCTCACGGTGACAGCGCCGTGTATGACACCATCGTGCGTATGGCGCAGCCGTTCTCGCTACGCTACATGCTGGTAGACGGGCAGGGTAACTTCGGTTCAATTGATGGCGACTCTGCCGCTGCGATGCGTTACACCGAAGTGCGCATGTCAAAAATTGCTCACGAACTGCTGGCGGATCTTGAAAAAGAGACCGTTGATTTTGTGCCAAACTATGATGGCACCGAGCAAATTCCTGAAGTTATGCCAACCCGAGTACCTAACCTGCTGATTAACGGCTCGTCGGGGATCGCTGTGGGCATGGCGACAAATATTCCGCCGCACAACCTGACAGAAGTGATCAACGCTTGTCTGGCCTACATTGAAGATGAAAGCATCAGCGTTGAAGGGCTGATGGAACACATCCCAGGGCCGGATTTCCCGACTGCCGCCATCATCAACGGTCGTCGCGGTATTGAAGAAGCGTATCGCACCGGCCGCGGTAAGATCTATATCCGCGCCCGCGGCGAGGTTGAAGTTGATGCGAAAACCGGCCGTGAAACCATTATCGTGCATGAAATTCCGTATCAGGTTAACAAAGCACGCCTGATCGAAAAAATTGCTGAGCTGGTAAAAGAGAAGCGCCTGGAAGGGATCAGCGCACTGCGCGACGAGTCTGATAAAGACGGTATGCGCATTGTTATCGAAGTGAAGCGCGATGCGGTGGGTGAGGTGGTACTGAATAACCTGTACTCGCTGACCCAGCTGCAAACCTCTTTCGGCATAAACATGGTGGCGCTGCATCAGGGCCAGCCGAAGATTATGCCGTTGAAGGATATTCTGGAAGCCTTCGTGCGTCACCGCCGTGAAGTGATCACCCGCCGCACCATTTTCGAACTGCGGAAGGCTCGCGATCGCGCGCATATCCTTGAAGCGCTTGCCGTCGCGCTGGCTAACATCGACCCGATTATCGAGCTGATCCGCCGTGCGCAGTCTCCGGCCGAAGCGAAAGCCGGGCTGATTGCCCGTGCCTGGGAGCTGGGTAACGTTGCCTCCATGCTCGAACGTGCCGGTGATAACGCTGCACGCCCTGAGTGGTTGGAAGAGCAGTACGGTATCCGCGATGGTCAGTACTATCTCACCGAGCAGCAGGCTCAGGCGATTCTGGATTTGCGTCTGCAAAAACTGACCGGTCTTGAGCATGAAAAACTGCTGGATGAGTACAAAGAGCTGTTAACCCAGATTGCTGAGCTGCTGCGTATTCTGGAAAGTTCAGAGCGTCTGATGGAAGTGATCCGCGAAGAGCTGGAACTGATCCGCGATCAGTTCGGCGACAAACGCCGTACCGAAATCACCGCCAACAGCGCCGACATCAACATCGAAGACCTGATCAACCAGGAAGATGTTGTCGTGACCCTCTCGCACCAGGGCTACGTGAAGTATCAGCCGTTAACGGACTACGAAGCGCAGCGTCGCGGTGGGAAGGGTAAATCTGCGGCACGCATCAAAGAAGAAGACTTCATCGATCGTCTGCTGGTTGCGAATACCCACGATACCATTCTGTGCTTCTCCAGCCGGGGTCGTCTCTACTGGATGAAGGTGTATCAGCTGCCGGAAGCCAGCCGCGGTGCCCGCGGTCGCCCAATCGTCAACCTGCTGCCGCTGGAAGCGAACGAACGCATCACCGCGATTCTGCCGGTGCGTGAGTACGCGGAAGGCTGGAACATCTTTATGGCCACCGCCAGCGGAACCGTGAAGAAAACGGCGCTGACCGAGTTCAGCCGCCCGCGCAGCGCCGGGATCATTGCCGTCAATCTGCGTGATGACGACGAGCTGATTGGCGTGTCGCTGACTAACGGCAGCGACGAAGCGATGCTGTTCTCCGCCGCCGGTAAAGTGGTGCGCTTCGCCGAGAGTGCTGTCCGTGCGATGGGCCGTACCGCGTCGGGCGTGCGCGGAATCAAGCTGGCCGAAGGGGACCGGGTTGTGTCGCTGATCGTGCCACGCGACGACGGCGCTATTCTGACGGTTACGCAGAACGGCTACGGTAAGCGCACGGCGAATACCGAATACCCAACCAAGTCGCGTGCGACGCAGGGCGTGATTTCGATCAAGGTGACCGAACGTAACGGGCCGGTAATCGGTGCGGTGCAGGTGGTCGACAGCGATCAGATCATGATGATCACCGATGCCGGTACGCTGGTGCGTACCCGCGTGTCGGAAGTGAGCGTGGTGGGTCGTAACACCCAGGGCGTGATCCTGATCCGTACCGCCGAAGATGAAAATGTGGTTGGATTACAGCGTGTGGCTGAGCCGGTAGCGGAAGAAGAGCTGGACGCTATCGACGGCAGCGTTGCGGAAGGGGACGACGAAATCGCCCCGGAAGTGGATACCGACGACGATGCGGCAGAGGCGGATGACGAGTAATCGTTAGACGCATTTTGCAGCGAAAAGCCGGTTCTTTTGAACCGGCTTTTTTTCGCCTGAAGAATATGTTGAAACAGACCGATGAAACCGCGGTGCGAACTGGCTTTTTCCCCAGGCTAACGTTACTGTAACGGCAGTGTATTTTCTTTCTATCGCTACGGCTGCCAGTGGGTTCCGCTTGAAATATCTTGTCTCTTTTCGCACTACGTTAAGAATTTCCCGTTACCTGTTCCGCGCGCTGGCGCTGATGTTATGGACGCTTGGCGCACTGCTGACCGCGTTTTACATCATCAACGTGCTGCATGAGAGAGAATCCCAGATACGTCAGGATTTTGACGCAGGCTATGACCGTACGCAGTGGTATATTCGCCACTCCAGCGATATTACCCGTGAGCTTAAGTTTATTGCCGAGAACCGGCTAAACGCTTCCGGCAACGGCCTGGAGATGCTGAGCGGTGCATTCTCCGGTAAGGTGGTTCCACCTCAGTTTTATCCGCTGTATACAGGCTCAGACTGTAGCGCAATGAGCAATAAATGGCGCAGCTCCCTGGAGTCGTTAAACTATTTTCTGCACTACTGGAAAGAGAACTTTGCCACGGCCTACGATCTGAATCGGGTCTTCTTTATTGGCGGGGACAGCCAGTGCCTGGCGGATTTCGCCGTAGGCAATGCATCGGTAGATCGTGAGCGCACGGTAAAGCTGCTCAGTGAGCGCCTTCTGAAGTACCGCAACGGCGATGATGATGAGCGCAAAAGCAGCGTCTTTTGGGTAGCACCGGCAACCCAGCCCGGCGTAGGCTCTTACTATATGGTCACTCCGGTCTATGTTGCCAATAAGATCGCCGCACTGCTCGGTATTGAGCAGACCATCCGCATGGATGATTTTATTACCCCGGGTAATCTGCCGGTCACCGTGACCCTGGTGGATGAGGACAATCAGCGGGTGCTCTCCTCTGCACGCACTGAACCCGCGTTCTCATCCGACGATCTGCCCGATGCTGACTCCTGGTTCGGCTATATACAGGGATACAGGCAGCTGATTATGAAGAAGGAGCTACCGCCTTCTTCCCTGAGCGTGGTCTATTCGGTATCAACCGATGTCATGATTGAGCAGTTAAAAGTCATGATGGTTAACGCAATACTGGTGAATCTGGTCAGCGCGCTGCTGCTGTTTATTCTGGCCTGGCTGCTGGAACGGCGCATGTTCTTACCGGCAGAGGATCACGCGCACCGGCTGGAAGAGCACGAGCAGTTTAACCGGAAGATCGTTGCTTCCGCGCCGGTCGGCATTTGCATTCTGCGCCTCAGCGACGGAACGAACATACTCAGCAACGAGCTGGCGCATAACTACCTCACCATACTGACACAGGAAGATCGCCAGCGACTGACAGAGATTATCTGCGGACAGCAGACGAGCCTGGTGGATGTGCTGACCGGCAGCAATACCAACCTGCAAATCAGCTTTGTGCACTCTCGCTACCGCAATGAGAATGTGGCGATCTGTGTTCTGGTTGACGTCAGCGCGCGCGTGAAAATGGAAGAGTCACTGCATGAAATGGCGCAGGCGGCCGAGCAGGCCAGCCAGTCGAAATCCATGTTCCTGGCCACCGTCAGTCACGAGCTGCGCACGCCGCTGTACGGCATTATTGGCAATCTCGATCTGCTGCAAACCAAAACGTTGCCGGCGGGCGTTGAGTCGCTGGTCACCGCAATGAACAACTCATCCAGCCTGCTGCTGAAAATCATCAGCGATATCCTCGATTTTTCAAAAATCGAATCCGAACAGCTAAAAATAGAGCCACGCGAGTTTTCGCCGCGTGAAGTCGTCGCCCATATCACCGCCAACTATCTGGCGATGGTGATTAAGAAACGACTGACGCTGTGGTGCTTTATTGAGAGCGATGTGCCGGTGACGCTTAACGGCGATCCGATGCGTTTACAGCAGGTGATTTCTAATCTGCTCAGTAACGCGATCAAGTTTACCCACACCGGCGGCATCGTGCTGCACGTTTATGTGCGTGAAGGCTACCTGGCCTTTCGCGTGCGCGATACCGGCGTGGGCATACCGGCGAAAGAGATGACCCGCCTGTTCGATCCGTTCTTCCAGGTGGGCACCGGGATACAGCGTAATTTCCAGGGCACCGGACTTGGACTGGCCATCTGCGAGAAGCTGATTAATATGATGGATGGCGATATTGAGTTGGATTCCGCACCGGGTATGGGAAGCCAGTTTATTATTCGCATCCCGCTGTATAACAGCAAAACGGTGGCTCCGGTGCTGCACGACGGTCTACAGGATAAACAGTGCTGGCTGGCTCTGCACAATGATGCGCTGAGCGATTATCTCTGCCGCTCCCTGCAAGAGCAGGGTATTCAGGTTCATCGCTTTGACGGTGAGTGTGGTGCCGACGATGTCATTATCACCGATCATGACTTTCAGCCCGAGGGTGCCGTTCGTGCGGTGGTCCGCTTCGACGGCAGTCACAACGGCGCGCCGCTGGAACAGAGTGCGGGGCGCTGGATCTATTGTACTACCGCGCCCCATGAACTGGCCGCTCTGCTGGGGCGGATTTATCGCGTTACGGTCGATGTGCAGACCGACTTTACGGTCAGCACCGACAGCGTAAGGCAGCTGGTCAGTAATGACGATATCCTGATCCTGGTGGTGGACGATCACCCCATCAACCGAATGCTGCTGTCCGATCAGCTGGGTTCGCTGGGCTATCAGGTGAAAACGGCGCAGGACGGCATCGATGCGCTGAACGTGATCAGCCGCAGCGAGATCGATATCGTGCTTACCGACGTGAATATGCCCAATATGGATGGCTATCGTCTTACGCAGCGGCTTCGGCAGCTGGGTCAGACCTTCCCGATCGTTGGCGTTACGGCGAATGCGCTGGCGGAAGAGAAACAGCGCTGTATTGAATCGGGGATGGATAACTGTTTGTCGAAGCCGGTAACGATGAATGCGCTACAGCATGCGCTGGCATTCTATGCGGAGCGGGTGAGAAAGGGCAGGGCGGACTAAAGATAAAAGGCGGCAACCGTGCCGCCTTTTACGCGATATTAGTCTTTATCGACAGGCGTCATACTGACGGAAGAGAGATAGTTTAGCAGAGCAATATCATTCTCAACGCCCAGTTTCATCATCGCTGATTTTTTCTGGCTGCTGATGGTTTTAATACTGCGGTTCAGCTTCTTGGCAATTTCAGTTACCAGGAATCCTTCGGCAAACAGGCGCAGCACTTCGCTCTCTTTTGGTGATAAACGTTTGTCACCGTAGCCACCCGCGCTGATTTTCTCCAGCAGCTTTGCCACGCTGTCGGGGGTGTACTTTTTGCCTTTCTGCAAAGCAGCCAGCGCTTTAGGCAGATCGGTGGGGGCACCCTGCTTCAGAACAATCCCCTCAATATCCAGGTCCAGTACCGCGCTGAGAATGGCCGGATTATTGTTCATGGTCAGAACAATAATTGACAGGTCCGGATAGTGGCGCTTGATGTACTTGATCAGCGTAATACCGTCACCGTACTTATCTCCAGGCATTGAGAGATCGGTGATCAGAACATTGGCCTCAAGTTTTGACAGACTGTTAATGAGGGTAGTGGAGTCTTCAAATTCGCCAACAACATTTACCCACTCAATTTGTTCGAGCGACTTGCGAATACCAAACAGGACAATGGGATGGTCGTCGGCAATGATTACGTTCAGGTTATTCATATTATGGGTTACCTTGCTGCAGCAGATCGTTGACGTAAATGTCAATTTCACTGGTGGTATTTTTAATGTTTGAATCGTCACATTCTCGGATGTGCAGTTCTAGTGTTTCACAGAGCTGCTTGCCGGGGATCATATTGAGCATGGCAAACACGCCTTTAAGTCGGTGCGCCGTTTGAGCTAGCGCAGCATATTCCCTGTTTGCTGCCTCATTATACAACCTCCTTATATCATCCGGTACTGTGTCCACGAATAGCTGGAAATAGCCGCTGGCAAAAAGCTGTGCCGTATCCTGCGCTTCCGTGCTGTCTTGAACCGGCTCATCCTGGGCCAGCCGTTGTTCGATCAGCTGCAATAATGCATCCTGCATGGCGCTGCTGATGTTGAAGTTAACCCTGTACTGGTTTGCGGCCAGCGGCGTAAAGCCGGGTTCATCATCCGTAAGCAGTAACGACCACGGCGTCAGTCGTGCCGGATCGTCGGTCACCAGAACATCATGTTCCTGGCCGGAGAAGCGCTCATCCGGTGTGATACAGTTCGCGCCCCAGTTTTCGAGTTGATGCACAACAATTTTACGTACGTCATCAACGGTAATATCAATTAACGCATTGACCCCCTCCAGCAGCCGTTCTTCCTGATCCTGCTGTGGCTGGAGCGGAGCGGGCAGTTCAATGCTGTACCTGGTGCCGATTTCCGGGCAGGCGTGGATCTCCAGCTGACCGCCGAGCTGTTTACACAGCTGTTTGCAGAGGAAGAAGGCCATCCCCGACGCCTGGCCAAAACGATCGGCCTGGGTTTCACCGAGGAACGGGAAGTCGGTATTGGCCATCTCATCCGTGGACAGACCTGCGCCGGTATCGACAATATCAATCATCAGCCTGTCACGGCGCTCGTGCGGCGTATCAAGGGTAATGCTGATGCGGCCCCATGTGGTGGTGGTGATGGCGTAATAGAGCAGCGTTGAGATAATTTTATGCAACGCACGACGATCGCTCATACGCAGCTCATCGCTGCTCAGCCGGTTCGCAATCATCAGGGTCAAACCTTTACGACGCATCACCGGCAGAATATCCTGGGCGATCTCGTCCAGCAGATTTTGCAGACTGAATACGCCAACTTCAGGCGCCCAGTTCAGCGTCTCCAGCTGGTTCAATAACACAATGTCGTCGATGAACCGTGCCAGTGACTGAGCCGATTCAAGTGAATGATTAAGCGAGGCGGCGTCGTAATCACTGCCCAGATCCAGCAGGCGCTGGATAACGTCGTTTAGCGGCCGCTGTAGCGCATGGCCCAGGTTCTGTAACAGCTGCTGGCGGGCCTGATGATTTTGATCCAGCACCTGCTGGGCCTTTTGTAATTTTCGATTAACCAGAAGCTCACGGTCCTGATCGCGCATCATAAACAGCTGAGTGTGGGGCGATATCCCGCTGCGCGCATGACGGATTTCATAGACTTCGTTGTTGATCGTTGCCTGTAACACGCCCTGATGCTGATCGGACATATTGATAATTTTCTGCAAATTCAGGTGCGGCAGCAGATGTTCGGCAATTTTGTTACTGACCAGGGTGCGGTTATTGGCGAAGTCATACACCAGCAGTCCAACGGGCAGCGTGGCGATGATCTCCTCATTCAGCAGCCGCAGAGATTCCAGCTCCGTACTTTGATTTTCACTGGGGCGCAGGGACTGCTGGCGCAGAAGAAACAGTCCGGCGAGCGACATCAGCAGCAGGCTGAAGTTGATCAGCAGCGGCCAGAGCAGGCTGTGCAAGGTGTCGACCGCCAGCTGAGTTATCGGAATATGATAAATCAGCTGGAGCGGGGTGCCGGAGAGCGAGGTGGAGATTTCAATGTCGGGATTGACCCAGCTGACGCGGACTTTATCGCTGTTGCCCTCATCACTGCCGCTTTCGGCAACGGGCGTGGCATCCTGCTTGAGCTGGAAATTATCCAGAGACATCGTATCTGGAATAATATCATTCACCGGCAGATCGAAGGCAACGACGGTCGCCAGGTGCCCGGGCTGATTAAAGGTGGTGCGAATGGTGAAGTAGCGATCGTTTTGCCAGCTCAGGCGGCGAAGCGGCGAGAAGCTTTCACGCTCATCCAGCGCATTCGCCTGCTGCAACATTTCCGCCCGGCGAGCCTCCACAATGTTACTGATGGTGCTGTCTTTATAGCGGGTAGCCTGATCTTTCAGCGGCAGGGTTGAGACAAGGATCAGGCTGTTGTCCTGTCCATTAAGAAAATACATCGACCAGGGGCTGTTCTCAGCCCCCCACAGCGTATCGAGATAGTTCGACATGCGTAGCGACATTTCCAGCGTGCCGCTATCGTGTGAGCCGAAAATAAGCGCTTCCGTTTTGCGTCGGGTCTTTTCCAGGGCATAGACGTCGGGGCGTAAGCGCGTCTCCTGCAAGCTGCCGGAGGGGGCCGTTCCGGTTGCGCTGGCGGCCAGATTTTCATAAATCTGCCAGGTGGCAAAGCGGTAGCTCTCAATACGTTTTTGCAGCGTACGGGCGATATCATCCATCATATAGTGCCTGGCCGTCAGCCAGGCACTGACCGAATTCTGGATCATAAAACCGGATGCCAGCAGCAACAGCAGAATAAACAGCACAAAGAATCGTGTGACGTTGCCGGAGGTGAGTGGGAATTTATGTGGCATCATGGTTTTCGTGCCCGTCAACGAGTGATAAGTCGGGCGCTGGCCGCAACGACCAGCAGTAACGCGGCCACGGCGCTAAAGGCGACCGACAGGCTCGAGAACTGAGCAATAAAGCCGATCAGCGCAGGTCCGGCGAGGATACCCGCATAGCCGATGGTCGTCATGGAGGATATCGCCAGGTTAACCGGCATTGTTTTTTGATTTCCGGCGGCGCTGAACATAATCGGCACCGTGTTGGATGCACCAAAACCGACCAGCAGGAAACCTATCAGGGTCCAGGTAGGATCTGCCACGGTTATTGCCAGCGCCAGTCCCCCGGCCGCAAACAGCGAACCAAAAAAGAGGGTTGCCGTACGGCCAACGAACTCGACAATGCGATCCCCGCACAGTCTGCCGATGGTCATGGCTACTGAAAATACCGCATAGCCTATCCCCGCCTGGGCGGCCGGCATATCACGGTTTTGGGTCAGAAACAGTGCGCCCCAGTCCAGGATGGCCCCTTCGGCTAAAAAGAGAATAAAGCACAGCACGCCGAGGAAAAGTACCCATCCGCGTGGCACCACGAATACCGGTGTATCGGGCTGGTGCAGGCGCGCGTTAAGAATATGACGACGGGAGTAAAAATAGAGTGCGATCAGCAGAAGATTCACCGTCAGTACGGCAAGCAGCGGGGTCAGGCCGAGGGCGAGCATCAGACTGACCAGACCCGCCCCGATAATCCCGCCGATACTGAAGAAGCCATGAAAGCCCGACATCATGGATTTACCCGCGCTTTTTTCCACTTCAACGGCCTGAATGTTCATGGCAACGTCAATCAGACCAA
>Ga0302347_1003961_pt1 | contig 12344 bp, 9 predicted proteins | sample PhyWR1_FD_202178 | JGI IMG/M metagenome (GOLD analysis project Ga0302347, IMG submission 202178) | Leaf surface microbial communities from wheat plants in UC Gill Tract Community Farm, Albany, California, United States - DLSL W.R1 (v2)... | ecosystem: Host-associated > Plants > Phyllosphere >...
ATTTTGCGGATCATTAATTGAAAAATGATTTAATAGGGAAGGAGCAAGAAAAGTGGTAATTGCTGCTCCCGCATTTCCCATACCGAAGATACCTAAGGCGCGTCCCTGCCATTCTTTTGGATACCAGATTGATGTATATCCAATTCCGACTGCAAAGCTAGTTCCAACCATTCCGAAGAAAAAACTAAGTAGGGCAAACATAAAAAAACTATCAGCGTAGGGAAGGAGGAACAATGGGATTGAACTTAAAAGAAGTAAAAGGGAAAAGACATATTTTCCGCCAAATTTATCCGTCAGGATTCCAATAGGAAGACGCATAATAGAACCGGTTAAAATTGGAATACCCAAAAGCCATCCTACCTGAACAACGCTCCAGTGGAAAATTCCGTTATCGACTAAAAAGGTTACTAAAACCCCGTTTAATGTCCAGCAGGCAAAACACACGGTAAAAGCCAATGTGTTCAAAAATAAAATTTTGTGTGATTGAGATAGTGAGTTTGTATTTTTCATAGCACTTATATTTTTATGTAAAAATAAGTACTATAACTTAGTTAAAAGATGCTAAAACGCAGTTTTTGAAAAATAATTACGTATTTATACGTATTTTTTAAATCAACGAATACTCAGTTGCTTTATTAGAAAGTTCCATCAGGTTTTTTACTTTTAATTTTTTCATGAGGTTAAAACGATGAACTTCGGCAGTTCGTTTGCTGATGTCAAGTGCTTCAGCGATTTCTTTGTTTCCTTTTCCGGAAAGTAAAAGCGTCAGGATTTCTTTTTCCCTTTTCGTAATCATCATTTCGTCACCTAAATTTTGTTTAGGTTCTAATGAATTGGAAGGATTTGTCAATTGACCAATTAAAATAGAAGAAATATCTCCACTAAAATATTTTCCGCCCGCAGCAACCGTGTGAAGTGCTTTTAAGAATTCTTCTTTTGAAGATCCTTTTAATAAATAACCATCGGCTCCGGCTTTTATGGATTTCAATACATACTCTTCAGATTCATGCATAGAAAGCATAATGATTTTTATATCATTATTTTCACTTCTAAGTTTTTCTACTAGTTCGATACCAGTTAAGTTTGGCATACGAATATCGGCTATAAGTAAATCTGGTTTGTTTTCAGCTACTACATCAAGTGCGTCAGCACCATCAATTGCTTCGCCTACAACCTCAATGTTTGCTTCGTTTTCTAATAGAGATTTGATTCCGTCTCTAACAAAAACATGGTCATCTGCCAGCACTACACGAATGATATTACTCATAGTTTACTTAATTTTGATTCTGGATTTTTACGTATATTCATCTATAAAGAAGATGCTAATATACGTAATTTTTTAGATTTTAAATTCTAACATTAAAATTTCTAATGTTGAAAATTCTAAATTACATAATTGCACTTAGTATTGTCAGGTTGAGCTTGTCATTTCGAGGAACGAGAAATCGCACAAGAAACTCCGCAATCATAATCGACAATCTTTGCAGAATTCCGTGTGCGATTTCTCGTTCCTCGAAATGACACATACTTTGTGGAATTTGGAATTTTAAAATTTGAAATTTCTTACTTCAATATCGGAATATTAAACGTAATCCTCGTTCCTTCGCCCGGAATTGAGTTGATGAAAACGCGGCCGTTGATGTATTGAATTCTTTCTTTCATAAACAATAGTCCCATTCCGGATTCGCTGTTTCGTTTTTTATCGACAGAATTGATATCGAAACCTTTTCCGTTATCGTCGATAATAACGCTTAAAAGTGTCTCGCTGTGTGAAAGCTGTACAATAATATGCGACGATTCAGCATATTTTATGGCGTTGTTGATGGCTTCCTGCGTAAGGCGGTAAATATTGATTTCGATTAAGGAATCTAAGCGTTGGTCAAAATCGGTTTTGTTGTAAAAAAGAATTTCTTTTCCAGTTAGTTTGGAAAGTTCCTGCGTTAGTTTTGCGAGAGAAGAAACAATTCCATGATCGCTTAATTCCGGAGGCATTAGGTTGAAAGTTGCCGTGCGAACCCCTTTTATAATATCAAGAGAAAGCTTCTTTAAATATTCAATTTTTTGTTCAGACTTTTCTCTGTCTTCTAAATCAATACTTTCTAAACTGAATTTCAAACCGGTAAGCATTTGACCGATTCCGTCGTGAATTTCTTTGGCGATTCGGTTTTGTTCGTTTTCCTGATTTTTAACAATTTTACTCGAAATAATTTTTTGCTGATTGATTTTTTCGGTCGTGTTTTCAAGATTTAAACGCTCGACTTCGCGCTGCGCTTTTTTGCGTTCGGTAATATTGAAACAAACAGTTAAAAGTTCTAGTTCGTCTTTTTTAATAGTTACGGGAACCATTGATAAATCTAGCCAAATGATTTGATCTTCTCTGTTTAAAATCTTGATTTCGCCTTGCCAGCCGCTTCTTTGTTTTTCAAAAATAAGGCGATCAATATTGATTTGTTCCTTTTCATCTACAGTTAAAACTTCTGAGAATTTTTTGTTAGATGAAAATTTGGTGTAATTTAAAAGTTTGGCAAATTTTTCTCCAATATGAATAATCGAACCGTCGGGCGCAACTCGGCAATAAAGTAAAGTGTTCTCCATTGCGTAGTTGAGAGACTTTAATTCTTTAACCGAATTTTCTTTGATTTCTGATATAATTTCAGTGTCATAAGCTAGTTTTAAAGCTTTCTTTTCTGAAGATAAAAGTCTTGTAATTAATCTTTCAATTTTCTTGTTTGTAGGTTTAAAAATGAAGAAAAATTCTAAAAGCAGCACTAAAAGTGTAAATCCAAAAATCCAATATTCTATTCGGCGTTGTTGGGTTACTTTTTCGTGTGCTTCAAGATCGTATTGGGTTACAATTTGATTCATTTTAGAAAGAAAAATACCTTCGTTTTCTAAAATGATAGTTACGAATTTTTGATTTTCAGCTGATTGTTTTTTCTGCTTTAAATTCAATAAAAACGAATCAGTTGTTTTCGCAATTCTGTTAAAAATGGGATTTATTTCGAGATATAATTTAGAAAGTGTTTCTGATTTTTCTTTTGGAAAAGCCAAGCTGTCGCTGCCGTTTTCGAGTGCGTTTTGGTTTTTCTTCCAAAGTAATAAAACATCTTGTAAATGCGAGATTTGTTTAGCAGATGCGGTATCAGCAACGTAATGCAGAATCAGAACTTCTTTTACGATTTTCTGACTCAGCATTCTTTGCTTTCCGGAAAAGTTGATGATTTTAGAATCGCTTAATTGCTGATTTAGATTATACTGAACTAAAACCTGACTAACGATTATGGTTAAGGCAATAGTAAGAAGTGCAAAAAAATACAGACGGCGTAAATTTTTGAATGTGATTTTATCTGCAGCTTCCTGATTGCTTTTCTTCATATCTTTTTTACAATCCTAAAGAAGCTTTTATTAGGTTTAAATTTTCTTCAGAATAATTGATTTTTAAAGCTTCCTGATGTCCTTTGTCTGACATTTTATCCCAGGTTTTTTTGATGATATTTTTTAGTTTTTCGTCGTCATGTTTAATAACGAAAGGTTCTAAATAGTACTCAAGGAAAACAAGACAAATTACATCTTCTAATAATTGTGTTTCGTGATCTTTTTTAAGTAATTTTTTCTCTATTAAAAACGAAACTCGATCAATAAAAGTCTGACCATAACCTGCTTTTTCAAGAATTTCTGCAGTAGTTTTTGCGTGAAATTTTTTCAGTTCTTCTCTCCATTTCAAATAACCAACACGATCCATTGGGTACGATTCGCGAGCGACTTTCCATCGGCAGATGTGCTGTGCTTTTGATGCTATCTGAATTTCTTCGGATGCATTCGGTTCAAACTGTATCAGTCTTTCGTACATTCGGTTAGAATACAATAATTCTTTTGGGTATTCTTTGTTTTGGTCAACTTCGATGTTTGGATCCTGTGCGTTTTCTGCATCAATCCATTCGCTTGCTTTTTGAAAAGGTGTAGTCATTTTTTTTGGTAAGATAATAGATTTCAAAGATACGCAATTAAGTTTTTTTTCGCCACGAATTTCACGAATGTCCACGAATTATTGTTTTATTTTTTTGCCACAGATTAAAAGATTTTTTGAATTTTTATCTGGAGTTAAGTTTTTTTTTGCCACATATTAAAGGATTCTTTGGATTTTATCTGGAGTTAATTTTTTTTGCCATGAATTTCACGAATTCCACTTATTTACTTCGTGCTAATTCGTGAAATTCATGGCAAACAATTTTAATCCTTTTAATCTGTGAAATCTGTGGCTTATAAATTAATCTACAAAGCCCACAAATACTTCGTTTTCAATAACTTTAATTGGATACGTTGCAATCTTAAAATCCTCTCCGTTTAAGTTCGAACCATCAACTAAAGAAAAAGTCTTTTTATGCATTGGGCAGGCGATTTTCGGGATGTCATCTGTAGATCCGGTCATTCCTCTTGAAAGAACCATTTCCATTTTATGTGGACATGCGTTTTGACAGGCGTACCATTCGTTACGACGTGTAAAATTGAAAATTGCAATCTGCTTATTTTTGTATTTAATGCAGCCGCCGCGATTCGTCGGGAAATCTTCAACTTTGCCTGCTTTAAACCAAATTGTTGCATCGCTTGGATGAACTGTTTCGTATTGATTTAAGATTTCTTCCATTGTAATTTTGTTTTGGTTTCCTGTTTCTTAGCCCTCTTTTTACAATCAAGAGAGTTTGATGGCGCAGTAAAAAAGAGGGTAAGAAGGACAGCAAACGTTTAATTTATTTTTTTCTTTTTTTGGAGCTTATTTTTTTTCACGCTCCCGATAGCTATCGGGATTGCAGATTTGAGCAGATTTTATTTTTAATCTTTTTAATCATTTAATCTGTGGTTTTTATTTTAAACACATAGAAACATAGATTTCTTTGTTTTTTGTTTGAGAAAAAGTAAACTAAAAGAAACTAGTTTCTAACATATAGCTATGTGTATTTACGCAAGTGAAACGCCTTTATTAAGTTTTTAAAATCTATGTCTCTATGTGTTTAAAAATTTATGTTTTAAGTTTACGTCCAAGCTTTTGGTGCTTTTTGATCTCTTAGCGGAACAAAAACTGCGTTCTCGTCTTTCTCGTCTGAGTTTACAAAATGATTGAAACGTTTTAATAATCTTGGTTTTTCCAAGACTTGTTTCCATTCGCATTCGAAAGTATTTACAAGAGTCTGCATCTCTGCCTCTAATGTTTCGCAGATTCCTAAACTGTCTTCGATTATAACTTGTTTTAAATACTCTAAACCACCGTCTAATTTTTCTAACCACGTTGAAGTTCTAATCAGCGGGCCAGCCGTACGGATGTAATACATTAAGAATCTATCCATGTATTTGATAACCGTTTCTTTATCAATTTTTTCAGCCAATAAAACAGCGTGCTTTGGGTTTGCACCGCCATTTCCTGCGATGTATAAATTCCATCCGCCTTCAACAGCGATTAATCCGAAATCTTTTCCGCGGGCTTCAGCGCATTCGCGAATGCAGGCTGAAACACCACCTTTTAATTTATGCGGAGAACGGATTCCTTTGTATCTGTTTTCTAGTTCGATAGCAAATCCGGCACTGTCGTCCATTCCGTAACGGCACCAGGCATTTCCAACACAGCTTTTTACGGCACGAAGTGATTTTCCGTATGCATGACCGCTTTCAAAACCGTTATCAATTAAGATTTTCCAGATTTTTGGTAAATCACTTAAATGCGCTCCAAATAAATCAACTCTTTGCGCTCCGGTAATTTTGGTATATAAATCGAATTGTTTGGCAACTTCGCCAATAACAATTAATTTCTCTGCAGTAATTTCGCCTCCGGCAACTCTTGGAACTACAGAATAAGTTCCGTTTCGTTGAATATTGGCTAAAAACCTGTCGTTTGTATCTTGAGTTGTAACGTGTTTGTTTGCCGTATCGTTATAAATACTAGAGAAAATAGAAGCAACAACTGGTTTGCAGATTTCGCAACCGTCGCCTTTTCCGTGATGATCTAAAACATCGTAAAAATTCTCGTATTTGTTGATTTTAACTAAATCGAATAATTCTTGGCGAGTATAGCTGAAATGTTCGCAAATAACTTCCTTAACTTCTTTTCCTAAAGATTTTTGAGCTGCTTTTACCAAATCTGAAACCATTGGTTTACAGCCTCCACAGCCAGAAGTAGCTTTAGTTGCTTTAACAACATCTGAAAAAGTGGCGCAGCTTTCATCTAGGATTTTACAGCAGATTGCACCTTTCGTAACATTTTCGCAAGAACAAATTACGGCAGCGTCCGGCAAATCCATTACGCTTCCTATAGAAGAACCTTCAGAACCGTCGCGAGAGCCTAAAATCAGATCTTCAGGATTTTTAGGCAAAGCCATTGCGTTGTTGTAAATCTGGAAAAGAGAATTGTAATCGCTTGAATCTCCAACTAGAATTCCTCCTAAAAGCGTTTTAGAATCTTTGGTAACGTTGATTCTTTTGTATACTCCGCTTAATTTATTCTCATAAATAATGGCAGTTACGTTTTCATTTTCAGCAAAAGGATCACCAAAACTCGCCACTTCGACACCAATTAGTTTTAATTGTGTCGACATATCGATAGTTTCTCTCATGGTTTTGGTACCATTTAAGATTTGCTCGGCAGCGACATCAGCCATTTCGTAACCTGGGGCAACAAGTCCGTAAATGTTTTGATTGTAAAGTGCCGCTTCGCCAATTGCATAAATAGAAGGATCTGATGTCTGCATTTGATTGTTTACCACGATTCCGCCTCGTAAACCCACTTCAAGTCCTGAAACTCTTGCCAATTCGTCGCGAGGTTTAATTCCGGCAGAAATAACCAACATGTCTACTTTTAACAATTCGTCGTCAGCAAACATCATTCCTGTTATACTTTCTTTTCCGTCAATATATTGTGTTGCTTTGTTAAGATGAATGCCAATATTTAATTCTTCAATTTTAGATTGTAGCATATCACTTGCGCCTTTGTCTAATTGTCTCGGCATCAAGCGCGGAGCAAATTCGACAACATGCGGATTCAATCCTAAATCTCTCACCGCTTTTGCTGCTTCAAGACCTAACAATCCTCCACCAAGAACAGCGGCTTCGGTTGCACCTTTTTGTTTTATTTTTTTAGCGTAAGACATAATCGCATCTAAGTCTTCGATGGTTCTGTATACAAAAACACCTTCTTTTTCGACTCCATCAATTGGCGGAACAAATGCAGATGAACCTGTTGCTAAAACTAAGTAATCGTACGTATGTGTTTTTTCTAAATGGGTATGTATTGTTTTTTCGGTACGATTTATATCTGTAATTAATTCAGCTGTATTTAGAATAATATTGTTTTCTAAGTACCATTCGGTGGTTGATAATGATAAATCATCTGCCGTTTTTCCTCCAAAGTATTCACTTAAGTGAACACGATCATAAGCACGTCTTGGCTCTTCACCAAAAACGGTAATTTGATACTTTTCCTGTCCTGATTTTGCAATGAACTTTTCGCAAAATTTATAACCAACCATGCCGTTTCCAACTACTATTACTCTAATCATGATTTCTTTAATTAAGTATTACTACGCAAATATAAGTATTTATACTTATAAAAATACGTATCAAAACTATTTTTTAAGTAAATGACTTATTTTAGGATTAAGTATTTCATCGTAATCTTTTACGTAGTGCGGGTTTTTAGTGAAATGCAATACTGGAATTATTTTAAATTTGAAAAGATTCTAAATAAGAAATTCAAAATAATATCGTAAATTCATAAGAATTTTACTTGTATTTTGTTAAAAGATGCTGTTTCAAATAAAAACGTTATGAAAAATATACTTTCACTTTTGCTTTTACTTTCTTTAATAATGGGCTGTAAATCTACAGCAGGCAAAACTTCAAATGCACAAACTATTTCTGAATACGGATCTCAGGAAGACGAGATGAAATATTATTTTACCGCAACTGGTAATGAACCTTTTTGGGGCTTAAAAATGGGAAATGAGGAGATTGTGTTTACTTCGTTGATTCCGGGAAAAGAAAAGCTGATTTTTCTGCCAGTTGGTGCAATCAGAGCTATGGATGCGAATGTTAAGATGTATAAAGTAAGTAATGAAACTTCGACAGCAACGATTACAATACAGCAGGTAGATTGCCAAAACTCGATGTCGGGAGCAATTTCTCCTTATAAAGTTTCGATAGAAATTAAAAACAATTCAGAATTAGAAACTAAAAAAATAGGTGGCTGCGGAAAGTATAATACAGATTATCGTTTGCATGATATTTGGGTTTTGGAAGAACTCAACGGTTTTAAAGTTTTTTTGACCGATTTTCAAAGGGAATTACCAAGAATCGATTTATGGGTTATGGAGGCTGTAATGCTATAAGTGGCTCTATTTTTTATGAAAAAGATTTACTTCGTTTTTCTAAAGTAGTTTCGACTTTAATGGCTTGTGCGCCCGGAAATAAAGAAGGTGATTTTACTAAAGCGCTTCAAAGTATTGCAACATATTCTATCGAAAACAACAGATTGATATTGTCAAATCCCTCTGGTAAACTTTTGGTTTTTAAGAAAGTAGATTGATGTTTTTGAGTTTTAATATGTCTTATAATGGTTTAAAAATGACTTATGGTAATATAAAAATGACTTAAAACCGGAGTATTTTTGTAAAATAAAACTTATAAATATTTTATTTTACATGAAAAAGATTTTAATGTTGTTTGTTGCTGTATCATTAGCCTTTAGCTGCAAATCGACAAAGACTACAAATTCGACAGCTGCGGCTAACCAAAACGCAATTGAAAAGAAATTACAACAAACCTGGATTTTAGAGAATTTAAACGGAAAAGTGATTACAGATAAAGATTTTTCGAGCTCTCCAAAAATCGAAATGTCTTCATCAAGTTTTTCTGGTTCTACTGGATGTAATGGTATCAAAGGCAGTTTGTTATCAGATGGTGCAGGAAAATTGAAGTTTCCAGATCTTACTTCAGAAACTAAAAAGTGCAACGCAAAAAAAGAAGCCGAGTTTTTACAGTTATTAAGAACGACTTCTGGTTATTCTATCGAAAACAACAAACTTTATCTTTCTAATCAGTTTGGATTGACAATGTCTTTCAAAAAAGGTTAATTCACAAAAGGCTTCGAATTATTTCGAAGCCTTTTTTATTTTGTCATTTCTCGTTCTCGAAATGACAAGATTATGTTGAATTATTCTAATAATTCTTTAGAATCTTCATCATCACCTTCAATAAAATCCAATTCTAAAGCACGTACAGTCTGAACCGCATTTCCGGCAATTCCACGAATCGAACCGTACATTCCTAAAGTATTATGCACTACTTTCTCGATTTGTTTTTCGCGTTGTTTCCAGATTCTCTGCATCGCTCTTTTTTCTGAATCTAGGTCACTTTGCATTTGCGTAAAGCCTTCTACAATTCCTTCAACTTGCAGACGGAATTCATTACTGGTTAAAAAGTCATATAACATCGACATTTTATCACCTTTGTTTTCCTGCGCCTGAACGGCCTGACTTACCTGAATTAACGATTGACGTAAAACGGCGCTTAATCCTTTAAATTCTTCATACGTACAAATCCAGATTCCGTCACGCATTCCCATACGTTCCATTCCGGCTGGCATTACTTCGGTTACCAAAACACCAATATTAGCTCTTTTGGTTCTAATATCGTTTTTAAATTTTTCGATCCACGAAGGCTGAAAAGCTTTTGTTCTTTTGCTTTCGTAATAAATAGAACCGCAGTTTTGCAGTTCGCGAGTGTTTACTATTTGAAGACAATCGGCACCATTTGCGCCTTTTTTAACTTCGTCAATGCTGTCAAGAGGAAAATTATTAGCCAGCCATTCTTCGATCGCTAATTCCATTACTTCTCCTTGCAATTGCATAGAACCTTGTTCCTGCTTGCGTTTCATTTCTTCAATCAGCTTTTTCTGATCGTCAGATTGTTTTTGGTATTCTTTGATTTTTAGCTCGTTTTTTTCTTCTTCCTGTTTACGGATTTTATCACGTTCTAAAACCAAAGTGGCATTTAATTGCTTTTGTGCTTCGGTTTCGATTGCTTCTTTCATTTCCAGTTTTTCACGCTGCAACTTTGCGATTTCGCCTTCCATTTTATTTAATTCCCTGATTTTTTCTGATTTTTCAGAGAGTTCTTTTTCCATTAAAAGTAAACGATCTTTATTTTCTTCTTCAAGTTTGGCTTTGAGTTTTTCAGAAATTTCTTTTTCAGCTGTTTTTTTCTCGCGCTCTAAACGCTCAGCAAAAAGTTCATTTTCCTGTTTTTTCTTGGCTTCAAATTCGGCTTTGGCTTTTTCGAATTGTTCGTTTTTAAGCTCAATTTCACGATTTTGAATATTGGCTTTTTGTTGAAATTCTTTACGTATGCTATCCTCCAATTGATGTTTTAATACATCATTGACATCGATAGGAGTTCCGCAGTTTGGGCACTGAATTGAAGATTGTTCAGCCATTTTTGTTGATTTTATTTTGTAGAATTATAATTTGCTAAGATATTTAAAAGTTCTCTTTTTATGATGTGGATTTCTGTACTAAATTGTAACGAATTTTTTGTATATCACGAATTGTTTTTGAATTAATCTCGCAAAGACATAAAGTTTTTATTTCACGCAGATTTTATAAGATTTAAGCAGATTCTGCAGATGATTTTAAAATAAATCTGCTGAATCTGCGTGAAACTTAATTTTTTTGCATTTAATAATAAAAACTTTGTGTCTCTGCGTCTTTGGGAGATTAAAAAATCAAAACTTAGCGTGAACCACTTTTCTTCAATAAAAAATCCACAGCAGTTTTTGTAATTTCAGAGTCATCTTCTTTTGAAGTAATAATCGAAACATCAGTAAAAAGATTTACTTTTTTTAATTCGATAAAAGCAACTTCCTGATCTTGATTATTTCGGGCAATATTTGACGGAACAATCGAAATCCCTAATCCGTTTTTGATCAATTGTACGATGGAATTAATGTTGTTCGCCTCGTGAATAATTTTCGGCGTAAAGCCATAAAAAGCACAAAGTTCTAATAAAACTTCATGATAATGCGGTGCATAATCTTTATTAAAGAAAACAAATGTTTCCTCTTTTAGATTTGAAATTTCCTTTTCAGATTTTATCTGAATATTGTTTTTATTGTAAACCAAAGAAAATCCATCCTGAAACCATAAATGCGATTTTATTTTAGGAGATTTAATAGGTGATCGTATAATTCCTATTTCTATTTTTCCTTGTTCTAAAGCGTGGATTTGCTTGGTTGTAGAAACTTCAAAAAGCTTGAAATTCACGTATGGAAATTGTATTTTTAAATGTTTTATCAAATCTGAAATAACCGCTGAATGAATAGAACTGATGTAAGCAATTCTAAATTCGCCAGAAATATTCTCTGCAATCTTTTTTGTTTTTAAGGAAACACGTTCCAAATTCTGAAAAAGCTCTTTAACTTCTTTTTCGAAATATTTTCCGGCTTCAGTAAGTTCTACTTTTTTATTGTTCCGAATAAAAAGCTTTGCCTCAAGCTCTTCTTCCAGCTCAATAATTTGCCGGCTTAAAGGCGGCTGCGAAATAAAAAGTTTTTCTGAAGCTTTGGTAAAATTCAGTTCTTCTGCGACTGCCAAAAAATATTTTAAGTGACGTAATTCCATGATACTTTTAAAGTATTATTAAATGATAAAAATAGTATTTTTAAAGTATGTATCAAAGTGATAGTTTTGAAAAAAGAAAATAAGTTTCTCGCAGTACCGATAGCTATCGGAAGCAGATTGAGTAGATTATTAGTTTAGATAAAATTATCTTAATCACAATATTCCAATCAATAATAGCAAAAAGATTCGCTCAATTTGCTTAATCTGTGAGATTAAAAAAAACAAGAAACATGAAAAAATCAACTATTGCAGAGATCAAGGAAAGATTTGACAATGATGTTGAACGATTTTCGAATTTAGAAACGGGACAATTGTCTACAATTGATGCTAAAGTTTCTTTAGAATTAATTACAGAAGCTTCAAAACGAATTGTTCCAAATGCGTCCCATGTTTTGGATATAGGTTGCGGGGCCGGAAATTATACCTTAATGATGTTGTCTAAATTGCCAAATCTAAACTGTACTTTGGTCGATTTGAGTTTGCCAATGCTGGATAAAGCTCTAGAAAGAGTTTCGGCGGAAACAAACGGAAAAGTCGAAATTAGGCAAGGAGATATTCGTGAAGTTGATTTAGAGGAAAATAGTTTTGATATTGTTTTGGCCGGAGCAGTTTTGCATCATTTACGTGACGATCAGGATTGGGAAACGACTTTTACGAAGTTGTTTAAATTATTAAAACCAGGCG
>Ga0302347_1003962_pt1 | contig 12338 bp, 10 predicted proteins | sample PhyWR1_FD_202178 | JGI IMG/M metagenome (GOLD analysis project Ga0302347, IMG submission 202178) | Leaf surface microbial communities from wheat plants in UC Gill Tract Community Farm, Albany, California, United States - DLSL W.R1 (v2)... | ecosystem: Host-associated > Plants > Phyllosphere >...
GCAATCTTGCTGACGGTGCTGGCATTTAACCTGATGGGTGACGGCTTGCGTGACGCGCTCGATCCTAAACTCAAGCAGTAAAGAGGCACGAGATGGCGTTATTAAATATAGATAAATTATCGGTGCACTTTGGTGATAAAAGTGCCCCCTTCCGTGCCGTAGACCGTGTGAGCTATAGCGTGGATCAAGGAGAAGTGGTCGGGATTGTCGGTGAGTCAGGTTCCGGGAAATCGGTCAGCTCACTGGCGATTATGGGACTTATCGATTTTCCTGGCCGAGTCAGTGCTGAAAACTTGCATTTCAACGATCAGGACTTGCAGCGTATCTCGGAAAAAGAGCGTCGTAATCTGGTAGGCGCCGATGTGGCGATGATCTTCCAGGACCCGATGACCAGCCTGAACCCCTGCTATACCGTGGGTTTCCAAATTATGGAAGCCATTAAAGTACACCAGGGCGGCAATAAAAAAACGCGTCTGCAGCGTGCTATAGATTTGCTGAATCAGGTCGGTATTCCTGACCCTGCGTCACGCCTTGATGTGTATCCGCACCAGCTTTCTGGCGGGATGAGTCAGCGCGTCATGATTGCAATGGCTATTGCCTGTCGTCCGAAGCTGCTGATTGCCGATGAACCGACAACGGCACTGGACGTGACCATTCAGGCGCAGATCATCGAGTTGCTGATCGAACTGCAGCAAAAAGACAATATGGCACTGATCCTGATTACTCACGATCTGGCGCTGGTTGCTGAAGCGGCGCATAAAATTATCGTGATGTATGCCGGACAGGTCGTGGAGACGGGATCCTCTAAAGATATTTTCCGCTCACCGCGCCATCCTTATACTCAGGCACTGTTACGGGCCTTACCCGAATTTGCTCAGGATAAAGCGCGTCTGGCTTCACTGCCAGGTGTGGTTCCCGGTAAATATGACCGCCCGGACGGCTGCCTGCTCAACCCGCGCTGCCCTTATGCGACTGACAAATGCCGCAGCGAAGAGCCTGAACTCACGTTGGTCAATAACGGTCGCCAGTCTAAATGCCACTACCCCCTCGATGATGCCGGGAGGCCAACGCTATGAGTACCCAACAGGCCGCCGCGCAACCGTTGTTGCAGGCTATCGATCTGAAAAAACACTATGCAGTGAAAAAGGGTATGTTCGCACCTGAACGACTGGTGAAAGCGCTTGATGGCGTCACCTTTACCCTTGAGCGCGGTAAAACGCTGGCAGTTGTGGGCGAATCGGGTTGTGGTAAATCCACGCTCGGTCGCCTGCTGACGATGATTGAAGTGCCTACTGGCGGTGAACTCTATTACCAGGGACAGGATCTGCTGAAACATGATGCTTCAGCACAGAAACTGCGTCGGCAGAAAATCCAGATTGTGTTCCAGAACCCGTACGGTTCTTTAAATCCGCGCAAAAAAGTCGGGCAGATCCTCGAAGAACCCTTAACGATTAACACCTCTTTAAGCAAATCCGAGCGCCGCGAAAAAGCGCTGGAGATGATGGCAAAAGTCGGTCTGAAAACGGAGCATTACGATCGTTATCCGCATATGTTCTCTGGGGGACAACGTCAGCGTATCGCGATTGCTCGCGGCCTGATGCTCAATCCGGATGTGGTGATTGCTGATGAACCGGTCTCAGCGCTGGACGTGTCTGTACGTGCCCAGGTCCTGAACTTGATGATGGATTTACAGCAGGAATTAGGTCTCTCTTACGTCTTTATCTCCCACGATTTGTCTGTGGTAGAGCACATTGCCGATGAAGTGATGGTGATGTATCTCGGTCGCTGCGTGGAAAAAGGGACGAAAGAGCAGATTTTCTCTAATCCTCAGCATCCTTATACTCAGGCACTGCTTTCAGCCACTCCGCGCCTTAACCCGGATGACCGCAGAGAGCGTATTAAACTGACCGGTGAGTTACCTAGCCCACTGAACCCGCCGCCAGGCTGTGCGTTCAATGCCCGCTGTCGTCGTCGTTTTGGCACCTGTACACAGTTACAGCCAAAACTCAAAGATTACGGCAACGGTCAGCTGGTCGCCTGTTTTGCTGTCGATCAGGATATCAACGGCGAAGTACGCTAGCCTCTCAATGCCCCCTCGGCTTAGCCGAGGGGGCATCTTGCATATCACTCTGAGCCTCAACGATATGCGGCTAATGCCGCGCGCATTCCTGTACGCTCAATAGTGAGTAACTGCTCAGTGAGCTGGTCTGTCAGACAGGGGAGCTGGTTAAGATCCTGGCCCCAGTGAGTGCTATCGGCTAAGACATGTTGAACCAGATCCCGCACTGATAACGATCCGTCATCAACACCTTGCCAGAGCGAGGAAAAGCAGGTTAACCAGTGAGCGTCATCCTGCAATGGGTAGCTATCTTCGCCCCGTTTACCACGATAAAACATCAGCAATGCGGCAAAAGCAAAACTTAGCCGTGCTGGCAACACGCCATTTTGTCGCTGGCTTGCTAATAACTGCGGTAAAATTCGGGTACGGAATTTAGTCATGCCATTAAGGGCAATCGATAACAGCTGATGCTGAATAAACGGATTCCGAAAACGGCTTAATACAGCCCGGGCAAAAGTGTGTAGCTCATCAGCAGGCAAATCCAATACCGGGATAATCTCTTTATCGATGAGCTGTTCGATGAATTGACGTATTTCTGAGTCAGCCATCGCCTCACCTACTGTATTTAATCCTGCAAGATAGGCGACAGGTACCAGTGCAGTATGAGCACCATTAAGGATGGCTACTTTGCGCTCTTTGTAAGGCTTAATATCATCGACAATACGAATATTGAGAGGATATTTATCAAGACGTAACTCTTGTGCCAGGGACTGTGGCCCCTGGATAACAAACAGATAAAAGTGTTCTGCAGTATCAAGAAAGACATCGTGATAACCCAGTTGATTCTCCAGAGCGACGACCTCATCACGGGGATATCCCGTCACAATGCGATCAACCAACGTTGAGCAAAAGATATTGTGTTGTACTAACCACTGGCTAAAAGCGTCGCCTAATTCCCACTGCCGGGCATAACGTAAAACCAGTTCTTGTAAAGCTTCGCCGTTATAATCGATCAATTCACAGGGCAAGAGTACCCAGCCCTTATCTGCCGCACCGCCAAAGTGGGTGAAACGCTCATACATCAGGCGTGTTAATTTCGCTGGGTAGCTGGCAGGAGGCGTATCACTGAACCTGTCGCTCGCGATATAGCTGATACCGGCTTCAGTCGTATTAGAGAAGATCCATCGGATATTGGTATCACGAGCAAGAGCCAGATAACTCTCGAAATCCTGATAAATATTAATTTCACGATTAAGTGAGCGAATGACTCGCGCATCACTCACCTCCTCACCCAGGGTATTCAAGCCGCGGATAATCGTGGTGTATAACCCCTCCTGGGTATTAAGGGAGGGGGGAAATTCACTATCAATCGGGCGAACCACAACTATCCCGGCATTAAGATCAGTATGTTCATTCAATAAATCTAATTGCCAGTCAACAAAGGCGCGTAGAAAGTTACCTTCACCAAACTGAATCACTTTATCCGGATGCTGGCGGCCAGGAAATGCCTGGCGATTTAACGTTAGCATTGCTCTATATCCTTAATATTTTGGGTATCAGAACCGAATGATGCCTTTGATAAGGTCTTTGTTTTTTACAACCTGTTGCTCATAAACATCAGCTAACGTATTGAATTCAAAGTAGTGAGTGAGGATCATATCAGCATATAATTTCCTCTCGGCCATCAGCTGCCCCACTTTAGCGAAGTCTTCGAATGTGGCATTGCGGCTACCCATCATCGTGGTTTCTTTCTTGTGAAAGTCAGGGTCAGAGAAACTAAGTAAGCCCTTAAATAAGCCAACAAATACGATACTGCCGCCATGGCGAATCAAATTGACGGTATTATTCATGGCATGCTGATTACCGGTAGCATCGATAACTTTAAGCGGCAACATACCCGAAAATTGCTGACGTAACTGTTGCTCAAAATCAGCATCACTAGGGTCTAAGGCGACAATATTCAACATGTTATCTACGTGTTGACGACGCTGCATACTGGTATCAGCCATCACTACCTGTGCCCCATCCGCCAGTGCAATGGCAGCCACCCCTAACCCTATCGGACCGGCTCCCACGACCAGGATATGCTCATCGGGATGAACATCCGCTCGACGTACGGCATGAGCACTAATAGCAAAAGGTTCAATCAAGGCTGCAGAGATAGGATCAACATCATCAACAGCTAATAAGTTACTGACGGGAACAGATAAATATTCACAGAATCCCCCATCCTGATGAACACCAATAACGGAGATATTTTCACAGCAATTTGTTTTACCACTTAAACAAGAATTACAGTGATGACATGCAACATAAGGAATGACCGCAACGCGTTGTCCGACATGCATATGGTGGACATCATTACCCAAAGTCATTATTTCTCCACAAATTTCATGTCCCAGAACACGAGGATAACTAAAAAAGGGTTGGTTACCTGCCCAGGCATGTATATCGGTACCACAAATACCCACATTTAAAATTTTTATTACTGCTTCATTCGCTTTCGCTTTGGGTAATTCTCGTTGTTGATAAATTAACTTAGTAGGTTCTTCACAAAGTAAAACTTTCATCGTATTTATATTTTTCATGACGGGAGCCTCTTGATAGATGAACTCTTTATTAAATAAAAAGTCCTCTGCCAGATTAATCAATGCTGTTATTTGTGAGCCAGAACTGACTATTCAGCTTTAAATTAGTTTTAAATGAATAAAAAACCTCAGGAGCCATGATGAGCAGAACCCAGAACCTTCGCCATAATGTGATAAATCAGGTTATCGACGGGATCAGTAAGGGGCATATATTGTCTCCATTACCCTCCCAGGCTGCATTAGCGGAAATGTACAACATCAGCCGAACGACCGTGAATCATACGCTGAGTTATTTGCATGACCGAGGCGTGTTAGAGAAAGTGAACGGCAATTATCTGATTGTACGCGAACCGAATGAAACAGATGGCTTTGACAGTGTCAGTCAGCCGATTGAAGAACAAACAAAAATCTTCGAACGCACCTTCTTCCATATGATTAATCAGAGGAAATTACGTGCTGGTGACCATTTTTCAGAGCTGCAACTGGCAAGAGAAGCCATGGTTAGCCCCATTGTCGTACGTGAGTTTTTACTGCGCTTTTGTCGTTATAATTTGATAGAAAGCGTGCGCCGTGGGCAGTGGCGAATGAAAAAATTCGATAAAAACTATGCCGAAAAACTATTTGAATTAAGGGAGATGCTCGAGACACATGCACTCAATCGCTTTATGAATCTACCGGAAGATGATGAGCGCTGGTTACAAGCTAAAGAGCTCCTCGGACGCCACCGGCAGTTACGCGAAACCATCGGTGATAACTATCGAACCTTTTCTCAGCTCGACCAAGCCTTCCATACTCTGATTCTGTCTGCTGCTGAAAATCCCTTTTTCAACCAGTCTCTTGAAATTATATCTGTAATATTTCACTTTCATTATCAATGGGATGAAGCGGATTTAAAACAAAGAAATATTATCGCTACGGAAGAGCATATGGCGATATTAAGTGCATTGATTTGTCGTAATGACCTTAATGCTATGCGTGAGTTACGTCAGCATTTGGACACAGCAAAACAGTCTATGATGCATTCAATCAGTCAGTACACAGATTGATGTGGGTGTGAGTATCAGTAGGCTAAAAGCTAAAAATAAAAAACAACCAATTGATAATAAACAATAAAACTACACAGCCACCTTTTTATCACCTCTTTTTAATGCATTAAAAGCAGATAAAAAACGGATTAAAAAGCAGATTAAAAACAGCAAAATAGTGGTTACCGCACGAATCTGTCATAAAAAAGATGAAGTGGATATTTATCTCTCTATCCTCAAAATCAATTGATAGACATTGTTATTATCAAGGAAAGAACTGAAAAATTAATTAACATTTCAAGATTAGCCAGCTGGAAATGTTATAAAAAATCAACTTAGCCTATAAGGTAATTATTAATATTTTGGTTCCTGAACCCCTTTAGTAAATTGACAATAAGCAATGACTGATTTTTAAACCGAGGAAGAAAATGAAAAGCAAAATAATTAATATTGAAGTAAAAGATATTCGTTTCCCTACTTCTAAAAATCTCGATGGCTCTGATGCCATGAATGCTATATCCGACTATTCTGCGACTTATGTCACATTAAGAACCGATGCAAATGATGACCTGGTCGGAAATGGTCTGACTTTTACTATTGGCCGTGGTAATGAGCTCTGTGTACAGGCAGTCAAATCATTATCAGCGCTATTTGTTCAAGATCGTTATTTAGAAGATATAACCGCTAATTTTGGCAGCTACTGGCATGAGTTAGTTGCAGGAGATTGCCAGCTCCGCTGGGTCGGCCCGGAAAAAGGGGTTATTCATCTGGCCACTGCAGCAATCATTAATGCCATCTGGGATTTGTGGGCGAAAAAAGAAGGCAAACCGGTATGGAAATTACTGGCGGATATGTCGCCAGAGCAACTGGTTAATTGTGTCGATTTCACTTACCTGACCGATGTGCTGACCCCAGAAGAAGCCATCACTATGCTGCGCAAAGTATCAACCACCAAAGCTCAGCGTGAAGAAGAAATGCTGCGTGATGGTTTCCCTGGTTACACCACTGCAGCAGGCTGGCTGGGATATTCTGAAGAAAAAATGCGTACCCTGGCTCGCCAGGCCGTCGCTGATGGCTGGACGCACTTAAAACAAAAAGTCGGTGCTGACATTGAGCAAGATATTCGCCGGGCCACCATCCTTCGCGAGGAGTTAGGCTGGGATTACAAATTAATGATGGATGCCAACCAAATCTGGGATGTTGATCAGGCCGTAGAGAATATGCGTCGCCTGGCAGCTTTTGATCCCTGGTGGATTGAAGAACCTACCAGCCCGGATGATATCCTGGGGCATGCCGCAATCCGTCAGCGTATTGCACCTATTGGTGTCGCTACCGGTGAACACGCGCATAACCGCGTGATGTTCAAACAGATGTTCCAGGCCGGTAGCCTTGATTTTTGTCAGTTAGATCCTGCTCGACTGGGCGGATTAAATGAAGTATTAGCGGTATTATTACTGGCAGCTAAATTTAACATTCCTGTTTGTCCACATGGTGGCGGTGTCGGTTTATGTCAGTACTCACAGAATATTGTTTTATTCGATTATATCGCCGTCTCAGCATCATTAGATAAACGCGTGCTGGAATATGTTGATCATTTACATGAAAACTTTATTGAGCCCATTACCATTAATCGCGGTCGTTATATGCCCCCTAAATTACCGGGCTATAGCGTGACAATGAAAGAAGCATCACTGGCACGATTTGAGTATCCCCACGGTGAAGAGTGGCGAGACTAGTCAATTTGCCTTTTATAACAATAAATTAAGACCTTATAAAAGGCCGCTTTACCATCATATAAATGATTGAGGAGTGGGCAAATGTCACCGAGCGATAAAAGTGAATTACTATCGTCAGCGATAAAAAAGTCAGTTAAACGATTATTACCCTTTCTGGCGATGATGTATATCATGGCCTATCTTGACCGAGCTAATATTGGCTTCGCGAAAGATGCTTTTCAGTTAGATACTGGGTTAAGCAATATGGCGTATGCCTTTGGTGCCGGTATATTCTTTATTGGTTATGCTATATTTGAAGTTCCCAGCAATATATTTATGTTCAAATATGGTGCCCGTGTTTGGTTAGCGCGAATTATGGTGAGCTGGGGCATAATCTCTTCCCTAATGATGTTTGCACATACCGAAACCAGCTTCTATATACTGCGTTTTTTACTCGGTGCTTGTGAGGCCGGTTTTATGCCCGGCGTCATGTTGTATCTGACATTCTGGTTCCCCATTAATGTTCGCGCCAAAGTAGCTGGATTCTTTTGGTTCGGACCACCACTGGCATTTATCCTTGGCGGGCCATTATCAGGTGGATTGTTAGCGCTGGACGGTATTTTTGGTCTGCACGGCTGGCAAATCATGTTCCTTATCACTGGCTTACTCACCGTTCTCGTGGGGGTCTGGGCTTATCTTTACCTTGATGATAAACCTTCGGACGACCGCTGCAGTTGGCTGACAAAACCAGAACGAGATGTCTTGTGTGAAACCATTGCAGCAGAGGAACGCGAGAAACTCAGTCATGGGCCAAAGAGTATTCTCCAGGCCTTATTAGACCCCAAAGTACTGTTCCTGTGTCTGATTGCTTTCACTATTCAGGTCGGCTCTTATGGCATTGCATTCTTCCTGCCAACACAAGTCGCTAATATTCTGGGAACAAAAGTTGGATTTTTAGTCGGCGTAGTCACGGGTATTCCATGGCTGTGTGCCTTAATCGCGGCTTACTATATTCCCCATTTTTCAACCGTGATCCGTGAACGTCGCTGGGTTGCCTCTCTGACCTTATTAGCTGGAGCCGCAGGCGTTGCAGGCTCAGCGATGTTAGCAGGAACACCATGGCTGGCCTTTATTGCTCTGTGTGTGGGTTGCGCAGGTTTACTGGCAGTACAGCCGATATTCTGGACATTCCCTACCGGTTATTTAGGAGGCGCTGCTGCTGCATCGGGTATCGCTCTGATTAACTCACTGGCAAATTTAGGCGGATTCGTTGCTCCGACTATCCGGGTCTGGGCAGAAAATGCCTTTAACTCATCAGTGGCAGGTTTGTATCTCCTGGGGGCTATTGCCTTAGTAGGTTCAATCATGATTCTGGCCGTTTATCGGTTAGGTATCGGTAAACCAGAAAGGAAAAGCAGTACAACGACGGTCAGCCATAATCAAAAAGTATCGCAGTCATAAATTGACCCCTGTTTAAATCAGATGCACCTCTCTATAGAGGTGCATTTTTATCATCATTTCGCCCACCATTGTTCCCCCTCAGAAACAGTGAAATCACCCGCAGCAGATTTATCCTGAGTCTGATACGCCGTACATTGTCGTCATCACTTATAACCACTAACGATAATGACGAGTAAAATCATGACTTCAGGAAATAAGTCCAGCTCAGCTAGCTGGCTGGCCGTGTTATCACTCGCGGTAACCAGCTTTATCATGGTCACCACTGAGCTATTACCGATAGGTTTACTGACTGATATCACTGCTTCCCTGGATGTGTCTATCGGTAGCGGTGGGCTGATGGTAACCATACCCGGCGTGGTTGCCGCTATCGCAGCTCCCGTCCTCGGCCTGATTTCTGGCAGACTCGACAGGCGGTTATTAATGCTGAGTTTATCGGCACTGCTGATTATTTCGAATCTCCTCTCTGCGCTGGCAGTCAACTATTCCATGATGCTCCTGAGTCGGTTTTTACTGGGTATCTGCGTCGGGGGATACTGGTCTTTCTCCACCAACTATGGCCGCAATTTAGTACCAGAACAAAGCCAGGGACGCGCACTGGCGATAATTATTAGCGGTGTCTCAGTCGGGGTTATTTGCGGGGTTCCTGCTGGCGCGCTGCTGGGGGATTTATTCGGCTGGCGCTCCGCCTTCTTCATTAGCACTGCCTTGACGACCCTTATCTTCCTTGCTCAGCTACGTTTACTGAAGCCGGTTCCTGCCAGCCGCGCGATAACCGTTGCGGATTTGCTCTCACCCTTTCGTTTACCTCTGGCAAGAATTGGCCTGATTGCTATCGTATTACTCTTTATGGGTCACTTCGCCGCCTATACCTATCTGCGCCCACTGCTCCAGCAAATCTTTGCCTTGAGCCCCTCGACTATCTCTTTCCAGTTCCTGATTTATGGGGCGATAGGATTACTCGGCACTTTTGCCGCCGGGCGTCTGGCGCAACGGAACCTGCGCGCTACCTGCATGCTGGTTGCTCTGATGCTGGCCAGTATTCTCACCCTGGCTCCCAGTCTCAGTGGTCTGACAGGGGCGACCTTAATGGTGCTGGTATGGGGTCTGGCTTTTGGTGCTGTTCCCATCTCGGCAACCCACTGGATGTTTGCCGCCGTCCCTGACGCCCCGGAAGCAGGACAGGCACTTCTGGTTTGTGTGGTTCAGATAGCACTCGCCAGTGGCGCCTGGCTAGGAGGGGAAGTGGTGGACTGGAAAGGGGTGACGAGTGCAATATCATTGGGTGGCGTGTTAACCCTGTGTGCCGCAGTGGTGTTTGGGTTGTCTTTTAAAGTTCGGGCCGTTAGCGCCAAATCATGTCCCTGACGATTAATTTTGACTGAGTGGATTATGGATCATCATTTACTGGCTATTCGGGTATTCAATCGTGTGGTGGAAACCGGAGGGTTCACTCGAGCTGCTGACTCCCTACGCATGCCGAAAGCGACGGTCACAAAACTGATTCAAAGTCTGGAAAGTCATTTGCAGACGAAACTATTTCAGCGTACCACGCGCAGTGTTTCCGTGACCAAAGAAGGTGAGTGCTACTATCACCGTACGGTGAAATGGCTGGCTGATCTCGAGCAGATGGAAGGCAGTATGACCGAGTCACAGAGTGCGCCGCAGGGGGTACTGCGCATCGATGCCGGTAGTGCTGTGGCGAGGGAATTACTGATCCCTGCTCTGCCTGAATTTCTGGCACGCTTCCCGGGTATCTCGATTGATTTAGGTGTCAGCGATCGGGAAATAAGTCTGATCAATGACAGTGCCGATTGCGTGATCCGTCGTGGCCCTCTGACCGACTCCACCCTGATAGCTCGCCGCCTGCTTAACCTCGACTGGGTGACTTGCGCCACACCGGAGTACCTGGCGCGTTACGGCACGCCGCAATCCCCCAGCTCACTTGATCAAGGTTTTCCGCTGGCCTATGCCCGTCATGCTCGTAATGACAGAATTTTTCCCTTCCGCTTTTTAGATAACGGCCAGCTTCGTGAGATCCAGCATCACTATCAGCTCAGCGTGAACGAAAGTAATGCCTATATCGCCACCGCACTCACCGGAATAGCCATGATCCAGACCCCGCGCTTACCGGTGCAGTCCTATCTGGACAGCGGGCAGCTAGTCAGTGTCCTCGATGCCTGGCAACCCCCGACAGAACAGCTCTTTATCGTCTATCCTTCCAGCCACCATTTAACCGCCAAACTACGGGTATTTATTGAGTGGGCGATGGAATATTTTGTTTGATATAGGGGTGCGGTAACGCCAGGCAACACCCAGGCAACTTGAAGTATGTTACTCTCCGAAATATTACCGATACCGGAGATGGAGATGAACCTTAAAACTGCGCGGCCCACTATCAGCGATGTCGCAAAAGCAGCCAGAACCGGTAAAACCAGTATTTCTCGTTATCTTAACGGCGAACAGCATCTTCTTTCTGTCGGGCTACGCGAGCGAATTGAGCAGGCAATCACGACCCTGAATTATCATCCCAGTCAGATGGCTCGCGGCTTGAAGCGAGGACGAACTCGCCTTATCGGGCTGATTATTGCGGATATTACGAATCCCTATTCTGTCGATATCCTCAGTGGCATAGAAGCCGCCTGCCGTGAAAAAGGCTTCACCCCCTTAGTCTGCAATACCAATAATCAGCTCGAACAAGAGCAGCACTATCTTGATTTACTTGATAGCTATCAGGTTGAGGGGATTATCGTTAATGCCGTTGGGATGGGGGATAACAGCTTACACCGTCTGCAACAGTCCCGATTACCGATGGTTCTTATCGATCGTAAGATTGCGGGCTTTAGCTGTGACCTGGTGGGACTGAACAATACTCAGGCTGCCGCTGTTGCCACCAGCCATCTGATTGAGCAAGGTTTTAAGGCCCTGCTCTTTATCAGTGAACCGATGGGGGTCGTGAATACCCGCCACGAGCGGCTGCAAAGTTTTCTGTCTGTTGTGACAGAGTATTCCGGGATCGTCGCTGAAAATGATGAAATTATCGCGGATAATAGTGCAGCATTAGATAATCGCATCCGACAGTTTCAGCAACAGCACCCGAATGTTAAGACAGCGGTTATCTCTGCGAATGGCGTACTGACATTGCAAATAGCACGATCATTACGTCGTACTGGCCTGATCTGGGGTCAGGATATCGGCTTTCTCGGTTTTGATGAACTGGAGTGGGCTGAACTGGCCGGTGTCGGCATTACCACCTTAAAGCAACCTGCCCGACAAATTGGCTATGCCGCACTAGAACAGGTTATTTCTCGTATTGAAAACCCGGATCAGGAAATCTGTGAACAGATTTTTTCCGGAGAACTGATCATTCGTGGCTCAAGTTGTTATTGAGGCAGGCTCCGATCACACTCCATTGACTTTCTTTTGGAACCGGTTCCATTTAGCCGGATATTCATACTATGATGTATGCTTGTTATCTGAATGCGTATCGGTC
>Ga0302347_1003963_pt1 | contig 12335 bp, 11 predicted proteins | sample PhyWR1_FD_202178 | JGI IMG/M metagenome (GOLD analysis project Ga0302347, IMG submission 202178) | Leaf surface microbial communities from wheat plants in UC Gill Tract Community Farm, Albany, California, United States - DLSL W.R1 (v2)... | ecosystem: Host-associated > Plants > Phyllosphere >...
TCGATGACTTGAAGCTGACACTGCCGAAGAACCATCCAACTCATTGAAACTCAAGGAGTTTTCCGTTTCGACTGCGCCGGAAGTGGGCGAATTATAGGCCGTTAGAATTTTGAGTCAAGGGCTAATTCAGATTTAGACCACCGATACCGGCTTCTTCTTATATAGACGAGGAATTCGACGCATAACGGCAGGAATGCGCAGCAGTAGCAGGCAAATACCTACAAAGGCGTAGATTGACCATTCCTTGAGGTCAGCCCGCACAATCCAAAGCATATGCAGCAAACCTAGCCCCAAAATCACATAGACCAGACGATGGAGCTTCTTCCACCGCCCCCCCAAACGTCTCTGGCTATAGCGGTTTGAAGTCACAGCCAATACCAGTAAACACAGAAACCCCAAAGTCCCGACAATAATATAGGGCCGCTTACGTAACTCCACGCCTAGCTGCGACCAGTCGAACCCCAACACGAAGGCCAAATAGGCACACAGGTGCAAGACTACATACGCAAAACACCACAAACCTAATTGACGGCGCACGGCAATCCAGCCTGCCCAGCCAGTGAGTTTCTGCATTGGAGTCATACAGAGAGTCACCAACAGCAGAATCAGCGTCCCCAATCCAAGCCGATCGACCAGCACCTTCCCCGGATCAGGCCCCAAAGCCAAACTCCAGGCTTCATACAGCCAAAATAGGGGCCAGACAGCAGCTGCAATAAAGACACTTAGACGCCACAGACCTGATCGCATCAGTAGTTCTTCCTCAGGTCGAGACCGGTATATAAAGCAGCAACATCATCGGCGTAACCGTTGAACATCTGGGTATCACGCACATTCGGGCTAAACAGACTGCTCGGCAAACGCCGCTCACGCGCCTGAGTCCAGCGCGGATGATCGACTTGCGGATTCACATTAGCGTAGAAACCGTATTCATCCGCAGCAATGCTTTGCCATGTAGTCTTGGGCTGCTCCTCGACCAGACTGATCCGCACAATCGACTTAACGCTTTTAAAACCATACTTCCAAGGCACCACCAAACGCAGCGGTGCGCCATTTTGATTGGGCAATTCGCGCCCATACATGCCCACTGCCAGTATCGCCAACGGATTCATGGCCTCATCCAGCCGCAAGCCTTCGACATAGGGCCAGTCAATCAACGCAAAACCTGAGCGCTGCCCCGGCATGACCTTTGGATCCTGCAAGGTTTCAAAACGTATATATTTGGCGTTGGAGGTCGGCTCCACCTGCTTGAGCAATGCAGAGATTGGAAAACCTATCCACGGGATCACCATTGACCAGGCTTCAACGCAGCGCAATCGGTAAATCCGCTCCTCCAACTGGTAAGGCTTCATAAAGTCTTCGAGGGCGTATCGCCCTGGTTTGCCCACCTCTCCATCCACCACTACAGTCCAGGGCTCTGTTTTCAAAGCACCCGCGTTCTGGGCTGGATCGCCCTTATCAGTACCGAACTCGTAAAAGTTGTTGTAATGCGTTGCATCCTTGAATGGCGTAATCGCCTCGTCCTTGACCGTGACTGCCTGCCACTTGGTCTGCGGCAGTTTCTCGGCAAACCAGCCCGGCGCCTTGCCCGACTCTACACCGGCATAGCGGGCCGCATCATCTGCATTCGCCCAGCGCGGAATTGCACCCACAGCCAATCCGGCAAGGGAACTACCCAGTAGCGCACGACGAGATAAATAGAAAGGTTCAGGCGTAACGTCCGACTCTTTGCAGTCGGACGCTTTAGGCAGCTTGATGAGCATGGCAACTCCGTAGTATTGGAGGACTGATGCACCAATAGACTACGGAGTTCGGGAGAAATTACATCACTCTGCGGCTTTGTTACGGCGCAGACGCAACAAATACTGGATCGGACCCGAGGCGGCATAGGCCAGGAAAGCCAGCAACAAGATGCGCGGCGGATCGCTGAACACAACAGCGAATACCAGGACCACAGCCAGGATCGCTACAAAAGGAACGCGCCCTTTCAAGTCCAGCTCTTTAAAGCTGTTGTACTTGATATTACTGACCATCAGCATGCCCGCGGCAGCTACCAGCAAGGCCACCAGGAACGACATTTTCGAACCCTGGATTCCGTAATCGCTGAACGCCCAGACAATACCCGCCACCACACCCGCCGCAGCCGGGCTTGCCAGACCAATGAAGTAACGCTTGTCAGCTGTTCCGACTTGCGTATTAAAACGCGCCAAACGCAACGCGGCACCCGCTACATAAATGAATGCCACCATCCAGCCAACCTTACCCATATCTCCCAATGCCCAGCCGAAAGCCAGCAAGGCGGGAGCAACACCAAAGGCAACCATGTCCGACAAGGAGTCGTATTCGGCACCAAACGCACTTTCGGTGTTAGTCATGCGGGCAACACGACCATCAAGACCGTCCAGCACCATCGCGACAAAAATCGCAATTGCCGCAAATGCAAAATACTTGCTGGCACCAGCAGCATCGCCCGCACTCATTGCGCTTTGGGCGCTCATGGAACTGATGATGGAATAAAAACCGGCGAAGAGGTTCGCCGTAGTGAACAGGTTCGGCAGCAGATAGATACCACGATGCCGGACTTTGCGGCCTTCAGCGTCATGCCCTTCTTCGACATGCTCATCGATAGGCAGGAGGCTATCGGCGTCAGAAGCCTGTTTTGGCTCTTCGGGACGTTCGCTCATGGACATTACCTTGCAACGATATGAAAAGTTTCAGTAGAGGTCTGCGGATCGACACTGATCCGCAAACGATCCTGCTTTATACCAGAAGCCGCTGCTTAAACGAAAAAACGCGGCCTAGGCCGCGTTTTCTTCATACGCTTTTACTTAGTTCTTTTCTTTGTCGACAATCTTGTTCGCGCCGATCCAAGGCATCATCGAGCGCAATTGGCCGCCGATAACTTCGATACCGTGAGCAGCGTTGTTACGACGCTTGGCGGTCATCGACGGGTAGCCAGTAGCGCCCTCGGAGATGAACATCTTCGCGTACTCACCATCCTGAATGCGCTTCAGAGCGTTGCGCATTGCCTGACGGGATTCAGCGTTGATGATTTCCGGGCCAGTCACGTACTCGCCGTACTCGGCGTTGTTGGAGATCGAGTAGTTCATGTTGGCGATACCGCCTTCGTACATGAGGTCAACGATCAACTTCAACTCGTGCAAGCACTCGAAGTAAGCCATTTCCGGGGCATAGCCCGCTTCAACCAGCGTTTCAAAACCGGCTTTGACCAGCTCAACAGTACCGCCACACAGAACAGCCTGTTCACCGAACAGGTCGGTTTCAGTCTCGTCCTTGAAGGTAGTTTCGATGATGCCGGTACGACCGCCACCCACGCCGGCTGCGTACGACAGCGCTACGTTTTTGGCGTTACCGGAAGCATCCTGGTAGATCGCGATCAGGTCAGGAATACCGCCGCCTTTGACGAATTCGGAGCGCACGGTGTGGCCCGGAGCTTTTGGCGCGATCATGATCACGTCAAGGTCAGCACGCGGAACAACCTGGTTGTAATGGATCGCGAAGCCATGGGAGAAGGCCAGCGTGGCGCCCTTCTTGATGTTCGGCTCGATTTCGTCCTTGTACAGCGCAGACTGGAACTCGTCCGGGGTCAGAATCATGACCAGGTCAGCAGCGGCAACAGCGCTGGCAACGTCAGTTACTTTCAGACCATGAGCTTCGGCCTTGGCAACAGTTGCCGAACCTTTACGCAGACCAACAGTCACGTCCACGCCGGAGTCTTTAAGGTTGCACGCCTGGGCGTGACCCTGGGAACCGTAACCGATAATGGCTACTTTCTTGCCCTGGATGATCGAAAGGTCGCAGTCTTTGTCGTAATAAACTTTCATGATTTTCCCTTATATCCAGGCCATTCAGGCCATTTACTAATTGTTAGATTTAGATGCTGAGTACTTTGTCGCCACGAGCTATGCCCGTAACGCCACTACGAACCGTTTCCAGGATCGACGCGGTACCAATCGACTGAATGAAGCTGTCGAGCTTGTCACTTGTGCCGGTCAATTGCACGGTATACACACTGGCGCTGACATCAACGATCTGACCACGGAAAATATCCGTCGTACGCTTGATTTCTGCGCGCTGCGCACCTGTTGCCTTGACCTTGACCAACATCAGTTCACGCTCGATGTGAGCGCTCTCCGACAGGTCAACCAGTTTGACTACTTCGATCAGCTTGTTCAGGTTTTTGGTGATCTGTTCAATGACCTCATCGTGACCGACAGTGGTCAGCGTCAGACGCGACAAGGTCGGGTCTTCAGTCGGTGCCACAGTCAGGCTTTCGATGTTGTAGTTACGTTGCGAGAAAAGACCGACAACGCGAGACAGGGCACCGGGTTCGTTTTCGAGAAGCAAGGAGATAATGTGCCGCATGATTAAGTACGCTCCGTCTTGCTCAGCCACATGTCACGCATGGAGCCATCTTTGATCTGCATCGGGTAAACGTGCTCACTGGTATCGACCTGGATATCCAGGAACACCAGGCGATCTTTCATGGCGAAGGCTTCTTCCATCTTCGGCTTCAGATCTTTCAGATCAGTGATGCGGATCCCGACATGCCCATACGCCTCGGCCAGCTTGACGAAGTCAGGCAGCGACTCCATATAAGAGTGCGAATGGCGACTGCCGTAGTTCATGTCCTGCCACTGGCGAACCATGCCAAGAACGCCATTGTTCAGGCTGATGATCTTTACTGGCAGGTCATACTGCAGGCAAGTCGACAACTCCTGAATGTTCATCTGAATACTGCCCTCGCCTGTCACGCAAGCAACGTCAGCGTCAGGAAAACTCAGTTTCACACCCATGGCAGCCGGGAAGCCGAACCCCATCGTGCCCAGACCACCGGAGTTGATCCAGCGATTAGGCTTGTTGAAGCGGTAATACTGAGCAGCAAACATCTGGTGCTGACCCACATCGGACGTTACATAAGCATCGCCCTTGGTCACTTCGCAGAGCATTTCGATCACGGCTTGTGGCTTGATCTTGCTCCCGTCACCCTTGTCGTAAGGGAACAACCCGCGATCACCGCGCCATTCGTCGATTTGCTTCCACCAACTGGCAACCGCCTCAGCACCCGGCTTCTCGCCAATGTCCTTGAGGATCGCGACCATTTCGCTCATCACGCTCTCCACCGGACCTACAATCGGCACGTCTGCCTTGATGGTCTTGGAGATGGATGCCGGATCGATATCTACATGGATGATCTTGGCATTCGGGCAGAATTTGGAAGGGCCGTTAATGACACGGTCATCAAAGCGCGCACCGACCGCCAGAATCACGTCCGCGTTATGCATCGCCATGTTGGCCGTGTAGCTGCCATGCATGCCGAGCATGCCGACAAACTGACGATCAGTGCCAGGGTATGCCCCCAGGCCCATCAGCGTGTTGGTGACCGGAAGGTTGAGCATTTTGGCCAGCTCAGTCAGAGGTGCCGAACCGCCGCCCAGAATAACGCCGCCGCCTGCATACAGAACTGGACGCTTGGCCGCCAGAAGCATTTCGGCTGCTTTGCGGATTTGCCCCGAATGGCCCCGTAGCGCCGGGCTATAAGAGCGCAGCTTGGCTTTTTTCGGAAAAACGTATTCGAACTTTTCAGCCGGATTGGTCATGTCTTTCGGGATATCGACCACGACCGGGCCAGGACGGCCGGATTGTGCAAGGTAGAACGCTTTTTTCATGACCTCCGGGATTTCCGAAGCATGCTTGATCATAAAGCTGTGCTTCACGATGGGCCGGGAGATACCGATCATGTCGGTTTCCTGGAAAGCATCGGTTCCAACCATGGTGCTGGGCACCTGGCCGGAAATGATCACCATCGGGATGGAGTCCATGTAGGCAGTCGCAATACCGGTAATGGCGTTGGTCGCACCCGGGCCGGAGGTAACCAGTACTACACCGGCTTTACCGGTAGCACGGGCATAGCCGTCTGCCATGTGGGTTGCAGCCTGTTCGTGACGAACCAGGATGTGGGTAACATCCGGCTCTTTGAACAATGCGTCGTATACGTGAAGGAGAGCACCGCCCGGGTACCCGTAGATATATTTGACACCTTCGTCGCGCAAAAAGCGGACGAGCATCTCACCGCCAGATAAAAGCTCCACGTTGTTCACCTCTAAAACGCCAGAATACCGTCCGTAAAAATTCGAACGGGTCTTAATAGGTTTACTTTTCAGCAGAGCATGAGCGACGGTGGTCGCCGACTACGTCAGCACTGACTGAGCAAGTATTGGGAGCTCCCCAAATGTTGCGGGGTTTTCCCACCCAGCGCGAGGTAACGCGTTGCGGGTGTTACAAGTCGGCGCGGGTGTGCGCCTCATGATCTGCTGAGAGAGCCTGCTTCTGGCAGTCCCTCTACAGCGGACTTTCGATTCTTCTGTTTCAGCCTCCCCAAGTCAAGCAGTAATTGCGCTTTTTTCCATCTAAGCGCATGAGAACGCAGGAGAAAGCGGCTTGAGGAGGGATAAAACTCGCCTAAATGGCGCAAAGTGGTAGAAATATGCGCGAGACTGCCGAAAAACCCGGCAGTCAGGCAATTAACCAGCGTTGACGATCAGTTGATCGAACTTTTTCAGCGCAGTGCGAAGCCCCAGGCTTTCCTGTGGCCGATCGGCATAAACCATCTCGGCCATCTCCAGAATCCCCGACACCGTTGGCAGTGGCAGGTCCTGCTCCAGGATTTGTTTCATCCTTGTCAGAAAAACCCACTGCAGCCACTGATGAAAGTCCAGGGTATCCACAGAAAAAGGCTCAACGCTGCTCAAGGCTTCGGGGCTGGGGGACACTTCATCCCACCACCCTTGCACACGCAACTCACGTTCGATGAGTAACAACTGGTCAGCAAGCGATGCAAAACGCGCATCCATCACAGACTCACCTTGGCCTTTTGACGAGCCAGTGCCGCGCCAGCTGCATCGCCCTGCTTCTCACGGGCCTGGGCAATCAAACCCCACAGGCTTGCCTGCAAATCCGGACGTCCACTGGCGAAGGTCAGACCGCGACGGGCAAACTGCTCTGCTTGAGCTGCATCGCCTTGAGCCATGCGTACTTGGGCAAGACGATACAGCACTTGCGGTTCACGAGGCGCTACGCGTTGTGCCCGTTCCAGACTGGACGAAGCACCATTGAGGTCGCCACTCGATTGTTGCTGCTGAGCAGTCGTCAACAGCGCCAGCACCGGACCATCCAGCTGCTCATCGGCAGCAAGACCGCCACTGCTGGACGGAATGCCGCTCGCAGTGATCGGCGCAGGAGCTCTGTACGTCGTACTTGGTGTATAGCTGCCAGTGGTAATCGGAGCTGCTGCCGGGCCCGGAGTAATGGGCCCCGGTGTAAACGGCTGACTGCTGATCGGTGTCGAGACAGCTGCCCCGCCACCCGGGATCATCACAACCACACCCGAATCCTCGGTGATCGCCCGGGGCTGAGCTGTCCGTTGCGCCGTAGCCTGTGGATAATTATTCGCCGTACGCTGGGACGAAACGCGCTCGCTGTTCGATACCGGCACACCGGAATCGACCACAGGGATCGAACCCTGCGGCACGCTGGCACAACCATTGAGCAAAGCCAGGGCTGAAACAGCCGGAATCCACCACTTATTCACGTCAAACCCTCTTTGCTTAATTCAACCAGCCCTTGACCCAATCCATCACGGCATCGCCTGTCGCAGGCGCCTGGGCGCCACAACTGGCCCCCGCAGGTGGCTCACTGCCGCGAATATACGGCATCTGCACCGCGCCAGGGCAGCTGGCATCAGAGCCCTGCCCTGTGTGCGGGTCAATCCAAGCCTGAACAATGTTATCGGGCTGTGGCATATCAAGCGGCAACGGATCGGCTTTATTCATAAAGCTGGTCCATACCTGCAAGGCGCCAGTGGCTCCGGTGAACGGCGTTTTGCCATTGTCATCGCGCCCCAGCCAGACCACCGCCAGCAAGTCCTGGCTAAACCCTGCAAACCAGCTGTCACGGGAATCGTTACTGGTACCGGTCTTGCCCGCCAGCGCAAGGCTTTTAGGCAACACGTTATAGACAGAGCGACCCGTACCTTCGCGCATTACATGCTGCATGGCGTTCTGAATGAGGTAGATAGAGCCCGGATCGAAGCGCTGCTGGATCTGGAACGGATAGCGTTTGAGCGGCTGACCTTCTGCCGTCAATACACTGCGGATCCCGCGCATCGGCGTATTGAAACCGCCGTTGGCCAGCGTCTGATACATCGTCGCCACCTCCATCGGGCTCAGCGCGCCAGCACCCAGCAGCATGGACGGGAATGCAGGGAACTGACGTTCAACGCCGAGTCGCGCCAAGGTCTTGAGCACATTAGGCACGCCAACTTCCTGACCCAACCGGACTGTGCCCAGGTTGTAGGAGTTCATCATCGACTGATACAGAAAAATCGTCCCGTGAGAGCGACGGTCATAGTTCTGAGGCTTCCATATCTGCCCGTCAGCGCCTTTGATCGACAGCGGGTCATCCGACAGCCAACTGGTCAGCGTGTACTGGCTAGGCCGCTCAAGTGCCGTGAGATACACCGCAGGCTTGATCAGCGAGCCGATCGGACGAACCGCATCCAGCGCACGGTTGAACCCCGCGAAGCCGGGTACGCGACTGCCAATAAGCGCCTGAACTTCGCCGGTTTCGGGGTTAGTCACCACCATCGCGGCTTCAACCTCATCAGACCCCTTGCGCCCGGCAAGGCGTTTAAAGGTCTCACCGACGGCAGCTTCAGACTTCATCTGCAGGATCGGGTCGAAGCTGGTGAAAATGCGCAGCCCCTCCTCGGTCAAATCTTCATCGCGATAATCTTCACGCAGCTGACGCTTGACCAGATCCAGGAAACCCGGGAACGAACTGTCTGCAAGACTGCCGCGCTTGGTCACGCCCAATGGCATCTTCTTGGCCGCAGCTACCTGTTCAGCCGTGACAACGCCCTGCTGCTCCAGCAGATCGAGCACCAGATTGCGGCGCTCCAGCGCACGCTCAGGGTAACGACGCGGGTTATAGGCCGAAGGCCCTTTGACCATACCTACCAACAATGCCACCTGATGCAACTTAAGCTCGGCCAGGGGCTGGCTGAAGAAAAACTGACTGGCCAGACCAAAGCCGTGCACGGCGCGCTGCCCGTCCTGACCGACAAATACTTCGTTCAGATACGCTTCCAGGATCTCGCGCTTGTCGTAATGCAGTTCCAGCAGCAACGCCATCATGGCCTCGGTCAGCTTGCGACTCAGGCTACGTTCGTTGGTCAGGTAGAAGTTTTTGACCAGCTGCTGGGTCAAGGTACTGCCACCCTGACGCATTTGCCCGGACGATGTGTTCACCCACATGGCACGGGCGATCGATTTCGGCGACACGCCAAAGTGATGATAGAAGTCCCGGTCTTCTACGGTTACCAACGTGTCCAGCAGGAACGGAGGCGCCTGATCAATGTTGATCAGGATGCGGTCCTCAAGGTTCTTCGGATAAAGGCCGCCAATCAGCAACGGCTCCAGGCGCACCACTGGCAATTTGGAACCGTTGGTCGACGAAAGCTCTGCAACGTAGTCACCAGAGAACCGAACCCGCACCGGCTGTGCTTGTTCAGCGCCTTCATAGAACTGGAAACCCCGCGTGTTGAGATCAACAGTATTGCCATTAACCGCAGCAACACCGGGCCCACTAACAGCGCTTTCGCGACGATAGCCCAGAGCATCGAGTTCTGTAAGGAAGTCGTTCTTGCTCAGTTTCTGGCCGACGAACAGCTCGAGCGGGCGAGCGTAAACCTTGGCAGGGATGGTCCAGCGCTTGCCGGAGAACTTCTCCTGAACGATGGCATCGAGGTACATGGCAAAACCTGCCAGCACTACCAGGCCAACCAGACTGAGCTTGAGAGCCCAGCCCAGCCAAGGGCGCAGGCCGCCAGAAGGAGGTTTTTTACGGGAACGAGGAGATCGGGTACGAGTCATGGCGCGAGATTATACGCACTTTGTTCATGTTCATCATGCGCAGCCCGGCGGTTTGCACTACCGCTGTCAGCAGCCATAATGGCGACCATTAATTTTCTAAACCTTGAAGGATCAACCGTGAGCCAGAACCTGATTGCTGCCCTGAAGAACCCGGACCTTTACCCGCATCAAGTCGATGGATTTCAGGTAATCGAGACGCACATCTCCTGGGTCATTCTCACCGGACCTTACGCCTACAAGATGAAGAAACCGGTCAACTTCGGCTTTCTTGACTTTACCGGGCTCAGCGCACGCGAGCACTTCTGTAATGAAGAGCTACGTTTGAACCAACGGCTGACAGAAGGCTTGTACCTTGAGGTACTGCCGATTACCGGCACCGCTGAAGCGCCGGTTCTGGGCGGCGAAGGCCCTGCGCTGGAATACGTTCTGAAAATGCGCCAGTTCCCGCAAAGCCAGTTGCTGAGCACCTTGCAAGCCAATAGCGAACTGACGGCTGCGCATATCGACGAAATGGCCCAGCAGATCGCCCGCTTCCATAGCCAGGCGCCGCATGTCCCTCTGGAGCACTACCAAGGCTCACCCGAAGCGGTGATGGACCCGGTCCGCCAGAATTTCGAGCAAATTCGCCCATTCCTTTCAGACAAAGCTGACTTGCAGCAACTGGATGCGCTCCAGGCCTGGGCAGAGGCAAGCTTTACCCGCCTGAAGCCACTTTTCGAGCAGCGCAAGGCTGAAGGTTTTATTCGTGAATGCCACGGTGATATTCACTTGGGCAACGCCACCATTATTGATGGCAAGGTCGTCATCTTCGACTGCATCGAATTCAACGAGCCGTTCCGCTTTACCGATGTGTACGCCGACGCGGCTTTTCTGGCGATGGACCTTGAAGACCGTGGCTTGAAATCCCTGGCCCGACGCTTCGTCAGCCAGTACCTGGAGCTGACCGGCGACTATCAGGGGCTTGAGCTGCTGAACTTCTACAAGGCCTACCGCGCACTGGTTCGCGCCAAAGTCAGCCTGTTCAGCATGCCGGCAGAAGCCAGCCCGGTTCAACGTAAAGCCACCCTGCAGCAATATCGCAAGTACGCCAACCTGGCAGAAAGCTACAGCACTATCCCTTTTCGCTTTATGACCATTACCCACGGCGTATCGGCTGTAGGCAAAAGCTCCGTGGCCATGCGTCTGGTCGAGTCTCTGGGGGCCATTCGATTACGCTCAGACGTTGTTCGCAAGCAACTGTTCGGCGAGCAAACCGCCGAAAATGCGGTAGGCTATGGCATCTATAACGCGGATGCCAGCGTTGCAACCTACAACAAGCTCCATGAGCTGGCCGGGATCGTACTGCGCGCAGGTTTCCCGGTGGTAATTGATGCCACCTACCTCAAGCGTGATCAGCGCGATGCTGCCGCCAAAGTGGCAGAGGCCACCGGCGTGCCCTGCCTGATCCTCGACTGCACCGCGCCAGACGCAGTGATCGAAGGCTGGCTGGCCCATCGCCAAAGCATTGGTACCGACCCATCAGACGCGACCATTGAAGTGGTCAAGGCACAGCAAGTGAGCCGCGAGGCGTTGGGCGCGGATGAAGTCCTGCGTAGCAAGCGCGTGGAAACCCATAACAGTAAAAGTCTCGACACCCTGATTGCTGACATCCGCCAGCGCCTGCCAGGCTTGTAATTACTCTGGCGCGCCGTGAGACCGCAATGGTTTCACGGCGCATCAATAGTGGCACTATAGTATTGTCCCCTCTCTGCAGGAGTTACCCCATGAGCCGCCCGGCACTGCTTGATTCGGCGCTCTATGCATTACTCCATGAAGACGATATACGCGGGTTTAACCAACAGCGGCCTGCCGGCCCCATCGACATGCGCGGCGGAGACTTTCGCGGACTGGATTTACGCGAACTGAATGCCGGAGGCGTGGACTTTACCGATGCTTACTTTCGCTCAGCCGACCTGCGCGGGCTCGATCTTCGTACAGCCAGCATCGAAGGTGCCAGCCTGGCTCATGCACAAATCTCTGGCACGTATTTTCCGGCGCAACTGACCGCAGATGAGATTCTGATGTCAGTCAAATTCGGCACCCGCTTACGGTACAGCATCAAATAAAGCAATTACGACACAGCTCCTGCGCTACCGCGTAGCGACGCTTCGCACAGGTATCTTGACTGCAAACGCTCTGTTCTCTACCTCACGAACCTGGGCTGACATTTCTTTAGTTCAATTTCCCGATACTGTCCTCGCCTGCTTGTTCCAAAAACGACTATTAAAGGGCGAGTTTTCTGCCTGACGCTACACTCCTGTACTAATCGTTTCGTCCCGTAACCGCTGAGCTCATGCCGTCGCAAGGAGGGCTGATGAACGATGAACTCCAGCATCTGAAAAATCT
>Ga0302347_1003965_pt1 | contig 12328 bp, 11 predicted proteins | sample PhyWR1_FD_202178 | JGI IMG/M metagenome (GOLD analysis project Ga0302347, IMG submission 202178) | Leaf surface microbial communities from wheat plants in UC Gill Tract Community Farm, Albany, California, United States - DLSL W.R1 (v2)... | ecosystem: Host-associated > Plants > Phyllosphere >...
GTCGTGGGTCACCAGCAATACGGTGAATCCGTGCTGGCGCCACAGGCGTTCGATCAGTTGCTGCATCTCGATGCGGGTCAAGGCATCCAGCGCACCCAAGGGTTCATCCAGTAACAACAGGCCCGGCTGGTGAATCAGCGCACGAGCCAGGGCCACACGCTGTTTTTGCCCGCCCGATAAAGCCGCCGGCCATTCATTGGCGCGCTCGGCCAGACCCACCTCTTCCAGCGCTTTTAGCGCCTTGGCACGCCAGTCGCCCTTGAGCCCTAGCCCGACGTTGTCGATGACTTTTTTCCAGGGCAGCAAACGCGCTTCCTGAAACATCAGCCGCGTGTCTTCGCGGACTTCTTCCAGCGCTGCCGTGCCTGCCAGTAGTTGGCCAGCCGTCGGTTGATCGAGCCCGGCCAGCAGGCGCATCAGGGTGCTTTTGCCACAACCGCTACGCCCGACTATCGCCACGAATTGACCGGCAGGAATATGCAGATTGATGTCACGCAGGACCTGACGCTCAGCAAAAGACTTTTGCAGGCCTTTGATGGCCAGCGGAATGCCCTGACGCAAACGCGGAGGTTGTTGAGCCGTCATGCTGCACCGCCTTTAACCACTTGATAGGCCGGGTGCCAGCGCAACCACACACGCTCCAGGCCCCGGGCCGCGGTATCGGCCAATTTGCCGAGCACCGCGTACAGAACAATCGCCAGCACGACCACGTCGGTTTGCAAAAACTCCCGGGCGTTCATCGCCAGGTAGCCAATGCCGGAGCTGGCGGAAATGGTTTCGGCCACGATCAGGGTCAACCACATAAAGCCCAGGGCAAAACGCACCCCCACCAGGATCGAAGGCAAGGCACCGGGCAGGATCACCTGGCGAAACAGGCTGAAACCGGACAGCCCGTAACTGCGCGCCATTTCCACCAAAGCAGGATCTACGTTGCGGATGCCGTGATAAGTGTTGAGGTAGATGGGGAATAAAGTCCCCAGCGCCACCAGGAAAATCTTCGCCGACTCGTCGATCCCGAACCACAGGATGACCAGAGGGATGAGCGCCAGGTGCGGTACGTTGCGGATCATTTGCACCGAACTGTCCAGCAGGCGCTCGCCCCATTTCGACAAGCCGGTGATGAAGCCAAGCGCCAGGCCGATGCTGCCACCGATGACAAAACCGACCCCGGCGCGCCAGCCGCTGATGGCGAGGTGTTTCCAGATCTCGCCACTGCGCACCAACTCGACCCCGGCCGCGAATACGGCGCTAGGGGCAGGCAGAATGCGGGTCGACAACCAGCCCGCCGATACCGACAGCTGCCATACCGCCAGCAGCAATACCGGCAAGGCCCAGGGCGCCAGTTTGTGGCCGATGCTATTGAGGCTTGAAGCCTTGCCCTTGCTCATGGCCGCCTCAACTCTGCGCAGCAGCTTTAGGAAGAATATCGTTGGCCACCATTTCGCCAAACGGACTCACGTATCCCGAACTTTTCGGCAGTTCCGGGCGCTCGATATCGAGGTGCGGAAACAGCAGTTCAGCCACCCGGTACGACTCTTCCAGATGCGGGTAGCCGGAAAAAATAAAGGTGTCGATGCCCAGATCGGCGTATTCCTTGACCCGTGCTGCCACTGTCGGGCCGTCACCCACCAGAGCCGTACCCGCACCACCGCGCACCAGACCGACCCCCGCCCACAGGTTGGGGCTGACTTCCAGATTGTCGCGGCTGCCGCCGTGCAGGGCAGCCATGCGCTGCTGGCCGACGGAATCGAAACGCGCCAGTGAAGCCTGGGCCCGGGCAATAGTGTCGTCATCCAGATGAGAAATAAGTTTGTCTGCCGCTTTCCAGGCCTCATCGTTGGTTTCGCGCACGATGACGTGCAGGCGAATGCCGAAACGTACGGTACGTCCGTGTTTGGCAGCCTTGGCCCGTACCTGGGCAATTTTTTCGGCGACCGCAGCCGGTGGCTCGCCCCAGGTCAGAACCATTTCAACCTGCTCTGCGGCCAGATCCTGCGCAGCTTCCGAAGAGCCGCCGAAGTACAGCGGCGGACGCGGTTGCTGAATCGGCGGGTACAGCAACTTGGCGCCTTTGACCGTGATGTGCTGACCGTCGTAGTCCACGGTTTCGCCTTCGAGCACGCGGCGCCAGATGCGGGTGAACTCTACCGAGGCCTGATAGCGCTCTTCGTGGCTCAGAAACAGGCCGTCACCGGCCAGTTCTTCCGGGTCACCGCCGGTCACCAGATTGAACAGCGCGCGTCCGCCGGACAGTCGGTCCAGGGTCGCGGCCTGACGGGCTGCCACGGTCGGCGAGACGATACCCGGACGCAGCGCCACCAGAAATTTCAGGCGCTGAGTGACAGGGATCAATGCTGCCGCCACCAGCCACGAGTCTTCGCACGAGCGCCCGGTAGGGATCAGAACTCCACCAAAACCCAGGCGGTCTGCCGCTTGTGCCACTTGTTGCAGGTAACCGTAATCAACGGCACGGGCGCCTTCGGAGGTGCCAAGGTAATGGCCGTCACCGTGGGTAGGCAGGAACCAGAAAATATTGAGGCTCATGGAGTTGTCTCCTGAATGGGTACGGCAAGCGTTAGTTGGCTTTGGCCACAGCGGCCGGTGGTGTCCAGATCACATCTTTCACAACCAGCGGCTTGGGAATCAGCTTGAGCTGGTAAAAACTGTCAGCGATTTTTTGCTGGGCGTTGACCACTTCAGGGGTCAAGAACTGCGCGCCGTAGCCCTGGCGCTTGACCGCCGTGCGGGTGATATCAAGCGCCAGGCCCAAGAGCGGCGCCACTTGCTGCGTGACTTCTTCCGGGTTGGCTTTGGCCCACTCACCGACATTGCGCACTTCTTCGATCAGGGTCTCGATAACCTTGGGATGCTGTTCGGCGTAAGGCTTGGTCGCCAGGTAGAACTGATGATTGTCGGCAAGCGCGCTGGCATCACGCAGGGTGCGTGCCTGCAGCTGTTGTTCGGCAGCGGCCTGGTACGGGTCCCAGATGACCCAGGCATCGACACTGCCCCGCTCAAACGCAGCACGGGCATCGGCGGGCGGCAGGAATATGGTCTGGATATCGCTGTACTTCAGGCCGGCGTCTTCCAGGGCACGCACCAACAGGTAGTGAACGTTGGAGCCTTTGTTGAGCACGACCTTTTTGCCTTTGAGGTCTTTGACCGATTTGATCGGCGAATCCTTGGGCACCAGAATCGCTTCGCTGGTCGGAGCGGGCGGCTCGTAGGCGACATACAGCAGATCGGCACCGGCGGCCTGGGCGAACACCGGCGGGGTTTCACCCGTCACGCCGAAGTCGATGGAGCCGACGTTCAGGCCTTCAAGCAATTGCGGGCCACCGGGGAATTCAGTCCATTGCACCTCGACACCCTGCTCGGCCAGACGCTTCTCCAGCGTGCCCTTGGCCTTGAGCAGCACCAGGGTGCCGTACTTTTGATAACCGATACGCAGGGCATCGGCCTGAGCGTGTAAAACGACGCCAAAGGACACGGCCGCAGCTAACAGTGCGACCACTCCACGACGCAAAATGACAGGGCGCATGGCGCTCTCCTATTAAGGTTCGAGATTCGGGTTGCACCTGCCGGGCCGTTAGCGGATCGGTAAGGCGGAATTGCTTGAAACTGTGGGCTGTATCTGTGGGAGCTGGCTTGCCGGCGCTGGCATCACTGCATCGCGTCAGGCAATCCGGGGCGCCTCAATCGCTGACAAGCCAGCTCCCACACAGATGCCGTGGCATCGATTGGTTCAGATACTCCAGCGAGCCGTGCGCAGGCGCTCGTTGAGAATGTTCGGGTCCAGCGGTTTCGGACGGCGGGCCAGGGCGCTGTAAAACTGCTCCAGAGCCTCGCTCAAGCGTTGTTCCAGGATCGGCACCAGTTGCGCTTGTGCGCCGCCTTCGCCGTAAGCAATCTGGCTGTCATCGGCAAAAATGCCGTGCAGCATTTCCTGAGCCTTGAGCGCAGAGAGCACCGGCTTGAGGGCGTAGTCCACGGCCAGCATGTGGGCGATGCTGCCACCCGTAGCGATGGGCAATACCACTTTATGGCTCAGGGCGCGCTCAGGCAGCAGATCAAGGATGGTTTTCAGTGCACCGCTGAACGAGGCCTTGTACACCGGCGTCGCAATCACCAGGCCATCGGCATTTTCGATGTGTTGCAACAGATTGATGATTTGCGGACTGTCAAAACGTGCGTGGAGCAAGTCTTCGGCCGCAAAGTCACGTACCTGGTAACTCACGACTTCTACGCCTTGCTGGTTGAGCCAGTGTTTGGCGCGGTCCAGCAGCACCCCGGAGCGGGATCGTTGGCTTGGGCTACCTCCGAGTGTCACGACCAGCATCGGGCATTTCCTTGAGTGAATGTGTGCAATTCGCTGTCAGCGTTTTCGCTTGAGTGAGAAGACCTTAACAGGTGATTTATATATCTATAAATCATATTTATTCATTTGTTTATTCCTTAAATGAATATGAGATTTGACGATTCAAAGCGCAAAAAAAAGGGCCGTCGAAACGGCCCCAAACCCTGTTGCACTTGAAGATGGAAACTCTGCAGGAGCGAGCCGTGCAGATCAAAAAGATCGCGAGCAAGCTGGCTTCTACAGGAGAGGATTATTTGTTTGGCTGCGGCGTGAGGCGCAGGTAGGGCTTCACAGCGCGGTAGCCCTTGGGGAAGCGCTTCTTGATTTCGTCTTCATCTTTTAGCGACGGCACGATCACCACTTCGTCGCCGTCCTGCCAGTTGGCCGGGGTGGCAACTTTGAAGTTGTCGGTCAGTTGCAACGAATCGATCACGCGCAAAATTTCATTGAAATTGCGTCCGGTGCTGGCCGGATAGGTGATGGTCAGGCGAATCTTTTTGTTCGGATCAATCACGAACAGCGAGCGCACCGTCAGGGTATCGCTGGCATTGGGGTGAATCAGATCGTAGAGATCGGACACTTTGCGATCGGCATCGGCCAGGATCGGAAAGTTGACCTGGGTGTTCTGGGTTTGGTTGATGTCTTCGATCCAGCGGTGATGCGAGTCCACCGGGTCGACGGACAGCGCGATGGCTTTGACCCCGCGTTTGGCAAATTCGTCCTTGAGCTTGGCGGTGAAGCCCAGCTCGGTGGTGCAGACCGGGGTGAAGTCCGCCGGGTGTGAAAACAGCACGCCCCAGTTATCGCCCAGCCATTCATGAAAACGAATCTTGCCGGCGCTGGAATCCTGTTCGAAATCGGGGGCGATGTCGCCGAGTCTGAGGCTCATGGTGCAGCTCCTTTTTATAGGGAATGGCAGGGCGTGATGGACTTACTCTGCCTGCACCATGAACTAATTAAAAAGAATAAATATCGATTTGGTTAGAGCATAAAGGAATATTAAAAACTGTTTCATTGGACGCGGCCAAGGCATGGGGCCACTCTGGATTCAGGTTTAGGCAAGGGGAGCGGCAGGGAGCTGCGACATTCAAATGTGTTGCGAATTGATCGATTCGGTCTTCGGTAAACACCCTGCCCGGCATTGCGCCGGGCAGGATTTTTCTTGCCTGTTACTACAACCGGCTTACAGCAACGGAATCGAGTAGCTGACGATCAGACGGTTTTCGTCCTGGTCGCGCTGGTTGGCAATGTCGTTGCGCCACATGGCGTTTTTCCACATGAAGCCGAGGTTTTTCAACGCGCCTTCCTGTACCACGTAGGCCACAGTGATATCGCGTTCCCACTCGGAAGCGCCATTGCTGGTCTGCTTGTTGCCGCTGTAGGTGTCGATGTTGTCGCCACGCAGGTAAACCGCGCCCGCCGTCAGGCCGGGAACGCCAAGCTTGGCGAAGTCATACGAGTAGCGAGCCTGCCAGGTACGTTCGCCAGCACGGGCGAACTTCTGGATTTGCATGTCGGTAGTCAGGTAAGCCGACGAACCGTCGCCCTGGTTCAGCCAAGGGAAGTCACTGCTGCCGTTGCTGACCTGGTAACCGCCACCGAAGGTGTGACCTTCAACGGTGTACAGGAACAGACCGCTGTACAGGTTGTTATCAACCTTGCCTTTGCCGTTGCCCGTCGAGCTATGGGCGTAGTCACCGGAGGTGTAATACAGCGGATCATGGCCGTTTTTACCGTCATCGGAGCTGTTGAAGTAGCGCAAGTCAGTTTTCAACACGCCCGGACCGATGGACCAGTTGTGGGTCAGACCCAGGAAGTGTTGCTTGTAGAAATCTTCCAGATTGCCGTAGTAGTACTGCAGCAACAGGTCTTTGTTGACCTTGTAGTCGGCACCGCCGTAATAGAACTTGTTAACAAATTTGCCGGTGTCGTAGTTGGAGCCACCGTTGGCGCCAGCAATCGACAGGCCTTCGTTGTTGGTGGAGTTACGACCCTTGGCGTGTTCGATCTGGCCGCCGGTGAAGGTCAGGTCCTTGAACTCGCTGGAGGTGATCTGGCCACCCTGGAAGGTTTGCGGCAGCAGGCGACCGTCGTTGGTCACGATGACCGGCAGTTTTGGCTGCAAGGTACCGATGCGCAATTCAGTCTGGGAAATCTTGGCTTTAGCCGTCAGGCCCAGGCTGGAGAAATCGTCCACAGCGTGGTCGCCGTCGCTTGGGAATACCGAGCCACCGGCGTTCAGGCCAGTCGGGTTACCGTGCTTGGCAGTGCTGGAGTCCAGCTTGACGCCCAGCAGGCCAATTGCATCCACACCAAAACCAACTGTGCCCTGGGTGAAACCCGAGGTGTAGTCCAGCTGGAAGCCTTGGCCCCATTCAGCGGTGTAGTTGGAGTTCTTCGGCGCACCCGAATCACGGTTATCGTTGTTGATATAGAAGTTACGCAGTTTCAGCGTGGCCTTGCTGTCTTCAATAAAACCGGCAGCGCTTGCCTGTTGCGCCAACAAACCTACGGCCACAGCGATGGCCAAGGTGGACTTGTTCATGGTGTTGCTCCTATGCGTTTCTAATTTTTGTAGTTCTTTAACCCAAGATCTGACGTCTCGGTGCTACAGATGCGCGATTAGCGCCGGACAATGACTGACAAGTCAATCGTAACCAATCATGTCTACGACCTTTGTCTAGTCGTCTGCCATTTATGCGCAGGATAATGGCTACTCCATAAAACTAAAAAGAATTGTTTAGAATTTTTTCAGATCGAATGGATATATGTCTAAATATTACCCGCGCAAAATCGGAGGAATCCTATCGGCCTTTTGTCTAATTCCTAAACAAAAATTTATGAATTTTTTAATAACATTTAGCGCTTAACTCCTACCCGATCAGTTGCCAGGCGAAACACCGGAGCAGATAAAGCTCGCGCGCGTTTGTGCATGTTGCGGAACAACATAAGCTAATGCTTAAAAGTTATTTATTTACGCATTCTTAGATCATTTAACCTCGCGCTCTGCCGATATCCGGCCACCTGCCGAGGAGCTACTTGATGAAACTGCACTCTCCATTACGCCTTTTGGCAGCTTTGTCCCTGGCGGGTGCCAGCTTCTTTGCCCAGGCCGCAGCCAACGACGTGACCGTGGCCTACCAAACCACCGTAGACCCGGCGAAAGTCGCCCAGGCCGACGGTGCTTACGAGAAAGCTACCGGTGCCAAAATCAACTGGCGCAAATTCGATAACGGCTCCGACATCATTGCCGCCATTGCCTCGGGCGATGTGCAGATCGGCTACCTGGGTTCAAGCCCGCTGACCGCAGCCATCACCCGCAAGGTGCCGGTGGAAACCTTTTTGATCGCAACCCAGATCGGCGGCGCCGAAGCCCTGGTGGCCCGTGACGGTTCCGGGATCAATGGCCCGCAGGACCTGATCGGCAAGAAAATCGCCGTGCCCTTTGTCTCTACCGGCCACTACAGCCTGCTGGCAGCGCTAAAGCACTGGAATATTGATCCTTCGAAAGTACAGATTCTGAACCTGGCGCCGCCGGCCATTGTGGCGGCCTGGAAGCGTGGCGATATTGATGCCACCTATGTGTGGGACCCGGCATTGGGCGCAGCCAAGGAAAACGGCAAGGTGCTGATCACCTCTGGCGAGCTGGCCAAATTCGGCGCACCGACCTTTGACGCCTGGATCGTGCGCAAGGACTTCGCCGCCAAGCACCCGGAAATCGTTAAAGCGTTCGCCAAAGTCACCCTGGATGCTTACGCCGACTATCACAAGGACCCAAAAGCCTGGCTGGCCAATCAAAGCAACGTCGACAAGGTGGTGAAGCTCTCGGGCGCCAAAGCGGCTGATATTGCGCTACTGCTGCAAGGCAATGTCTACCCGCTGGCCGCCGATCAGGTGGTTCTGCTGGGCGCACCTACCACCAAAGCGCTGACCGACACCGCGACCTTCCTCAAAGAGCAAGGCAAGGTCGACGCGGTTCTGTCGGACTACGCGCCGTCGGTTAACGCCAGTTTCATTACTCAATAATTTTCGCCCGCTGAGGAGTCGACCGTCATGGCCTTGTTATCACTGGAGCGTATCAGCGCACAGTACCCGGGCGCAGCTGAGCCGGTGCTGTCGGATATTTCCGTCAGCCTCGGCCCTCAGCAACTGCTGGTCGCCCTTGGCCCGTCGGGCAGCGGCAAAACCTCCTTGCTGAATCTGATCGCCGGTTTTGTTGAACCCAGCGGCGGACGCATCACCCTCGACGGCGCTCAGGTCAAAGGGCCGAGCGCCGAACGCGGAGTGGTGTTTCAGGACGATGTACTGCTGCCCTGGCAGGACGTGCTGGCCAATGTGGCCTTCGGCCTTGAACTGGCAGGAGTCCCCCGCAACAAGCGTGAAAGCCGCGCCCGTGAAATGCTGGCGCTGGTGGATTTGTCGGGCTTTGAACAGCGCCGCGTCTGGGAGCTTTCGGGCGGCCAGAAACAACGTGTCGGCCTGGCTCGGGCCCTGGCGGCCGACCCGCGCGTGTTGCTGATGGACGAACCTTTCGGCGCACTGGACGCCTTCACCCGCGAACAGATGCAAGAGTTGCTGCTGCAAGTGTGCAAGCGCACGGACAAACCCGTATTTCTGATTACCCACGACATTGAAGAAGCGGTTTTTCTGGCTACCGACCTGATTTTGCTCGCGCCCAATCCGGGCCGCATTGTTGAGCGGCTGAGCCTGGACTTCGGTCAGCGTTACAACGCCGGCGAATCGGCCCGTTCGATCAAATCCGATCCGCGCTTTATCGAAACCCGTGAACACGTGCTGGAACGTGTGTTTTCCCAACACGGTGCCGCCCGGCACCAGGAGCACGCATGAGCAGTTATGAAGCCGTCGCCGAAGCTGCAGTTGCAGCGCCCCACGCACCGCGCCCGGTAAAACGCAGCCTGAGTACGCGCTGGATCAGCGTCCTGACCATCCTCACGCTGCTTGCCGTCTGGTGGGCCGTGACTGCCGCCGGACTCATCGAGCCGCTGTTTTTGCCGCCACCTTCGGCCGTGCTGGAGAAAGGCTGGTTGCTGGCGACCACAGGTTATATGGACTCCACCTTGTGGCAGCACCTGGGCGCCAGTCTGACCCGTATCGGCCTGGGCCTGGGCTTTGCGATTCTGACCGCGGTGCCGGTGGGCATCGCTATCGGCCACAACCGCATCGCGCGGGGGATTTTCGACCCGCTGATCGAGTTCTATCGGCCGATTCCGCCGCTGGCCTATTTGCCGCTGATTGTGATCTGGTGCGGGATTGGCGAACTGTCGAAAGTACTGCTGATTTATCTGGCGATCTTTGCCCCGATTGCAATTGCGACTGCCACTGGCGTGCGTACCGTCGACCCGGCCAAAGTCCGCGCCGCCCAGTCGCTGGGTGCCACTCGCTGGCAGTTGATTCGCCATGTGATTTTGCCCAGCGCCCTGCCGGACATTCTGACCGGTGTGCGTATCGGGCTGGGCGTGGGCTGGTCGACCCTGGTGGCAGCCGAGTTGATCGCCGCCACCAGCGGCCTGGGTTTTATGGTGCAGTCCGCTGCGCAATTCCTGGTCACCGACGTGGTGGTCCTGGGGATTCTGGTGATTGCCATCATCGCCTTTGCCATGGAAATGGGCCTGCGCGCCCTGCAACGCAAGCTGGTGCCGTGGCACGGCCAGGCTCACTAGATACTTCGAATTGCACTCGACGCTGATCAATCGGCGCGCTGATAAAGAGATAGACCATGAGCCTGACCATTACCCCGATTAGCTCTGCCCTTGGCGCCCAGATTGACGGCGTCGATCTGACCCGGCCTCTGAGCCCGCTGCAGCGCGATGCCATCGAGCAGGCGCTGCTGGAATATCAGGTGATTTTCTTTAAACAACAGTCGATCACCCCGCAACAGCAAGCACACTTTGCGGCCAATTTTGGCGATCTGCATATTCATCCGATTTATCCCAACGTACCGGAACAACCTGAAGTGCTGGTGCTGGACACGGCCGTTACCGATGTCCGTGACAACGCGGTGTGGCACACCGACGTGACCTTCTTGCCGACCCCGGCGCTGGGCGCGGTGCTGAGTGCCAAGCAGTTGCCGGCTTTTGGCGGGGATACCTTGTGGGCCAGCGGGATTGCAGCGTTCGAGGGTCTGTCCAGGCCACTGCAAGTGCTGCTGGATGGTTTGACCGCTACCCACGACTTCACCAAGTCGTTCCCGCTGGAGCGTTTTGGTTCGACACCCGAAGATTTGCAGCGCTGGGAACAGACCCGCAAAAACAACCCGCCGCTGTCGCACCCGGTGATCCGCACGCACCCGGTCAGCGGGCGCAAATCGTTGTTCGTCAACGAAGGCTTCACCACCAGAATCAATGAACTTTCAGAGGCTGAAAGCGAAGCGATCCTCAAGTTGCTGTTCGCCCACAGCACCCGCCCGGAGTACACCATCCGCTGGCGCTGGCAGGAGAACGACGTAGCGTTCTGGGACAATCGCGTGACCCAGCATTACGCCGTGGATGATTACCGCCCGAATCGCCGCGTGATGCACCGCGCAACTATCCTCGGTGATGCGCCCTTCTGACCCGCAGAGGCAAGCTTGTTGCAGGAGCGAGCCTGTTGTAGGAGCGAGCTTGCCTCGCGAGCTCTTCACGACCCGGGATACAGCGTTAAAAGCTCGCGAGGCAAGCTCGCTCCTACAGGGGTAAGGCCGGGCTTGGGCGTTTGGGCAGGTACGGCGGCAGGTACAACCCCAGATAGGCATCGACCACCCGCGCGCCTTCTTCGGCCATGCGCGGGGTGATGCTGCCGTTTATCTGGATGGAGCGCGCATACACGCGGTCACCCAACTCCATGGCCAGGGCAAAAACGTCCACCTCTTGCGGCAGTACCGGAAGCTCGAAGTGGCGCATAAACAACCCGTGCATCAACTGGCCCAGTTCAAGGTCGTGCTGACTGTCGGCCCGGGTCACTTCGGTAAGCCCGTGCTGGGCCAGAATCAGCTGCCGGGCGGCCGCATCCTGGTGGTAAATGGTCAGCATGCGTTGCTCGATAATCCGCGAAAGATCACGCCAGCCATTGAGCTCGTCATGGGCAACCGGTTGTTTCAGGCAGGCGCGGAACGCGCCGTGGACATCACTCGTCAGGGCCTGGAGCAACGCCGGCACACTGGGGAAAAAGTGATAGACCGATGACGGCGCAATTGCCGCACGCTGCGCCACACTGTAAATCGACAGGCTGGACACCCCCTCGGCGGCGAGCAATGTGCGGGCGGCGTCGAGTATCGAATCAATTCGGACCTGACTGCGGGCGCGGGGCTTGCGAGGTGTAGCGCGGGGCGAGGCGGGGCGCGTCATGGGTGTCTCCTGCGGGGCAGCAGGCATTGTACGAGCCGGGCTGGATGTTCGCCACAGACCTTCGCCTGGATCGCCGGTGCTGGTGCGCACATAAAAAAACGCCACCGGCTGTTGGCCGATGGCGTTTTCAGGACTGCAACCGCTTACACGGTATGCAAGTACCAGTTGTACTCGAGGTCGGAGATGGAATGTTCAAACTCTTCCAGTTCGCTCTCTTTACAGGCCACAAAAATATCGATGTATTTAGGGTCGATATATTTGGCCATCACTTCGCTGTCATCCAGCTCGCGCAGGGCATCACGCAAGTTGTTCGGCAGGCTTTGCTCGTTCTGCTCGTAGGAGTTGCCTTCTACCGGTGGTGGTGGCTCGATCTTGTTGGTCAGGCCGTGGTGCACGCCCGCCAGAACCGAGGCCATCAACAGGTACGGGTTGGCATCGGCGCCAGCCACCCGGTGTTCCAGACGCACGGAGTCAGAAGAACCGGTCGGTACCCGCAGGGCCACCGTACGGTTGTCCAGGCCCCAGCACGGCGAGTTCGGCACGTAGAACTGTGCGCCGAAACGACGGTAGGAGTTGACGTTAGGGCAAAGGAACGCCATCTGCGCCGGTAGGGTCTCGAGCACACCGC
>Ga0302347_1003969_pt1 | contig 12324 bp, 9 predicted proteins | sample PhyWR1_FD_202178 | JGI IMG/M metagenome (GOLD analysis project Ga0302347, IMG submission 202178) | Leaf surface microbial communities from wheat plants in UC Gill Tract Community Farm, Albany, California, United States - DLSL W.R1 (v2)... | ecosystem: Host-associated > Plants > Phyllosphere >...
GCAACGCGTTCCCGCCGATTGGTCAGCTCAATTTCCTGCTGACCCTGGCGCCGTACGGCTTCTACTGGTTTGTGCTGGCCGCTGAAAACCAGATGCCCAGCTGGCATGTCGAGCCAGCGCAGAGCATTCCCGACTTCACCACTTTGGTACTGAAAAAACGCATGGAAGAATTGCTCGAAGCACCTTGCCGCAACACCCTCGAACACGACTCCCTGCCGCTCTGGCTGCCCAAGCGCCGCTGGTTTGCCGGTAAGGACGCCACCATCGACAGCGTGCACATCGCCTACGGCGTGCGCTTTGGCGACCCGGAGCACCCGGTGTTGCTCAGCGAAATCGAAGTGAGCAGCGGCGGGCAGGTGAGCCGTTACCAATTGCCCTTCGGTTTTCTGCGTGAAGACCAGTTCACCAGCGCCTTGCCCCAGCAATTGGCCCTGGCCCGCGTGCGGCGCACGCGCGAAGTGGGCCTGGTGACTGATGCATTCAGCCTTGAGCATTTTGTTCGCGCAGTGATCCAGGCCCTGCAAGCCGGCACAGTGCTCGATTGCAGCGACGGTGCCCTGCGCTTTGCCGCAACCGCGCACCTGGACGCGTTGCAACTGGCGAGTGACGTGTCGGTGCGTTACCTCTCCGCCGAGCAGTCCAACAGCTCGGTGGTGGTGGGTGAGCGCCTGGTGCTCAAGCTGATCCGCAAAGTCAGCGCCGGGGTGCACCCCGAGCTTGAAATGAGCGCTTACCTCACCGAGGCCGGCTACCCGAATATCTCGCCGCTGATGGGTTCGATGATTCGCCGTGATGGCGAGGGTCAGGACAACCTGTTGATGATCGCCCAGGGTTACCTGAGCAACCAGGGCGACGCGTGGAGCTGGACCCAGAACAATCTGGAGCGTGCGATCCGTGACGAACTGGCCGAGGCCATTTCCGAGCAAGAGCAGCATTACAACGCCCTGGGCGAACTGGCGGACTTCGCCGGCATGCTCGGCCAGCGCCTGGGCGAGATGCACGGCGTGCTCGGCGCGCCCACTGGCAACAACGACTTCAAGCCAGAAGCCACCTCGGCCAGGGACACCCAGGCCTGGGCCAAAGACGTGGGCGCGCAGATCGAGCGCGCCCTGCAATTGCTCAAGCTCAATCAACATCAGTTGAACCCCGCCGATCAGACGCTGGTCAGTGAACTACTGGCGCAGAAAAAAGCCATCGGCAGCCAGGTCCAGGCGTTGGCGAAAGCCACGCTGGGCGGGTTGCGCATTCGCGTGCACGGTGACTTGCACCTGGGCCAGGTGCTGGTCGTGAAGGGGGATGCCTACCTGATCGACTTTGAAGGCGAGCCGGCAAGGCCGCTGCATGAGCGGCGCGGCAAGCACAGCCCTTACAAGGATGTGAGCGGTGTGCTGCGTTCGTTTGACTACGCGGCGGCCATGGCGCTTAACGTACAGGGGGTGGATCACTCGCCCGAAGCGGACCTTGCGCGCAAGCGTGTGACCGACCGCTACCTGAACGAAGCACGCCAGGCATTTATCCAGGCCTATGAGGCTGCGGCGTCTACACTGGCGCATGACTGGCAGGATGCCAAGGGCCAGGACGCCGCGCTGACACTGTTCAGCCTGGAGAAAGCTGCGTATGAAGTGGCTTACGAAGCGGAAAATCGCCCGACCTGGTTGGCGGTGCCATTACAAGGCTTGCACGCATTGTTGAGCGGGCTTGCCCCAATATCGAAAACTGCACGCGGTGGGGAGACGTCATGAGTTATATCAATAAAGAACCGCTGCAGCCCAAGTTGACAGCAATGCCGGCGTCCAGCGACGTCGAAGCGCTGGTGCGCGCCGAGCACCCGGACCCGTTTTCGATTATGGGTCCCCATGATGACGAGCAGGGCGGGCAGTTCATTCGCGCGTTCCTGCCCGAAGCCCTGAGTGTGCAGGTATTGACACGGGACGGCGGCGAGTCGATCGGCAGCCTGGAGGCGACTCAGGTGCCGGGCCTGTTCATCGGGCACTTTGCCACGCGTCAGGATTACCTCTTGAAAATCCAATGGGCCGGCGGCGAGCAGATCACCGAAGACCCTTACAGTTTCAGCCAACTGCTGCTGGGCGAGATGGACCTGTACCTGTTCGCCGAAGGCAATCACCGCGACCTCGGCAGCTGCCTGGGCGCTCAGGTGACTCACGTTGATGGCGTGCAGGGCGTACGGTTTGCCGTGTGGGCGCCAAACGCCCGACGTGTGTCGGTGGTGGGCGACTTCAATATCTGGGACGGTCGCCGTCACCCGATGCGCCTGCGGCACCCGTCGGGCGTGTGGGAAATCTTCATCCCGCGCCTGCAACCGGGGGCGGCCTACAAATACGAGATTCTCGGCGCCCATGGCATCCTGCCGCTCAAGGCCGATCCCATGGCCCTGGCCACTCAGCTGCCGCCCGACACAGCGTCCAAAGTGGCGCCCCCGTTGCAGGTGGATTGGCAGGACCATGACTGGATGCAGTCGCGTACGGACAAGCAGAAACCGTCGGCGCCGCTGTCGATCTACGAGCTGCATGTGGGCTCCTGGCAGTGCGAGCTGGACGAGGCGGGCGAGGTGTCGCGCCAGTACGGCTGGCGTGAACTGGCCGAGCGGCTGATTCCTTACGTACAGGAGCTGGGCTTTACCCATATCGAGCTGATGCCCATCATGGAACACCCGTTTGGCGGTTCGTGGGGTTACCAGGCGCTGTCACAGTTTGCGCCGAGCGCGCGCTTTGGCTCGCCGGAAGATTTTGCGTACTTCGTCAACGCCCTGCATCAGGCCGATATCGGCGTGATCCTCGATTGGGTGCCGGCGCATTTCCCGACCGACACCCACGGCCTGGCGCAATTTGACGGCACCGCGCTGTACGAATACGCCAACCCGCTGGAAGGTTTCCACCAGGACTGGGACACGCTGATCTACAACCTGGGTCGCACCGAAGTGCACGGGTTCATGCTGGCCTCGGCGTTGCACTGGCTCAAGCATTTCCACATCGACGGTCTGCGTGTGGATGCGGTGGCGTCAATGCTGTACCGAGACTACTCGCGCAAGGCCGGTGAATGGGTGCCCAATCGTCACGGCGGGCGGGAAAACCTGGAAGCCATCGAATTTTTGCGTCATTTGAACGATGTGGTGGCTCTCGAAGCGCCCGGTGCGCTGGTCATCGCCGAAGAATCCACGGCCTGGCCGGGCGTCAGCCAGCCGACCCAGCAGGGTGGCCTGGGCTTCAACTACAAGTGGAATATGGGCTGGATGCACGATTCGCTGCATTACATCCAGCAGGACCCGGTGTACCGCGCCCATCATCACAACGAGCTGAGTTTCGGCCTGGTGTACGCCTGGTCAGAGCGCTTCATCCTGCCGATCTCCCACGATGAAGTGGTGCACGGCAAGCATTCGCTGATCGACAAGATGCCCGGAGACCGCTGGCAGAAATTCGCCAACCTGCGCGCCTACCTGAGTTTCATGTGGATGCATCCCGGCAAGAAGCTGCTGTTCATGGGCTGTGAGTTTGGCCAGTGGCGCGAATGGAACCACGATCAGCAACTGGACTGGTACTTGCTCCAGTACCCCGAACACCGGGGCGTGCAGAAACTGGTGGGCGACTTGAACCGCCTGTACCGCGAGGAACCGGCGCTGCACGATCAGGACGATGCGCCGCAGGGCTTTCAGTGGCTGATTGGCGACGACGCCATCAACAGCGTTTTTGCCTGGCTGCGCTGGAGCAAGGACGGCAAGCCGGTGCTGGTGGTGGCCAACTTTACCCCGGTGCCTCGTGAGGGCTACACCGTGGGCGTGCCGTTTGCCGGGCGTTGGAGCGAGGTGATCAACAGTGATGCGGACACCTACGCAGGTTCCAACTTCGGTAATGGCGGTGGCGTGTTCACTCAGGAGGAGCCACGTCATGGGCAACCGGTGTCGCTGTCCTTGAATCTGCCACCGCTGGGCGTACTGATTTTGCGCCCTGAGTTGAGTTAAAAGGCTCTACCTTGCTGGATTCAGTTGTCCGGGTTGGTGGCAGGGTGCCACAATGGCGCCTTTGTCATGGCAGGCGGAGCGGGCAGCTTTCATGAATGGCCTAGGGCGTGGGCAGGACCAGGATGGTTTTATCGAAGAGCAGGTGCGAGCCGACCGGTTGCATCAGCTCTTTCGCCAATCCTTTTCCGCGATTTTCGGCAGCTACCTGGCTGCCGTCATGCTGTGCTGGCTGTGCTGGGACCGTTTTGATCACAGCGTCATGCTGGTATGGCTGGTGGTGCTGGGGCTGACATCGCTGCTGCGGGTCAAGATGTTCACCGACTGGTTTCGCTGCCCCAACAGCGAGCGCACCCCGCAGCGCTGGGAGCGTCTTTACTGGATCACCCTCGTTCTGTCGGCCACCGTATGGGGGGCTGGCGCCTTTGCGCTGATGCCCACCGATGACCGCCTGTCCCAAGTGCTGGTCATGCTCTTTACCGTGGGCATGTCGGTGAGTGCGGTGTCGTGTTATTCGGTTTATCGCTCGATGACGCTGGTGTCCATGAGCCTTGTGTTGTTGCCGTGCACACTGTGGCTGCTGGTGCAGCCGTCGCCCATGCAAGTGGGTGTGGCCATTGCCGTACTGGTGTTCTCTTCCTTTGTGGTCAGCGCCACCCGCAAGCTCTCGGATGCGCTGGAAAAAGCCTTTCGCCTGACCCGCCAGATGGAACGGGCCCACAGCATCTCCACGCGTGCTGCTCAGACCGACGAGCTTACCGGCCTGATGAACCGCCGCGCTTTTTTCGAACAGGGTCATCTGCTGTATGCACAGTGCCGTCATCAACAGCAGCCGTTGTGTGCGCTGATGATGGACATGGACCACTTCAAGGCGATCAACGACACCCACGGTCATCAGGCCGGGGATCAGGTGTTGCGCCAGATTGGCGGGGTGATCAGTACTTCGTTTCGCCAGGATGATGTGTATGGCCGGTTGGGCGGCGAGGAGTTTGCGGTGCTGTTGCCCAATACCTCGCTGGAAACCGCACATGCCATCGCCGAGCAACTGGTCAAGGCCATCGCCGGGCTCGCATCCGAACCGGTGCATGGCCTAACCGCAAGCCTGGGCCTGGCCTCGACTCAAGCCGAGGACCTCGACCTGCATGGGCTTATGAACACCGCCGACAAGGCCCTGTACCGCGCCAAGGCACTGGGTCGCAATCAGGTGGCCGTGGCGCAGTAGCTCATTCCGGGCTCATGGCTCTGGTCAATATCCGCGCGACCTGATCGGCGGAGTAGGGCTTGGGCAGGAATTCAAACCCCTCGTAGCCGCTTTCCGCCAGCTCGTCGCTGTAGCCGGAGGTGAGTACCACCGGCAACGCGGGCCGCTGTTGACGCAACAGCTTGGCCATCGCCACACCGGTGATGCCCGGCATCACCACGTCCGAAAACACCGCGTCGAACGCCATGGCGTTCGCGCCCACCAGCGCCAGCGCTTGCTCGGCATCGGTGGCCCAGGTGGTCTGGTAGCCCAGGTCCTGGAGGATCTGGTTGGCGAAGCGGCCCACGTCCAGGTTGTCTTCCACGATCAGCACATGGCGCAGGGCATTGTTCTGAATCAGGGTGAGGGGTTCTTCGACAGGCGGTTGCGCCATTACCTCGCCCTCTACCTGAGGCAGATACAGCGTAAACACCGTGCCTTGCCCCAGGATACTGGCCACGTCGATATTGCCGCCCGACTGCTTGGCGAAGCCGAACACCTGCGACAGCCCGAGCCCAGTGCCTTTGCCCACGGCCTTGGTGGTGAAGAACGGCTCAAAGATGCGCTCGCAGGCATCCCCGGGAATGCCCGCGCCGGTGTCGGTCAGGGACAGGCTGATGTGCGGCTGGCTCGAGGCGGCTTCCCCGCGGATGCACGGCAGCGGTTGATCGCAGGCGACTTTCAGGCTCAACGTGCCCTGGCCCTCCATCGCATCGCGGGCGTTGAGGGCAATGTTGATCAGCGCCGTTTCGAACTGGCTGGGGTCGATGCGCGCGTAGCAGGGCTGGTCGGGCAGTTCGACGCGCACATGAATGCGCGCGCCGGTGACGCTTTCGAGCATCTCGCCGATGCTGCGTACCCGCTGGCTCACGTCGAAGACTTCCGGGTTCAGCGGTTGGCGCCGGGCAAAGGCAAGCAATTGGCTGGTCAGCTTGCTGGCGCGCTCCACGGTGTCGGACACCGCCCCCATATAGCGTTGGCGGCGCTCCTCCGACAGCCCGGGCTGGCGCAGAAAATCCACCGATGAGCGGATGATCGTCAGCAGGTTGTTGAAGTCGTGGGCCACGCCGCCGGTCAACTGGCCGATGGCCTCGAGCTTTTGCGACTGGCGCAGCGCCGCCTCGGCTTGGGCCAGCGCCAGGGTGCGTTCTTCCACCCGTTGCTCCAGCGTAGCGTTCAGCTCGGTGTAGGCGGCCAGGCCTTCGCGCACGGCGACGTCGGCGCGCACGCGCTCAATGTGTGCCCAGGACCGTTCGGTGACTTCGCCCAGCAAAGCCAGGTCATAGGTCGACCAGAAGCGCGCCTGCCTGTCGTGTACGGCCATCAGGGCAGTGAGGCGGCCATCCTTGATCAGCGGCACGCAGATAGTGGCGGTGACGCCCAGGGCCTGGAAGTTGGCGGACTCGTGGGGCGGCAGTTCCTCCAGGTTGTTGCGGATCACCAGTGACTGGCCGGCGCGCAAGCAACTGACGGCGCGTTCGCCGAAGTCGGCCAGGCGGTAGCGGCCAAGGATGCTTGGCGTGCCCGGCGAAGACCATTCGCCGCGGATGGTGAAACCGTCTTCGTCGTCATCCATGTCGGCATAGGCGCAGATGGACACTTGCAGGTGTTCGGCCAGCAGCTGTGTGGTGGATGTCATGATCGTCTGGGCGTCGATGGCGCTGGTGACGCTGCGGCCAATGGCGTCCAGCACCGCCAGGCGGCGGGCGAGAAATACCGTGGAGGTGGTCTCGGTCACGGTGTCGAGCATGCCGACCACGCGGCCCTGGGGATCGCGGATCGGGCTGTAGCAGAAGGTGAAGTACGCCTGTTCCGGCATGTCTTCACGTTCAATCACCAGGGGGAAATTTTCGATATAGGTGGCGTGCCCTTCGAATGCCTCGGCGGCGATGGGGCTGATATCGTCCCAGACTTCATGCCAGACCTCGTTGAACGGGCGGCCCAATGCCTCGGGCTTTTTGCCGAGGATAGGTGCAAACGCATCGTTGTAGAGCGTGATCAGCTGGGGCCCCCAGATAATTGCCTGGGGAAAGCTGGAAGCAAAGCACAGCGCGACGGTGGTCTTGAGCACGTCCGGCCATTGATCAAGCGGCCCCAGCGGGGTGCTTGCCCAATCATACTGGCGTAACCGCTCAGCCATCTCGCTGCTGCCCTGCAGCCAATTCATCATCGGATCAACACCTTATCTGCCACGGTTCGAGCATTGCCTGAAATGTCAGGTCGCCAGCTACAGACCCAAATGATCCTCGCCAGTTCAGCGCAATTATCTACTAGATGGCATTTTGATTCTCTATCCAAACGGATAGATGAGCGTCAAATTTTTCGGCCGCCCAATGGGTTACTGGGCGGCAAATACAGCTGTCCAGTAAATGCCCGCGTCGCTTTTCGGGTCCATCGCGTAAGCAGCGCCCAGTTCACGAAATTGCGGGTTCATCAGGTTGGCGCAATGGCCGGGGCTGGCGAGCCAGCCGTCGACCACCTTGCGCGGGGTGTCCAGGCCGGCGGCGATGTTTTCGCCGATGTTCTTCGCGATGTACCCGGCCAGTTCGGCGCGGTCGCCAGGCGTGCGGCCGTCGTGGTCCAGGTGGTCGAAGAAATTGCCGTTGGCCATGTTGCGCGTGTGGCTGTTGGCGGCGCTGGCCAAGGTGTCGTTCCACGACAGCGGGGTGGTGGCGGCGAATGCCTGGGGGCCGCACTGGCGCGGTTGTTCGCGGGCGGCGTTGATCAGGTTGAGCACTTGCCGGCCTTCGGTCTGCCAGTCGCCCAGGCCGCTGGTGAGCAGCGGGCGGGCGAGCACGATGCGCCAGTCCTGGCCGCTGTTGCTCACGCCGATATCGACAAATTGTGGGTCCAGTACCACCCGGCAGAAACTCTCACGCACCGCCTTCATCGCCGCCTGGGCATCCCTGGGGCCGGACAGGCTGATGGCCTGCACATTCACCATCGGGTAGGCCGCGCGGGCCAGGGCCTGCTGCAGATCGCCGACATTGTTGGCCGGCAGCACCAGCCGGGTATCGCTGGCCAGCGGCGGCAACTCCTGGGAACCCTGGTCGCCGCAGCGCTGCACCTGGCTGCGGTACTCATTGATCTGTTGCACCAGCTGACTTTCTTCATTCGCCATCGCGCTGGCGCAGAACACCGTACTGGCGGCCAGCGTCGTGAGACCCATCATCAATGACAGAACGCGCATGGACGTTACCCTTGAACTTGAAAGTGCCCATGATGCGCGATGTAACCCGGTCTGGTGCAACGCCTTTTTTGTTTTTTTGCGTCAGCGGTTGTTTGCGTACGGCGTGCGGGCACTGACCGAGCGGCTACGGGTACAATCGCGCCAGCCTTGAAGTCAAATCCCAGGAATGTGCATGTTCAGCCTTACCCGCTACACCACGCCGTGCCCCGAGCCGGTCAATAGCCAGATTCTGCAGATGGTGGTGGACAACCTCACGGACATCAGCAGTGTTGCGCTGCCGCCGAGCAATCTGCTCTACAACCTCTATCAGTACGCCATCGGTTTTGAGGTGCACCTGTACCTGGAAGCCTTGAACGGTGAGAAGGGTATTGCGGTTAAGTTGGTCGTGGCCACGGACAATAGCGCCCCGCAAGAGGTCATCGGCTTTCTGCTGTACCTGCCGGTGAAGGATGATCCCGAGGCCTGTGGCGTGGCCTTTATGGCGGTGCAGGCCGGCTGGCGACGCCAGGGAGTGGGGCGCGCGATGATGCGTGAGGTGCTGGCGCGTTATCCCCATGCGGAGCTGGCGTGTGCGGTTGAGAAGGTTGCGGTGTTTGAAGCCATGGGGTTTCAGGTGCTGCGCGCGCAGGGCACCCAGGTGGTGATGAATACCCGCGATTACGGCACCGATGGGTTGATGGGGGGGCTGGACGTGGCGTCTATCTATAGTTCGCTGGAGGTGCGGCAGATTCATGCGTATCTGCTTCAGAAACATGGCAGGCGGGCGATGGTGGATGCGGAGAAGCAGCGGGATCGGCATTTGGATCAGTTGGAGCGCAAGGTCCGGTTGTTCTTGGGTGATGGGTCTTGATCAATGGTGGGAGCCGGCCCGCCTGCTTGAGCGATGTTTCAATGCCGTACCGGTTGATTGACCCACCGCTATTGCAGGCACGCCAGCGCCCACAAAGGTCGCGTCAGCTTGATTGATTGCCGCTCTACCAGCCTCGCAGGCGGGGCCAGTCCTGTAGCTGGCCGTTCTCCATTAGTGCGCTGTAACTGCCGAACTGGGCGCCTGTCGCGCAGGCATGGTTGGGCAGGATGCGCAGGCGTGTGCCGAGTGGAAACCGGGTGACCACGTCGAGGTCGTGGTGCGCGAACTGCGCTACGCCATGTTCCTGGTTGGCGCTGCCCAGCAATAATCCTTCGATAGGCTCGCCGCGTTCGTCGCACACCTGGCCATAGCCGAAGTCATGCTGCTGGGACTGAGTGCCACGGTCGCGGCTCATGGCCATCCAGCCGGAATCGGTAATGATCCAGCCTTTTTCCGGCTGATGGCCGATGACCGTGGTGAGGACGCTCAAGGCCAGTTCGTCGAGGCGGCACACGCCGATGTTGTGCATCACCAGGTCGAAAAACGCGTACACGCCGGCGCGCAGTTCGGTGACGCCGTCCAGGTTCGCGGCTGACAACGCAGTGGGCGTGGAGCCGACGCTGACCTGGGGGCAGGGCTGGCCGCTGGCGCGAATGCGCTGGGCGGCCTCAACGCAGCGCGCGCGTTCCTGTTCGGCGATGGCTTGCAAGGCGTCGGGGGTGTCCAGGCCGTAGCTTTCCCCGGCATGGGTGATGACGCCGGCGAGCCTGTCGCCGAGCACTGCGGCGATTTCCAGCAAGAGCGGGGCCTGCGGCTTGACCCCGGAGCGGTGGCCGTCGCAGTCGATTTCGATCATCACCGCAAAGGTCGCGGCGTGTTCTTCGCCGAAATCGACGATGGCGCTGGCGCCAGCCAGGCTGTCAGTGATCAGCGTCAGCGCGCAACCACGGCGCCACAATGCCAGTGCCTGGGGCAGTTTGTGCGGGGCGATGCACACGGCGTACAGAATGTCCTTGATGCCCAGCTCGAAAAAGTACTCGGCTTCCTTGAGCGTCGACACGGTGATGCCGCGAGCGCCGGCGGCGAGCTGCGCAGCCACGACTTCGGCGCATTTATGGGTTTTGACATGAGGGCGCAGGTGCACGCCCAGGCTGTCGGCGCGCTGCTGCATGCGCTGGATATTGCGCTGCAGTTTAACCGTATCGAGCAGTGCGGCAGGGGTGTCCATGGTTGCAGCTCCACCAAGGGGGACGGCGGCCAAATTGACGGCCTGTCCAGGACTGGATATGTTGTCTTGCATGAAAAACCTCTCTATCGAACACACTCACCTGATCAGCCAGCTCGAACAGATTGCCGAAGGCTTGAGCAAGACCTTCAGCCCCTTCTGTGAAGTGGTGCTGCACGACTTGCGCGACCCACAGCACGCGATCCTGGCCATCCATAACAACCTCTCCGGGCGCCAGCCCGATGACCCGGCCACCGAACTTGGGCTGGCGCGGATCGCCGACCCCGATTACCCGCAGGTCATCGCCAACTACCAGAACCAGTTTCGCGATGGACGCCAGGTCAAAAGCACTTCCATTGGCATCAAGGACACCAGCGGCCAATATGTCGCCGCCTTGTGTATGAATATCGACCTCTCGCTGTTTCGCGGCTTGCAGGGCATGCTCGAACAGTTCAGCAGCGTCGGCGATGACAAACCGGGCGAATCCCTCGACCCGTCCGGCGCGGATGTCATCCGTGCGCGCATCGATCAATTCGCCGCCCGCCTGGCCACCACGCCCCGCGCCCTCAAGGCCGCTGATCGCCGTGTGCTGATGCAAGAGCTCAAGGACTCCGGCTGCATGGACGTTCGTCGGGCCATGGAGACGGTTGCGTCGCACCTGGGCGTGTCGCGCGCGGCGGTCTACACCTACGCCAAATAGCGCGCCAGCGCCTCTATCTCGATCAGATAACCATGATGCAACTCCGGTACCGGCACCACTGCGCGGGCAGGGCGATGCTCGCCCAGCGCGGCGGCGTAGAGCCGGTCGAATGCCGCCCAGTGCGCGATGGTGGTGACGTATACCGTGACCTTGATCAAATCCGTCGGGGTGCTGCCGCTGGCGTGCAAAATGGCCAGCAGATTGTCCAGCGCTATTTGCGCCTGTTCGGCAAATGACGCCGAGACGTTATGACTGCCGTCCGGGCTCACCGGCAATTGGCCCGAGATATACAGCGTGCCGTTGTGGCCCACCGCCTGAGCATAATGACCTGCGGGCGCAGCGGCATTACGGGTATGGACAGTCTTCATGGGGCCTCGTCGATCAGGATGATTATTCAGCGTCTGGATAAAATATCCATAACAAGACAAATAGTAAAGACAACTTTTCTAGGTTGATTCCTAAACAACCTGTTTAAAAGATCGTGGTATGCCAGCACGATATTAAATAGAATGAATCTCATTTGAGACTCAGTCGCGCCGTGCAGGTGGTTTGCCATGAATGATGCCGTTGTCCCCACGCACGTCCCCGAAGCCACCTTGTCGAGCCTGTATCGCGATCATCGCAGCTGGCTGGAAGGCTGGCTGCGGCGGCGCCTGGGCAATGCCTGGGATGCAGCAGACCTGAGCCAGGACACGTTCCTGCGGGTATTGGCCAGCGCGCAGCCGATTGCGCAGATGCAGGAGCCGCGCGCGTATCTGGTGACGGTCGGCAAGCGGCTGCTGGTCAACTTTCATCAGCGGCGCAGCCTTGAACAGGCGTATCTGAATGCCCTGGCCAGCTTGCCGCCAGCCTGCGTGCCGTCGCCGGAGCAGCGCTGGTTGCTGCTGGAAACCCTGCAGGCACTGGACGAACTGCTCGACGGGCTGCCTGCGCCGTTGCGCCGCGCTTTCCTGTGGAGCCAGCTCGAGGGCCTGGGCTATCGCGAGATCGCCGAGCGGCTGCAGGTGTCCGAGCGCACGGTGAAACGCTACATGGCCCAGGCCTATGAGCATTGCCTGCTGGTGGAAGAATGAGTCGCGAGGTCGCGCGGGCGGCGGCGCACTGGTTGGCGCTGGTGGAGTCCGGCGCGGCCACTGAGGGGGATCA
>Ga0302347_1003970_pt1 | contig 12324 bp, 7 predicted proteins | sample PhyWR1_FD_202178 | JGI IMG/M metagenome (GOLD analysis project Ga0302347, IMG submission 202178) | Leaf surface microbial communities from wheat plants in UC Gill Tract Community Farm, Albany, California, United States - DLSL W.R1 (v2)... | ecosystem: Host-associated > Plants > Phyllosphere >...
AACAGCGCCGACCTTGAAGTCACCATCAAAGAAGCCGATGGTACCGAGCACCGCTTCACACAGCCCTACTCTAGCGTGGCTGTCATGCAACGGCCGGGCAATATTCGCTATGAAATGACGATCGCACGCTACCGTGCGGATGATAATCAAGCCTCTAATGAACCGCTATTTGCCCAAGGCAGCGCGATTTATGGCCTTAATAATTACTTCACACTTTTCGGTGGTTCTACCTTCTCATCAGACTATCAGGCTGTTGACAGCGGAATTGGCGTTGTTTTGGGTGATTTAGGCTCAGTGTCAACCGATGTGACATGGGCGCGTGCACGTTTGGATAATGACGAGCAGCACGATGGGCAGTCTTGGCGCTTAATGTATACCAAGAAGATAGAAACCACGGACACCAACTTTTCGCTGGCGAGCTATCGTTATTCCACCAGTGGTTACTATAACTTTGCCGATGCTAACGAAAAATATGATGACAGCGATGACAATATCGACTGGTCGTACCGTTACAACAAACGCAGCCGAGTTCAGTTAAATATTAATCAGACTCTACTGGACAGCAGTATATATCTTTCATCGTATCAACAAGATTATTGGCAAACTAGCCATAAAGAACGCAGCGTATCATCAGGCATCAATCGAACGATAGGTGACGTCAGCGTTAACCTTGCTTACACCTATAGCAAAACCAGCGATGAAGCGGGCGATCAGATGCTGTCGCTAAGTTTTAGCGTCCCGTTATCACGCTGGCTACCCAAAAGTTGGGCCAGCTATAATCTCAGCACCAGCAAACAAGGCGACACTAGCCATAGCGTTGGGCTTAACGGCACCTTGCTTGATGACGACCGGCTGAGCTACTCATTACAACAGAGCCATACCAACCATGGCAGTACTGACAACAGTAGTATTTATGGCAGCTATCGTTCTCAATATGCCAATTTAAATGCGGGTTATTACTACGCATCCGACAACTCTCAGCAGCTAACCTACGGCATGAGCGGAGCCGTTGTGGCTCATCCAGCCGGTGTCACGCTATCTCAACCTCTCGGCGATCAGTTTGCCATTGTCAGTGCGAAAGGCGCATCCGGCGTGCGTTTTACCAACCAGCGCGGCGTCCAAACCGACTACTTTGGCAATGCTATCATCCCTTCTCTAACGCCTTATCAGGAAAATACTATTTATATCGACACCACCAGCCTGCCAGACGATGTCGATACAGATGAAACGACGATGACGGTGGTTCCCAGCCGCAGCGCCGCGGTTAGCTCGCAATTTACGGCGCATGTAGGTTATCGCGCCCTGATCTCATTAACTCGACCCGATGGCCGCATGATTCCCTTTGGCGCGGTAGCCAGCGTAGACGGGTTAACGCTGAGCGGCATCGTGGATGACCGCGGCGTTTTATATCTTTCTGGCGTGAGTGAAAACGTGCCATTAACAGTGACATGGGGAAGCTCAGCGCAACAACGCTGCCACGCCAGCGTCACGCTATCCCCCTCTTCTGACTCGGCACCTAACGGTATTCACCAGACCAGCGCACTCTGCAATCCGGAGGCAAATCATGCAGAATAATGACCTAACTCGCGGCATGAACCGTGTACGAATGAAGATCTTGTTTGGGTTATTTGCACTTTTCCCCATCTTCGCTCAGGCAGCAACCACCGTATTGCAAGGATGTTTCACTACGCCTGCTGATTACGCCATTAATATCAACACCGAAATACCGCCTGCGCAAAACCGAGATGGAAACACGATTAATATTAACGACCACCTCATCGGCGAGGGACCATCGGTAACCGCTAACTGCGCTTGCCCAAAAAACCTTTACTCCAGCACCGTCATTTATGAGTCTACGGCGGCTGGAAGCCCACTTCCTCCTGGGCGAACTGGATATGGTTATTTGACCGATCACCTCGATATCGACATCACTGGTTATACTAATTCAATAAATTCCCCCGACGGAAGTGGTCTGCAACCAATCAGCATCAGTACTTACCCAACGCCATTTTCGAGCATGGCGAAAGTCAACGATTCCTTGCTAAAACCGACTGAAGGTACTGATGACGTCTGTAGTGATGCAACACGGCCAGCAGGCGGGAGTACAACGAAAAGAGGCTTTAAATGGAATGTCATCGGCCTCAGCATTTACGTTAAAGCGGCAATTTTAGGTGAGGAGATCATTCCATCCACTATCGTTGCGCAAAACTATTCCTGTCTCGCCATGGGTAACTATTGTTCTCTTAGTGACACCAAGCAGGTTTCTAATATTCGCATCGCAGGTAAAATCACCGCTCCGCTAACCTGCACAATTAATGCAGGCAGCACGATTGAGGTTGAACTAGGCGATATTGTGACCTCCCAATTCGTTGCCCAAGGTCAGCCACCAGCAAGCTACACGCTAAAAAACGTTGATATCTCCTACCACTGTGACGATCCTGCCGCAGCAAACGCAGGGAAAATAAAGTTTAGTCTTAGTGCCGATCAAGGTGTTGTACCTGACAGCAATAACCTAATCGCCAGTATGCTGAATCGCAACGACGTTGGCGTGCGCATGTATGATAAAAGTGGCAACGATATTGTCTTAGATGGTTCACTTGATTTACCCGTTACGCTGGACACCCAGGGAAATGGCAAGATCAGCATGGACGCGGCACCGGTCAGTACCACCTCAAATCGTCCACAGCCTGGAAAATTTGAAGGTAACGTTACAGTCAAAATGGAACTACGCTAAAATTTGTCGCTCTGCAGCAGCAGGGCGACGCCATATTTTTGTATGAATCTTACGCAAACATACAGTCAAGAAGCGCAACTGCAGTAAATTCATACGCTGCGAAAAAATATTTACCATTTCTCCTTTTTTTCTCCACGTTTTGAACTCGTCAACAGGATAAAGTGCGTTAGCATGGATCGGTTTACGTCTAGACTTCCACTTTCAAGCATAAGAGTAAGCGTTATGAGGGTATTCACCCGTGGCTAATTTCTTTATCGATCGCCCTATTTTTGCCTGGGTTATCGCCATTATTATCAGCCTGACTGGGTTGTTAGCAATTAACTCGCTGCCCGTTGAGCAGTACCCTAACCTTGCGCCACCGACGGTGCGTATCAGTGCATCTTATCCAGGCGCATCAGCGCAAACGCTTGAGAATACCGTCACCCAGATCATTGAACAGAATATGACGGGATTGGACGGATTGCTCTACATGTCCTCCCAAAGCAGCAGCACCGGCAATGCCACAATCACACTGACATTTCAGGCGGGTATAAACCCTAATGAAGCCATGCAACAGGTGCAAAATCAGCTGCAAGGCGCCACGCGTAAGCTGCCGCAAGACGTACAGCAACAGGGGATCACGGTTTCCAAATCGGGTGATAGCAGCCTGATGACCGTTGCGTTTGTGTCAACAGACCACAGCATGACGCGACAGGATATTGCCGATTACGTCGCCAGCAACCTGCAGGATCCGATTAGCCGCATCGACGGCGTCGGCAGTGTCGATGCCTTCGGCTCACAGTACGCAATGCGTATCTGGCTCGATCCGAACAAGCTTAATAGCTATAACCTCACCAGCCAAAATGTGGTGAATGCGATTGAAACCCAGAACAACCAAATCGCCGTTGGGCAAGTCGGCGGTACACCGTCGGTGAATGGTCAGGCGCTGAACGCCACCATGAATGCCCAAGCCCAGCTACAAACGCCGGAAGAGTTCAGAGACATCACGCTCAGAGTCAACGCTGATGGTTCTTACGTCACGTTAGGTGACGTTGCTACGGTCGAGCTCGGGGCTGAAAACTATGACTATTTAAGCCGTTACAACGGAATGCCCGCCTCAGGGATGAGTATCAAACTTGCTTCTGGCGCTAATGAATTAGCCACCGACAAGCTGGTTAAAGCTAAGCTCGGCGAACTTGAGCAGTATTTTCCTCACGGTCTGAAGGTTGAATACGCTTACGAAACGACACCGTTTGTTCAAGCATCTATCAAAGACGTCGTAAAAACGCTGTTTGAAGCGATTTTCCTCGTCTTCTTGGTTATGTATCTATTCCTGCAAAATTTCCGCGCAACCTTGATCCCAACCATCGCCGTACCAGTCGTTTTACTGGGAACGTATGCGGTGCTTTACGCCTTTGGCTACAGCATCAATACGCTCACGATGTTTGCCATGGTGCTCGCCATCGGATTACTGGTCGATGATGCGATAGTCGTCGTCGAAAACGTCGAGCGCGTTATGGCCGAAGAGGGATTATCGCCCAGAGAAGCCACGCGCAAATCCATGGCGCAGATCCAGAGCGCGCTGGTCGGTATTGCTCTGGTGCTGTCTGCTGTGTTTGTACCGATGGCATTTTTTGGTGGCACCACTGGCGCTATTTACCGCCAGTTCTCGATTACCATTGTTTCCGCGATGGTTTTCTCTGTTTTAGTCGCGCTTATTCTTACCCCTGCGCTGTGCTCTACTCTGCTTAAACCGATTAAAAAGGGTCACGTTCATACGAAGCGAGGCTTCTTTGGCTGGTTTAACCGCGTATTCGATCGCAGTACTCGCCAATACGAAAATGGCGTTGCTCGCGTCATTCGTAACAGTGGTAGAACCATGCTGCTGTACCTACTGATTATTGTCGGTCTAGCACTCGCCTTCACCCGCTTGCCAACGTCATTCTTACCGCTGGAAGACCGTGGGGTCTTCATGACCCAGATTCAGTTGCCGGTGGGGTCAACCCAGCAGCAGACGCTCAAAGTGGTTGAGAAAGTTGAAAACTATCTGTTGCAGGATGAAAAGAAAAACGTTGTTTCCGTCTTCTCGATTATCGGCTCTGGGCCTGGGGGGAATGGTCAGAACGTGGCGCGTATGTTTGTCCGCTTAAAACACTGGGATGAGCGTACCGGGCCTGATGATACGTCGTTTGCCATTATCGATCGCGCAACAACGGCATTCGGCAAAATTAAAGAAGCCAGAGTCTTTGCTAGCAGTCCACCGGCAATCTCCGGTCTAGGCAACTCAGCCGGTTTTGATATGGAGCTGGAAGACCATGCGGGCCTCGGCCATGCGGAACTGATGAAAGCGCGTGATACTCTATTGGCCGCAGCGGCTAAAGAGCCGCTATTGACGCGAGTTCGCCACAACGGTTTAGATGACAGTCCCCAATTACAGGTAAATATTGATCAACGTAAAGCGCAGGCGCTTGGCGTCAGTATCGATGATATCAACAACACCTTGAAAACGGCGTGGGGGTCGACCTACGTCAACGACTTCCTCGACCGAGGCCGCGTTAAAAAAGTGTATGTTCAGGGTGCGGCGCCTTATCGTATGCTGCCGGATGATATTTATCGTTGGTACGTAAATAATAGCAGTGGTGCAATGGTGCCGTTCTCCGCCTTCGCCAACAGCACATGGACGTCGGGATCGCCGCGGCTAGAACGCTATAACGGTAACGCAGCACTGGAAATCGTTGGGGAAGCGGCAACAGGCGTCAGTACCGGTACGGCGATGGATATTATGGAACGTCTCGTCAGCCAATTGCCAAATGGTATTGGTTTGGAATGGACGGGGATGTCTTATCAGGAGCGCCTCTCCGGCGCACAAGCGCCAGCGCTTTACGCCATTTCATTACTGGTGGTATTCCTGTGTCTGGCTGCGTTATACGAAAGCTGGTCTATCCCCTTCTCCGTTATGCTGGTGGTGCCGTTAGGCGTATTAGGTGCAGTATGCGCGACGTGGATACGTGGTCTGGAGAACGATGTTTACTTCCAAGTTGGTCTGCTCACCATCATTGGTCTTTCAGCCAAAAACGCGATCTTAATTGTTGAGTTCGCCAACGAGCTACATCGGTCCGGCAAAGATTTATTGGAAGCTACGCTGGAATCCTGTCGACTGCGATTACGTCCAATTCTGATGACCTCATTGGCATTTATCTTTGGCGTACTGCCAATGGCCATCAGCCACGGCGCAGGTTCAGGCAGTCAACATGCCGTCGGTACGGGCGTATTAGGCGGAATGTTCACCGCCACTTTCCTTGCCATCTTCTTCGTACCGGTGTTCTTCATTTTGGTTCGTCGTCGTTTCCCAGGAAAAACCGCGTCAGCGATTGAACCTGAAGAAATCATCCCGCCAAATGAATAGCCATTAATAAGCAAAAGGCAGCCGCTTGGCTGCCTTTTTTATGGGGTATGACCCTTGGTGTTTGGCTTATCACAAAGTTATTAATGATATGGCTTAAAACGATCTCTTCATTGCCGACTGCTTCAAACTCACTACCGATAACTAGCTTACTGCCCGACCAGTTTCAGAATTACTGGTGCTTGTTTTGCAACATGGCGTCAATAAACGCTTTCCAGTTGCTCAGTTCTGTATCAATCATATTTACGTCTTTTGTGGCCTACATAATTTAGTACCCGTACATGATAACCTTTTAGAGACCAGCGGTGAATAATTGACCTATTCGATATTTCTATCAATTTGATGGTTAGAAGCCGCAATTATGGTAAGCACACAGATCAAATTGACATAGTCGGAGCACTCTTAAGGCTAACACTCTAGATCGAGAGCCTTTTTTCCCGCATTATGTGTTAAATAATTTAACAACATCAGCGAATCACGAACTGCTCAGTAATAAAATTATTTGCCAGAACGTGATCTTAAACACAGGGACTCTGCAATATGACAGCACACTCAGAAAATACGTCTCTTTACCTTTACGGTATTAAAAACTGCGATACGATCAAAAAAGCTAAAAAGTGGCTAGAAGAACAGCAGGTTGCCTATCAATTTCATGATTACCGAGCCGACGGGCTAGATGCGGAACTGCTACGCACCTTTATCGAGCAACTTGGCTGGGAGTCACTGCTTAACACGCGCGGCACAACATGGCGTAAACTCGATGAATCTGTGCGCCAAAGCATCAATAATGCTGATTCCGCTGCGGAATTAATGCTGGCACAGCCCGCAATTATCAAGCGTCCACTGCTCGCCCACAACCACCGTATGTTGTTGGGATTCAATCCAGATCAATACACACAATTTTTAGCTGAGGAGAAAATACGATGACCTGCCCTGTTCTTGAGCTCACTCAGCAACTCATAAAATGCCGTTCCGTTAGCCCTGAAGATGCGGGCTGCCAAGATCTGTTAATTGACCGCCTCAAAGCCGTCGGCTTCACCATTGAAGACATGACCTTTGGTGATACCCGAAACTTTTGGGCTTATCGCGGCGGGAAAGGCCCCACGCTAGCCTTCGCAGGTCATACCGACGTGGTTCCAAGCGGCGACGAGTCCAAATGGACAAACCCGCCCTATGAGCCTACGTTACGCGACGGCATGATCTACGGTCGAGGGGCCGCTGACATGAAAGGCTCATTGGCGGCGATGGTGGTTGCTGCTGAGCGTTTTGTAGAAGCCAATCCAGATCATCAAGGTCGACTCGCCTTTTTAATCACCTCAGATGAAGAAGCCAGTGCGGTCAACGGCACGGTTAAAGTGGTTGAACAGCTCACTGCGAGAAAAGAAAAAGTAGAATATTGCTTGGTGGGCGAGCCATCCAGCACCGAAAGAGTTGGGGACGTCGTCAAAAATGGCCGTCGTGGTTCAATGACCGCCAACCTCTATATTCACGGAATTCAAGGTCATGTTGCCTACCCACATTTGGCTGATAACCCTATTCATAAAGCGGCTCCGATGATTCACGAGCTCGTGAATGAAATTTGGGATGAGGGCAACGAATTTTTCCCGCCGACCAGCATGCAGATTGCCAATATGGCGGCAGGAACGGGAAGCAACAACGTGATCCCCGGTGAGCTTTATGTACAGTTTAATTTCCGTTTCAGCACCGAATCGACCGTAGACTCGATTAAGGCTCGTGTAAAAGACCTGCTAGATCGCCATCAGTTAAATTATAAATTAGAATGGAATGTATCAGGGTTACCTTTCTTGACCCCGCGTGGTCATCTGGTCGACGCCGTCGTCAATGCCATTGGGCACTACGGTGAAATAACGCCTCAGTTGCTGACTACCGGCGGCACTTCTGATGGGCGCTTTATCGCGCAGATGGGCACTCAGGTGGTTGAGTTGGGGCCAGTCAATGCCACTATTCATAAAGTTGATGAATGTGTCCATGCGGCTGACCTGCAATTACTCAGCCGTATGTACCAAAGAATCATGGAGCAACTCATCGTATGATGACGATGGCTATGCTGACTGGACAGAGCACAGAGCATCTTGCCGTGCTCTGTGGTCATCATCGTTTGCAGCCTGAGGCCGTTGAGGCTTTTCGAGCATTGCAGCAAGCAGCAAAAGATGCGGGATTTAATTTACAACCCGCAAGTACGTTTAGAGATTTCGCTCGCCAGCAGACCATTTGGAATGCCAAATTCGAAGGTGAGCGCGCCGTTCTGGATGAAAATAGCCAGCCGATAGACATCAGTACGCTAAGCAAGGGAGAGCTGTGCTGCGCCATTTTACGCTGGTCTGCACTGCCCGGGGCTAGCCGACACCACTGGGGGACCGATCTTGATATCTACGATCCCGACCTTCTACCTGAGGGTAAAAAACTTCAGTTAGAACCATGGGAATATCTTGAAGATGGCTATTTCTCGGCTTTGAGCCAATGGCTAACAGATAATATGGAACAGTTTGGTTTCTATCGCCCATTTAGTGATGAAGAACAAGGTGTTGCCGTTGAACCGTGGCATCTTAGCTACCGGCCACTTTCAACGTTAGCAGAGCATCAACTTACTGAAGATGTGCTTAGAAATGCCTGGCAAGGGCAGCATATTGCCGGTTCAGATTGGTTAATCCCGCATCTGTCCGACGTTTTTTCTCGTTTTATTACCGTAAAAGACAGGGGGCAACCATGCAATGGTTAGCCGACTACTGGTGGATAATTCTACTCGTTTTGATTGGTATGGTCTGGAATGGGATGAAAGCCCTGCTCAAAGTCGATCATAAAAGTTTTTTGAGCAATAAGCCTGAATTACCTCCGCATCGTGATAATAACGCAGAATGGGACAAGGACGACGACTGGCCAAAAAAACAATAGGCCGTCGTTTTTCTCTTCCTATAGCAAAGGGCAACTTTCGTTGCCCTTTGTTTATTTACTAAACCACTAAATAGTTACTTGAACGCAATCAGATCGCCGCGTTTCCCGTTTACAGCCTCATCCCAATAACGCTGGGGGATATATGCACGTAAACGCTCAAGCGCTAAATCCATCATATTCTGATCAATCGCATGACCAATCGGCTCGATATCCAAAGTAAAATCGGAGCCCTGTTCGCGCATTTTTTCTGCCGCATGTTGCGCATTCTCAATGGCAATCACCCGATCTTCGCTACCATGGAGCATATGCACGACGGTATCGCCCAAACTTTTTTCCGGCAATGCTGCAAAGCGACCGCTGAACGACACGACTCTTCCTGCCAAATTTGGCGTCACCTTCACGGCTTCTAAAGCCATGATCGCTCCTTGCGAAAAGCCGACTAACGCCGTTGCCGCTGGATTCACATCAGCAACGCGCTGCCAATATCGCACGATATCAACAAACTGCGGCATCGCTTCATTAACGCGCTCGATGCGATTCTCTTCCGTCACACCGCTCACGGAAAACCACTGTAACCCTTGCCCACCGGGGATCAAGTGAGGAGAACCTATGCTGACAACCAGTGAATTTGGAAACGCCTTGGCAAAATACTCGCCAATGCTTCCCATTGAAACGGGGTTATCACCAACGCCATGAAACAGCAAAATCAGCTGCTCTGCCGGTGTTGCAGGGCTTTGGACAACATGATGTTCGTGTTTCATTAGATACTCCTCGCTGGATAAAAAGATGTCATTCACCGACATCATCTGTTGAAGAGTACTATACGCCGAAGAGTTCACAGGAAAATCGGGTTTCCCTGATGATGTTGTTCTATTTTTTTGCACAATCTGCCGATCCTACAACCAGAAAATAATGCAAAAAAATGGCCTCACTAGGAGGCCATTTCATTCATTGGAGTTCCCTCTGTAGCCTGAACTACAGAGGGAGTTCATACCAGATAGCAGCCCGAAATCCTTTCAGCACAAAAGTTATCACTTGGACGCTAGCAATAACCTCTGCATACAGCTATCTCATAGTATGAATAGGTTACCAGCTGTATTTCACGCCAGCGTTAAGAGCCCATGGTTGGTCAACATCGCTGCCGCCCAAGTAGCTGTAACCAGCGTAAGTGCTGAAGTTCTTAGTGAAGTTAAACTGTCCACCTGCACCGACGCGCACTGCAGAGCCACCTTGACCGTTATCAATCTTGTCGCCGTTGATTTTGCCGTCGTTGCTGCCAGCATCGTCATAAACGTAAGCTAAGTTGAAGTATGGAGTCAGAGACTGCTCGTTCGCATAGTCGAAGCGGTAGTTAGCATTGATACCCGCTTCATAACGCATGCTGTCGTAGCTTTGATCGTTAACAGCCATGCCATTGCTGGTACGATAGCTATCGCTATCCATGAACAGGCCTGAAACGCTAGCATACGGGCTCAATTTACCTTGGGTATCAAGTGCAATGTCATAACCCAGTTTCAGACCGAAGCCCCAACCGTCGTTGCTGGTTGAACCTGAAGTATGGTCACCGTTGCTCATATCAGCATCCAAATCGTTGCTGTAATGCGCATAGCTTAATGATGAATCCAAGAAGATATTGTTATCAAACTTAGCTGAAGAGTAGATACGAGCAGATTGGCTATCCTGATCTACGCTACCGCTATGGTCGTTAATATCGCCTTTGGCGAAGCCCGCAGACATACCAATCAGCCAGTTTGCGTAGTTGCCGTCGATCACTTTATCAACACCAATCATCACGCCGTTGATATCCTGACCGTAGTTAACCGCGCCGCCGTCAGCGTTGACATGACCACCGAAGTAGCTGACCCAAGCACCACCAGCATCACCCACGCTGTCACGAGTCTGAGTCTGGCGACGTTCCAGAGTATCCTGTTCCATATGCCAGATATTGGCATTCGCAGAAGGAATGCTCAGCGCCATGTTAGCCGCATCAGTCAATTCACGCTGGTTCAGAACAACAGTATCGCCACGTTGCTGCGCTTCATAGGTGTACGCACCCAAATCAGCTTTGTTGCCCGCAGTAAAGGTTGCATGCGTGTCAGCATTATTGTCGTATACGCGGATAACTTCTTTATCTTTGTAATCAGCAATAGAGCCTTTGCCCGTTGCATTATCAATACGCACGTTGTAGTTGCCGCTCACATCGCCGTTAACGGCTAAGTGACCATCAGAGTTAATAGCCACCACTCCGTGGTCATAACCCGTCGCGTTTACATCATTAGTAACATAACGCGCATTACCCATATCTGAATTCAAGACGTATTCACGGCTACCTACATTCAGGATACCGCCATCGCTTAATACCAGTTTGTGGGTGTCGGTCTGGCCTAAACCTAAGTTCAGTTCACCACCGTTGGTAACAGTAATGGTATTAGCATACAGCGCCGCAGTTTCTTCAGTCAGTTTAACCTGGCTGCCGCTGTTGATGTTCAGTGAATCGGTAGCAACACCATCGTTATAGCCAGTCGCATCAGGGATGCTAGTCCCTGCGCTGTTGCTATCGCCAATCTGCATTGATGAACCGTTATTCAGTGTAATACTGTCAGCCAACAGGCTCGAATTCACAACGTTAACTTGGGAACCGTTATTGACGGTCAGAGTGTCAATATTGGAAGACTTACGAGTATCCCACTCAGAAGCATTATCCAGAGTAACGTTGAACAAGCCGCTCTGATAAACAGATGCTGAAGTGAGATCGCCATCGGCATTGAACTCATCCGTTGGCCACAGGCTATTAGGGCTGTAGTCATACAGAGTGTTAGTGCGTTCAACGTTAGACATTGCCGCACCAACCCACTTGCTGCCGTTAGTTAATGTCAGGTTTAAAGAATCTTGGTCATCCCAACCATTAGTGTCTTTAATTCCATCGCCATTAGAATCATGGCCGGCTGGGTCAAAGTGATTATCAAACACGCTAGTGAACAGAACATCACCAGTCAACGTTGAATGATCAAACGTTGCGGTAGTTTGCATAGCGTTATCAGAATGGCTTGCTGCAACAATCAGTGCCGCATCGTCAGAACCAGCATCAATTGTTCCGGCATAATCACTTGGTTTGTTAGATTGACCATAAAAACCAGTATTTCCCAGTTCAGAGTATGCACCTGAAGTCACCACAGAATCTTTAACAGTTAAAGTATCTGTGAAAATTTCTGGATTATTGGTTACATCATCTGGCCAATAGTAGCCCTGCGTTAAGGTAATACCTGCAATGTGGGAATTATTCTGGATAACAACA
>Ga0302347_1003971_pt1 | contig 12324 bp, 8 predicted proteins | sample PhyWR1_FD_202178 | JGI IMG/M metagenome (GOLD analysis project Ga0302347, IMG submission 202178) | Leaf surface microbial communities from wheat plants in UC Gill Tract Community Farm, Albany, California, United States - DLSL W.R1 (v2)... | ecosystem: Host-associated > Plants > Phyllosphere >...
ACAAAGGCTTAGCGCAGGGTTGGCCTATTAAGGTTATCAAGCGAATAATGCGTCTTTGTATATAGGAGTGATTCACCCCATGTGGTTCAAAAACCTGCTTATCTATCGCCTGACCCAAGATCTGCCTTTTGATGCACAGGTGCTGGAAACGGCACTGGCTACCAAACTGGCACGCCCGTGTTCAAGCCAGGAAGTAGCCACCTACGGTTTCGTTGCCCCGTTTGGCAAAGGCGAAGACGCCCCGCTGGTTCACGTCAGCCAGGATTTCCTGCTGATCGCTGCGCGCAAGGAAGAACGCATTCTGCCCAGCAGCGTGGTGCGTGATGCATTGAAGGAAAAGGTCGAAGAGATCGAAGCCGAGCAAATGCGCAAGGTGTACAAAAAGGAGCGGGACCAGCTCAAGGATGAAATCATCCAGGCCTTCCTGCCCCGCGCCTTTATCCGTCGCTCAGCCACTTTCGCCGCCATCGCGCCGAAACAGGGCCTGATCCTGGTTAACGCCTCAAGCCCGAAACGCGCCGAAGACTTGCTGTCTACCTTGCGTGAAGTGATCGGCTCTTTGCCGGTTCGCCCGCTGGCAGTCAAGATCGCGCCGAGCGCGGTGATGACCGAATGGGTCAAAACCCAAAAGGCCGCCGACAACTTCTTCGTCCTCGACGAATGCGAGCTGCGCGACACCCACGAAGACGGCGGCATCATCCGCTGCAAGCGCCAGGACCTGACCAGCGACGAAATCCAGCTGCACTTGAGCACTGGCAAAGTAGTTACTCAGCTGTCTCTGGCCTGGCAGGACAAACTGTCGTTCGTGCTCGACGACAAACTGGTGGTCAAGCGCCTGAAGTTCGAAGACCTGCTGCAAGATGAAGCAGAACAGAACGGCGGCGACGATGATCTGGGCCAGCAAGACGCCAGCTTCACCTTGATGATGCTGACCTTCGGCGAATTCTTGCCGCAGCTGTTTGAAGCACTGGGCGGCGAAGAAATTCCGCAGGGGATCTAAACCCCACTGCAACCCTGCTTCTGCCCTGTGTTGGAGCAGGTTTAGTGGGAGCGGGCTTGCTCGCGATCGCAACTACTCGGTCATTCTGAGCCGCCGATTCTGTTGCGATCGCGAGCAAGCCCGCTCCCACACTCATATCCACCACCATAATCATAAAAAGGAACACCATGCGCGCACTCGCTGCCTTAAGCCGCTTTGTCGGTAATACCTTTGCTTACTGGGTGCTGATTTTCGCCGTGCTGGCGTTTTTCGAACCCACCTGGTTTGTCGGCCTCAAAGGCTACATCGTGCCGCTGCTGGGCGTGGTGATGTTCGGCATGGGCCTGACCCTCAAACTCGAAGACTTCGCTGAAGTCGCACGCCACCCGTGGCGCGTGGCACTGGGCGTGGTTGCTCATTTCGTGATCATGCCCGGCGTGGCGTGGTTGCTCTGCCAGGTGTTCCACCTGCCACCTGAAATCGCCGTGGGTGTAATCCTGGTCGGCTGCTGCCCAAGCGGCACTTCGTCCAATGTGATGACCTGGCTGGCACGCGGCGATCTGGCGCTGTCGGTTGCCATTGCGGCCGTGACCACCCTCCTCGCCCCACTGCTGACCCCGGCGCTGATCTGGCTTCTGGCCTCGGCCTGGCTGCCGGTTTCATTCATGGAGCTGTTCTGGTCGATCCTGCAAGTTGTGTTGCTGCCAATTGTGCTCGGCGTACTGGCCCAGCGCCTGCTTGGCGCACGGGTGCGCTTTGCCGTCGACGTGCTGCCGCTGGTCTCGGTGGTCAGCATCGTGATTATCGTCGCCGCCGTAGTGGCCGCCAGCCAGGCGCAGATTGCCAAGTCCGGCCTTCTGATCATGGCAGTAGTCATGCTGCACAACAGCTTCGGCTATTTGCTCGGCTACTTTACCGGTCGTCTGTTCAAGCTGCCGCTGGCCCAGCGCAAATCCCTGGCACTGGAAGTCGGCATGCAGAACTCGGGGCTGGGCGCCGCATTGGCCAGTGCACACTTCTCGCCGCTGGCCGCAGTGCCCAGCGCCCTGTTCAGCGTGTGGCACAACATTTCGGGAGCGCTGCTGTCAACGTACTTCCGGCGCATGAGCGAGAAAGAAGATCGCCTGGCAGCAACCAAATCCGTACTAGAGTGAACCTTCAGGGTTGCCTTTTAGACGAATAATGTGCAATATACTGCGCACTGCAAGGACGACCTTGCGACTCATGGAGTGATTATTCGGGGACGACCCCATCAGTTGATGGAGATAGATATGCCCTGGATTATCCTGTTTTTCGCAGGCCTTTTTGAAGTTGGCTGGGCCGTCGGCCTGAAATACACCGAAGGCTTTACCCGCCCGCTGCCTACCACCCTGACCGTAGGGGCCATGGTAATCAGCCTTGGTTTGCTCGGGCTGGCCATGAAAGATCTGCCACTGGGCACTGCCTATGCAATCTGGACTGGCGTTGGCGCCGTCGGCACGGTTATCGCCGGGATCATCCTGTTTGGTGAGTCCATGGCGCTGTTCCGGCTGGCCAGCGTTGCACTGATCATTGCCGGCTTGGTGGGGCTGAAGATCAGCGCATAACTCGAAAACTGTGGGAGCGAGCCCGCTCGCGATGGGATCACCAAGACACTGCGTCGATCCCATCGCGAGCAGGCTCGCTCCCACAATTGCATTTGCCACATTGCTTAATTACTGCACAGACCCGCGCAATTCCATCACCCGCTCACGCAACACCTTTTGCGTAGCCTCATCAGCCGCGATGGGCGCGCCTGCAACCAGGGTTACCCGCGACCACAATCGACGCAAAAAGCCCTTGTTCGGGTCCTTGCTGAAGAAACTGCCCCACAACCCCTGCAACGCCATCGGAATCACCGGTACCGGCGTGCGCTCCAGAATACGCGTCACTCCCGCCTTGAACTCGTCGACCTGCCCATCCGTGGTGAGCTTGCCTTCAGGGAAGATGCACACCAGTTCGCCATCGTTCAGATACCGGGCAATCTTTTCAAAGGCCTGTTCGTAGATCGCCTGATCCTCACTACGCCCCGCAATCGGAATCGTACCCGCCGTGCGGAAGATAAAGTTGAGCACCGGCAGATTGTAGATTTTGTAATACATCACAAAACGAACCGGACGACGTACTGCACCACCAATCAGCAGTGCATCCACAAACGACACATGGTTGCACACCAATAGCGCCGCACCTTCATCCGGAATCAGTTCGAGATTTTTGTGCTGCACGCGATACATGGAATGGCTGAGCAGCCAGATCATAAAGCGCATGCTGAACTCAGGGACGATTTTGAAGATGTAGGCGTTGACCGCGATATTCATCAACGACACCACAAGGAACAACTCGGGAATCGTCAGCTTGGCCATGCTCAGCAACAGGATGGTGACCAGCGCCGACACCACCATAAACAGCGCATTGAGAATGTTGTTGGCGGCAATCACACGCGCCCGCTCGCTTTCCGAGGTGCGCGACTGGATCAGTGCGTACAGCGGCACTATATAGAAGCCGCCAAACACCCCCAGACCGAGAATATCCAACAGCACCCACCAGGCCTGACTGAAGCCCAGCACACCAAGCCAGTCATTGGCCTGGATATTTTGCGGCATGTGCCCCGAATGCCACCACAGCAGCAGGCCGAAGACGGTCAGACCAAACGAACCAAAAGGCACCAGACCGATCTCGACCTTGCGCCCCGAGAGCTTCTCGCACAGCAGCGAGCCCAGCGCGATACCCACCGAGAACACGGTGAGAATCAACGTCACTACGGTCTCGTCGCCATACAGCCAGTCTTTGGCATAGGCAGGGATTTGCGTCAGGTAAATCGCACCGACAAACCAGAACCACGAGTTACCCACGACAGAACGCGACACGGCAGGGGTCTGATTCAGCCCCATGCGCAAAGTGGCCCAGGATTCGCTGAAAATATTCCAGTTCAAACGCAACTGCGGCGTATCTGCCGGCGCAGCCGGAATGGCGCGACTGGCCAGATACCCCAGCACCGCGACCGCGATGATCACCACGGATACAACGACCGTGTAGTTGCTCGACGACAGCATGATCCCGGCACCAATGGTCCCCGCCAGAATCGACAGAAAGGTGCCCATCTCCACCAGGCCATTGCCGCCGACCAATTCTTCTTCCCGCAGGGTTTGCGGCAGGATCGAGTACTTCACCGGGCCGAACAGCGCCGAATGGGTGCCCATCGCAAACAGCGCCACCAGCATCAACACAAGATGATCGAAGGCAAAGCCGATGGCCGCGACGATCATGATCACGATTTCGCCCAGTTTGATCAGACGAATCAGACGATCCTTGTCGTACTTTTCACCGAACTGACCGGCCAGTGCCGAGAACAGAAAAAACGGCACGATAAACAGCAGCGCACAGAGGTTGACCCATATGCCCCGGTCACCCTCGATACTCAACTTATAAAGGATGGCCAGGATCAGCGATTGCTTGAACAGGTTGTCATTCAGCGCGCCCAGGGACTGGGTCACGAAGAAAGGCAGGAAGCGGCGCTTGCTTAGCAAGCTGAACTGCGAGGGGTGACTCATCATCCATGTACTCAGGTTGCGCTGATGGGCTTTCTCTTTGGAGGGTCGTTGTAGCACTCAGGACACAACCTTGCTCGGGTTCTGTTGGCGAACACCCCTCATTCGGAGTATTCGCACAGAACCCGAGCCGACGTCTTACTTCTTCAAACCGGCAATGCAGGGCGATACAAACAGCTCGCCGCGATAGGCGCCTTGCACGGTGCGCTTGCCCACCAGCAGCCACATCAGCGCCAGCGCCAGCACCAGTACACAACCGGCCACATCAAAGAAACTCAGGTGCAACATGCTGCCCAGGCGCAGTGTGGCCAGCGAGTAGACACCCAACGGGAAGGTGAAGCCCCACCAGCCCAGATTGAACGGGATGCCTGCGCGGAAGTAACGAATGGTGATCAGCGCCGCCATCACAATCCACCACAGGCCAACGCCCCACAAAATAACCCCCGAGATCAGGCCCAGGCCTTCGGCTATCTCACCGACTCGCGCCAGGCCATTGGCCGCAAAGATCGCCGGAGCATCGGCTCCCAGCAACAGCAGGCCCAGTGCGCCAGTACCGATTGGCCCCAAGGCCAGCCAGCTGGAGGCAGCCATGCTCTCGTGGGGCAGTTTATGCAGGGCCATGCGCAGGATCAGAATGGTCAGGATGCTGAAGGCCACCGGTACCGAGAACGCCCACAGTACATAGCTGGTAATCAGCACATGGAACTGCGCGACGGTATCGCTCAGGTACGGCGCCAACAGCCCGCCACTGGCCGCCGCCACTTCCGCCGCCACCACTGGCAACAGCCAGACGGCGGTCATCTGATCAATGCTGTGGTCCTGACGGGTAAACATCAGATAGGGAATCAGCACGCCGCAGCCCAGCGCCATGGCCACATCGATCCACCACAACACCTCGGCCACCTGCACCATGTCGCCCCCCCAACGCGGTACACCAAACACCAGAAAACCGTTGATGATGGTCGCCAGGCCCATGGGGATGGTGCCAAAGAACATCGACACCGTGGAATGCCCGAAAATGCGCCGCGCTTCATCGAAGTACAGCACCCAGCGTGCGCCATAAAGCACGCTAAATAGAATGAACAGGCCGATATTGAACAGCCACAGCCCCTCGGCAAAGGCATGTACACCCGGGATATGCACCGGCAGCTGAGCCAGGGCCAAGGCCAGAACCCCGGTACCCATGGTCGCGGCAAACCAGTTCGGGGTGAACTGGCGGATCACTTCACGGGGGTGCTGCAAGTGGCTCAATGGCCGAATACTGGCTTTGGCTTTGTTAGGGCAAGTCATGGGTTCCTCCTGTTCCTCGTATGAGGTGCAAATAGAGTAGAACCAAATCGAATATCTATATAACGGGTAATTTCTCTAACTGTTATCTGTTAAGTCTATATAGGAAATTTTTGACCCACTTCAAACCCTGCGACACCAAGCCACGCATCGACCATGGTCGACACTGACGCGCCCTTAACATCATGCGAGACTAGCCTGCCGCAGCCGGATTGCAGCGGCCTTATACCTTCAGGAGTGTCCATGTCGTTGTCCAGCGGGCTGATCGCCGCCGTCGCCCTGGCCTATATGGCCATTATGTTCGCCATTGCCTTTTATGGTGACCGGCGCAGCAAGCCGCTGCCGCCGCGGGTTCGCGCATGGGTGTATAGCCTGTCGCTGGCGGTGTACTGCACCAGCTGGACGTTCTTCGGCGCCGTTGGCCAGGCGGCCGAGCAGCTCTGGGCCTTCCTGCCGATTTACCTGGGGCCGGTGCTGCTGCTGGTATGCGCGCCCTGGGTGCTGCAAAAGATGGTGATGATCAGCAAGCAGGAGAACATCACCTCGATTGCCGACTTTATCGCAGCCCGCTATGGCAAGTCCCAGTCATTGGCCATTGTGGTGGCGCTGATCTGCCTGGTGGGCGTGCTGCCTTATATCGCCCTGCAGCTCAAGGGCATTGTGCTGGGGGTCAACCTGCTGATCGGGGCCGGGGCCGACGCTACCGGCTCACGGGTCGAAGACACGGCGCTGATCGTGACCCTGATCCTGGCGCTGTTTACCATTCTGTTCGGTACCCGCAACCTCGACGCCACCGAGCACCACCGCGGCATGGTGCTGGCGATTGCCTTTGAGTCACTGGTCAAGCTGTTCGCCTTTCTCGCCGTAGGCGCCTTTGTGACCTATGGCCTGTATGACGGTTTCGACGACCTGTTCAATCAGGCCATGCTCGCACCGCGGCTTGAGGAATACTGGAAAGAAACCGTCAACTGGCCTTCGATGATCGTCCAGACCGGCGTGGCGATGATGGCTATTATCTGCCTGCCCCGTCAGTTTCACGTGACCGTGGTTGAAAACATCGAACCCCAGGATCTGCAACTGGCCAAATGGGTGTTCCCGGCCTACCTGATTCTGGCCGGGCTGTTTGTGGTACCGATTGCTCTCGCCGGGCAAATGTTGCTGCCTAGTTCGGTATTGCCTGATTCCTTCGTGATCAGCCTGCCACTGGCCCAGGCGCACCCGGCACTGGCCTTGCTGGCCTTTATTGGCGGTGCGTCGGCGGCCACCGGCATGGTGATTGTGGCCAGTGTTGCGCTGTCGACCATGGTTTCCAACGACATGCTGCTGCCGTGGCTGCTGCGCCACAAGAATGCCGAGCGCCCGTTTGAAGTGTTCCGCCACTGGATGCTTTCGGTGCGGCGCGTGTCAATTGTGGTGATTTTGCTGCTGGCCTATGTCAGCTACCGTCTGCTGGGCTCTACCGCCAGCCTGGCCACCATCGGCCAGATTGCCTTTGCCGCAGTTACCCAACTGGCGCCCGCCATGCTCGGCGCCCTGTACTGGAAACAAGCCAACCGCCGTGGCGTATTCGCCGGACTGGCAACGGGCACCTTTATCTGGTTTTACACCCTGGTGCTGCCGATCATCGCCCACAGCTTCGGCTGGCATCTGAGCCTCTTCCCGGGGTTGGCGTGGCTGGACAGCAACCCGCTGGGCCTGTCGATCACCCCCCTGACCCAGGGCGTGGTGCTGTCGCTGGCCGGTAACTTCACCCTGTTTGCCTGGGTTTCAGTACTCTCTCGTACCCGCGTATCGGAGCACTGGCAGGCCGGGCGCTTTATCGGCCAGGAACTGAGCAGCCACCCCAGTGGCCGCTCCATGCTCTCGGTACAGATCAACGACCTGCTGGCCCTCGCAGCACGCTTTGTCGGTGAAGAACGCGCCCATCAGAGCTTTATTCGTTTCGCCTACCGCCAGGGCAAGGGCTTTAACCCCAGCCAGAACGCCAATGGCGAGTGGATCGCCCATACCGAACGACTGCTGGCCGGTGTGCTTGGTGCATCCTCTACTCGCGCTGTAGTAAAAGCGGCCATTGAAGGCCGGGAAATGCAGCTGGAAGACGTGGTACGCATTGCCGATGAAGCCTCGGAAGTGTTGCAGTTCAACCGTGCATTGCTCCAGGGCGCGATCGAGAACATCACCCAGGGCATCAGCGTGGTCGATCAGTCCCTCAAGCTGGTGGCCTGGAACCGCCGCTACCTGGAGCTGTTCGACTACCCCGAAGGGCTGATCAGTGTCGGCCGGCCGATTGCCGATATCATTCGCCACAATGCCGAGCGCGGCCTGTGCGGCCCCGGTGAGGCCGAAGTGCATGTGGCCCGCCGCCTGCACTGGATGCGCCAGGGCCGGGCGCACACCTCCGAGCGTCTGTTCCCCAATGGCCGGGTCATCGAACTGATCGGCAACCCCATGCCGGGCGGCGGTTTTGTCATGAGCTTCACCGACATTACTGCGTTCCGCGAAGCCGAACAGGCCCTGACCGAGGCCAACGAAGGCCTGGAGCAAAGGGTTGCCGAGCGAACATTTGAACTGTCACAACTGAATCAAGCACTGACCGAGGCCAAAGGTGTGGCCGAAACCGCCAGCCAGTCGAAAACCCGCTTTCTGGCCGCGGTCAGCCATGACCTGATGCAGCCAATGAACGCCGCACGCCTGTTCTCGGCTGCTCTCTCCCACCAGGAAGAAGGCTTGAGCGCGGAAGCCCGCAAGCTGGTGCAGCATCTGGACAGCTCCTTGCGCTCGGCCGAAGACCTGATCAGTGACTTGCTGGATATTTCGCGCCTGGAAAACGGCAAGATAACCCCCGATATCAAACCTTTCGCCATTAATGACCTGTTCAACACCCTGGGTAATGAATTCACTGCCCAGGCGCAGGAACAAGACCTGGAGTTCAGGGTTCGCGGCAGCCGGACGCGAGTCAACAGTGATATCAAGCTGCTGCGCCGGATCTTGCAGAACTTCCTGACCAACGCCTTCCGCTACGCCAAAGGTCCGGTATTGCTGGGCGTGCGCCGCCGTGGCAGCGAGTTGTGCCTTGAGGTATGGGACCGCGGGCCGGGCATACCTGAAGACAAGTTGCAGGTGATTTTTGAAGAGTTCAAACGCCTCGACAGCCACCAGACCCGCGCCGAAAAAGGCCTGGGCCTGGGTTTGGCGATCGCCGACGGCTTGTGCCAGGTGCTCGGGCACAGCCTGCAAGTACGTTCATGGCCAGGCTTTGGCAGTGTGTTCAGCGTCCGCGTGCCTATGGCAAAGAGCCAGGCCACGCCGCAGCCAGTGGTAGCTGAGCAGAATGGCCAGCCACTGACAGGCGCCCGAGTGCTGTGTATCGACAATGAAGACAGCATCCTGATCGGCATGCAAAGCCTGCTGACACGCTGGGGCTGTCAGGTATGGACGGCGCGCAATCGGGAAGAATGCGCGGCATTGCTCAACGAAGGTGTGCGGCCACAGTTAGTGCTGGTTGACTACCATCTGGATGATGGCGAGATCGGCACAGAACTGATGCGCTGGCTGCGGGCCCAGTTGGGCGAGCCGGTGCCGGGCGTGGTGATCAGCGCCGATGGCCGCCCGGAGATGATTGCCGAGGTGCATGCGGCAGGTCTTGAATACCTGCCCAAGCCGGTCAAGCCAGCGGTGCTGCGAGCGCTGCTGAGCAGGCATGTACCGTTATAGAGGGTTGCCACATTTTTTGTCTGAGGCCATATCCTGTGGCAGCTGGCTTGCCTGCGATGCAAACGACCCGATCTCTCAGACACACTGCAGTGATGCCATCGCGGGCAAGCCCGGCTCCCACAGCAGAGTGAAGAGGTGGCTTACTCCGCCGGGTGCGCCACCCCATCTACATCGGTCATGGCCCGCTCCAGCAGGTCAGCCGGTAAACTTTTGCTGGCCCGGGCACCCAGCAGCCTGAGCTGCTCGCTGCGGCTGACTAGATTGCCCCGGCCTTCTGTCAGCTTGTTACGCGCCGAGCTGTAAGCCTTGTCCAATTGCTGCAGGCGATTGCCCACCTCATCCAGATCCTGAATAAACAATACGAACTTGTCGTACAGCCAACCGGCGCGTTCGGCAATCTCACGAGCATTCTGCCCCTGGCGCTCCTGCTTCCAGAGGCTGTCGATCACCCGCAAGGTGGCCAGCAGCGTGGTTGGGCTGACGATCACGATATGCCGGTCGAACGCTTCCTGAAACAGATTCGGCTCTGCTTGCAACGCCGCCGAAAAGGCCGCCTCGATCGGTACGAACAACAACACGAAATCCAGGCTATGCAGCCCTTCCAGATGCTTGTAGTCCTTGCTGGCGAGCCCCTTCACATGATTGCGCAGCGACAGCACGTGCTGCTTGAGCGCGGCCTGGCCGATCACATCGTCATCGGCACCGACATATTGCTGATACGCCGTCAGGCTGACCTTGGAGTCGACCACCACCTGTTTGTCACCCGGCAACATGATCAATACGTCCGGCTGGAAGCGCTCGCCATCGGGGCCCTTGAGGCTGACCTGGGTCTGGTATTCGCGGCCCTTCTCCAGGCCCGCGTGCTCAAGCACCCGCTCCAGAATCAATTCGCCCCAGTTGCCCTGGGTTTTCTGGCCTTTGAGGGCACGGGTCAGGTTGGTCGCCTCATCACTCAGGCGCAGGTTCAGTTGCTGCAGGCGCTCCAGCTCTTTACCGAGGGAGAAACGCTCGCGTGATTCTTGCTGATAGCTCTCCTCGACGCGCTTTTCAAACGACTGGATGCGTTCCTTGAGAGGGTCGAGCAACTGCCCGAGCCGCTCATTGCTGGTTTCGGCAAAACGCTGCTCGCGCTCATCGAAGATCTTGCCCGCCAGCTCGGCAAACTGCGCCCTCAGCTCGTCACGGGAGCCCTGCAGATCGTTCAGGCGTTGCTGATGGCTGTCCTGCTGCTCACGCAACTCGGCAGCCAGGGCAGACGCATGGGCATCCAGGCGGCGCAGTTCGACTTCTTTCTGATTGCGCTCCAGGTTCCAGGCATGGGCTGCATCGCGCCCATTGTCGCGCTCCACCTGCAACAACTCGACTTCGCGGCTCAATGCGGCCAGCTCTGCTTGCTTGGCGGCATTGGCCTGGCCCAGATCACTGACTTCATCGCGGCAGGCATCCAGTTGCGCACTCAGGCCTTCCTGGGCCAACTGCGCCATATTCAGGCGCTCATTGAGCAACGCAAGTTCTGCATGATGGGCACCGGCACGGCGCTGCAACTGCCAGATAAACGCCAGCAACGGTACGCCCGCTGCTGCCAGGCCAAGCAACAGACTGCTCAGATCCAGGGCCATAGCCCCTCCGCACGAGGTAAAAGAACAAGGTTAACCAACAGAGGGCGCCGAAGACAGTTCAGTCTTCGCTCTTGCTTAATTCCTGCTGAGCAACACGATCACCCGCACGGGCCGCCTGACGCAGTAATTCATGGCCGATACGCTGATCCCGGGCACTGCCGCATTCACGGCACATCAACTGGCCCAAACGGCTTTGCGCCAGTACCACACCTTGACGGGCGGGTTGTTTGAGCAAGTGCCCGGCCACGTGCTTGACGCTGGGGCTGGCATTCAGGCGCGGGTTATCCAGCAGCCAGATAGCAACCCGCAAAGAAAAGCGCTTGGGAGCTTCATTGGGTGTAGTGGGTCGAGCAACAGAGGAAGTAGCTGTGCGGAACTTCATACGACACTGTAGGGCAGAACAGAAGGCGCGCAACTCTACTCCTTTTTTCGTTCGGGTAAAGCCTAAAAAAGTCGATACCCTTGATCTAGAGCAAGCGCATGGGACAATCCACAGTTCCTGTGGATAAGTCAGTGGACAACCCAAGTTTAACCCCCGCAAAGCCCCACCCTGCGGGGCCTAGAGTCAAACTGTCGATTTTTTCACCAATTAAAAAAAACGATGTTTTTCATTGACTTAAATTTACCGAGCAGGCTAGGAGGACAGACACAAGGGTATCTGCGGGGGATTTGCCAACAGCACTTCAAATGTGCACAAGTTCACATTCTCAGCAGGATTTCGGGCCGAAAACGGGCATAACTTGTAGGCAAACGCACCTCTACAGCGCGCCGCTAAAGAGATTTCAAGGAGGCAAAACACACACGGAGGCGCACTGGAAAATTGCCAGAACTGCGCTAATACAGGGAAAAACCACCCGCTGGATTGCTGATTCATGACCGCTCGTACAGAGGCTACATAAAGTATTTTTGCTAGCATACTTGCGTTTAAAATTTCAACCCGTTAGTATCCGCAGCGTTAGTACCAAGCTGAAAGTCAATTCGGGCCGAACAAATCCCTCCAGCCACCTTCCCTAAAGCGAAGACGTGCTGAAAAAACGGGATCGACCCCCTCGATGGTTTCCAGGTAAATCTTGCGACGATACGGCCTTTGCACAAACGCACAGGGTATCGCGAAGTTCTTTTACTCTGACCGAACCAACCTGCAAATTGATCAGGATCT
>Ga0302347_1003972_pt1 | contig 12321 bp, 9 predicted proteins | sample PhyWR1_FD_202178 | JGI IMG/M metagenome (GOLD analysis project Ga0302347, IMG submission 202178) | Leaf surface microbial communities from wheat plants in UC Gill Tract Community Farm, Albany, California, United States - DLSL W.R1 (v2)... | ecosystem: Host-associated > Plants > Phyllosphere >...
TCCGCCGTGAGCAGCCCAAAGACACCCATGGCCAGCGAAAACACGGCCACCCATGCCGATGAAGACGGCTCCCCCCTACCCCTGTCCACAGAATCAGGCGCGGCTGCGGCCTCAACTACGTTATTGCTCATCACAGATCCCAGTGCATTCGTGCAGCCGAGAGTCTAGGGAGCCAGGTCAGGATGATCTATGATTGTTCAACCTGTATTTTTGATCGAAACCCCGAGTCGTCTCAATGAGCCACGCTTCATCCCAGTCCACCGACCTGATCAGCGAGCTGCTGACCGGCATGCGGCTGCATGGCGTTCAATACCGACGCATTCAGACCGGGCCGACCTTTGGGCTGGGATTTCCGCCGAAGCCAGGCCATGCCTACTTCCATTACCTGGCAGTGGGCACTGCGATTCTTCGTGGCGCGGACGGCAGCCAACACGTTCTCTCCGCCGGGGATGTCGTGCTGCTTCCCCGCGGAGAAGGCCACGCATTGGTCTCGGGCGAGGACCATCCCGTCCAATGCCTGGAAACGATCGACGCAGCGCCACTGGGTGACGCGGTGAGCGGGATAGACACATGCCCGAGTACACATGCCGTCCCAAGCGCAGTGCTGTTCCACGGATGCATGCTGTTCGATCTGGGGGGCATGCAAGGGCTGAGCAAGTTGATGCCGGCGGTGATGTTGGCTGATGGCAACGCCACTGCGTTTCCTGGGCTGTTGCCGATGGTCGACGCGATGAAGCGCGAGGTGTGCTCCGGACGCATTGGCTATGCAGGAATACTCGCCCGTCTGGCGGATGCCGTCGCCGCCATGATCGTCCGTGACTGGGTCGAGCGCGGTTGCGATGGAGCCTCCGGCCTGGTCATGGCTATGCGCGACCCTCGTCTATCGCTGTCGTTGCTTGCCCTGCACAGAGACCCCGGGCGTGACTGGACCGTCGAAGCACTGGCTGCGGAATCCAATATCTCACGGTCTGTCTTCGCAGACCGGTTCCAGACTGTCATCGGAACCGCTCCCCTGCGCTACGTGACTGAGCTGCGCATGCAATTGGCCAGTCAATGGCTGAGCCACCAAGGCCTATCGATAGAGGTAGTGGCAGAGCGTCTTGGGTACGCGTCGCAGGCGGCTTTCAGTCGTGCGTATAAGCGTGTCATGGGGCACTCGCCTGGGGCGACTCGGCGGGGGCGTGTCTTGGCCTCTCCGTAGGAGCGCAGCGTCAGGAAGAAGCGCGCTGTCGGAGCGTCGCAGCGCTCGTTACCTAGCCGGCGCGGAAGTGATAAATGACGAAGAACTCCTCGGGGCGCTTTTGATTCAACTGCAGAGCCGCAGGGATGATGAGATCCGAGGGGCCGCAAGAGTCCCGCAGCGCAAGCTTGCGGGGCGGTGCTACATATTGCGGCATGGGCCGACACGCAGGTCCACGGGTTGGGCAAATGGTGTCTACAGCTACCCGTGTACTACCCTCCTCGAAGTTTTCGCGCTAGCTTCTTTCAGATTCGGGATCCGCATTCAGCGAACGCCCAGGGCTCGACCACGCGGGCACAGCATTCGGTAGATAGGCCTGCCACCAGCGACCTCCCCTGTGGAACTCAAGCCGGCACTAGGTTGGCTTAGCACTCGCTTCGGTACGGCAAGCAACCTTGTGGGGCTAACGCCGGGGGGACTATACGGCTTCTTGTCTGCATACAGCGGCTGGCCGTATCAATCTCGACCTCCCTCTGGCGATACTATGTGCTTCAAGGAAGCGCCGTAGGCAGGGGGCCACATGGCGAGAAGGAAGCAATCCGCCGCGGGCTGGATCGTCGGTGTCTTGGTCGTTATTTGGCTGATTCCAAAAGAGATTTGGATCGGTCTCGGCATCGCCACGGTCATAGGATTAGTCCTGTGGATCTGGCTCAGATGGCGGACTGAGAAGAAGGAAGCCCCAGCTATAGCACCGCTATCAGAGCCCACGCTGGCAGAACTGATCCGGTCTTCGGCGCCGAAGACGGTGCCCAAGGAGCCCATCAGGCGGCCGACGTCCATCCGTGACGAGGTAGCTATCGCTCCTCTCGGGCCATTGAAGGCTTCTGTCCCGCCCCCCCTCCACTCTTCTGGCTTGGGTGGAGCACCGTCCCGAGTGCCCGAACCGGTTTCGCACCGCTCGGCGGCCGGGCTCCCAGGCATAGTTGAAACGTCCCTTTCGCCTCCAGACGCGGGGACGTCCCCGAGGGTTTTTACCAATGACCCCGTTGCCATGGCCGATGAGCGCGACCTAGGCGCGGACTTCCCGGTCTCGCAGCTAGAGCCAAGCACCCTGAGCTCGGAGACCTCCACACATTCCGCCCCCCGTAAGAAAGCTGGAAATCTGGAAGAGGCAATGAGGGCAATAGCCGAGCGCTCTGCTGCAGGAAAGGCTGCCCGGACCTTTACGGAACAGGTGCAGGTCCAAATTCCCGCAGCATCAGACGTAGCTCAAAGTCTCGCAGCAGCTTTGACGGCCCATGGGGCCCAGGCGACTGGCGCAAGCCGGCCCGGAAACTTGAAGGGAGTGAAGGCACATATTGCCGAGCACGGAGCTTCCTACACGGGCCCCAACCAAGTTGAGACGGAACTGAGGACCAGCGCTCACGATGATCGCGGACCGTCTCAAGGTCAGCAGGCGCCGCCTGCCGTCGCCAGAGCTGTCCCTCCACCATTGCCCTCAGCAACGGGACCCGCTGCCGGAATGGAAGAACTGCATCGCGTCGTCATCGCTTCTGATACTCCCTCGAAGGAGTTCACCGTCCCTCGCCCGCCCGAAGGCTGGGCGAAGACCCGATGGCTAGGCGCCGATGAGACGGTCGAGATTGGGGGCGTAGTCATTCGAGGCGGCCTCTTCTACACGGGCGTCAAGCTCGACTCCCCCAATGGCGATACCGAGCCCAGCCTTGTCAATAGCGTCTTGGCAGTCGCTCCATATGGTGATTACAGGGGCTCCACCAACTACTGGCTGGCCTACGCTCAGCTGTCACCCAGCGAGCGGCGGGCCTACCTGACCTGGCTGGCATCGGACCGAACCGACAGCAATTGCTCAATCAACTATGTCCGTCTCTACTTCTTCGGCCTGGAGCGCCGCGTCCTGCTCGACTCGGTAACCGACCCAGAGTCGAGAAAGGACTGGCCAGCTATCAAGCAGGCCCTCCGAAAGCTAGGCTCCGCCTATGGAGAGATCTACAGTCCTATCCGTGGATACACCAACAGCTTGCTGGACTGGATGGAGCTGGATTCGGTCGAAGAGAAGCTCTACTCAAAACTAATTCCCCCGTTTGATCGTTCCTACGAGCTCCCCTTCTACGTCCGCTTGGCGCTGGGCCAGTGTTCGCTTGACCGGGCGCCCATCCCCGCTCCCCTGGCTCTGGCCTGGATTCGGCTAAATCCGGAGGTTTCGCTGCGAACCGCGGCAGTCCGGTGCGCCGATGAGTTCGATCGCCTGTTTGTAGAGCGGTATCACGAGCTGTTTGGCAGCGGCATGGTGTTTCCCAAGAACCGCACCAAGCTGAAGTTCGCACGGCAACCAGCTTCGCCCGCCCTGCATGGCGCCTCCCTCAAGCCCAAGACGTTCGGAGACGTTCCTGACGTCACGGCCCTTCGTGCCCCACTGAAGGGCCTGCTCGAGGTTGTTCAGCAGTGTACCGACGAGCTCGGCCCCTACAGCCGATTGGTTGGCAGATCTTCCGATTCAAAGGATGCGGTGGAAGCGCTGCTTTTGCTGCCGCCCAGCATTTGGCCTGAGAGCCAAAGGAGCAGCCTCCGTTCAATTGCAGAGGACGTCCAAGCAGGCAACATGACGATCCAGTTGGCAGAGCTGAGCGCTCGGTTCGGCCCAAGCCTCGGCCCTCTTGGCAGGGAAAGGGTTCGCGATCTCGCCCGGGTATTGGAAAGCGTGAATGTCGGGATGGAACCAAATGTCCTGGAGGGAGCACGTGCTCCGTCTGAAGCCGATCCGATCGTGATCTTTGCGCTCCTACCGGGTCAGTCGCACAAAACAGATGCCGCGGCATATCAAACAGCCATCCTTACCTTGCAGCTCGCGTCGGCGGTCGCCCAGTCGGACGGTTCCTTCAGCGCACAAGAGCTGGCGCACCTCTCCCTAGAGATCGACGGCTGGTCACACCTTAGCGTGGCAGACCACGGGCGACTGCGTGCTCACCTGGACTTGCTTGCGGCGTCTCCCATTGCCCTGCCATCACTGCGGAAAAAGCTCGATCCGCTGGACAGTGCCACCAAAGAGGCCATTGCGGCTTCCATGGCCACTCTCGCCCAAGTGGACGGAATGGTGTCGCCGGAGGAGGTGCGCTTTCTGGAGAAGGTCTACAAGGCCCTGGGTGTCGAACCCAAGCGGGTCTTCAGCGACATCCATGCGCCGAGATCGGCCAAAACCCAGCCCCAGTCCACCCAGTCCGCAGCGTTCCAGCTGGATCCAGAGCGCATAGCCGCGCTGCAGCGCGACACGGCTAAGGTGTCCGCCCTCCTTGCGAACATCTTCACGGAGGACGAGCCGAACTCCAGCCACGAAGATGCTCTTTCTTCATCTGTGGAGGAAAAGCCTGTGGTCAGCAACGGCCTACTGGGCCTGGATGAGTCCCACAGCGCATTGCTCCGATTGATGCTGTCTCGCCCGAGCTGGACGCGTGCAGAGCTCGAGGACGGTGCGGCAGACCTTGAGTTGATGCTGGATGGTGCGCTGGAGCAGATTAATGATGCTTCCTTCGACGCCTACGACATTCCCTTCTCCGACGGGGACGATCCGTTGGAGGTCAATCCCGAGTTCATTGAGAAGATCGAGCAATGAGTAGCCTTATTAGAACCAAAGACCGCGACGCGGTAGTCCAGTCTCTTCGCGCAGGCGTTGTCCCCCGCGCAGGACAGCACCTGATTCAAGTTGGCCGCGCCCGCGAGGTCGAGACCCTGGTCGGCGACATCGACCGGCTCGCCGATGGTGGGTCTTCCTTCCGCTTGGTGATCGGAGAGTACGGCTCCGGCAAGACGTTCTTCCTCAACCTGGTTCGCGCCATTGCCATGGAGCGAAAGCTCGTCGTAGCCAGCGCGGACCTGAACCCGGATCGCAGGCTTCACGCATCAGGAGGGCAAGCACGTTCGCTGTATGCGGAACTGATGCGGAATCTGGCGACTCGAACCAAGCCCGAAGGCGGTGCGTTGCCCGCAGTGGTTGAGAAGTTCATTGCTACCGCAAAGTCCGAATCCAAGGCAAAAGACGTCCCTACCGAACAAGTCATCCGCGCCAAGCTGGAACAACTGACGGAGCTGGTCAACGGCTACGATTTTGCGGATGTCATTGCGGCTTACTGGCGAGGGTTCGAGGAAGGCAATGAACAGCTGAAATCCGATGCCATCCGGTGGCTTCGTGGTGAGTTCACGACCCGTACGGATGCCAAGGCCGCGCTCGGCGTGCGCACAATCGTTGACGACGCGTCCGTCTATGACCAGCTCAAGCTCATGGGCAGGTTCATCCACCTCGCCGGCTATAGCGGGCTGCTCGTATGCCTGGATGAGCTGGTCAACCTTTACAAGCTGGCCAACGCTCAGGCACGAAACTCCAACTACGAGCAGCTCCTGCGCATGCTCAACGACTCGCTCCAGGGAACGGCGGTTGGTTTGGGCTTCGTTCTTGGCGGGACACCCGATTTCCTTATGGACACCCGCCGCGGCGTCTACAGCTACCAAGCACTGCAAAGCCGACTCGCACAGAACACCTTTGCCACAAACGGCTTGGTGGACTTCAGCGGACCTGTGGTCCGCCTCTCCAGCCTTACTGCAGAAGACTTCTACGTTCTATTGACCAAGATCCGCCATGTCTATGCCGGCGGCGACCAGGCCAAGTATCTCCTTCCTGACGAGGCCGTACATCAGTTCATGGAGCATTGCGCCAACCGCATCGGCGACAGCTTCTTCCGCACCCCTCGGACCACCATCACCGCCTTCATCAATCTGCTTGCAGTGCTTGAGCAAAATCCTGGCACCGACTGGCAGTCCTTGATCGGCGCTGTCGAGGTCAAGCCTGACCTTGGCGGCCAAGGCGACCTTGATGTAGTCGAAGATGACGAACTGACCTCTTTCAAGCTGTGAACACATGAGCACCTCCAGCGCGTTCCATTCGCTTCATCCCGGCATCCAACGCTACCTGTGGGCGGAGCAATGGGAGGCGCTGCGGGAGGTGCAGGAAATGGCCATCCCGGTCATCCTGCCGGCAGACCACGATGTCGTCATCGCAGCCAGCACAGCATCAGGAAAGACCGAAGCAGCGTTCCTTCCGGCCCTGACCCACCTTTTGAACGGCGATACAGATGGGCTGATCGTCTACATCAGCCCCCTCAAAGCACTGATCAATGACCAGTTCGGGCGACTGGATCGCCTATGCGAAGATCTGGATATCCCCGTTTGGCCATGGCACGGAGACATCGGCTCAACTACAAAGCAGCGCTTCTTCAGGAAGCCAACGGGCGTGTTGCTGATCACCCCGGAATCCCTGGAAGCGATGCTGTGCAATCGCGGCACGTCTGTGGTGGGCATCTTCAAGGGAGCAGCCTTCGTTATTGTCGATGAGCTCCATGCATTCATCGGAAGTGAGCGAGGGAAACAACTTCAGTCGCTCATGCATCGCATGGAGGTCGTCCTGGGGCGGAGAGTCCCTCGGATTGGGCTATCGGCAACTCTGGGAGACATGCAAGCCGCGGCGACCTTCCTCCGCTCGGACGGCAGGGCCACAATCGTCGATGCCCCGTCGGGCAACAACGAACTCCAGCTGATACTCAAGGGGTTTGAAGAGCCTCCTGCCCCCCAAGATGCCAAGCACGAAGAAGTGGCGCCGCTAGCCGTTGCCAAGCATCTTCATGAGGTGCTTTGCGGCACGAACAATTTGGTTTTTCCCAACAGCAGGCGCGAGGTAGAGCGCTACACCCACCTACTGAACGAGATCAGCGAGCAGGCCAATCGCTTGCGGGAGTTCTGGCCGCACCACGGCAATCTTTCCAAGGAGATTCGCTCAGACACGGAAGCCGCGCTGAAGCAGAAGGAGCGCCCAGCAACCGCGATCTGCACGAATACGCTGGAACTGGGGATCGACATAGGCGCCGTTAAGAGCGTGGCTCAGATTGGGACGCCCCCTTCAGTCGCCAGCCTCCGGCAGCGCATGGGCCGATCAGGGCGGCGCAAAGGCGAGCCGGCCATCCTTCGCGGATACGTCATCGAAGATGCGATCGACTCCAACTCCGACCTGAAGACCCGCCTAAGGCTGGACACGGTTCAATCCATCGCCTCTGCATTGCTCCTCATCGACAAGTGGTTCGAACCACCCGTCGCCGGTGGCGCTCATCTGTCGACGTTGGTGCAGCAGCTTCTGTCTGCAATCGCCCAGTATGGCGGGCTGCGCGCCCCCCAAGCGTATCAGCTGCTGTGTGCGTCCGGCGCGCCGTTCCAAGGGCTTTCAAGCGAATCCTTCGTAGAACTCCTGCGCCATCTTGGAAAGCAGGATGTGCTCACCCAGGACAGCTCTGGCTTGCTCCTCCACGGGCCGCTCGGCGACAAGCTAGTCAATCACTACTCCTTCTATGCAGCTTTCATGGCTGATGAAGAATTCCGCATTGTGGCGGCGGGAAAAACTCTGGGAACCTTGCCAATCACGCAAATGCTCGCGGCCGGCCAGCGCATCCTCTTTGGTGGACGGACCTGGCTAGTGGAGCAAGTCGATGAGGCACAGAAGACGATCTACGTCCTGGCAGCCAAAGGTGGAAGCCCCCCGATCTTTAACGGAAGCGGAGGGCGTGTGCATACCCGTATTCGTCAGACGATGCGAGCGCTCTATCGCGGTGAACTACGTCCAACATTTCTCGACGCTACGGCGGCCCGCTTCTTGGATCAAGGCAAGAGCGCCTATGAGCACCTGGGGCTCGACGACAACGTCCTACTGGACCAAGGAAGCCATTTCCTACTCCTCACATGGGCTGGGGACGCTGCCAACGAGGCCATTGCGTGCCTCCTCGGCGCGAGAGACTTCGACGCACAGGCCGGCAGGCTCGGTGTTGAGGTAACTAAAGGCTCGCAGACCCGCAACCAGCTGCTGGAAGCAATCGCAGCAATTGCGTCGCAGCCTGCGCCAAGGAGCGAGGAACTGCTGGTCAAAGCCAAGAACCTCGCCATCCAAAAATGGGATGCGCTACTGCCCCCGCGCCTTCTCAAGCATTCCTACGCTTCGCTACGTTTGGACGTGGATGAAGCTTTCAATTGGCTGAGAGCGACTGGCTTCAACGTGCCACCGACGCCCCAACCATGAGAAACGAACGGGCATAAAAGCTGGCGTTACCCAGATTATCGCGGGAGCGACGCTCCCTGCTGGCGACTGATCGGTGGTCTGGCAGTGTTGGGTGCATCTATGCACCCAACCCTTCCGCGCGGCGCGCTCCAGGGCCAGCCATTCGGCTGTCCGGATCCGCTCCCGGCGAATCCGTCGAACCCGCGCGGCGTCGGCATCCTTTTCTCTCCGCCAGATACGCCAAACGCCCCTTCCGGGGCGTTCTGTGCTGATAGCGATCGGTGGCCTGGGATTGTTGGGTGCATCCATGCACCCAGCCCTTCCGCCCGGCGCGCTCCAGGGCCAGCCATTCGGCTGTCCGGATTCTCTCCCGTCGAATCCGTCGAACCCGCGCGGCGTCGGCACCCTTTTCTCTCCGCCAGATACGCCAAACGCCCCGGACGGGGCGCTTCGTGATGATAGTGATCGGTGGCCTTGGATTGTTGAGTGCATCCATGCACCCAACCCTTCCGCGCGGCGCGCTCCAGGGCCAGCCATTCGGCTGTCCGGATTCGCTCCGGGCGAATCCGTCGAACCCGCGTGGCCTCGGCACCCTTTTCTCTCCGCCACATACGCAAAACGCCCCTTTCGGGGCGCTTTGCGTATCTGGCGGAGAGAGTGGGATTCGAACCCACGGAAGGAATGACCCTTCGCCGGTTTTCAAGACCGGTGCCTTAAACCGCTCGGCCATCTCTCCAGTGTGCGGTCCGGCGCTTGGCCGGGGCCGCATTCTCGCATGACAGGCCCAGTTTACCCAAGACCCGTGCGGCTCACCCAGCATCCACCGCCAGCGCACCCAAGGCACTGGCCTTGATCTTCTCCTTGGCCCGCTCGCACGCCCCACCGCAGTCCAGGCGCGAAGCCTCCAGCTGCGGCGGCAGGTGTTCGGCCAGGAAGTCGATGAACACGCGCACCGCTGGCAGCAGGCCGCGGCGGGAGGCGAAGACGGCGTGGCAGATGCCCTGCGGCAGCGACCAGTCCGGCAGCACTACTTCCAGTTCGCCGTTGCGCACGGCGTCGGCACAGACGGTTTCCGGCAGCATGGTGATGCCGAAGCCGTCCTTGACCATGCTCTGCAGCAGCGGGAAATCGAAACCGGCCACGCGCGGCTGCAGGTCCACGCGGCGGACCGCGCCCTCGGGGCCGTGCAGTTCCCAGCGCTGACGGGCTTCGTCTTCGCTGATGCTCAGGGTGACGTGATTGGTCAGCTCGTCCGGGTCTTTCGGGCGGCCGGCGCGATCGAGGTACTTGGGGCTGGCCACCAGCAGTTCCTGCACCTGGCCGAAGCTGCGCATCACCAGGCTGCCATCGTCATCCAGGCGAGAGCGCACGCGCAGGGCGACGTCGTAGCCTTCGTTGATGATGTCCACGCGGCGGTTGCTGATGTTCAGCTGCAGCCGCACCTTGGGATACTGCGCCAGGAAGATCGGCAGCAGCTTGGGCAGCTGCATCTGCGCGAGCGAGACCGGCACGCTGGCGCGGACGAGGCCACGTGGCTCGGCGCTGAGGCGGTCGACCACCTCACGCGCGGCCTGGGCCTCGGCGAGCATGGTCTGCGCGTGGCGATGCACGCTGGTACCGACGTCGGTCACCGCGAAGCGGCGCGTGGAGCGCTGCAGCAGGCGGACGCCCAGATCGGTTTCCAGCTGGCTGATACGGCGGCTCAGGCGGGATTTGGGGATGCCGAGCGCGCGTTCTGCTGCGGCGAAACCACCATGATCCACCACCATGGCGAAGTAGTAGAGGTCGTTGAGGTCTTGCATACCGAAGTTCCAGATATAGAACAATACGTGGTATTCAACCACCTTTATTCCAAACAGGCAACAACCTAACCTGATCTCCGTCGGCGGCATCTACCGCCCCTCCCCCAGAATCAGGTGATTGCCATGAAGCTTCTTCACATCGACGCCAGCGTGCTTGGCGAAAACTCGGTCTCCCGCCAGCTCTCCGCCGCCGTGGTCCAGCAGTGGCGCGACCAGGTCCCGGGCCTGGAGGTGAGCTACCGCGACCTCGATGCCCAGCCCGTTGCGCACCTGCGCAGCTCGTCCCTGGCCCAGTCCGACCCGGCCGAGGTAGCCGATGCCGAGCAGGTGCTGGAGCAGTTCCTGGCGGCCGACGTGGTTGTCATCGGCTCCCCAATGTACAACTTCAGCGTCGCCTCCACCCTCAAGGCGTGGATTGACCGCCTGGCCGTGGCCGGGCGCACCTTCAAGTACACCGAGAACGGCCCGGTGGGCCTGGCCGGCGGCAAGCGCGTGATCGTGGCCAGCAGCCGCGGCGGCCTGCACACCGGCGCCCCGACCGATTTCCAGGATCCGTACCTGCGCCAGGTCTTCGCCTTCTTCGGCATCGACAACGTCGAATTCGTGCGGGCCGAGGGCATCGCCTACTCGCCGCAGCACCGCACCGACGCGATTGCCCAGGCCCTGGCCGCGCTGCCGCAGCCGGAAGAACTCGCCGCAGCCTGATCCACGCGGGACCCACACCGTTCCCTCCCCCTCGTCGTGACGGTGTGGGTGTGGCAGAGATGGCCCCTTCCGGGGCCATCTTTTTTTTGAACGCGGCCCCGCCCTACTGGAGTTCGCAGTCCCGCGTCACCGCTGAGCCCAGGATCATGCCGTTGCCCGTGCAGGCGGCGAGCACAGCGTCGCCTTTGCTGAGCACGCCGGCCTCTTCCCTGGAGAGCCCGGAGAGCATCACCTGTTCGACGGTTCCGGCCGTCAGGTGCACCTGCGGCCTATCCATCAGATCCGTCTGGATGCTGGCAACTTCACCTGAGATCAGCAGTCGCTTGCCTTTGTACAGGACGTCGGCGGCGACCTCATTGGCCTCGTAGTCCCGAGAGAGCTGGCGCGCCGTGATTTCGACAGGCGCGACGGGCGCGACCGCGGTGTCCTGCTGGCTACCCTTGTCCGCGTGGGTCTGGGCATCGGGGGCCGGCTGACTGATCGCGCTGACGGCGCCGGCGAACACCACGACGCCCACGAGGTAGACCACCGGGGAGGCGACAAGGGACAGCAATAGCTGGGCGACGCCTTTGCCGGCGCCGCCCTTGGCCATCGCCACGACGGCCAGGACGAAGGCGACCAGATTGAGCGGCCAGCCGAGGAACATCCCGAGCCCCGGAAACGGGATCAGGAAGCACAGCCAGGCGATGCCCAGCAACAGCCACGCGGCGATGCCGGCGGGATTTGAGGATGGGAGGGGTGCAGCCGCTGTATTCACCGGGCGTCCTGTGGAAGTAGAGGTCAGTGCCCAGCCTGTTCGCTGTGTGCCGCAGGAAATGGGCGTCGATCACACCGCCACGTGCGGGCCGTGCGGGCCGTGCGGGCCGCCCACCGGATGCTCAATCCGCGAAGCCCCGTGCCTGCCGTCTCTGCGGCCCTCCACGCCGCGTGCCGCCCACTCGGCCGTCAACTTCTCCTACATGTAATCAAGGCACTTTCTGACCTGCCTCTCTTCCTTTCTGGAAGCCGCACCGATGACGCAATCAACGCTGCGGCGTCGCGGGAATGGCCGCTAAGCTGGGGGCCCTTTGCACACAGCTGATTCCGCATGGATTACCGCGTCGTCCAGACCCACCGCAGCGAGTTCCCCCACCCGATCACCCTGCAGCCCGGCGATCCGCTGCAGGTCGGCGAGCGCTACCAGGGGCCCGAAGGCTGGGACAACTGGTATCTGTGCGAGACACCGGGCCAGGCTGCAGGCTGGGTACCGGCGCAGGTGATCGGCAGCAACGCGCAGGGCGATGCGATGGCGGCCGAGGCTTACTGTGCGCGCGAACTGGATGTGGACGTGGGCCAGCACGTGCGCGGTGAGCGCGTGCTCAACAGCTGGGTGTGGTGCGAGCTGGTTGGCGGCACCACGTCCGGTTGGGTGCCGTTGGGCGTGTTGGCACCGATGACGGACGGGTAGAGCCACCCCATGGGTGGCTGCAGGTGATGCATGACCGGAACGGCAGCCACCCATGGGGTGGCTCTACCGGGGCGCCAACAAA
>Ga0302347_1003974_pt1 | contig 12318 bp, 6 predicted proteins | sample PhyWR1_FD_202178 | JGI IMG/M metagenome (GOLD analysis project Ga0302347, IMG submission 202178) | Leaf surface microbial communities from wheat plants in UC Gill Tract Community Farm, Albany, California, United States - DLSL W.R1 (v2)... | ecosystem: Host-associated > Plants > Phyllosphere >...
GCCCGGCAGCGGGATGATCCGTTGATTGCCCAGGGTCTCTGGCGACAGGGTCATGCCCAGCAGCATTGACTCAATGATCCGCCGTGGCGAGGTCAGGTACACCTGGGTGTCCGGGCGTACCGGGCACACCGCAGGCAGCCCCACCAACGGCTCGCGGATGATTGAACTGAAGAACGTCGACGCCGCCTTGTTCGGCTTGCCGGGACGCACCGCCACCGTAGGCAGGCGCAGCACGCGGCCATCGACAAAGCCCTTGCGGGCATAGTCGGCCACCAGCAGTTCGCCCACGGCCTTTTGCATGCCGTAGGACGATTGCGGGGTGAGTACCGTGTTGTCGTCGACCACTTCCGGCAGCTCGCCACCAAATACCGCGAAGCCGCTGGCATACACAAAGCGCGGGGCGTTGCCCTGTTTGCGCAGGGTTTCGAGCAACAGCATCAGGCCATGCAGGTTGACCTGCATCCCCAGGTCGAAGTCGGCCTCGGCGGCTGAACTGACCACCGCTGCCAAATGCCACACCAGGTCCACCCCGTCGGTCACCCGGGCAATCACTTCGGGGTCGGCTACATCGCCGGTCACCAGCTCGATACGCGGGTCGACGGGCACGTCTTCACCGGCAAAAGTGTCGAACAGCACGATGCGATCGATCGCGCGGGGGGCCTGGCCTTCAAGCGTCAGGCTGTTGAGGTCGAGCAGGCGTTGGGCCAGTTGTTTGCCGATAAAACCGGTGCCGCCAGTGATCAGAATCCGCATGTGTTGCTCCTGTTTCTTATGATTATTTTCAAGGCCTGCTGTGGGTCAGTCGGCCTGTACCGTGCGCTGGCGTTGCTCGCCAAGGCCGCTGATGCCCAGGCGTATTTCCTGCCCGGGGCGCAGGTAGACCGGCGCCGGTTTTACCCCCAGGCCCACGCCTGGCGGGGTGCCGGTGGAGATGACATCCCCCGGTTGCAGCGACATGCAGCGGCTCAGGTAAGCAATCAGGGCCGGGATCTGGAACACCATGGTGCGGGTGTTGCCGTTCTGGTAGCGCTGTCCGTCGACCTCAAGCCACAGGTCAAGCTGGTGCGGGTCGCTGATTTCGTTGCGGGTAACCAGCCACGGCCCGAGGGGGCCGAAGGTGTCAAAGCCCTTGCCCTTGTCCCAGGTGCCGCCACGTTCCAGCTGCCACTCGCGTTCGGAGACATCGTTGATCACGCAAAACCCGGCCACGTGGTCCATGGCATTGTGTTCATCGATATTGCGTCCGCCTTTGCCGATCACCACGCCAAGCTCCACTTCCCAGTCGGTCTTGGTCGAGTCGCGGGGGATCTCGACATTGTCGTTGGGGCCGCAGATTGCGCTGGTCCATTTGCTGAACACCACCGGTTCCGATGGCACGTCCAGGCCTGACTCGGCGGCATGATCTGCATAATTGAGGCCGATGCAGATGAACTTGCCGACCTGGCCGACGCAGGCGCCAAGGCGTGGCGAACCGCTGACCAGCGGCAGGCTGGAAGGGTCGATTTTGCCCAGGGCGGCCAGGCTTGCGGCATCCAGTGCCTGGCCGGCTACATCGGCGATGTGCGCCGACAAATCGCGAATTTTGCCCTGGGCATCCAGCAGCCCCGGTTTTTCCTGACCTTTCTCGCCGTAGCGCAGCAGTTTCATAAAAACTCCTTCATCCAATAAGAAAAACTGTGTCTGCAGGAGCGAGCTTGCACGCTCCTGCAGAGGGTTTATGCATGTCAGTTACTCATCCCGCCATCAATCACCTGGGTGGTGCCGGTGGTGTAGGCGCTGGCGTCGCTGGCCAGATACAAGGCCAGGCGGGCGATTTCTTCGGCGGTGCCGATACGGCCCATGGGCTGGCGGTCGACGAATGCCTGATACACCTCGGCCTCTGTGCGGCCCTGTTCCAGCGCCTGTTGGGCAATGCGCTGGCGCAAGGACGGCGAGTCCACCGTACCGGGGCAAATGGCATTGCAGCGGATACCCTGGCGCACGTAGTCCGCGGCCACTGATTTGGTCAGGCCGATAACCGCGGCCTTGCTCGCGGTGTAAGCAAAGCGGTTGGGTACGCCTTTTACGCTGGAAGCCACCGAGGCCATGTTGATAATGCTGCCACCGCCCGCGGCCAGCATGCCGGGCAGGAAGGCGCTGATCATGCGGTACATGGCCGTGACATTGAGATCGAAGGAGAACTGCCAGGCCTGTTCGTCGCAGTCCAGCAGTGCGCCGCTATGAACGTAACCGGCGCAATTGAACAGTACGTCCACCGGGCCGACCTGCTGGCTGACTGCAGCGATGGCCGCAGGTTGCGTCACGTCCAGTTGCAACACCCGGATCCCGGGGATGTCCTGCAGGGCCTGAATGTGCAGGTCGGTCGCAATGACCTCTGCGCCTGCATCACGGAACGCGAGTACCGAGGCCAGGCCGATACCCTGTGCCGCAGCGGTGATGACTACGCGTTTGCTGGCAAGATTCATGGGCGGATTCCATTGTTATTATGTGGCGCGACCGGATCACCCTAATATTGCTTCGCGATAATCGCCAATGAGATATTCTCAAGTCTCAATAACCGGAGGTTATCGGATGGCTGATGTCGGATTTAATCAATTGTGCAACTGGCTGCGTTATCGCCACTTGGTGCTTATAGACACGCTGGCGCGCACGCAAAACATGCATGCCACCGCCCATGAAATGAACATCAGCCAGCCCGCGGTGAGCAAGATGTTGCGTGAGATCGAGCACCAGCTGGACTTTGAAGTGTTTGCGCGTTTGCCACGCAGCATGTCGCTGACCGACCTGGGCAGTCATGTGGCCCGGTTTGCCCAGATCGCGTTGAACGACACCGGGCAGTTTGTCGGTCAGATCAACCATTTGCGCCAGGGCGGCCATGGCCTGCTGAAAGTCGGCACCATCTATGCCGCCACCGCGCTGGCGGTTCCGGCGGCCATCGTGCGGGTCAAACAACAGTGGCCGTTGCTCACCTTGCAGGTGCTCGAGGGCACCAGCGCCAACATGCTGGCCATGCTCGAACACAAGGAACTGGACGTAGTGGTGGCACGGTTCACCCTCGACCGTCATCGTGAACTGTTTGAATTCCAGGCCCTGGCGCCGGAGCCGCTGTGCCTGGTCACGGGCAGTCAGCACCCGTTGGCCGGTGCCAGTGAAGTGCCGCTGGCCGATCTGGGCAGTTGGCCTTGGGTGATCTACCCCACCGGCACGCCGATGCGGGTACGGGTGGAGCAGGCCTTTGTCGAAGCAGGCATGCAGACCCCGGAGAACACGGTAGAAACGGTCTCCCTGCAGACCACCATGCAACTGCTGCAAACAACCCCGGCCGTGGCGATGCTGGCTGAGTCGATGGCGGAGCCGGAAATCCGCGCCGGGCGCTTGACCCGTCTGGCGCTGCCATTTCCGCTGGTGCTGGCCGATTACGGGGTCATTACCCGGCGCAACGAAGTGCCCCAATGGTCAGCCAAGGCCTTTATTGACGCGCTCTTGAGCGGTCCCGATGCCTTGCGCGGAGCACCCCAGACGCCTTGATAACCCGAGGTTATTAGCCGATCGAATCATGTGATTGGGCAGCCAGCAGGACGCCAACTAGAGTGAGCTACGCTCCGTCTGTCGGGCAGGAGCGCAACCGCTCATGAGAGGCGCGTATGAGAACAATAAAAACCTACAAAACGCTGACGATTTTTTTCCTGTTCCTGATTGGCGTGGTCAATTACCTGGACCGCAGCGCCTTGTCTATCGCCAACACCACCATTCAGCACGACCTGGCAATCAGCCCCATGCAGATGGGGGTGATGCTCTCGGCCTTTTCCGTGGCCTACGCCTTTTCGCAGTTACCCCTTGGCGCCTTGATCGACAAACTCGGCAGCAAGCTGGCGCTGGGCGGATCGCTGGTCGTGTGGTCGGTGGCGCAGGCGGCTTTCGGCCTGTTCAGCAGCTACGGGCATCTGGTGGGGCTGCGGGTATTGCTGGGGATTGGCGAGGCGCCGGTATTTCCTTCGGCAGCCAAGGCCCTGTCCGAATGGTTCGACACCCAGGAGCGTGGCACGGCCACCGGCTGGGTCTGGTCATCGACCTGCATCGGGCCATGCCTGGCGCCACCGTTGCTGACCGTATTCATGGTCCATCTGGGCTGGCGCGGGATGTTCATCCTCACCGGAATCATGGGGCTGTTGCTGGCACTGTGCTGGTTCAAATTCTACAAAAGCAAAGCCCAGTACATGGCTGAGACGGGCCGTGCCGAGCCGGTGGCGGTGCAACAGCACAAGGCGCCGAAGGTGGCCTGGACCTCACTGTTCAGAGACCGCAACACCTGGGGCGCGTTTCTCGGATTCATGGGCGTTATTTACATGATTTGGCTCAACCTTACCTGGTTGCCCGGTTACTTTGAGCGCGAACACGGCCTGGACCTGTACCGCACGGCCTGGGTGGTATCACTGGCTTATCTGTTCGGCGCAGTGGGCACCATCGTTGCGGGCAAATGCTGCGACCGCCTGGTGGCGCGCGGAATGCGGGTTTTGGCCAGTCGCAAGCTGATGGTCATCCTGGGCCTGCTCGGCGGGGCGCTGTTCACCCTGATCGTCGCCTTCACCACCAACGTGGTGGCGTGTGTGGTGCTGCTGTGCCTGACCATGTTCTTCATAAACATCTCAAGTGCCACGGCGTGGATGATCGTCAACACCATCGTGCCCTCGGAGCGGGTGGCGTCGTTCGGTTCGATCCAGAACTTTGGCGGATACCTGGCAGGCTCCGTGGCGCCGATCCTGACCGGCTTCAGCGTGCAGCAGAGCGGCTCGTTTTCCACGGCGTTTGTGATCAGTGCGGTGGTGGCGGTGTGTTCAGCGTTTGCATACTTCGCGCTGCTCAAAGAGCCGGGTATACCCGTAGAACCGCGGGCCAAGCACGATGGCGCACCAGCAGTGGCCTAAAAGCGAACCTCTGTAGGAGCGAGCTTTTAATAGCAGGCGACGCGGTATTGCCAGCTCCCACAGACATGTCACCGCCATCAATGAAAGTTTTGTAAGAAACGGCCGAATTAATTTTCGCAACGTGCCGTACGGCTAAGCTGATCTCTGCCTGTCACTGGTGAGTAAAGCGCGTGAAAAAAAGCCGACAACACAAGACTGCATGGGCGCTTGGCGTTCTGCTCCTGATTTGTATCGCCGTGGGCCTGTGGTTTTACCTTTCGCACGGGCAGCCTGAAAAACTGCCTCCCGTGCGTGGTGAGCCCGTAGCCGCCAGTGCCGTGGTGCTGCAAGACGTGCCGGTCTTTATCGATGCCCTGGGTACCGTGACCCCGACCCAAAGTGTCACGGTCATCACTCAGGTCGACGGCATTCTGGCGACGGTGGAGTTCAAGGAGGGCCAGCGGGTACGCAAGGGGCAGGTGATCGCCCGGATCGATGACCGTGCACTCAAGGCTCAGTTGGCTCAGGCCAAGGGGGTACTGGCCCACGATCAGGCCGTGTTGAGCAATGCCCAGCGCGATCTGCTGCGTTACCGCGAATTGATCAAGGCCGGTTCCATCAGCCAGCAAACTCTCGATACCCAGGTTTCCACCGTGGCCCAGCAAGCAGGCACGGTGGCCGCCGATCTGGGCAGCGTGCAGAACCTCGAAGTACAGCTCAGTTATTGCACCATCACCTCGCCGGTAGACGGCCAGCACCACCGGGATTGCGGTGATTACCCAGATGGTTCCGGCCACGGTGGTATTTGCCGTCCCTGAAGATGACCTGGGTGCGATCAATCAGGCCATGACGGCCGGCCAGGTCACAGTGCTGGCCTATGACCGCAACAAGCACAAGCTGTTGGCCAGCGGTCACTTGCTGGCGCTGGACAATCAGGTCGACACCAGCACCGGCACGATCAAGGTCAAGGCGCAGTTCAATGAGGCGGGCAGCGCCCTGTTCCCCAATCAGTTCGTCAATGCGCGCCTCCAGGCCGATACCCTGAGCCAGGTGCCGGTGGTGCCGACCCGGGCAATTCAGCATGGCAGCAAGGGCGATTTCGTGTTTGTGGTCACGGGTAACAAGGCCAGTCTGCGCACTATCAAGTCCGGCCCGGCCATGGGCGATGTAACCGCGGTTCTGGATGCCGGGGTCAAGTCCGGGGAGCAGGTGATCACCGAGGGCGCCGACAAACTGGATGACGGTTCGGCTGTCAAAGTAGTCGCCCAGTGAGGCCGGTCCGATGAATATCTCGCGGCCTTTTATCGAGCGCCCGGTTGCCACCTGCCTGTTGATGGTCGCCGTGTTGCTGCTGGGGATTCTGGGCTATCGTCTGCTGTCGGTGTCGGCCTTGCCGGAAGTGGATTACCCGACCATCCAGGTGTTTACCCAATACCCTGGCGCCAGCCCGCAGGTCATCAGCTCCTCGATCACCGCGCCCCTTGAGCGTCAGCTGGGGGAAATGCCCGGCCTCAAATCCATGAGTTCCACCAGCTCCGATGGCGCCTCGGTGGTGACCTTGCAGTTTGATCTGGCGTTGTCGCTGGACGTCGCCGAGCAAGAAGTACAGGCGGCGATCAACGCGGCGGGGACTTTCTTGCCGGCCAACCTGCCGTACCCGCCGGTCTACAGCAAGGTCAACCCGGCGGATGCGCCCGTGCTGACCCTGTCCCTGACATCCGATGTGTTGCCGCTGACCAAGATCGAGGACCTGGCCGATACCCGGCTGGCGCAGAAAATCTCGCAAATCAGCGGCGTCGGCCTGGTCACCATCAGCGGCGGACAGCGCCCGGCCGTGCGGGTTGAGGCCAACACCTCGGCACTGAACAACCTGGGCCTGTCACTGGATGATTTGCGCACCTCGCTGGGCAACGCCAACGTCAATCAGGCCAAGGGCAGCATCGACGGCAAGTTTCAGGCGTACTCCATCGGCGCCAACGACCAGTTGCAATCGGCCGAAGAGTATCGCGACCTGGTGATTGCCTATAAAAACGGCGCACCGATTCGCCTGTCGCAAATCGCCAGTTCGACCCAGGGCCCGGAGAACCCGCGTCAGGCCGCCTGGACCAACGAAACGCCGTCGATTGTGCTGAGCATCCAGCGCCAGCCCGGGGCCAACGTGATTGAGGTGGTCGACCGGGTGCAACAACTGCTGCCCAAGCTGCGTGCCAGCCTGCCGGGCACGCTCAAGGTGGCGGTGCTCACTGACCGCACCCAGACCATTCGCGCCTCGGTCACGGATGTGCAATACGAACTGGGTGTGGCCGTCGTGCTGGTGGTGCTGGTGATTTTCCTGTTTCTGCGCAATGTGCCGGCCACGATCATCCCCGCGGTGACCGTGCCGCTGACCTTGCTCGGCACCCTGGCGGTGGCCTATGCGCTGGGTTTTTCACTGAACAACCTGACGCTGATGGCCTTGACCATCGCCATAGGTTTTGTGGTGGACGATGCCATCGTCATGATCGAAAACATCACCCGCTACATCGAGGCCGGAGACACGCCGCTGCAAGCCGCGCTCAAGGGCTCGGAACAGATCGGTTTCACCATTATTTCGCTGTCCCTGGCCCTGATCGCGGTGATGATCCCGCTGTTGTTCATGGGCGATGTGGTGGGGCGGCTGTTTCGCGAATTTGCCATGACCGTGGCCGTGACCATCGTGATCTCGGCCCTGATCTCGCTGACACTGACGCCGATGATGTGCTCGCGCATGCTCAAGGTGCATACCGCAGAGCGTAAAGAGGACTTTTTTGACCGGATCAACCGCCACTATGTGCGCGGGCTCGACTGGGTGCTGGCGCACCGTACCCTGGCGCTGTGCTCGGTGGTGCTGACTGCACTGCTGACCCTGATGACCCTGGTGCTGCTGCCCAAAGGCTTTTTTCCCGAGCAGGACACCGGCCTGATTCAGGGGATTTCCCAGGCGGCGCCGACCATTTCGTTCCAGCAGATGCAGGTCGAGCAACAGCGTCTGGCGTCGCGAATCCTGCGTGACCCGGCGGTGTTGAGCCTGTCTTCGTTTGTCGGCATCGACCAGACCAACCCCACGATCAACCAGGGCAACCTGCTGATCAACCTCAAGCCACGGGGCGAGCGCGACAGCAGTGCCGTGGTGATTCGCCGGCTGTCCGATGCCAACGCCGATGTGGCCGGGATTCGCCTGTACCTGCACTCGGTGCAGGACCTGACCCTGGATGCCACCGTGGCTACCACCAGCTATCAACTGGGCTTGCAGGCTACCGACCCGGACGTGCTGGAACAGTGGACCGGCACGATGATCGCGGCGATCAAGAAAGACCCGATGTTCACCGATGTGCAAAGCCAGGCCATGCAGTTCGGCAATCAGATCCAGTTGAATTTCGACCGGGCCACCGCCTCGCGCCTGGGCATCACCCCGCAGGCCATAGACGATGTGCTGTATGACGCGTTCGGCCAGCGCCAGGTGTCGACCATCTATACCCAGCTCAACCAGTATCACGTGGTGATGGCCACCGACCGGCCGCCGAAAAATCTGGCTGACTTGCTCACCGGGCTCTACGTCAATATCCCCGGTGGTGGTGTGGCGCCGCTGTCGAGCATGGCAACGATGCAGGTCGAACGGGTGCCGCTGACCATCAACCGCCTGGGGCAATTCCCCTATGCCGATATCTCCTTCAACCTGGCCCCCGGCCAGACCCTGGGCGCGGCGGTTACCCGGCTCCAGGCAATAGAACAACAGGTGCAATTACCGGCGTCGGTGCAAGCCTCCCTGCAAGGCGCGGCCGCCACGTTCGAGGCGTCATTGTCCAATCAGGTGTTGCTGGTGCTGGCGGCGGTCGTGGTGGTGTACCTGATGCTGGGGATTCTCTACGAGAGTTTCGTGCACCCGATCACCATCCTCTCGACCTTGTTGTCGGCGGCCCTCGGTGCGTTGCTGGCGCTGATGATTACCGGCACCCAGTTCGACATCATCGGCCTGATCGGCATCGTGCTGTTAATCGGCATCGTGATGAAAAACGGGATCATGATGGTCGACTTCGCCCTGGAACTGGAGCGCAAGGACGGGTTGAGCCCGGTGAATGCGATACGCCAGGCGGCGGAGCTGCGTTTCCGTCCGATTTTGATGACCAGCATGGCCTCGCTGTTCGGCGCGGTGCCGTTGGCCCTGGGCACCGGCATCGGTTCGGAACTGCGCCATCCGCTGGGGATCGCGATCATCGGCGGGCTGTTGCTCAGCCAGTTGCTGACGCTGTTTTCAACCCCGGTGATCTTTCTCGCCATGCATGAACTCGGCCAGCACCTGAGCGGTCGGCGTGCGGGCAGGGCGGACTGATGCGATGAACCTCAGCGCGCCCTTTATCAAGCGTCCGATAGCCACCACCCTGTTGGCCATTGGTGTGGCACTGTTTGGCGCGCTGGCGTTCAAACTGCTGCCGGTGGCGCCATTGCCGGAAGTGGATTTCCCCACCGTCAGTGTCAGTGCCAAGTTGCCGGGGGCCGATCCGCATACCGTTGCCACCTCGGTAGCGACCCCGCTGGAGCGTCAGTTCGGGCAGATTGCCGGGGTCACCCAAATGACTTCCTCCAGCACCCTGGGTTCGACTCGGATCAACCTGCAGTTCGACCTCAGCCGCGACATCGACGGTGCCGCCCGGGATGTGCAGGCGGCGATCAACGCCGCCCGCACCAACCTGCCCAGCGACCTGTCCGGCAACCCGACCTACCGCAAGGTCAACCCGGCGGATTCGCCGATTCTGATCATCAGCCTGACCTCTGACAGTGCGACCCCGGGGCAGATGTACGACGTGGCCTCGACCTTGCTCGAACAGCGGCTGTTGCAAACCGCCGGTGTCGGCGATGTAACCGTGGGCGGCGGCGCCTTGCCTGCGGTACGGGTCGAGCTCAACCCCGATCGCCTCAACCATTACGGCATCAGCCTGGAGCAAGTGCGGCAAGTCATCGCCGCCGCCAACGTCAATCTGCCCAAGGGCACGATTGAAATCGGCCCGCAGAACCACGTGCTGGCAGCCAATGACCAGCTCTACAACGCGGCGGATTATGGCGCTCTGGTGGTCAAGCAGAACAACGGTGACCTGGTGCGTATCAGCGACCTGGGGGACGTGCGCGAGGACGTTGAAGACCTGCGCAACTTCGGCCTCTACAACGGTCAGCCCTCGGTACTGCTGGTGATCTTTAAACAGCCGGGCGCCAACGTGATCGACACGGTGGATGCGGTCAAGGCCGAGCTGCCGTTCCTGCAACAGTCGATCCCGGCGTCGATCAGGCTCAATATTCTGATGGACCGCACCACCACCATTCGCGCCTCGTTGCTGGATGTGGAACTGAGCCTGCTGGCCTCGATCATTCTGGTGACGCTGGTGACCTTTGCGTTCTTCCGTGACTGGCGCAGCACCCTGGTGCCTGCCATCGTCGTGCCGCTGTCGCTGCTGGGTACGTTCGGGGTTATGTATTTTCTGGGCTACAGCCTCAATAACCTGTCGCTGATGGCGCTGACCATCGCCACCGGGTTTGTGGTGGATGACGCCATCGTGGTGGTGGAAAACATCATGCGCCATCTTGAGCGTGGCGAGTCGCGGGTTCAGGCGGCGCTGGCGGGTGCCAGGGAAGTGGGCTTTACCGTGCTGACCATCAGTGTGTCGCTGGTGGCGGTGTTTATTCCGCTGCTGTTGATGGGCGGGATAGTCGGGCGGCTGTTTCGCGAATTCTCGGTCACGCTGTCGGTGTCGATCGCCGTGTCCATGCTGATCTCGCTGACTGTCACGCCAATGCTGGCCGCAGTCTTGCTGCGCACTGCGCCGCAGTCCGGCCATTCAGAGAGGTCGCAGGGCTCGCGGTTTCATCGTTTCTATGACCGCACCCTGGGCTGGGTGATCGACCACTCCCTGCTGATGGGCCTGGTCACGGTACTGGTTATTGGGCTGGCGGGGGTGCTCTACGTACTGGTGCCCAAGGGCTTCTTCCCCCAGGAAGACACCGGGCGCCTGAGTGGCAGCATCATGGCTTCGCAAAGCATCTCTTTCGGCGCGATGCAGAAGGACTTTCTCGAAATCAACCGCAAGGTCATGCAGAACCCCAACGTCGAGGCCGTGGGTGGATTTGTCGGCGGTGCGGGTGGCGGTGGCGGTTCAGTCAACAGCGGGCAGATGTTTATCTCACTCAAGCCTCTGGGTGAACGCAAGGACAGTGCCGATCGGATCATTGGCCAGATACGCCAGCACCTGGGGGATATGCCGGGCACCCGGATGTACCTGCAATCGGTACAGGACATCACTGTGGGCGGGCGCCAGAGCGGCGCGCAATACCAATACACCATGACCGCCGACGACCAGAGCACCCTCGACGAATGGGTGCCCAGGGTGGTGGCGGCGCTGCATAAATTGCCGCAGCTGACCGATATCAATACCGACCAGCAAGACAACAGCCTGGAAGCCAATGTGCAGATCAATCGCGATGCCGCGTCACGGCTGGGGGTCAGCATGTCGGCGATTGACCAGACCCTGTACGACGCGTTCGGGCAACGTCAGGTGTCGACCATTTACCGCTCGGCCAACCAGTACCACGTGGTGATGGAAGTCGCACCGCAATATTGGGCCGACCCCTCGGCCCTCAAGTCGATCTACCTGCCCCAGGGCAGCGCGACCGCGAGCAAAACCGGCACCGCGCCCAACCTGGCAGACACTGCCAACGCGACCCTGATTCCTTTGTCGGCGGTGGCTCAGCAGTCGATTGCCCGTACCGCGATTTCCATCAGCCACCAGGGCACCTTTCCTGCGGTGACCGCTTCTTTCAACCTGGCGCCGGGGGTGTCAATCGGGGAGGCCACCGCACTCGTGGATGACGCGGTGGCGCAGCTGCGAATGCCCGCCAGTGTGGTCGGGCAATTCGCCGGTACGGCGCAGGTGTTTCAATCTTCGGTTTCCAGTGAGCCGCTGCTGATTCTGGCCGCGATCATTTCGGTGTATCTGGTGCTGGGGATTCTCTACGAGAACCTGGTACACCCGCTGACCATCCTTTCGACCTTGCCCTCGGCCGGGGTCGGGGCGCTGATTGCCTTGCTGCTGACCGGCACAGAGCTGTCGATCATTGCACTGGTGGGGGTCATTTTGCTGATCGGTATCGTCAAGAAAAACGCCATCATGATGATCGACTTCGCCATTACCGAACGCAAAGAGCAGGGGTTCAGTGCCAAGGAAGCAATTCGCAGCGCCTGCCTGATACGTTTCCGGCCGATCATGATGACCACCCTGGCGGCGATTCTCGGTGCCTTGCCGCTGGTGCTGGGCAGCGGCTATGGCTCGGAATTGCGCCGCCCGTTGGGGATTTCGATTATTGGCGGGTTGCTGTTCAGCCAGGTGCTGACGCTGTACACCACCCCGGT
>Ga0302347_1003977_pt1 | contig 12295 bp, 10 predicted proteins | sample PhyWR1_FD_202178 | JGI IMG/M metagenome (GOLD analysis project Ga0302347, IMG submission 202178) | Leaf surface microbial communities from wheat plants in UC Gill Tract Community Farm, Albany, California, United States - DLSL W.R1 (v2)... | ecosystem: Host-associated > Plants > Phyllosphere >...
CGCATCATCCTGTTCTGCGACGTCGAACGCCCGCTCAAGTACCGCTGGGCCACGGCGTTCAACCGCTGGTTCAGCCGCAAGGTCATGGCCGCCGCGGCAGCGCCCAACGGTGCCGGCGACAAGACCGGCGGCATCAACCGGCTGTTTACCCGCATCTACAAGATCCGTGAGCGCGGCAAGGCGATGAAAAAGCGCAACCGCACACGCTACTACCTGGAAAAGTGGGCAGTGGTCGCCGCGCTGCTGCTGGTGTTCATCTACATCTGACCGGCAACGCAGGCCGTTTTGCCTACGACCTGCGTACACCCACCAAAGTACAAGCCTCACACCTGCCACTCTTCGACTAGCCTGAAAGCTCCACTCGCAACCACCCCAAGGTGAAGACGATGAGCATGATGGACTGGGACGCCTACCGTAAGCAGTTGATGGCCGGCATCGGCGATCTCAAGCAACTCTCCCCCGACACCGTGGCCGGCTACATGACCGCCAGTGGTGCGGGGGCCAAGACCAACCACCTCGACGCCAAGACCCGCGAGCTGATTTCCCTCGCCGTGGCCGTGACCACCCGCTGTGACGGCTGCATCGCCGTGCACTCGCAGCAGGCGGTCAAGCATGGCGCCAGCCGCGAGGAAATTGCTGAGGCGCTCGGCGTGGCCGTGGCGATGAACGCCGGGGCCGCACTGGTCTACTCGGCGCGGGCCATGGATGCAGTGGGCAAGGCCAACGGCTGAGCACAAACGGCGCCGCCACCCTTGCGCGACGGCGCCGCGCCGCCCAGACTGGGCGGCCCAGCCCGCGCAGGAACCCGCATGATCCACATTCGCCCCATGACGCCGGAAGACTTCGAACGTTTCTGGCCGACCTTCCAGGCCACCGTCCAGGCCCGCGAAACTTACGCATTCGACCCCGCCCTGAACGCCGAACAGGCCCGCCAATTGTGGCTGGAGCTGCCATTGCACACGCTGCTGGCAGAGGAGGATGGCGAGCTGCTGGGTTCGTATTACCTCAAGGCCAACGCGGCCGGCCCTGGCGCGCACGTGGGCAATTGCGGCTACATGGTCTGCGAGAGCGCCCGCGGCCGGGGCGTGGCACGCCTGATGTGCGAACATTCGCAGAAGCTGGCACGCCAGGAAGGCTTTCTGGCCCTGCAGTTCAACTCGGTGGTGGCCAGCAACGAGGTGGCGGTGGCGTTGTGGCACAAGCTGGGCTTCGAAACGGTTGGCCGGCTGCCCAAGGCCTATCGCCATGCCCGCCTGGGGCTGGTGGACTGCCTGGTGATGTACAAGTGGCTGGCCGATGAGCCGGTGACAGAGAAACCGCCGCTGCTGATCGGGCGCAAGAACATCGAAGCACGCGTGTCGCGGCGGCGCGGTCGGTAAAGGCCCTGCAGGTGCGTTTGCAGGGCCGCCGGATCAGAAGGCCAGGCCTATCTTGAAGCCGTACTCGTCGCGCTTGAGCTCGGTGTTGTCGGCCAACAGCGTCTCGTCGTCGAGCCGGTATTCGGTGCGGGTGTAGTACACGCCCGCCTGGATCGGCAGGTTGCCTTGCTGGTTCATCAGCAGCGTCACCTCGGCATAAGGGTTGGTGCGGTCTTTCATGTCCGCACTGTCACTGCCAAAGTCTTCCACCTTCAGCTTTACCCGGCCATCGAGGGTTCGCCGTACACCGGCTTCCACGCGCAAGGTGGCCGCATCGAACTGGTGGTTGTAACCCAACGCCGCCTTGGCGAACGGCGCCTTGTAGGTGAGTTCGCTTTCGATCCTGCGGTGCTCGGTTTCAAACCGTGACCACATGTAGCCGCCGCCCACGATCACATCGACGAAGTTGCGCGCATCCACCGCCGCACGCCAGCCCAGGTCCAGCCCTGCCTGCCCCTCCTTGAGTTTGTTGTCGTGCTTCTCGGCATACTTGCCTTCGGCACCCAGCTGGTAAATGAAACCGGACTCTGCGGTCATCTTGTTGCCAAAGCCGGCAAAGATGCCGCCTTCGTCAACGTGTTCGGTCTGGGTTTCACTGCCGCCCTGAAACTTGAATTCGTCGTAGGCGCCGAGAATGCCGACGGTGAACAGAGGGTCGGTGCTGGGTGCGGCATGGGCTGCCAACGGGGTGCCCATCAGGGCCAGGATGCAGGTGTGGCGGAGCAGGTTATGAGTAGGCATGCATCTATGTCTCCATGACGTGTAAACGGGTAGCTAGCCCACATTCCGAAACGCCCGGCGGCGCGATAGTTCGAAAAAGCTTCAGCAAATATTCAGGAATCTGCCGTTCATCACGCGATTGCCTGTCAGCCCGATGGTTGACGACCGTGCTGTGCAGTGGTCATATGCGCGCCAGTTTCAGGTGCCCTGCGCCGCCGCGCGCAAGGTGAAACGGGAAGCCGGTGCGTCGTGTTGCCCACGACAAGTCCGGCGCTGCCCCCGCAACGGTAAGCGAGCGAACCCTTCGAGATACCACTGTGCTCAGGCATGGGAAGGTGAAGGTTTCATGCCCCTCGCAAGCCCGGAGACCGGCCTGAAGCCTTGTTTGGCAACCCGCGGTGGGCGGGCGCAGGCCGGAATCCGTGCGCGCGCTCGCCTGCACGGCAAGCCTTTGCGTGTTTTCCACCGGGATGCATTCATTCCTGCAGCAGTGGAACGACATGTCCCGTATCTTCAAGCTTCACCCCCTGGCGGCCTGCCTGGCCGTCGCCCTGCCGGCCCAGGCCGATGACTTCGACCCAAAGCCTCTGGCCCTGCCGTCAACGGCCATCACCGACACGTTCGACAACCGCATCCTCGACCTCGCCACCCCGACGACGGCCGGGTCGCGCCTGGGCCTCAGTGCCCTGGAAACACCCGCCAGCACCAGCAGCATCAGCGCCGAGCAGATCCAGCAGCGCAACAACCTCAGCGTGCAGGATGCGGTAACCCGTTCACCGGGCATTACCTACATCGGCTCGCCAGGCGATGGCGGGACGGGGCTTGCAGCTCGCGGCTTCACCGGCCACGGCTCGGTGATGACGCTGTTCGACGGCGCGCGCATGTATGCCGGCGCGGGCACCCAGACATTCCCGGTCGACCCGTGGATGGTGGAGCGCATCGACGTGCTGCGTGGCCCGGCGTCGGTGCTGTATGGCGAGGGTGCAACCGGTGCGGTGGTCAATGTGATCCCGAAAAAGCCCTTCAGCGGCGACATCCGCAATCACCTGCGCCTGGGTTACGGTTCATGGGACCGCCAGCAGCTCGGGCTGGACAGTGGCGGTAGCCTGGACGAACGCCTGAGCTACCGGCTTACGCTGAACCAGCAAGCCGGCAATGGCTGGGTTGACCGTACCCCCTCGCGCAGCCTGGCGCTCAGCGCCGCGTTGCGCTTCGACGCCACTGACGACCTCAGCTTCACCCTCGCCCACGAGCGCGGCGATGCCAAGCCTGCCAATTACTACGGCACGCCGCTGATCGACGGCCACTACCGCAGCAGCCTGCGCTACAAGAACTACAACGTGCAGAACGACAAGCAGCACTACGTCGATGAGTGGACCCGCCTGACCACGGACTGGACGCTGAGCGACCAGGTCAGCGCCAGCAACCAGCTGTACTACATGAAAAGCCGCCGCCACTGGCGCAATGCCGAGGCGTACAGCTGGGACGCCGCGCGCCAGCAGCTGCTACGCGGCAGCTACCTGGAGATCAAGCACAACCAGGAGCAGTTCGGCGACCGTCAGACGTTCGCCTTCGATCACAGCCTGTTCGGGCTGGCCAGCAAGACGGTGGTGGGTGCCGAGTACAACAAGGTCCGTTTCAACATCGACAGCAATGCGCCGTACGACGATGTGGGCGGCGACTACATCGACCCGTGGCAGCCGGAACCGGGCGACTTCCACAGCGCCTCGCCGCTGCGACCGCAATCGCTCGCCACCACCGGCACCTTCGCGCTGTTTGCGGAAAACCGCCTGCAACTCACCGATCGCCTGTCGCTGGTGACCGGCGTGCGCCGTGACCAGAACCATATCGACCGCGACAACCTGGGCAATGACAGCCGCAGCGACCGCAGCCTGCAAGGCGGCAACTGGCGCGCCGGGCTGGTTTTTGCGCTGACGGAGGATCTGTCGTTGTACGGCCAGTATTCCACCAGCGAGGACGGGGTAGACAACCTCATCAGCCTGAGCCCGGCACAGATGCACTACGACCTGACCGAAGCGAAGCAGACCGAAGTGGGCCTTAAGCAGCGCTTTTGGGAGGGGCGCGGCGAATGGACATTGGCGGCCTACCATATCGTCAAGAACAAGCTGCTGGTGGACGACCCGCTCACCCACGACAAGCAGCAGGCCGGCCAGCAGACCTCGGATGGCCTGGAGGCGACCCTGGAGCTGGCGCTGGCGCATCAGTGGCAGGTGTCGGTAAACGCGTCGCTGGTGCGCGCCAGGTATGACGACTTTGACGAGACGGTGGGTGGTGTAGCCCAGGACCGCGCGGGCAACCGGCCGGCAAACGTGCCCCGGCGCACGGCCAACCTGTGGTTGAGCAAAGGCTTTGGCCAGCAGGTGGAGGCCGGCGTGGGTGCGCGCTACGTGGATGAGCGTTATGCCGACACCGCCAATACCCAGAGCGCCCCCGGGTATACCGTGGTCGATGCCAATATCGCCTGGCGGGTGTTGCCGGATGTGCGTTTGGGCTTGCAGGTGAACAACGTGTTTGACAGGGAGTATGTGGTGTCGGCGTTCAGTGGTGAGCAGTGGTTGATGGGGATGCCACGGGCCTGGTTTGCGACGGTGGATTATAGGTTTTGAACTGGGTTGCCTGGGTCGGCTTGTTTGGGGCAGGGCTGGCATAGGGATCGCATCAGGGCTGACAGGCGCTGCATATCTGGTGGCAACCACCAGGCAACACAAAAACCCCTACCCATCAAACCCAAATAAGTTATAAGATAACATTCCATTTGACATCCATTCTTGCCAGCGATCCCCCATGACAAGCGCCAGCGCCACCCCTACCCTGCTTACCCAGCGCCTGCAGAGCATCGACGCCCTGCGCGGCCTGGTGATCCTGTTCATGCTCCTGGACCATGTCCGCGAAACCTTCTTCCTGCACCATCAGGTCGGCGACCCGATGGCCATCGACACCACCGAACCGTCGCTGTTCGTCAGCCGCACCCTGGCGCACCTGTGTGCGCCCGTGTTCGTCCTGCTGACCGGCCTGTCAGCCTGGCTGTACGGCGAGAAGTACCAGGGCCGTAGCGATGTCTCGGCGTTTCTGTTCAAGCGCGGGCTGTTCCTGGTGGTGCTGGAGTTCACCCTGGTCAACTTCGCCTGGACCTTCCAACTGCCGCCCAGCGTGATCTACCTGCAAGTGATCTGGGCGATCGGCGTCAGCATGATCGCCCTGTCGCTGCTGGTGTGGCTGCCACGCGCAGCCCTGATCGCCGTGGGCGCGATCATCATCGCCGGCCACAACCTGCTTGATGGCCTGCACTTCGGTGTGGAGTCGGCCCTGCACGTGCCATGGGCGATCCTGCATGACCGCGGCTGGCTGGAGTTCTCCGACAACCTGCGCCTGCGCACCTCCTACCCGGTGCTGCCGTGGATCGGCGTGATCGCCCTGGGTTACGGCCTGGGCCCCTGGTTCGCGCGCGGCAGCGAAGCCGGTCGACGCCAGCAGCGCTTGCGGGTGGCCGGGCTGATCGCACTGCTGGGCTTTGTCGTGCTGCGCATGCTCAACGGCTACGGCGAGGCGCCCTGGAATGGTTACCCGACCCTCACGCAAACCCTGATGAGTTTCTTCAACATCACCAAATACCCACCGTCGCTGCTGTTCCTGGCCCTGACCCTGGGCTGTGGCCTGCTGCTGCTGCGCGCCTTCGAGCGGGCCGGGCAGGCGCGCTGGATCAGCGCCCTGGCGGTGTTCGGTGCGGCGCCGATGTTCTTCTACCTGCTGCACCTGTATGTGTTGAAGCTGCTGTACCTGGCCAGCGTGGCGCTGTTCGGTCTCAACCAGGGCGACTACTTCGGCTTTGACGGCATCGCCGCGGTATGGCTGGCCGCGGTATTGCTGGCGGTTTCGCTGTACCTGCCGGTGCGCGGGTTCGCCCGCCTGAAGGCGCGGCCGCGCGACATCACCTGGCTGAAGTACTTCTGAAAAGCGTTTTAACCGGCGGCGTGATGGTCTACCATGCGGGCCGCCGGTTTCCACCACGGAAATAATAGGGAATCCCAGGCCTGCCAACACGGGCCAAACGGAACTGCCCCCGCAACTGTAGATGCCGAGCCTGCTCCATCGATGCCACTGGGTGACCGACCCGGGAAGGCCGGAGCCGGGCCATGACGCATCAGTCAGGAGACCTGCCGGCCTGCATTCACCAACCGGCGGGGTGTCCGGGATTGGCTATCAGTGTTGCCCCTGCCGCCAGCGGGGGCTCGGCGATGCCTGTCCGTGCGTTCCTCACCAGAACTGTCCGATAGGAGATCGCCCCGCATGCTGCCCCGCATCGCCACCCTGCTCGCCGGCCTTGGTTTTACCGGCCTGGCCCAGGCCGCCGCCACTCACTACCCGCTGACTGTCGATAACTGCGGCCAGCCGCAGACCTTCGCCCAGGCACCGGAACGCGCCGTCACCATCGGCCAGGCCGGCACCGAAATGCTCTACGCACTGGGGCTTGGTGACAAACTGGCGGGTACCTCGCTGTGGTTCAACAACGTGCTGCCCGAATACCAGGCACAGAACGACAAAGTGCCGCGCCTGGCCGACAACGACCCCAGCTTTGAGGCGGTAGCAGGCAAGCGCCCGCAACTGGTGGCGGTGCAGTTCGAATGGATGGTCGGCGCCCAGGGCGTGGTCGGCACCCGTGAACAGTTCGACGAACTGAACATCCCCACCTACCTGCTGCCCTCGGACTGCGAAGGCAAGGACAACCTGGTGGGCGCAGACGGCACTCGCCTGCAGGCGTTCCAGGTCGACAGCATCTACAAGAGCGTCAGCCAGCTGGCCGAGATCTTCGACGTGCAGGACCGCGGCACCGCCCTGAACACCGAACTGAAAGGCCGCCTGGACAGCGCCAGGGCGCAATTGGCCGGCAAGGACCTGTCGGCGACCTCGGCGCTGTTCTGGTTCTCCAGCGCCGACCTGGACATCGACCCCTACGTGGCAGGCCGCCAAGGGGTCGCCGACTTCATGCTGCGCAGCCTCGGCGTGCGCAACGTGGTCGAGTCCAGTGAGGAATGGCCAACCGTGGGCTGGGAAACACTGGCCAAGGCCAACCCGACCTGGCTGATCATCGCGCGCATGGACCGTCGCCGCTTCCCCGCCGATGACTACCAGAAGAAGCTTGAATTCCTGCGCAGCGACCCGGTTACCCGCAACATGGACGCGGTCAGGCACGACCGCATCATCATCCTCGATGCCGACGCCATGCAGGCGGGTATCCGCCTGTTCCGCGGTGTGCAGACGTTGGCCAGTGCCTTCGCCAGCGGTAAAGCAGCGCCGTGATGAGCCGCCTGCTACCCAGCCTCGCAGTTGCCCTGGCAGCCCTGCTGGCGGCGCTGCTGGCCGGCACCGTAATCGGCGAAACCAGCCTGTCGCCGAGCGTGGTCGGCCAGGTCCTGGCCAACCATTTGTGGCAGGCCGGCTACCCGGTCGACCCGATCGACGCCGGCATCGTCTGGAACTACCGCCTGACCCGCACCCTGGTCGCCGCAGCCTGCGGTGCCGGCCTGGCCACCTGCGGGGTGATCCTGCAGGCGCTGTTGCGCAACCCGCTGGCCGAACCGTACCTGCTCGGGCTGTCGGCCGGCGCCTCGACTGGCGCGGTGCTGGTCGGCCTGCTGGGGCTAGGCAGCCTGGCACTGAGCATGTCTGCCGGCGCCTTCATCGGCGCCGTGGCGGCATTCGCCCTGGTGCTGGTGCTGGCCCGCGCGGCCGGGCCCAGCAGCAACAACGCGCAGGTGATACTCGCCGGTATCGCCGGCTCGCAACTGTTCAACGCCCTGACAGCGTTCCTGATCACCAAGTCGGCCACTGCCGAGCAGGCGCGCGGCATCCTGTTCTGGCTGCTGGGCAACCTCAGTGGTGTGCGCTGGCCCTCGGTGTGGCTGGCGGTGCCGGTGGCGCTGTGCGGTTTGCTGGTGTGCCTGTGGCATCGCCGAGCGCTGGATGCCTTCACTTTTGGCCTCGATTCGGCTGCGTCGCTGGGCATCCCGGTGCGCCGTACCCAGTTGCTGCTGATCAGCTGCGCGGCGCTGGTGACGGCGGTGATGGTGTCCATCGTCGGCGCCATCGGCTTTGTCGGCCTGGTAATCCCGCATGCCCTGCGGCTGATCCTCGGCCCCGGCCACAGCCGTCTGCTGCCGGCCAGCGCCCTGGGCGGCGCGCTGTTCCTGATTGCCGCCGACATCCTTTCGCGCACGCTGATCAGCGGCCAGGTAATCCCGGTTGGTGTTGTCACCGCACTGATCGGCGCACCGGTCTTCGCCTTGATTCTGGTCAGCCGTCGAGGGCGCCCATGACAGTCATGACCGCGCTACAGCTCGCTCCCTTGAGCTGCCAGGGCCTGGGGCTGCAACTGGCCGGCAGAACCGTGCTCGAGGCTATCGACCTCGATGTGGTGAGTGGCGAAACCCTGGGCATCGTCGGCCCCAACGGCTCCGGCAAATCCTCGCTGCTGAAGTTGCTGGCGGGGCTGCGCAAACCGGCCAGCGGCAGCGTGCAGCTACTGGGCGAACCCCTGGCGCGGTTGCCGCGCCGTCGTGTTGCTCAGGCCCTGGCACTGGTCGAGCAGCAGGCCGACACCCTCGATGCGATCAGCGTATTCGACGCCGTGGCCCTTGGCCGTACACCCTGGCTGTCGGCACTGGCACCGTTTGCCTCGCACGACCGCGCCATCGTCGAGCAAGCCTTGGCCGACCTCGATGCCCTGCACCTGCGCACACGCCTGTGGGGCTCGCTGTCCGGTGGCGAGCGCCAGCGCGTGCACATCGCCCGCGCCCTGGCGCAGCGGCCGCAGGTGTTGCTGCTGGACGAGCCGACCAACCACCTGGATATCCAGCACCAGCTGAGCCTGCTGCAACAGGTGCAGGCGCTGCCGGTAACCACCCTGGTGGCCCTGCACGACCTCAACCAGGCGCTCACCTGCGACCGCATCGCGGTACTCGACCAAGGCCGCCTGGTCGCCCTCGGCAAACCGTTCGAGGTACTCACCCCCGAACGCCTGCTGAGCACCTTTGGCGTCCATGCCCGCTACCTCACCGACCCTTTCGACGGCGCGCGCATCCTGCGTTTCCGCGCCCCCTGAACCAGGAAGTTCTGCCCATGCTGTTGCGCCCTGTCGCCCTGCTGCTCGCCAGCGCCCTGCTTGCCCCGGCCGCGCTGGCCGAGGTGCATGAAGTGAAAATGCTCAACCGTGGCAGCGAGGGGGCAATGGTCTATGAGCCGGACCACCTGCACATCGCCCCCGGCGACAGCGTGCGCTTCCTGCCCACCCAGAGCGGCCACAACGCAGCCAGCGTCGCAGGGTTGCTGCCCGCCGGCGCCGAACCGTTCAAGAGCAAGCTGAACCAGCCGTTCGAGCAGACGTTCAGCGTGCCCGGGGTGTACGGCATCCAGTGCATTGCGCACCTGGCGATGGGCATGGTGATGCTGATCCAGGTGGGTGACGCGCCGGCTGCAGAACTGCCCGCCAGCTTGCCGGCACGGGCCAAAACGCGCTTTGCAGCACAACTGCAAAAGCTTGGGGCCGGGCAATGACCCGACTGCTGCTGGCACTGTCGGTGCTGGGCCTTGCCCCCTTCGCCCAGGCCGATTCCGCCCAGTCGCAAAGCAATGGCGTTGTCGAGGATGGCAGCTGGAACATCCTCAACCGCAGCGTGTTCGACCAGCGCGACTTCAAGCATGGCGGGCGCAACAGCGCTGCGCGCAATGCTTACAAACCGCGCAGCGAGCGCAACGGCAAGGCCGAGGAATGGGCCTATGGCTTGATGGGCAGCGTGCAGTCCGGCTTCACCCAAGGGCTGATCGGTGTCGGCGTGGATGCCCATGCCTATCTGGGCGTGCAGCTCGACAGCGGCGGCGGCCGCGCGGGCAAGGCGCGCCTGCTGGGGGTGGACAACGCTGGCCACCCAAAAAACCAGTACAGCCGCGCAGGGGCTGCGCTGAAGCTGCGCTTGTCCAACACCGTACTGTCTTATGGTGAGCAACGGATCAAGACCCCGGTGTTCAGCTCGTCCGACAGCCGCCTGCTGCCCGAGACCGCCACCGGCTTCTTCCTCACCAGCAACGAGGTCGACACCCTCAAGCTGGTGGCCGGGCATTTCAACGAAAGTACCGACCGCAATGCGTCCAGCCACGACCAAGGCTTTGTGGTGAACTATTCCAACGGCCGCCAGGGCAACAGCTTCGACCTGGCGGGCGTAGTCTGGAACCCCGCCCCCGCCTTCAGCGGCAGCCTCTACAGCTCACGCTACGAGGACAGCTGGAACCAGCACTACCTGGGCAGCACGCTCAGCCATGCCCTGGATGATCGCCGCAGTATCAGCCTGGACCTCAACCTGTACCGCACCACCGACACCGGCAAGGCGCTGTCAGGGCGTATCGACAACACCACCTGGAGCCTGGTCTCGCGCTACAACCAAGGGTCGCACGGTTTCAGCCTGGGCTGGCAGCAGGTGCACGGCGATACGCCTTTCGATTACGTGACCCGAGGGGCGATCTTCATTGCCAACGCGGTGCAGATGTCGGACTTCAACGCGCCGAACGAAAAGTCGTGGCAGGCCCGCTATGACCTGAATATGGGCGCCTACGGCGTGCCGGGGCTGAACCTGACGGCGTTGTACGTGCGCGGGTTCGATATCGATGGCAGCCACGTCGACCCTGCGGGCGGTTATGCGTACCTGGGCTACGGCAAGGGTGGCAAGCATTGGGAGCGGGACCTGGAGGCGCGCTATGTGGTGCAGAGTGGCAAAGCCAAGGGCACCACGTTTTCGCTGAGGCATAACGTGCACCGGGGCAATACGGCGCAGGCAGAGCTGGATGGGGACCAGATACGCTTGGCGGTGGAATGGCCGTTGTCGTGGGCGTTCTGACACCCCCGCGTTGCTTGAGTCGGGGCTGATGCGCTGATCCGTGTATTGGCTGGACCGGCCCTTTCGCGGGTAAACCCGCTCCCACAGGGTCCCTGCTAAATCAGTCAGCTATGTGCAGTTCCAGGAGCGGTTTAGCCACGAAGAGGCCAGCGCGGCACTTTGTCATTGTCAGCCCAGGCGCAACTGCATGTGGGTGGTCTGCCAGACCGGGTCCTGCTCCACATCCACCACCGCGAACCCTTGCCGCTGCCAGAACGCGATCGCCCCCGGCAGGAACGGGTGGGTATGCAGGTACAGGCAGTCGACACCCGCCTGCTCCGCTCGCTCGCGCAATGCCGCAAACAACGCCGCGGCCAGGCCATGCCGACGGTAGGCCGGCGAGACGAACAGGCGCACCACCTCGACCACCCGCCGGGCGTGGTAATCGAGCTGGGCAAAGCGGTGGTCATAAGGCAGATAGCCGATCACCGCCACCAGCTGCCCGTCATCACGGGCCTCCAGAAAGCAGCCCGCGCCGTCCAGGTAGGTCTCGGCGAACTGCGCCAGGTCACGCGGCAACGGTGCATTGGCCAGCATCGGGAACAGCTCGCGGCGGGCGCTGTCGACAAACGCCACGACTTCGGCAATGGCGTCGCACGCCACAGGTTGCAGGGTGCAGTTCGGCATGTGGCTCATGGCAGTGGTCGAAAGGCCAGAGTTCTACCCCAGTGTGCCGCGCAAGGCAAATCACAGGGCTCGTCGTGGCCCGCTGGACATCGGTATAATCGGCAGTCTTCACTGCCCGACCAGGCCACCTCATGCCTCGCTTCCAGACGTTGCTGTTGCCCCTGCTGCTGACTGCCGCCCTTGCCGCCTGCGACCAGAAACCCTCTCGTGAACAACAGATCCTTGCCCAGTTGCCGCTGCAGGATGCCTACACGCACAACATCGAACGCATGGCCGTGCTCCTGCACCGCACCCACCCCCAGTTGCCGCAAGCGACCATCGAGCAAGTGCTGCGCAAGCACCTGACCGTCGAGGACCAGCGCCAGGACCTGTTCCGGCTGTACAGCGAAAAGAACTTCAGCGACGCCGAGTTCGCCACCATCGTGGCCGCCACCCAGGACCCGGCCAAGGCCCGCGCCCTGGAGGACACCGAAGCCGGCAAACGCCTGAGCGAGAAACTCACCGCACTGATGCGCGAAAGCGCCCGCGACGTGAAGGTGCAAGCCCTGGTAGAACAGCGTATGCAGCAGGTGGAAGACGAGCTGA
>Ga0302347_1003978_pt1 | contig 12292 bp, 6 predicted proteins | sample PhyWR1_FD_202178 | JGI IMG/M metagenome (GOLD analysis project Ga0302347, IMG submission 202178) | Leaf surface microbial communities from wheat plants in UC Gill Tract Community Farm, Albany, California, United States - DLSL W.R1 (v2)... | ecosystem: Host-associated > Plants > Phyllosphere >...
TAATCCACCGTTTGATAATTGGAAATTTCCTAATCTTTGAATTCCGGCAGCTATATTTTTTTGAATAATATCTTTACGTTTTGCATCAATATCAGCAACGTCGCTTAAGAATAATTGTGGGAAAACTGACGAAGTAGTCTGCTCTACACAGCCATGCGGATACTGAATTAAAAATTGCATTCTTCCATTCAAATTCATTGATGGCATAGATGAAACTTCTAATCTCGCTTTATTACTTCCTGCAATTCCAAATGTTTTCCACGAAAGTGTTTTACTGCTGTTTGGCGTTAAAACAACATCGGTAAATGTACTCGTAACCGGATTTGGATTTGTCATATCAATTTCAACTTCGTAAACTGATTTTTCACTTCCCGATGTTGCAATAACCTGAACTTTTGCAATTCCGGTTGCAGCACCTACAACTAAGTTAAAATATGCCATTTTTTCGTCAGGTTGTGCAAAACTTAATTTTTGAATTGCACTTCCAGCTACTTTTAATCCGTTGCTTGTTTTTATCTGAATTGAAACATTTTTAATTTTATTTTCTGTAGCAAAAACGGTCACAGGAAGCGTCACTTTTTCTGATGGAGAAATTTTTCTAGGTAATGAAGCCAGCACCATTAACGGGCTCTTAACCTGTGTTGCTTTTTCTACACTTCCGTATGCGCTTGTTGCAGCATCTCCCGCCACAACCATTGTTCTAACAGAACCAATATATTTTGGCAGCTTTAATTCATGTGTTTTTGTATCTCCTTTTCCTAATTTAAATGGGCCGTAATACAATACTACAGGTTTAAAACGGTTTGCTTTTTTAGCTTTTCCGCCCACTAAATCCTGATCTCCACCAATACTGAAAATCTGATTTATTTTTCCGCCATAAGCACCAATTACATCATCATAAACGTCCCAGGTTTTTACGCCCAAAGCTTCACGAACATAGAAACTATCCCATGCATTTGGCGTTTTAAAACGAGTTAAATCCAGAAGCCCTTCATCGACAACGGCAATGGTATAGGTCATTTCTTTACCTGTTTTCTCCCCTACTTTAACCGTAAATGGCTGTTCTGGTCTTAATACATCCGGCATATTAATCGTTGGTGCCAAAATCGTGTTTTTATCCACAACTTCAATCGGAACAATTCCATACATACGAATTGGCGAATCATTTTTAGTCGAAGCGTGCGGCTGCAACAACGTAATATTAAAATAAACATTTGGCGCCATTGCTCCGGTAATTGGAACCTCAACTTTTGTTTCTCCATTTTTCGTTTCAGCCCAAATTGTCTGTATAACTCTGGATCCGTTTTCAATCGAAATTAAAGCACGTCCGCCTTCGCTGGAAGGGAAAGATATTTGTGCTTTTTCTCCAACTGCGTAATTCTTTTTATCTGTAGAAAAAACTAACATATTTGCTGTAGAAGCATCTCTGTTTCTTGTTTTTCCAGACCAGATTGGCCAGTCGATATTTACCGTTAAAGCTGTAGCGTGTCCTCCGTTTGTATCTTCAACACGAATCAAATAGCGCCCCCATTCTTCATCGGTTAAAGCAAATTGAAAACTTCCTCTTCCGCTAGCATCAGTATCGATTACAGTTGATTTATAAGCTGTTGTCGAGTTGGATGAATTATAATTTGATAAATTATCGCTTGAAGAATCCCACCACCATCTCCAGTTAACTTTATAAATTCTTACTTCAAGATTTTTAACCGCTCTTGGTCTTCCGTTTTCATCAACAGTAACAACTTCAAAACGATTATTCGCTCTCGTTTCAAGCATATTGTATTTGTTCAGTTCAGGCGATTTTAATCCCACATAGGTTTTGTATGGAGAATAAGTTGTCGACATAACATCTGTGCTAAAATCACCGCCTTCTTCATAAACTTTTGTAATGAAAGAAGCACGTAACATTCCCGGAGCCTGACCTTGCAATCTTGGCTCAATATTTACTGATGCTTTTCCGCTTTCATTTAATTTTCCTGAGAAAACATTAATTTCTTCTGTACTAAACTGACGAACGATATCATCAAAACTAAATTTCTCATAACCTTTGAATGTCGTGGTTTGCTGCGAAAACTTAGCTTGCATTTCTACATTCAGATTTTTCGCAATTGCACCATGAAGCCACGTTACTTCCAGATTATCTGTATTTGGATAAGAAGCTGAAAGCGTTTTTCTGCTAAAGGTATTTTTGATTTTTAAACGATTTGGTTTGATCGTTTCTATTTTAATACTCTTATAAAATTTAGCGCCACCAACACTTACCATTGCTTCCCAATTTCCTGTTGGAGCATCCTGATTTGTTGGTACTATAAAAGCATAATGATTTAAATCGTTTGTTTTTTGAACAGTTTGATAAACTGTTTTTCCGTTAGGGTCGTTTAATCTGAATTTTATTGGATGTGATTTCGGAAGTTTATTTGCAGCATCATTTAAAATGAAAGACAAATACAAATTATCTCCCGGACGCCAAACGCCTCTTTCTCCATAAATAAATCCTTTCAATCCTTTTTGTAAAGTTTCTCCGGCAACATCAAAATTACTTACCGACAATGAAAGTCCGTCATCTAATTTTACGTAAGTCGATTGATCTCCTAAAGTTACAATAGCAAAATAAGCGAATTTATCCAGCTGAAAAGATGCAATTCCTTCGCTGCTTGTCGCTTCAGACCCAATTTTTTGTTGTTGAAAATTGTATAAGTCAACTCTTGCGTTTGAAACCGGTTCTGTCGTAACGATATTATTTACAGCAAACAAATACGATTTATTCTCCCCTCTTTTGGCAATAACTCCCAAATCAGAAGCTAAAATATTGGTCGCAATTTTTGCATTATAATAATAAGATCCAGAACATGGGTCCTGACTTTCTCTCCATTCATAATCATCATAGTAATAATCGTCATACGAGTTTCCGCTGTAGTTTACGTCATTTTCATCTACTTCCTCTTCTTCAGATTCTTCCTGATCGGCGTCTGATGTTTCACATTTATAAAGCGAATATTTCTTTTTGTATTCAAATTCAACTCTGTAAATCGCTCCTGGTTCCGGTTTGATAATTTTAGATAAATCCAGAGCATATGTATTCCACTTTGTGGGATTTACGAGTGTGCTTTCTTTTAAATTAAGCGTTGTTTTTGCAATTGGCTGAGCTACTTTTTTAAGGTTTTGTCCACCATTTAATTCATTGTATTGAAGAAACTGTAAAATATTATTTTTGTAAATCTTATACACTTTTACATCTACAGCACTAAGATTTACGGCTTCAAAATTCAATTTTAAATTATTCGAACTCGGCAAAATGGTTCCGTTTTTAATAAAACGAACACTTGGTTTTATCTGATCAAAAGAAATCTTTTCAGAATAATTGGCTTCCATTTTTTTGCCGTACTGGCTTTCAATTCCCTGAAAAACTTCCAAAAGCAATTCTCCTGTAATAACCTGACCCGGTTCTTCATCTGGCACAACTTCTACAATATCCTCAACTACTGCTGCTGCGGAATCTACAACAACTGAAGCTGAGTCAACAGCAACTGCTGCCGAATCTACCGTTGCATAAACGGGTTCTTCGACAACCGGAACAACTTCTTGTTTTTTAGAAACTTCCTGATTTGTAAAATATACTTTTAGTAAATTTCCTTGCGTAGAAAACTTAAGATTATTAGTGTTTTGAATCGAAACTAATCCAGCAAAATCTTGTCCTTTTTCTAATGGTTCTGAAAAATTAATTAAAACCGATTGATTATTTCCGTCCGGGACTTCAACCTTAACAATTTTAAATTCGTTTATACTCGTAACCGGAAAATCTATTTGCCCTTTTTGATCAATATCAAAATCATTTCCATCATATACAATTTCAAGATTTGACGCATCGGTAAAACGGTGAATACTGTCAATTATAAAACGAAACTCTTTAGCCGGACCAGCAGTTTTTTCGAATTTAATTTTAAGATTATTTCCTTTTTGTTTGGCTTCAACAAGTTTTTGGGCAGTTTCCAGATCAATATTATCTGCTGTTTTCAAAACGCAGTTTAAGTATTGATATTCTTTACTGTAAGACTGAATATCACCTGTATTGATAGTAAAATCCTGTTTGATTGTTTTAACCGTAAAATTGAATTTAGAGAGTTCTTTTTCTTTCTCTTTCGGAATTGCCGTTAGTTTATCTAAGTTTAAAGTAACCTGATATTCTGTTCCCGGTTTTAATTTTTTCTCCGGAATAAAAGCTAATGTATTGGTCGAAAGTGCCACTACTTTTCCGCTTACACTTGGCGAAATATCAAACAAATCGCTGTCTAATTCCTGATTTGGTTTCCAATCGTTTTTATCGAAGGCCAAAACCACACGAATATCAGAATCTGAAGAAACGATTCCGCCGGTAAAACTGGTTATATACTCTTTAAATAGTGAAAAATCTGAATTGAAATCTGCAGCCGATTTTCTACCACAGGATTGAAAAATAAAAAACACAAAAAATACGAGACTTAATCCTTTTACTTTCACTTTTACTTTGAGTTTATTTGGTTAATAAAGTAGAATTTAATACAACTTACCGTTAAAGCCATAACAGTAAAATGCGATTTAAATTATGTTAAAAGTAAAATATTTTTTGATTTCTTTAAGAAGAAAATTCTCTAACAACGATTATTTAACTTTTGTTGAAGTTTACAAGTTGTTGTATCGATGATTAGGAGCAATTCCAGCTGTCCGCTATATCTTTTTCCTGCTAAAGAAGCAAGAAAAAGGATGCCGCTTCCATCTGGGCTAGGGCATTTGTTTTCATAAAATTATTTACGTCTTTCAAGAAAAAAACGCTTCATAAGATCTGCGGCTTCATTTGCCATAACACCAGAAACCACAGTTGTTTTTGGATGCAATTTTGTTCCCATGTTTAGAAATCCGCGTTGTTCGTCGCGTGCACCAAAAACAATTTTAGAAATCTGACTCCAATACAAAGCTCCTGCACACATTTGACAAGGTTCGAGAGTTACATAAAGCGTGCAATCTTTCAGATATTTTCCGCCAAGAAAGTTTGCGGCGGCGGTTATCGACTGCATTTCGGCATGAGCTGTAACATCATTTAATAACTCGGTTAAATTATGACTTCTTGCAATTACTTTATCTGCAACAACAATTACAGCGCCAACAGGAATTTCGCCTTTCTCAAAAGCCATTTCTGCTTCCTGCAAAGCTTTTTTCATAAAATACTCGTCTGTGAAAGGATTTATCATAGTTGCAAAAATAGGATTTTAGAATGTATTTTTTATTACATTTAAATTTTGAAATTTGAATATGGAACAAAAATACAAATTGATTATTCCGGAACCTTGCCAAGAAAACTGGGACAAAATGATACCAAATCGAAATAATAGTTTCTTACATCCAAAAATTAATTATTCTAAAATATTTTTCTTATTCTTAATTCTGGCTACTGAAGTAACTTTTTTGGGCTGTTCTGATAAAAAAAACGATAAAAAGAAAGAAATTGATAGCGTAGAGATTATTTCTGATACATCTAAAGTCAGAAATACTATTGTTAAAACGTCAATTAAAAATGATTCTAATGAGGATATTTCGGCTTCTTCAAAAGTTGATCAGACAAAATTTGTTAAACCAAAAGAAAATGATGATCTAAAATCTGAGAAATCAAACGACACTAAAAACAATGCTACAAAAGTTGTAATTCAGGCTACTCCTACCAGAGAAGTTGTGTCTGAAACGAATGCAGAATTTCCGGGCGGAATTGATCGTTTCTATACTTTTTTTGGAAAAGAATATAAGAAACCTGAAAACTCAGAAACGGCCAATTTAAAAATCAGCCTTTCTTTTGCTGTAGAAAAAAACGGAGCTGCAACTTATCTTCAATCAAATCCGCCTGTTGATAATCTTGTAGAAAAAGAGATTATCAGGGTTTTAAGCGTATCACCTAAATGGGAACCTGGTGAAACAAATGGCAAAAAAGCAAAAAGACTATATTCTTTACCCATTGTATTACCATAAAGTGTCTTAAAATCTCCTTATTAAATTTAAAACCGTAAATTTGCTTTTTTCCTTATAATGAAAAGCGATTTACTCTCAAACATATACAATCCGGCTGATTTACGTCTTTTAAAAGAAGATCAACTTTCTCAGGTTGCACAGGAATTGCGTCAGTTTATAATTGATGTAGTTTCGGTAAAAGAAGGTCACTTGGGAGCAAGTTTGGGCGTGATTGAATTGACAATTGCTTTGCATTATGTTTTTAATACTCCAAATGATTTATTGGTTTGGGATGTTGGACATCAGGCTTACGGTCATAAAATCCTGACCGAAAGAAGAGAAAACTTCGATACCAACAGACAAATTGGAGGAATTTCAGGTTTCCCGAAAAGAAGCGAAAGTGTTTATGATACTTTTGGTGTTGGGCATTCGTCTACTTCTATTTCGGCTGCTTTGGGAATGGCAATTGCGTCTAAACTAAAAGGTGATTTTGATAAAGAACATATTGCTGTAATTGGCGACGCTTCTATCGCAAGCGGAATGGCTTTTGAGGGTTTAAACCACGCCGGAGTTACGGATGCCAATATTTTGGTGATTTTAAATGACAATGCTATTGGGATTGACCCAAGTGTTGGCGCTTTAAAAAAATACCTTACTGCGGTTAAAAACGGAAAAAATCCGAGACAGAATAACATTATAAAATCTTTGAATTTTGATTATTCGGGCCCAATTGATGGTCATGATCTTCCTAAACTGATTAAAGAATTAAATCGTTTAAAAAAGATTAAAGGCCCAAAATTCCTTCATATTGTTACTACAAAAGGAAAAGGTTTACAGCAAGCTGAAGAAAATCAGGTAAAATATCATGCGCCTGGAAAATTTGATGCTTCGACTGGAGAAATTCATTTAAAATCTGAAGAAAATCTTCCTCCTAAATTTCAGGATGTTTTTGGTTTGACCATTTTAGATTTAGCCAAAAAGAATGAAAAAATAATTGGAATTACTCCCGCAATGCCGTCTGGAAGTTCCTTAAAATTTATGATGGACGAATTGCCGGATCGTGCTTTTGATGTTGGAATTGCTGAACAACATGCCGTAACACTTGCAGCCGGAATGGCAACTCAGGGCATGATTGTGTATTGCAATATTTATTCGACATTTTTGCAGCGCGCCTATGATCAGGTTATCCATGATGTGGCTTTGCAAAATCTACCAGTAATTTTTTGTTTAGACAGGGCTGGTTTGGTAGGAGAAGATGGCGCAACACATCACGGTGTTTTTGATATTGCTTATTTGCGTTCTGTACCAAATATGATTATTTATGCTCCGCTTAACGAAATTGAATTACAAAACATTTTATACACCGCTCAATTAGGATTAAATCACCCTATCGCGATTCGATATCCAAGAGGTCGAGGCGTTATCTCAAATTGGGAAGTAGAAAATTTCGGACAGTATGAAAAAATTAAAATTGGTGAGGCAAATTGCTTAAAAGATGGTACGGAAATTGCGGTTCTTTCGACCGGAACGATAGGAAATAATGTTATCGAGGCGCTAAAAGAATGCCACAATACCGATGAATTTGCGCACTACAACTTTAGCTTTATTAAACCACTAGATATCAATTTATTAACCACTATATTCTCAAGGTTCGATAGTATAATTACGATTGAAGACGGAGTTAAAAATGGTGGTTTTGGAAGTGCTGTTTTAGAGTTTGCTGCATCTAATAATTTTAAGAATACTGTTGAAGTTTTGGGTATTCCGGATGAATTTATTGAGCACGGAACTGTAAATCAGCTACAACAATTGTGTAAAATTGACGTTAAAAATTTAATAAAACTTTTTTCTAACGGTTCAAAATAATTATTTTGCGACACCAAAAACAAATTACCAAATGAAATTATTGCGTTCTACCCTTTTGCTATTAATGCTATTGTGTACTTCACATAACTTTGCCCAAATTATTCAAACTACTTTGAGCCCCAATCAGGCTCCAAAACCACCATCGAACTGGACTAAAAAAAATCAGCTTGGTTTTGACATTTCTCAAATTGCTTTTTTAAACTGGAGTCCGGGGGGAACAAGCTCTATTTCCGGATTATTTAAAGGAGAATTTGGAAGAACTTACGTAAAAGGAAATCATAAATGGGCAAATGAGCTTATTGTAAAATATGGTCTAAATAAACAGGACGGTATCGAATTAAGAAAAACAGATGATGCTTTTCAATTCAACTCAACTTACGGTTTTAGAAAAGATAGTACTTCAAACTGGTATTATTCTTCAAAATTAAATTTCAACACTCAGTTTACAAACGGTTACAATTATCCAAATCGAGATATTGCAATCTCTAAACCTTTTGCGCCAGCTTATATTTTCCTTGGAGCGGGAGCTGAGAATTCGAATAAAAAGAAAAACAGAACGTTTTATTTCTCACCAATAACATTAAAAACTACTTTGGTATTAGATCAATATTTAGCGAATCAAGGATCTTTTGGTGTTAAAAAAGCGGTTTATGAAGTTGATCCTTTAGATCCAGATAATCAAATTTTAGTTGAAGAAGGTCAGAAAGTAAAAGCCGAATTTGGTATTCTGTTTACAGGTTACATGAAAACCGAAATCTACAAAAACGTCTTTTATGAAAACAGATTAAGCTTATATACCGATTATTTAAACCGATTTGGTAACGTCGATGTAGATTATGATACTCGTCTGGATTTGGTTGTAAATGCTTATGTAAAAGCTAATATTGGTGTACATATCGTTTATGATGATGACATCAAAAACAAAAAAAATGTTACAGATGCTACCGGAGCAAAAACTCAGATTAATGAAGGTCCAAAAATGCAGTTAAGACAAGTTCTGGGAGTAGGTTTGGTTTATGCTTTTCAATAAATAACTTTTACTATAAAAAAACAGCCGATAGGATTAAATTCTTATCGGCTGTTTTTTTATTATAGAATGGATATTAATTCTTTTTTCGTCCCTGAATCATTTCATATAACTCTAACGCATTCCCATCTGTTAAAAGAGAAACATAATGACAAATGTGAAGCAAACGTTCGTATAAATTTCCCTTTTCTAAATGGTGTTTTTCAGGAAGCATTTTTAAAATTAGTTTATCGTAATTTGATGCTGTTCCTTCATATTTGTTATTGAATGCCGTAATAAACTTATCTAAAAGGGTTTGAATGATTTGATAACCCACAATTTCTTTTTCTATTACTTCGCGACTCTGATATATTTTTTCAACGCTTAAGCTGATAATATCATTCATTTGAGCTTTATATTTGCTTTTATCTGTTAATGCATAAGGAAAGTTTCCGGCAAGAATTGCTTCTTCATTTTCGACAAAAACATCTACTGCATCGCTAATTAAGGCTCCAATTGCCAAAGCACGCAAATAACTAATTCGGTCTTCTTTGGTTTCTAAAAGTTTGTATTTGGCAACTCCAATATTATCTTTCACCAATTTAATTAAGTATTCTAAAGCATAATCCTCAGAAACTAAACCAAGATTTATTCCGTCTTCAAAATCGATTATGGTGTAGCAAATATCGTCTGCTGCTTCGACTAAATAAGCCAGCGGATGTCTTTCGTAACCAATATCTCCATCTTCTTTATTAGAGATCAATCCCATATCTTCTGCAACTTCCTGAAAGAATAATTTATCTGACTGAAAGAAACCGTATTTTTTATCTGCAATATTACTGGTTGGTTTTTTAGGAAGACTTTCTTTTGGATATTTCATAAAAGCACCCAAAGTTGCGTATGAAATTCTAAGTCCGCCTTCAATTCCCGGTCGACTTGCTGTTAATACTGAAAAACCATTCGCATTACCTTCAAAATCAATCAAATCCTGCCATTGTTTTGCAGTAAGCTTATCTTTGTATTTTAAACCTTTTCCGCTTGAAAAATATTCTCCAATTGCTTTTTCTCCAGAATGTCCAAAAGGTGGATTTCCAATATCATGTGCTAGAGACGCCGCAGCTACAATAGCTCCAAAATCATTCATATGAAAACCGTGAATTTCTTTTAAATAAGGATATTTTTCGATGATTTTTTTACCAACCAAACGTCCTAAAGATCTTCCTACAACAGAAACTTCTAAACTATGTGTTAATCTGGTGTGCACAAAATCTGTTTTAGAAAGTGGAATAACCTGGGTTTTATCCTGCAGAGATCGAAAAGCTGCCGAAAAGATAATTCGGTCATAATCTACCTCAAAACCCAATCGTGTATCATCTTGTTCTATACGTAATCTTTTGCTTGTGTCACCTTGCTTTTTAAGAGATAAAAGTTGTTCCCAGTTCATTTTTGTATTTTAGATTTCAGATTGTAGTCCCAATAGTTATCGGGATAGTTTCATTATGATTTCAAAAATACGTTTTATTTAGGATTTCATTCAATAAAAAATGCGAATTAAACAATAAGCTTAATCCGCATTTATAGTAAGCACAAAATTTTACTTAAGTATTACATTTTTGAAGTATTTTTGAAAAATTGCCAACGCTTCTGCTTTACTTTCAGCAGTTGGCGCAGCAGTTTCTTTTAATGCATAAGGCATTTTGAGTAATTCCCATTTTTGAGAACCCAGTTGATGAAAAGGGATAATTTCTACCCGTTCTACTGTTTTATAATCAGCAAAATGTTGTCCCCATTCTTCCAGATATTCGGGCTGATCTGTCCAGCCAGGAACCAAAACATATCTTAACCACATTGGTTTTCCTGTAGATTCTCTGTAAGCAGCAACATCTAAGGTATTTTTATTGGTTAAACCTGTTAACTCATGGTGTATCTTATCGTTGATATGTTTTACATCTAACAATAAAATATCGGTATTGTCAAAAAGCTCATGTGCCTGATGATTGTTAAGCCTTCCATTGGTATCAAGGCAGGTATTAATTCCTTCTTCATGAAGGCGTTTAAAAAGTTGTATTAATTTATTTCTCTGCAATAAGGGTTCTCCGCCAGAAACGGTCACTCCGCCTGTTTTTCCAAAATAGCTTTTTTGACGAATGGCTCTTTTTACCAATTCTTCTATTTCGACCAAAGAACCTCCTTTAACATCTAATGTATCCGGATTTTGGCAATACAGACATCTAAACTGGCATCCTTGTACAAATACAACCATTCTAATTCCGGGTCCATCGTGGGTTCCGAAGGTTTCGAGAGAATGAATTCTTAAATGATCAGGATCGTCAATATTTAATTGCGCAGCCTCAATATCTTGTAATGGAAAATACATTTGTTTTGAATAAATTTAAAAATAAGGGCCGGCCAACTTCCAACCAGCCCCATCTTCACTTCACAATTGGCCTATTCTACATTGCTTCATGAAAAGTGCGCGCTATAACTTCTAGCTGATGTGCTCTTGATAATCGCACAAAATTAACAGCATACCCCGAAACTCTTATGGTTAGTTGTGGGTGATTTTCAGGATGTTCGTAAGCATCTTGAAGTGTTTCGCGGTTTAGTACATTTACATTTAAGTGATGTGCCATTTGAAGGAAATATCCATTTAACACATTTACTAAATTTGTTATTTGTTCTTGTCTGGTATCTCCCAAAGATTTCGGAATCATTGAGAAAGTATTTGAAATACCATCCTGAGCATCTTTATAATCTAATTTTGCAACTGAATTTAAAGAAGCAATTGCTCCACTACAATCACGTCCGTGCATTGGATTTGCACCCGGAGCAAAAGATTCACCATCTTTACGACCGTCTGGAGTTGCTCCAGTATTGGTTCCGTACATTACGTTTGATGTAATGGTTAATAATGAAAGTGTTGGTGTTGCATTTTTATATGTCTCATGTTGTCTAAGCTCATTAATAAAGAAAGCGGTAACTTCTTTAGCAATAGAATCGACTCTGTTATCATCGTTTCCGAATTTAGGATAATCACCTTCGATATTAAAATCAACTGTAAGTCCGTTTTCATCTCTTACTGGTCTTACTTTAGCATATTTAATTGCTGATAATGAATCTGCAATAATAGAAATTCCCGCAGCTCCGTAAGCAATATCAACATGAGGATCAGAATCTATAAGTGCCATTTGTGCTCTTTCGTAGTAATACTTATCATGCATATAATGAATAATATACATTGATTTAGCATATACTCTTGCCAATTCTTTCATGGCATTTTTGAAAGCTTTATTCACTACTTCATAATCTAATACTTCGTCATTGATAAACGGAATATCTTTCATGATCAATGCTCCACCTTTTTCTTCACGTCCGCCATTTAAAGCGATTAACAAAGCTTTTGGCAAGTTGGCACGAGCTCCAAAATGTTGAATAGATTTTCGTATT
>Ga0302347_1003980_pt1 | contig 12289 bp, 9 predicted proteins | sample PhyWR1_FD_202178 | JGI IMG/M metagenome (GOLD analysis project Ga0302347, IMG submission 202178) | Leaf surface microbial communities from wheat plants in UC Gill Tract Community Farm, Albany, California, United States - DLSL W.R1 (v2)... | ecosystem: Host-associated > Plants > Phyllosphere >...
ACGAAATCGCTTCATTTGCAAATCCGCTTTCCATAAAATCATGATCTAAAAAATGTTTCCCTTGAGATCTTGCAAATTCAGAAATGTATTTTTCATCATCTTCTTCATCATCTAGATAATAATCTTCACTTTCACCAACAAAATCAAAATATGCCTCTTCTGTCTTAAAATTCCCAAACCAAAAATGACTGGTTTCTTTTCTCATAAATTTAATTTTTAATCTTCTTTCTTTGACCTATTTGATTTTATGCTAATGCAAAATACAACTTATATTCTTTTAAAAATCAAAAAAACCGTAATTACATCAGTGCAATTACGGTTTTTCCTTTATAACAATTTTCTTTAATCTTTCTGTTTTAAACCAAACCTGCCTGAATTAAATATTCAGCAATTTGGATCGTGTTTGTTGCAGCACCTTTTCTTAAGTTGTCCGCAACGATCCACATGTTTAATGTGTTTGGCTGGCTTTCGTCACGACGGATTCTTCCAACAAATACATCATTTTTACCTTCCGCGTATAATGGCATTGGGTAAGTAAATGTGTCTAAATTATCCTGTACCACTACTCCATCGGTATTGTGTAAGATTTCGCGAACTTCATTTACTTCAAAATCATTTGTAAACTCAACATTTACAGCTTCGCTATGTCCGCCAACAACCGGTACACGAACCGCAGTAGCTGTAACTCTGATTGTATTATCACCAAGAATTTTTTGAGTTTCGCGAACTAATTTCATTTCTTCTTTAGTGTATCCGTTTTCTTCGAAACTATCGCAGTGTGGAATTGCATTTCTGTGAATTGGATATTTGTAAGCCATATCACCTTGAATTCCTGCGTATTCGTTTTCTAATTGTTTTACCGCTTTTACACCCGTTCCTGTAATAGATTGGTAGGTAGAAACGATAATTCTTTGAATGTTGTATTTTCTATGCAAAGGCGCCAAAGCCAATACCATTTGAATAGTAGAGCAGTTTGGGTTTGCAATAATTTTATCTTCTCTTGTCAATACGTCAGCATTAATTTCCGGAACTACCAATTTCTTAGTTGGATCCATTCTCCATGCAGATGAATTATCGATAACAGTTGTTCCGGCAGCAGCAAATTTTGGAGCCCATTCTAATGAAGTATCTCCTCCGGCAGAGAAAACTGCGATATCAGCTTTCATATCTACGGCAGTTTGCAACCCAACAACTTTATATTTAGTTCCTTTATATTCGATTTCTTTCCCTACAGATCTTTCAGATGCAACAGGAATTAATTCAGTAACAGGAAAATTTCTTTCCGCTAAAACTTTCAGCATTACTTCGCCAACCATTCCGGTAGCGCCTACAACCGCTATTCTCATTTTTATATGTTTAAATATTCTATTAATCTAATTTATATCGCAAAAGTAAACATAATAAAAGTCTCTGCAAGGTGATTCACAAAAAATAACAAAATGTTACAAAATAAACATTTTGTAAAAAAACCGCCTATTTAGAAGGCGGTTAAATTTGAGTTTTTTCAATTCCATCCTGGACCATTTTTTTCTAAGCAAGGCTTAATAGCTCCCCAATCAGAAAACTCTAAAGGTGGCTCGCCATTTTCAGATAATATAAACATTGTGTAAAAGATTTCAAAATAATCGATATTTAAGCATGAATATTCTTCTCTCAAATTTAATAGTTTAGTTCTTCCTGTTATAATTGATTGCCCAAATAATTGTTGATTCTCTACTGTAAGACTTCTTAAGTCCAAATGTCTATTTACAAATTCGTCTGTACTTGTTTTATAAAATCCCCAGCCACACTCTCCGCTCTCATCGTCTAAATCTGGAATTTGAGTCTCTAACCATTTCGCAAGGTCTTTCCCATCTTCAATCAATAGCAATTCTTTAATCACAATTTTTAAAATTTCATCATGACCTGTCCATCTTCTTCCAAAACATCTTCCATCCTTAAATACAATAAATCCACTTGCCATAAATCATTCAAATTAAAATATTTGAGTCTTTGTTTTTTATAATTCCTTATCATTAAAAAAAACCGCCTCTTTAGAAGCGGTTAAGTTAGACTTAGTGTAGCGGTATTATATCTTATTTATTTTTTAATAAATCTCTAATCTGAGTAAGAAGTTCTTCTTGTGTTGGTCCTGCCGGTGCTGCCGGTGGTGGAACTTCTTTCTTTTTAAGGTTGTTGATTCCTTTAATTATAAGGAACAATACAAAAGCAACAATTAAAAAATTAATTACTGCCGAAATAAATAAGCCATATTTCACTCCTCCAAAAGCAGTAAGATCCTGAATTTGGGATAAATGAGCGGCGTCCAAAGCTGGTTTCAATACCAATGGCGTTATTACATCTTCAATTAATGAGCTTACAATTTTGCCAAAAGCAGCTCCAATTATCACACCGACAGCCAAATCGACTACGTTGCCTTTCATTGCAAATTCCTTAAATTCTGAAACTATACTCATAATTGTATTTTTTTGATTAAACTAATTTTATCGAAAATAAACAATTTTCTCTAGAATTTCTTAAAATTATCTGAAAAATACCCGTTTCACACGTTGCGAAATACTCGTCATTATCTCATATGGAATGGTTTTTAAAGCTTCGGCCATTTCTATAACCGTTGGGCTTTCGCCGAAAATAACTACCGAATCGCCTTCTTTGCAATCAATATGACTTACGTCGACCATAAGCATATCCATACAAACGCTTCCTAAAATATAGGCTTTTTGATTTTTGATGGTTACAAAACCTACTTTATTTCCCCATAATCTCGAAACTCCATCGGCATAACCAATCGGGATTGTGGCTACTTTGGTTTCTTTCTCTGCCATAAAACGACGTCCGTAACCAACACTATCGCCTGCCGGAATGGTGCGGACTTGCGAGATAATCGATTTTAAAGTCCCTACGTTTTCCAGGTATTTTTGTTCTGCCGGATCGTTTGAAACTCCGTATAAACCAATTCCTAATCGAACCATATTGTATTGCGCATTCGGGAAATTGCTAATTCCGGAAGTATTGAGAATATGACGAATTGGTTTTATATTTAAAGCTGTCATTAATTTTGATGACAATTTCTCGAACAAATTAATTTGTTTGGCGACAAAGTCAAAATGCTGCGGATCGTCGCTTGTTGCCAAATGCGATAAAATACTCTGAACACGAACTGAAGAATTATCTTTTAAAGTTGCAATCAATTCATCGATTGTATTTTCTTCAAAACCCAAACGATGCATTCCGGTATCCATTTTTATATGAATAGGAAAATCTTTCAGATTCTTTTCTCTGGCAATTTTCAAAAAAGAATTCAATCCTTTTAAACTGTAAATTTCAGGTTCTAATTGATATTGAATTATCGAAGGAAAGCTGGTCGATTCCGGATTTAGCACCATAATTGGCAATTTGATTCCACCATTTTTTAGTGAGATTCCTTCATCGGCGAAAGCCACACCCAAATAATTTACTTTATGATGTTCGAGTAATTTTGCGATTTCCAAACCTCCATTTCCGTAACCAAAAGCTTTTACCATAACCATGATTTTTACATCATCGGCAAGTTTTGATTTATAATAATTTAAGTTATGACTTATGGAATCTAAGTTGATTTCGAGAACTGTTTCATGCGTTTTTTCTTCGAGTAAAGAAACAATTTCTTCAAACTGAAAAGACCTTGCTCCTTTTATCAATATGGTTTCATTATTGAAATTTAAGTTTTCGATTTCAGCAATAAAATCGGCTGTATTTTGAAACATAATGCTATTGGCAAACTTATCTTTGAAAGATGAAATTGTTGGTCCAATACCAATAACGCGATTGATCTTATTGTCTGAAATAAGCTGAGAAACTTTCGAATATAATTCTTCGTTAGAAAATCCGCTTTGAAAAATATCTGATAAAATAACGGTTTTTGAAGCGTTCTTTTTTTGGCTTTCGAGAAAATCCAGAGCAATTTTCAGGGACTGAAAATCTGAGCTGTAACTATCGTCGATAATACTGCAATTATGAATTCCGTTTTTTACTTCCAGACGCATTTCGACCGGATAAAGCAATTTTACACGACTTTGAATAACTTCAAAATCATATTTAAAATAAAGCAAAACCAAAAGACATGAAATCGTATTTTCTATAGAAGCTGAGTCACTAAACGGGATTTCTAAATGGTAAATTTCATCCTGATATTGATATTGAATTGTGGTAATATCGTTTTTAGTTTCTTTATTCAGAATATAAACCGTTGCTGCATCATCTGAAAAACTCCATGAAAAAAGTCTTCTGTTTTCCAGTTCATATTCTGAAGAAAAATCTGCAAGACATTGATCTACCAGCTTATTCTTCTGATAAATAATAACTGTAGATTTTTTGAAAAGTAATAATTTCTCTTTTATTTTTTGTTCCGGATTTTCGAAACCTTCATCGTGTGCAGAACCAATACTGGTTAAAACTCCAATGTTTGGTTTAATGATTTTTTCGAGATTTGCCATTTCGTTAACGGTCGAAATTCCGGCTTCAAAAATTCCTAAATTGTGTTTTTCATTGATTGCAATAACAGACAACGGAACTCCAACTTGAGAATTGTAACTTTTTGGGCTTCGAATAATATTATAATCGGGACTTAGTAAAAAATTAAGCCATTCTTTTACGATTGTTTTTCCGTTGCTACCGGTTAATCCAATAACAGGAAAATCGAATAAATCGCGATAGTAAGCCGCTAATTCCTGAAGTGCTTTTCGGGTATTTTTAACTACCAGAAAATTGGCTTTTTCTTTTACTTCATCCGGGATATATTGCACAACAAAATTCTGAACTCCTTTTTCTATCAATTCAGAAATATATAAATGAGCGTCGTTATTAACGCCGGAAAGGGCAATAAATAAAGTTTTCGATCCGTTTTGTAAAGAACGGCTGTCTATTGAAATATGGTCTACAAAAATATCCTTTTCTGACGCAATGGCTTGAGCGTTAAGAACCGGAATTATGTTTTTTAAGTTAATGCTCATTAAGAAATTCTTTTTGTCAAATTTAAAAAAAGGTTTGCCACGAATTACATGAATTTGTTTTTTGATGTAAAAAAGAGCTGGCTACAGATTAAAAGATTTTAACGGATTAATTTGCCACGAATTGTACAAATTTTCGCGAATTATTTTATTTACTGTGGTAAAAAATCAAACAAGAATTCATGCAATTGGTGGCGGGAAAAACTAAATAGTCATGGCAAAAAACATTAATTCATTATATTTGTTCAATACCTGAAAATAATACGTTTTGAAAAAAATACTTCCACTATTCTCCTATATCCTTCATCCGATTTTTATTTCGATGTATGCCACCTTATTTTACCTTTATTGCAAAGAAGATATTTTTAGCAATCAGGAGAAATACTTTGTTTTGTTTCAGATTCTAATTATTACCATTTTAGTTCCGATACTTTTTTTCTTATTGCTAAAATCTACCGGACATATCAGTTCTGTAATGGTTCCTGAAACCTCACAGCGCAAGATTCCGCTTGTTTTGCAGTGTTTCTTGTATATTTTATTAGTAAAAAGAAGCATCGTGATTACGCGTTATCCTGAATTGCATTTCTTTTTTCTGGGCGCATTGTTCAGCACGATTCTGGCTTTAATTTGTTCTTTGTTCAAAATAAAAGCAAGTTTGCATATGCTTGCGATTAGCGGGTTTACGATTTTTGTAATTGGATTGAATATTCATTTGCAAATGCAAAATCCGTATTGGAGTGCTTTGCTTATTTTACTAAGTGGTGTTGTAGCTTCATCGAGATTAGAAATGAAAGCGCACACGTCCAGAGAAATACTTATTGGTTTAGCAATTGGTATTATGCCGCAGCTTTTATTCTTGTTTTTGTGGTTATAAAATGTAGAAAATAAGTCCTGCATTTAAGGTTTTCATGGTAATTTTTTCTCCGCTTAGCGTTGTGGTTCCGTCTTTAAATAAAGAACTTAAACCATAATACAAATAAACATTCCAGGTATTGTATCCTGCAGAAAGATATGGTCCGTACTGAAAATTATTGATTGCATCATTATTATTTATTCGGTACGTTTTTTCGCCATCATCCAGAATCGAAGAATTTGAGAAGATATAACTCAACTTAACACCAGCATAGATTCGCCAGAATTTAGTGCTTTCATAAGTAGAATTTCGCCATCTGAATTCTATAGGAAGATCGACAGAATATTGTCTGTAACGATTCGAAACAAACTCTCTGTAATCATTTACATTATATAACGGAGCTCCGGATGCGTCTTGCGAAATGGTTAGGTTTTGATAATAATTTTGGTAACTCAGCCCTAAACCTGCTGCAATAGAAACTGTTCTGGATTTATTGACTGGCATATCGCGTAGAAAACCTCCGGAAAGTCCTAATGAAAACTTATTTTGCGTGAATTTTACAGGAATATCTGTAAACATGTTATAAGTTACCGAAAAATAAAACTGATCTTCACGATACAATGAATCAATTTTTACAATTGGTTGTATTTCCGGTTTTGCAGTTTCCTGAGAAAAAACATTGAAAAACGAAACTAAAAATAAACAACTAAAAAGTATTCGCATATCGTATTTTGGTTTTAAAGAGTATTTTAGGTAAACGTTTTTTGAAGTTATTTTATTTCACTTACAAATATAATATAATGCCAGTTCAAGATGAGATTTGAAAGTAATTATTCTCTTTTTGATGACAAATAAAATGATTTGTTGCACTTATTTCAACAATTAAGCAAGAGAATAAAAAAAATGAATGAAATTTTCATTGCTCTTTTATACCTTTGTCCTGCATGAAAAGAAAACAGCTCATATTAAGTTTTTCATTTGCTGTAACAATATTGTTCTCGATATTGTTTCAGTCGATACACAGTTATGAGCATATTGTAAAACAGCTTTCAGAAAAACAATGTCATCACGCTTACAACGATCCTAATGGCGAGATAACACATCAGCATCATAATTATGATCTTTGTTTTGTATGTAATTTTGCTTTTGAAGGTTTTATTGTTCCCGATAGTTTTTCTTTTCAATTTCATTCTTTTGATAGCGAAACACCTTATTTTTTTCCGCTTTCAGAGAAGGTTTATTCCATTTCAACCACTTCGTATTTACTGCGAGGTCCGCCTGTTGCTATAGTTTCTTAGTTTTCGAATACTCGAAATCATTTCACTTTTTTAAATCTAATTCAAAATCACATTGAGTTTCCTAATCCTGTTTTTATAATCAGGATCAGAATGCTTTTCTGTTTGTTTTGGTTTTTATTTAAAAAAAAACTCAACTTAACTATAGCATTATTTTCAAATGAAAAAATTAATATTAGCCCTTATTTTAGGGTTTTCGGGCATTCTTTCTGCTCAAAATTCGGTTTCTGGAACCGTTACCGACAATGAAAATCAACCTTTGCCAGGCGTTTCCGTTTATGCGCCTGAATTGCATAAAGGAACTACAACTGATGAAAAAGGAAAATACGAATTGAAGAATCTTCCAAACGGAAGTCTTCGTCTGGCTTTTTCTTATGTTGGATATGCCAATCAGAATCAAACAATTGCCAAATTAGTAAAAGAGAACACACTTGATATTAATCTTGCAGAATCTATTTTAGAAATGGATGAAGTGGTGGTTTCTACTCCTTTTAATAAATTGCAATCGCAAAACGTAATGAAAATTGAACACGAAAGTATCAAAACATTACAACAAAAAGGAACTTCAACTTTAATTGAAGGTTTGGCTACTATTCCGGGAGTTTCTCAGATTTCGACAGGAACTTCTATTGGAAAACCTGTAATTCGCGGATTAAGTGGTAATCGTGTTTTGGTTTATTCTCAAGGTGTTCGTATCGAAAACCAACAATTTGGAGATGAACATGGTTTAGGTTTAAACGATGCCGGAATCGAAAGTGTTGAAGTGATCAAAGGACCTGCTTCTTTATTATATGGTTCTGATGCTTTGGGTGGAGTTTTGCATTTCAATCCGGAGAAATTTGCTGATGCCGGAACTTTTAAAGCTAATTTTGGGCAAAAATATTTCACCAATACACAAGGAAGCAATTCAACAATTGGATTAAAAACTTCTACTGATAACTGGAAATTCTTAGCTCGCGGAAGTTACAATACACATTCTGATTATAAAATTGCCGATGGCGACCGCGTAACGAATTCACGTTATAATGAAACTGATTTTAAAACCGGAATTGGGTACAGCAATTCTACTTTTTCAAGTGTTTTAAGATACAACTATAATAAACTGGATATTGGTATTCCGGAAGACGGAATTGCAGAACAGTCTTCTAGCAAAGACACGCAATTTCCGAGACAGGGAATTTTCAATCATTTGTTGAGTTTGAATAATGTAATCTTTTTCGAAAACTCAAAACTGGATGTTGATTTAGGATATATTTCTAACGACCGTAGCGAATTTGAAGACAGTAACGAAGCTGCATTACACATGAAGCTGAATACTTTCAATTATAACGCAAAATACCATTTTCCTAAATTCGGAAAAATCGAAACTATTTTAGGAGTTCAGGGAATGCATCAAACAAATAAAAATTCGGGAGAAGAATATTTGATTCCGGATGCTACAACAAATGATTTTGGAGTTTTTGGAACTGCAAATTACGAATGGGACAACAGCGTTCTTCAGGCCGGATTACGTTTTGACAACAGAAACATTACTTCTATTGCACACGGAACGGAAGGTGAAGAAGGTTATTTTCTTCCTCTTGACAGATCTTTCGATAGCTTTAATGCTTCTTTAGGTTATAAAACAAAATTGGCTGAACCGCTTACGCTTCGTTTAAATGTAGCGTCAGGATTTAGAGCGCCAAACCTGGCAGAATTAACTTCAAACGGAGTTCATGAAGGAACAAATCGTTACGAAATTGGAAATGCGAATTTAAAAACTGAACAAAACGTTCAGACTGATTTAAATTTAGAATACAAAAATTCTCATTTTGAATTTTTCGTAAACGGATTTTATAATCACGTAAACAATTATATCTATACTTCGCCAACCGGAGAAACTCGTGATGACAATGATGTTTTTGCTTATGTTCAGGATAATGCACAATTGTATGGTGGTGAAGTTGGTTTGCATTTTCACCCGCATCCGTTAGACTGGTTGCATTTTGAAACTAGTTTTGAAACCGTAACCGGAAAAAAAGACAATGATGATTATTTGCCTTTAATTCCTGCTAACAATTGGAACAATACTCTAAGAACTGAATTTAATATCAAAAACTGGTTAAGTGAAGGTTTTGCTTCTTTGAATGTTTCTTCAACTTTTAGCCAGGATAATGTGAGTGGTTTTGAAACGGCTTCTAAAGGTTATACGCTATTAAATTTGGGTTTTGGAGGAACGGTAAAATTGGGTAAAACTGCTTTTGATATCAACCTGAACGGAAATAACTTATTTGATAAAAAATATATTGCACATCTTTCAAGATTAAAAACAGACGGAATTCCAAACATTGGAAGAAACATTGTTCTGGGAGTTAATTTTAATTTATAATTTTTTATTTAACCGCAAAGAGCGCAAGGAGTTTGCGCTAAGTTCGCTAAGTTTTATTTCATTAAACAACGCTTAAAAGAATCTCGCGAAGTCGCAAAGTTTTAAAATTTCTTTGCGACTTTGCTAGATTAATATTGCGTGCTTTGCGCAAACTCCTTACACCCTTTGAGGTTAAAAACTTAATCATCTCACAAAAAGTTCTATTTTTGTTACAACAGACAAAAACTAATTATGAAAAAAACATTTTTATTAATGGCACTTACAACTGCAGGGGTTTCATTTGGACAAATAAAATATCCCGAAACCAAAAAAGGAGAAACTGTCGATGTATATTTTGACACCAAAGTAAGCGATCCATACCGATGGCTTGAAGATGACAAATCTGCCGAAACCGGAGCCTGGGTTAAAGCTGAAAACGAAGTAACTTATGGTTATCTGGATAAAATTCCTTTTCGTGAAGAACTTAAAAAACGAATGGAAAAACTGTGGAACTATGAAAAAATAGGTGCTCCATATAAAGAAGGAAAATTTACTTATTATTCTAAAAATAACGGTCTTCAAAATCAATCTGTTGTTTACAGAAAAGATCAAAATGGAAAAGAAGAAATTTTTCTGGATCCGAATACTTTTTCTAAAGACGGAACAACTTCTCTTGGCGGTTTAGATTTTTCTAAAGATGGATCGAAAGCTGCTTATTCTATTTCTGAAGGAGGAAGCGACTGGAGAAAAGTAATTATAATTGATGCAATTTCTAAAAAAGTTTTGGAAGACACTTTAGTTGATGTAAAATTCAGCGGAATTTCATGGCATGGAAATGAAGGTTTTTACTATTCTAGTTATGAAAAACCAAAAGGAAGCGAATTATCTGCCAAAACAGATCAGCACAAATTGTATTTCCACAAATTAGGAACTGCTCAAAAAGACGATAAAGTAATTTTTGGTGCAGATCAAAAAAGAAGATATGTTGGCGGTTATGTTACCGAAGACAATCATTATCTGGTTATTTCAGCAGCAAATTCGACTTACGGAAATGAATTATACATTAAAGATTTAACGAAACCTAATAGTCCGATTGTTACTATCGTAGACAATTTTAACAGCGACAATGGTATTATAGAAAACGAAGGCAGCAAATTGTTTATCGATACCGATTTGAATGCACCTAACAAACGTATTGTTACTGTTGATGCGGCTAATCCTAAACCGGAAAACTGGAAAGATTTTATCAAAGAAACTGAGAATGTACTTACTACCTCAACTGGTGCAGGATATTTCTTTGCCAATTATACCAAAGATGCCGTTTCATTTGTTCAGCAATACGATTACAGCGGAAAATTGGTTCGCGAAATTAAACTTCCTGCCGTAGGAACTGCGGGCGGATTTGGCGGAAAAAAAACGGAAAAGATTTTATACTACACCTTTACAAATTACACAACTCCGGGAAGTATTTATTCTTTTGAACCAAAATCTGGAAAATCAGATGTATATCAAAAACCAAAAGTAGATTTCAAAAGCGAAGATTACGAGTCTAAACAAGTTTTTTATACGTCAAAGGACGGCACAAAAGTTCCGATGATTATTACCTATAAAAAAGGAACAAAATTAGACGGTAAAAATCCAACTATTCTTTACGGTTACGGCGGATTCAACATTAGTTTGACACCAAGTTTTAGCATTGCAAATGCGGTTTGGTTAGAAAACGGAGGTGTTTATGCGGTTGCCAACTTAAGAGGTGGTGGTGAATACGGAAAAAAATGGCATAATGCAGGAACTAAACTTCAAAAACAAAATGTATTTGATGATTTTATCGCTGCTGCAGAATATTTGATTGCTCAAAAATATACTTCATCTGATTATTTGGCTATTCGCGGAGGATCTAACGGAGGATTATTGGTTGGAGCTACAATGACACAACGTCCTGATTTAATGAAAGTAGCGTTACCAGCGGTTGGAGTTATGGATATGTTGCGTTATAACGCATTTACTGCGGGTGCAGGATGGGCTTTTGATTACGGAACGGCTCAGGATAACAAAGAAATGTTCGAATACTTAAAAGGATATTCTCCGGTACACAACGTTAAAAAAGGAACTCAATATCCTGCAACAATGGTAACTACAGGAGATCATGATGACCGTGTGGTTCCTGCGCACAGTTTTAAATTTGCTTCTGAACTACAGGAAAAACAGGCGGGAGAAAATCCGGTTTTAATTAGAATTGATGTAAAAGCAGGTCATGGAGCAGGAAAATCTGTTGCGGCTACAATCCAGGAGAATGTAGACATTCAGGCTTTCACACTTTATAATATGGGATTTAAAGCTTTGCCGAAAAAGTAAAACTTTAAAACTGATTTTTTTAGCCACGAATTCACGAATTATTTTTGTGAATCGTGGCTTTATTTTTTGCCACAGATTAAAAGGATTTTTATTAATCTGTGAAAAATTTTTTAATCTGTGGTAAAAACTTCAAAAAATAATTCATGGAAATTAGTGTAATTCGTGGCAAACCTTTTTTAAATTTGAGAAACTAAAAAACCAAACGATGAAAATTATAAAATGGGGAATTATTGGTTGTGGAAACGTAACCGAAGTTAAAAGCGGCCCAGCTTTTCAAAAAGCTCCCAATTCAGCTTTAGTTGCCGTTATGCGAAGAGATGCAGCTCTTGCCGAAGATTATGCAAAACGCCATAACGTTTCAAAATGGTATTCGAACGCCGAAGATTTAATCAATGATCCGGAAGTTGATGCCGTTTATATTGCTACTCCTCCATCTTCTCATAAAGAATAT
>Ga0302347_1003987_pt1 | contig 12275 bp, 11 predicted proteins | sample PhyWR1_FD_202178 | JGI IMG/M metagenome (GOLD analysis project Ga0302347, IMG submission 202178) | Leaf surface microbial communities from wheat plants in UC Gill Tract Community Farm, Albany, California, United States - DLSL W.R1 (v2)... | ecosystem: Host-associated > Plants > Phyllosphere >...
AAGCAAGAGGGACTCTTCCTTTAATGACAAATGCAGAGTATCTTTTAGGATTTAATAAAATTTCTAATAATGAATGGATGTGGGCAAGCGAAATATTACCAGATAATACAGATTATTTCGGAAATTTTGGAGCTTATATGTCTAGGAATTATAATTCAACAACAATCAGAACTGCACCGAAAGCGATTTATAGACCATTGTATGATGCATTCCCTTCAACAGATATCAGAAAGGCAAACTTTGATCCGACAGGAAATCATTCAAGTTTAGGTTTACTTTCAAATTATACAAAAAGACCATACACTTCTCAAAAATTTCTGTCAGTTTCTGTTTCTGATAGTAGATGTGATGTTCCTTATATGAGAGTTGCAGAGATGGTGCTTATTGAAGCTGAGGCATTAGCAAGAAATGGTCAAGAATCAGCATCTAAAACGGTATTTGAAATTTTGGCAAAAAACAGAAATCCCAGCTATACATCTACAAATACAGGAGCGGCTTACATTACCGAAATTATGAACAGTAGAAGGTTTGAATTATGGGGAGAAGGATTTAGATGGTTTGATTTGAAAAGATTAAATCTTCCTGTAGAAAGAAATAAAATGAATGGTGCAGCTGTTCCTTCAGCAAATGTAAATCATGTAGATTCCGTAATTAATAGTACTTATACTATTGCAAATACTGATCCTAGATGGCAGTTTAAGATACCAAGACAAGAAATAGATTCTAATCCATTGTGTAAACAGAATCAATAAGAAAATCATAATCCCCCCCGCAATTCAAGCGGGGGTCTTTCATTCCCTATTATTTCTTATTTTGCTTAACGATAAATCACATGAAATATCTATTTTCCTTCAGTGTAGCGGTTCATGCTCAAGAAGTCAACAAAACAGACTTCAATAAACGTCCCAAAGATAAAGACACGCTCGTAATAGACTTTGGGAAAAGATTTACTAAAATATGCAAACCGACCATTAATCACTATGTTAATCAGAAGCAGTTTTCTGAAAAGATTTTTTTTGATACGGTACTGACTTTTAATAAAACGTATATTTTTTCGCAATACAACAATAATCATAACAAAGCGAATTGCAAATATTGGCGCAGGGCTTATCCGCTTACATATGAATTCAATCCGCCCTGCTGGCGCGAGCGTCCGCTCGTGTCCGCAACAGTAAAAAAGTAGATCCATCAGAAAAATACAAATTCGTAAAAAAGAAGGAGTTTATCTTATACGTTTTGCTACGGTTTTTGGATAGATCTCTTTACAAGAATAGAGTAATTTTTCCTAAATTAGTGCAACACAAAGCACATCCCATGAATGAAAAATTATTACAATATCTTTGGAATTTTAAAATATTTACTGATTACAATTTCAAAGATCTTAACGGAAATTCTATCGAAATTTTAGATTTCGGAACGTGGAATACAGATTCGGGACCGGATTTTCTGATGGCGAAAATAAAAATCAACCATGTAATTCTCGCAGGAAATATAGAACTTCATGTAAAGTCCTCCGACTGGATTTTCCACCAGCATTCGCAAAACCCGAATTACGATAATATTATTTTACACGTTGTTTATCAAAACGATGCCGATCTTCAGGAACTTCAAAATAAAAACATCCCCACACTGGAACTAAAAGGGCATATTGACGAGAATATTTTCGGGAAGTACCAAAATTTATTAAAAGAAAATCAGTTCATTCCGTGCGAAAAGATCTTTAGTCCCAATACCATTCCTTTCCATTTTTTTGAAGAAAGTTTATTAAAAAAGCTTGAAGAGAAATCCTGCGAACTGGAAAAAGATCTTGAAATTCATAAAAACAATTATGAAGCTGTCCTGTTTCACAGTCTCGCCTATTCTTTCGGGCTAAAAGTGAATGCTCATGTATTCAAAGATATTGCCGTAAGTATAGATTTTGATGTTTTTAATAAAATCCGACAAAATAAAAATCAGGCAGAAGCTTTATTTTTTGGAATCGCCGGATGGCTGGGAGATCCTAAAGATGAGCAGATGAAAGTCTGGAAAAGAGAATTCGATTTTCTGAAAGCTAAGTTTGATATTTCAGATCTTGTGATCCGTCCGAAATTTCTGAGATTGCGCCCGCCAAATTTCCCCACGATTCGGCTTTCACAATTAGCCGATCTTTATTATCGGCATCAAAATTTATTTTCAAAAATCATCCATGCTAAGAAAGCTGAAGAATTATTCACAATTTTTAAAGATATCAAAGCGTCTGAATATTGGGATCGTCACTTTAATTTTGGAAAAATTTCCGCTGCAGAGCAACCGAAAGCGGTATCAAAAGATTTCATAGATCTCATTATTCTCAACAGTATTCTGCCTTTGAAATATACCTATCACAAACATCACAACGAGGAAATTGCCGACGAAATCCTGGACTTTTACAGAAAGATTTCAGCAGAAAAAAACTCAGTTATCGATAGCTGGAAAAGTCTTGGTCTAAAAACAAAAAATGCATTGCATACGCAAAGTTTAATTTATCATCATAAAAATTACTGCTCAGCAAAAAATTGCTTAAATTGCAGCATAGGATTTAAAATTTTAAAAGAAACACATCATGTTTGATAATCTGCGGCACAAAATGGAGAGAGAATGGTTTGGGGTACTCACAAGAATGGGCGCAAAGCTGGGAATTCCCGTTTCCAAACTGCGTGTTTTCTTCATCTACTCCACATTTGCCACGGCAGGAGTTTTCTTTTTAATCTATTTAGGCCTAGCTTTTACACTTTGGGTAAAAGATATTTTCATCACCAGAAGACCAAGTGTTTTTGATTTATAATTATGGAATTTTTGCAGATTACATCACCGGATGATTACCGTATACAGGAAATTTATGATTCTTATGCTTCCAGTTTTCCCGAAGATGAAAGACGGGATTGGTACAAATTTGTCCGCCTTTTTGAGCATCCGCAGGTAAAGGTACTTTCTGTTTTGTGCGCGACCAAAAACATCGGCTATCTTATTCTTTGGGAATTGAGTTCTTTTATTTTTGTGGAACATTTTGAGGTTTTCTCCGAATTTAGAAATCAGAAATTCGGATCTCATATTACCGATTATTTATTTAAAAATTATCCGAAAATTATTCTGGAAATAGAACCTCAACATCTGAGTGAAAATTCTCAGCGCCGGTTCTCATTTTACCAAAGAAATGGCTTCCATCTGATTGATGAAATGTACATTCAGCCAAGTTATGGTGAAGGCAAAAAAGCGCTTCCGCTCTGGCTTTTATCCAATTATCATCCGGAAAACCTTCATGAAGTGAAAGATGAAATTTATGACGTTGTTTATCATTAGTTATTAATCGCTCACTTTATTGAGTTTGGCGTATTCTGTGAAAGCAGTCTTCAGTTCATATTCAATCTCTATCGGTTTAAAGTTTTTCCGGAATCTCTTCGAAAGGTGATTCACTCTTTCTGCATACAAAAGGAAATGATCAATTCTTTCTTCATTCATGCCCAGTCTCGTAAGAAAAGATAAATTTATTTCTGTTTTTACTCTCATCAAAAAACTTTGAGTTTCTCCATAAGTAGGTGCGGTTATTTTTGGTGCGGAAGCTTTTTTCACCAACCGTACAGCTTCGCCAAAAACTTTAAAAAGATTCACATGCCCTGCATTAAAATCGTGTGGCTGAAATGTTTTGGGAACTTCATTTATGGGAACAGGTACATTCATTGGAGTTTTCAAATAAGCATCCAGGGAAGATTTCAGAGAAGCTACTTTTCGGGAATCATTGTAATGTCTGCTGTCTCTTTCCAGATTTCCGGTTGGTTTATATTTAATGGTCACCTCCGGAATTAAAGTTTCTGCTCTTAGCAAAATGATGTTTATTGAGGAATTTAAATTTTCTTTATTGATGATTTTGTCTGTACGGTAAAAACCTTCTTTTACGAAGCGCACTTCGTCATTTTCATCTGCCTCTATTGTAAATTTTCCTAAAACATCACTTGAAGAACGTACATTTTTAGTAATATTAAGAACCAGAACCGAAGCTGCTTTTACATGGTCGCTGTCGGTAACGGTACCTGAAATTTTCTGTTGAGAAAACAGGAATCCGAAACAGAAAACAGAAATAAAAATTCCTGTTTTCTGCATTAAACAAAATTGTGCTGATTTCATTTTTGTGCTGACGGAGCTTTGTAAGTGGTAATCCTGTTTAAAACAGCTCTCTGAAATCTCATTAAATCTGCATCGCTCACAAAACCGTATTTCAAAATATTTTTACGTTCAAATCCGCCTGCCAAAACATAATTAATAAAATGCTGAACCTGAGAATTTTCTATTTTTAAATCATTGAAATAGGGGTATCCCAGAGCTGTTACCAAATAATTCATCAAGTCGACATCATCCCATTTATTTTTGACCTTACCGATAACAAATCCCTGGCCTTTTGGCTGTACAAATTCTCCGGGTTTTGCAGCAAGAATCCTTGGATCAGATTTTTGAGAGAGATAAATGGCCAAGTCACTCTTCAGTTTTTCTACTTTTCTGGGAGGGTTCAGTGTTTTGGTATCAACTTTCAGATCTCCCGTTAAAGCTTTTTTTATTTCAACTTCAGCGATAAGCGTTGCCATTCTTATGAGTTTTATATTTACCGGAGCATCTATATTTTCTGCGGTGATGCTTCTGTCCACTCTTTCATATCCATTTTTGATGAAGCGCAGAACATCTCCACGTCTTCCGGCAATCATAAAATGACCGTCGTTATTGCTGGTAACCCGCTCGTCCGTACGAATATTGATGACTGTAACATCTGCTATCTCTGCGTCATTTTCAGAAGTTATTTTGCCAAAAATAAAATCCTGAGCATTCATGCTTACAAAGACAAACAGAAAGAAGATAAAGAGTAGTTTATATTTCACGAATTATTGTTTATGAGACAAAACTAAAGTAATTTTAATATACTCTGAGAAGTTTAACCACAGTTAACGCTTTTAATATATTTTTTGGAGTTTTTCTTTTTTAAAGTGTTAAAATCATATCCCTTATTGTTAAAACGCCATTTAAATTTTAATTAAATTGCAGGTTCAATTCCTTCTCATCATGCAGAATTTTTATACAGTTATCAATGCTTCAGCAGGTTCCGGAAAAACGTACGCTCTTGTACAGAGATTGCTGATGATCTGTCTGCGATATCCCTATCAGCAGAACTCCATAAGAAACATTCTCGCCCTTACTTTCACCAATAAAGCAGCCAACGAAATGAAGGAAAGAATTCTTTCGTGGCTGGGAAATTTTACTGCTGAAAACTATGCTGAAAATGCTGATTTAAAAAACATTCAGACGGCTTTCGAAAGTGAAGGTCTGAAAATCACCCTAGACGAGCTGCACTTCAGATCAAAGAAATTGCTGGATTATGTACTTCATAACTACTCTACTTTAAATATTGGTACAATAGACCGTTTCAACTCCAGACTGGTGAGAAGTTTTTCTTATGAGCTGGGTTTAGCCAAAAATTTCAATCTCGAAATTGATGCAGAACCTTTCCTGATTGAGGCGGTGGACAAAATGCTTGATCAGATCGGCGAAAATGACAGCATCTCAAGTTCCTTCATGGATTATGTGGATTACAGTCTGGACAACAATGAAAGAATCAACCTTAATAAAAACCTCTACGATTCTGCAAAAGAGTTTGTAAAAGATATTCATTACGAACATCTTAAAAACAACAACAGTTTTGATGACAGTAAATACGAAGACATTAAAAATACGCTCCGTAAAGAAATTGTAGCGAATAAAAAACGTTCTTTGGAAATTGCCCAAGAATCCGTTGAACTTTTTAAAGCCAGAAATATTGATGTGGAAGACTTTTCTCAGGGAAAAAACGGAATTGGTGGTTTTTTTACGAAAATTATGGATTTCTATCATAAAAAACGACCCGGTTTTCCTTTTCCGACCAATGAAGAAAGCGCATTAAATAACATTCAAAAAGGAGCCGCTGCAAAATCTAAACATAAAGAAACTGATATTTTTGAAATTCTGGATCAGCTTCTGGAAAACAGAATGCAGTTGATTCTTTTATTTATTGAAACTCAGAAAAAGGAAAAAATTCTATCTGCTTTGCTTCCGCTGAAAGTGAACAAAGACATTCAAGATGAGCTGAAGAAAATAGAGGAAGAAAATGACCTCGTCCTGCTTTCAAAATTTAATATTCTGATCAACGAAAATCTGAAAAATGAGCCATCTTCTTTTATTTATGAAAAAGTAGGTTCGCAGTTTCAGCATTATTTCTTTGATGAGTTTCAGGATACTTCAGAACTGCAGTGGCAGAATTTCGTCCCACTCAGAGATCACAGTGTTTCTACGGACGGCACCTCTTTCACTTTGGTAGGTGATCCGAAGCAGAGCATATACAGGTTCCGGGGCGGAGAGAGCAAATTGATGCTTGATATTATCAACAAGAAAGAGATTTCGCCAAAAGAGGCAGAACTACTGGTTTTGAAAGACAACTGGCGAAGTGCAAAAAATATTGTTGCGTTCAATAATGAACTTTACAGATTTCATTCTAATGATCTGGAAGAAGAGCACAAAAATATTTTCGGGATTGATGCAGAGCAAAATTCAAAATCTAAAATTGAAGGCAGAGTAAAGATAAATCTTATCGAAAATCTTACAAAAGAAGATTTTTACCATGATGTTTCACACAGAATGCAAAAAGATATTCAGGAATGTCTTGATAACGGATTCAGATTTTCAGACATCACCATTTTGTGTCGTGGGAATTTTGATATTTTCAGTTATTCTCAGAAATTAGGGAATCTAAAAGTGAATTACAGAGGTGAAGAAACCAACATCAAAACGATTTCTGATAAAGGTCTTACCTTAGAATTATCGAATACTTTACAGGCGGTTATTTATTTTCTGAGATGGGAAACCAATCCGAAGAATAAACCTCATCTCATCATGCTGATGTTTTATCTCAATCGTCTGGGGAGAATTACAATGACAGATTTCAGTCTGGATATGAAAGAAATTTTATCTCTTAATTCGCATGAAGAGATTTTAGAGTTTATCCAAAATAAATATTCTCTACAGCTGAGACAGGATCATTTCCCTAAATTTAATCTTTATAATTTTGTTGAATATTACATCAACGAATTTTCGGTGGAACATAAAGAAACAGACTTTCTTCTCAATTTTCTGGAAATGCTTTTTAATTTTACTCAAAATGCAGGGGCAAGTACGAAAGAGTTTTTAAAGTATTGGGATGAAGAAGCTTCTAAACATACCATTCAGGCTTCGGAAAATATTGATGCAATTCAAATAATGACCATTCATAAAGCTAAAGGACTGGAGTTTCCTGTGGTTTTTATTCCTTTGGAAAACAAAAATTCTGACACTCAGTTTAATAATTGGTTTGATACCGATGGTGATGAAGCTTTAAAATCAGTTAATATCAATCAGTTTAATAAAAATTTGGAAGCCTACGATCCGGAAATTGAAAAATTCAATAAGATCAATTCCTATAAAAACTTTGTAGACCGACTTTGTCTGCAATATGTAGCAACAACAAGACCTGTAGAACAGCTTTTCTTTTATCTTCAGAAAGCTAATAAGACATCAAACAATCTTGAAATCCTGGAGTTTATTCAATCTAAAAACACTGAGAATCTGGATGAATTTGATCTTTACGAAACACATCCTGAAATGCTGAAAAAGAACAGCAAACACAAAAGCTCCACCTACAAAACCAAAGACATCCAGAATCTTAATACCAAACACGAAAAAACAACTTCTATAAAAATCGCCACTCCTTCAAAGACTTATCAGGAGCGTAATAAAAAAGTGCGAAACGGGATATTTGTACATGAACTGCTTTCAAAAATAAATACAGAAAAAGACATTCTGAAAGTTCTCGAAAGCTATGCTCTGGAAGGACAGATTACTTTATCTGAAAAAGAAGAGATTCATGAGGATTTAAAAGAAATCATCAATAAACATTCTGAATTTTTTGATGAAAAATGGGAGGTTATTAATGAAAAAGATATCATGATTTCTGAACGTGGAATCAGCAGAATCTACCGTCCGGATCGTATTTTAAATAGTGATGAAGGCTGCATTATCGTAGATTTCAAAACCGGACAGGAATCTGAAAAGAATGAGAGACAGCTGGAAACCTACAAAATTGTTTTGGAAAGTCTGGGAATGAAGGTTCTGAAAACACAGTTGATATATCTGTAAGAAATTAAACGTAAAAAAAAGCTCATACTTTTTTATTCTGAATATTTTTTTCGCAAATAAAACCTAGTAAAATTAACAACTATGCATTCATAATTCTTTAGGTAAAAAAATCACCAATCATAAAAAAAACAATTATAAATATCTAATAACGTGAATTTTAACCATCTATAATTTATCTTGCATGTTTGATTTATTTTAATAATTTTGACAATTCAAATAATAATTAAAAATTTATGAAACAAATTAACGTCATAGCAATAATGGGTATTGCTGTTTCTTCATTGTTCTATTCGTGTTCAAATGAAACAGAATTGGAAAATGAAAACTCTCAAGAGTTTAAGACCTCACTATCTGCGCGAGATTCTAAAGTGTGCGAGATTTTTGATAATGCAACTGAGAGCTCAATTATACAAGGGGTAAAAGGAGTGCATCTTGAAAATGGAATCTCAACTGCCTGTGAAAAAAACATCTTGATTTTCCCCTCGCTTCAAACATATGGTGAAGCAATTGTGAAACTAGATGAGCTTATCGAAAATCACAACGATGCATTCGACCAGCAAACAGCTAATATGACAGATGTAGAAGCAGATGATTATGCAGATGCAATTGGGTTTGATGAAAATCAACCTTTGTCAGATTTCGAGGACGAATTGAAGTTTTGCTCTCTTAGAAAACATATTGAGCCTTTAGAAGATGCGTGGTTAGCACAACAAACAGATGGAGCCTGGAATATAAGTGCTTCACCGGATGATCATTTTATTGATGACGAAACCGAAAGAGCCTTACTCAGTTTAGGATCCGAGTTTATTATTGGCGATTGTAAAAACGGATATACTTTATATAAGAGATATGACTGGGGATTTGTAAGCTTCCCGATTGATGACGTTGCCACTACAAATCAAATATTAAGTACTCTTAATAATTTGCCTAATCCCGGCCAAGTAACATCGGCACAAGTAGGAAATGCATTAGCTCCTTACAAGGGTTCTGTAAATTATAATATAACAAATAATAGTACACCATCAACTCAGACGAACTGTAGAGGCGTGGTAAAAGATAAGGGGGAACATATATTTAGTTCTGAAAGAAGAATCAAATGGAAGCACAAGCTTAAAGATACCCATTTTCCTATTGCTACAGGGAATACTTTGATGAAAACATATACAAAATCATATAGAAAGAAGAAGGGAAGATGGAAAAAATATAGAGCAACTATATTCACAGGATACCAAGGCAAGACATCTTCTGCGTATACATGCAATGATTATGGTACAGAACCTCTAGAAGGACAAGAAAAAAGACGAATAAAGGTAAAAGATAGAAGCTATCTTATCGGCGACCTTTCAGTAAAACAAAATGTATTCTTTAGTGTACACAAACAAGAAGGAAATTATTATCAGAATGAAGTGTACTAATATTAATAAAAGCATTGAGAAATTTCTTCTCAATGCTTTGTTTTTGCTTTTATCTATTTCTGCTTTTCCCCAAGATTATCCTTTAAAATTTGGAATAAAAGCAGGATGGAATTATTCTAACGTTAATGCAATAGATGAAATAGGTAAACCATCAGGCTATCTCAGTGGCATTATTGATGAAGCTTATGGTGGTTTCTTGATCGAAAAACAAATTTCAACAAAATCATACATACAAGCAACCCCAACAGTTTCATATACAGATGCTGTTACTTTTATCGAATTACCTGTGTATTATAAATATAATTTTTACAAGAAATTTTCACTACTTGTTGGTCCAAAATTAAATTACATTCCTGATGAGCAGTACAATAATTTCTATTACTTTAGAAAAAGACTTGGAGTCAGTGGAGATATTGGTATAGATTATAAAATATCAACCCATTTTACTTTAGAGGGCACTTTTTCAAAAGGATTTACAAAACAATATGATGATCTTGTTTTGACATTTTATGAAGCAAGAAGAGACGTTTACAGAATTGGGATCACCTATTATTTCTGATTCTCAATAGATATCACATATATTAAATCATTTCGGCGGCACCTTTGGTGCCGCCGAAATGATTTAAGACAAAGAAATATTACGCTGTAGCATTGGCTACAAAAACTCTTTTTGCCAATTCCTGATCAAAAAGATATAGCGCAGAAGGATTATCACAGACCATTTTTATTTTTGTAACATATTGCGATGCACTTGCTTCCTCTTCTACCTGCTCATTGATGAACCATTGTAAAAATGAGGTTGTTGCAAAATCACCTTCATCGTTGGCATTTTTTACAATGTTAAAAATACTTCTCGTTACTTTCTTCTCATGCCCCAGAGCTTTTTCAAAAATATCCACTGCATTTTCAAAAATATGAGGAGGCTTTGGAATTTCACCGATGATGATTTCACCGCCTACGTCGTTCAGATAGTCGAACATTTTATCGGCGTGCATCAATTCTTCTTTGCTCTGAACCCTGAAATAATTGGCAATACCATCAAGATCTTTCGCCGAAAACCATGCAGACATCGAAAGATAATATTGAGCAGCATATTGCTCATGAGCTATTTGTTCGTTGATTAACTGTGCAATTTTTTCACTTACCATAATAAAAATTTATATTCAAAAATACGTATTAAAAGGTAAAATGAAAAGTTTTAATGAGATTTAGATTTAATATAAAAAAGGGTAGAATTGCTTCTACCCTCACCACATTAAAAAATCAAAATTATAAACTATAAGTTTACGATGGACTGATTATCCGGTTACATACCTTGTCGCATCATTTTTCTGTCTCCTTTCGGTCCTTTCTCTTTCATCATTGCTCTGTGCTGTTCCATCTTAGCTTTTCTTCCGGCTTGCCATTTTTCATATTGCTCCGGCGAAAGAATTTTCTTCATGTCATTATCCATCTGCTGTTTTTTAGCTTTCATCTCCTCCATTTTAGCCTGTCTCTGCTCTTTGTTTTTTTCAAAATTGTCCTTCATTTCAGACTTTCTTTTGTCATGCAGCTCTTTAATCTGCGCCATCTGACTTTGGTTAAGGTTCAGGTCTTTTTGCATCTCTGCCATTCTTTCCTGTTCTTTTTGCTGCATTTTCTGCTTCATCTCCTCTCTGTTTACTTTTTTATCATTTGAAGTTGTCGTTTGAGCCATTGCAAAACTTCCCATTCCGATAAACGCTATTGCCAGTACTAATTTTTTCATTTTGTAAAATCTATTAATTGTTTTATATCTATTGGATATGCATTTTTATAGAAAGTTAAATATTAAATTCATAAATAATGTTAAATTTTTATATTAATTTTTTAATAAAGCATAAAAATAAAAAGAGACCAGGTAATAACACCTGATCTCTACACCACTCAAATATAATATATGAAAATAACTATCTACTGTTAACTAAACTATTTCTAAAACCACCAGAACTTCTTCCTTCGCTTCTATTATTTTGCTGTCTTGGAGCGCTGTTCTGAATTCTCGGACTTGAATTTCCCTGCGACCTGAAACCTCCGTTTCCTCTCGTGCCATTATTTTCAGATCTCGGAGCAGGCGTTCTTGTCCCGCTATTTTCTGAGGCTCTGTCATTATTGTTTCTGAATCCGCCCGCATTTTCGCCTCTCATTCCATTGCTGCCACTGTTATTTCGGATACCGTTGTCATTATTTCTGAAACCGCCGGTATTACCATTGCTGCCATTCATCCCGCTATTTTGATTTCTGAAACCACCCGGGTTATTGTTATTCCCGTTTCGGAATCCTGAATTTCTTACCACATTTAATGTAGGATTATCATTTCTTCTTAAGCTGCTTCTATCTACTCTGTAAACATTGATATTCACATTTCTGTATCTCGGAGTCACCCTAAATCTTGGCGTATAATACGTTCTTCTGTAATTCTGAAAATATACGATAGGGTTTTGTCTGCGGTAATAATTATTCTGAAACACAACAAATACTCTGGGTCCCAGGATTCTTTCCATTGCATAAAATCTGTCGTAATACCATCTATCCGGATTGTATCTGTAGAAATTATTCCAGTTAGAAAAACTTGAGTACAGATTATTCAGGTATAAAATCTGATCGATCTGCCAACGGTTTAATCTGTTTTGCTGAAAA
>Ga0302347_1003991_pt1 | contig 12246 bp, 10 predicted proteins | sample PhyWR1_FD_202178 | JGI IMG/M metagenome (GOLD analysis project Ga0302347, IMG submission 202178) | Leaf surface microbial communities from wheat plants in UC Gill Tract Community Farm, Albany, California, United States - DLSL W.R1 (v2)... | ecosystem: Host-associated > Plants > Phyllosphere >...
AAACGGCAAATGTGTGACGCGCTGCGTCATCATAGGCTTGCGCATTTCCGCCTGGGTGCTTCGATGTGAAGACCCTTCATCAGATGACTTACAAATGCCAGCAAACGTCGAACTTCGTATCGCCAGCCAGGTTCTTCAAGCCTTGCTGCCTGAAAATAACACCCGCAACGCTGCTGAGCGTGAGTTGGATGTTCAACATGCACTGGATGTCGCAAGACTACTGTTGCGTCGATTCGCGGAATCGCAGGGAGGCCAAGGTGGTCAGCCCCTCGCCTACGCTCCCACGAGCCGCAATGCATCGCAAGCGGCGAGCGTGGACCGAAGCCAAGCGCCGATACGCTTCCCTTCACCCGATGCTTGGCGTGCGTCTCGCGGCCTTCCGCCAGCGAAACCACAGCCGGCTCGAAAACCATCGGTGGGCACCGGCCCCCATTGAACAACAGCCCCGCATTCGCGGGGCCTGTTCTTTGTAGGGTCAGTGAAACGTTGGCCCTCGGGGGACAGACGGGGCGGAACCCAGGACACCAGGCGGCACAGGCTTGGGCTCAGCGATCTTGGGAGTTGCGGCTGAGGGATGAGGCAAGCCAGCAAGCAGCTCAGCTTTCGCAAGGATTTCGGCATCGATAGCGCTCAGTTCCCCCTCTGACGCCCTCTCCTGAGCCACCTTCAACTCCGCTGTATGTTTCTCAAGAACCGAAAGCCGCCGCCCTCGGCGCAGAGTCCACTCCGACCTCGAGTATCTGGTTGACCCCGGCGGACAATCGGAGTTGAACCGCTCCCACTCCTGCTCGGCCATGTGACGCAGCCTGGTTGCACTCTTCACGTTAAGCAGCCTGCGAGCCCGGCTGATGATGAGGAATTTAAGGGCACGAACCTGGAGCGCAGCCTTGGTGACCCACTGCCGAAGCTCGCTGGTTTCTGCTTGAGAGGAAAGCTGCCGCTGAGCCCACCTCAAGGCATCGCGAATCTTTTCCATGGCCAAGTCTGCCCTAGCCCGGGAAATCTCTTCCACGTCGCGCAGTGCACCGATAATCTTTTCGGCAAGGCTGATGGGCGCCGGCTCCGGCGTATGCCCGTGAGACGAAAGGAGCAGGTTCTGCAGCCGGACCCCGGATACGCCTCGCATCTCCAGCCCCCCAGGTAGCCCTGCGGTTTCCGCATTGAGCACTCGCCCACTTCGCTTTGCGGCCTCTTGGCCAGGCATTGGGGCGGGCTTTCCTTCCAGCCCGGCTTTGCGCACGAGGAAGTCATAGTGCTCCCGATTGTCTTCGGCGATCTGGTCGTTCGTGCTCGCCTTGTCGGTCGCCACACCCTTACCAGCTAGGGCAGCAGCATGCTTGCCCAGGTGCTGCGTCGGTTCGCGAGAAAGCGCCGCAGCGGCCAGATCATCCCCCCGCTCCATCGCCGACCGAGCTTGTTCGGCTAGGCTGCGGTGGTCGATCGTGTCGGTAAGCCCAGCCGCCCCCAAGTGCGCGTTGGTTGCCGCTGCGACCATTTCCCGAATCCATTGCACTTGCACCTTACCTGACGGCCCCACGTCCAACTCCCTGGTCTTCTCACCGAATCCCTCAGGTCCGAGGCGGCGCGTGGTGGCCAGGATATGGACATGGTGATTGAGCCCATCGGGCGTCCCAGGCGAATGGATGCTGGCCTGGACAGCGAACCCATAACGATCGACCAGCGCGTCGGCGATGACAAACGCCAAGTGCGCCCGCTGCTCTTCGGATAGCTCATGGGGTAAGGAGACTTCAAACTCCCTCGCCACAGTCGAGTCTTTCCGCCGCTCCGCAGCCTCTGCGACTGCCCAGAGCTCCCGAGGGTCCAAGGCCCACGCGGGAGCATCAGGCGGGGCGAGGCAGAAGCTCTCAACGACGCCACTACGGCGGCGGTAGTCGTGCTGCTGCCCGGTGAGCAAGTCCATGAGCAGCAGCCCGCCCCGGTAGGCCGCCGCAGCGACGGCCGACTGCCCGCGGCCGCGGCTGAAAGTTTTGATTGAGGTGTGGAAGATGGCCATAAAGATTCCTGTGAAGACAGGTTCTTTATGAACCAGCTTTTGCCGTTGGCAAGCCTCGCAGAGGCTTGGGGTTCCAGGGGCGGAGCCCTTGGCGCACGCATCCGTCAGGATGCCTAAGTGCGCTCTTCGCTCCTCTAGCCTCTCGCCCTTACAGCGCGCAGCCCTCAATCCAAAAGCCGCCAAACACGCTACTCCACACGGCTCGGCTTGGAACCACTACGTGTCTCTATCGCAGGGTCGTCTTCCACTAGCATTCAATCCGGAAGTGGGAACTGAACTGTAGGACTGGAAGACGCAATGACTAAGCTCGATCTAGCCCGCGATATCGCTACGTAAAACAGCTTTGCTCTATCGGAAAGGTTGCGTCCGGAGTTGAAGTGAGTTGCATCTGGGACCACCACGTGGTCGAACTCAAGCCCCTTTAGAAGCAGTGGTGTCGACACAGTCCTTTCAGGCATGGACCGGCCAGCATGGCTGATTCGCTGACGGACTAAGAACGCACTCCTCGTTAGATTCTCACATTTCTTTTGAGCAACCATCGCTAAAGCCTTTCCCGCGTCCCGAATCAGCTCTCCTCGAAATGTCCGGGCGAGTGAGTGTTTCCGGGCGCGCTCTATGGCACCGACTGCGAAGGTGGCGCATCCCGTAGATGCAAGAGAGCTGTAGCAAGCCTCAAGCTCTACCTCGACGGCAGCATCGTGCTCCGCCTCGACACTGACTGTAGCCTTTCTGCATATAGCCAAATCAATAAGGCTTCGCAACAACTCAACCCTTCGCGGACCCGAAGCAGCGTCCCACGCCTCTGCAAAATTTTGAAGGTCAACACACGCCACATCCTCGATCGCTTGATAGAAGCCCCCAGTCGACTTGGCAAGCTGGTCACAAGCCTTTCGGTAACGGTGAATGGCGGCGACCGAGCCAGGAACTCCCTCAATCTCATGAAACAACGGCGAGGGATCACGATCACTTTCGCAAGCCAGATATGTCACCGGCGCATCTCGGAGATCTATGGGAAGCCCAAGCTCAAGGCATTCACGGACCTCAGCTATCCATCTCCCGAGCTCAGGATTGACGCTCCGCCATCGCATTGGGTCCCGCAGCGTGCCTATGAACGGGAAGTGCGGCGTTACGTCCCTGTCCCAAGAGACGCTGGGGCTATCGTCAAAGTTGAAGATTCCCTGCATCCGGTCGCCGAAGACGATTGTGGGAAGGTGTTCCGAGAGTAGCTTCACAAGCGAGTGCTGTTGCAAGTCGCAATCCTGATACTCGTCCACGAGAATTCGGTCGTAGGATGCCCTCAACACTTCACCAACAGCAGGCACCTTGATGACCTTGAGCCCGCCCTTATAGATGTCACTCCATTCGCTGCCTTTAGGCATACGATCTAGCGGCCGACCTACACCCGGAAAGGCAGCAGTGTAACGGGTCGACCAGCTAGCGATGGTATCTATCATGGCTGCTTTCGGATCCACTCCTAGCCGTTTAAGGCGCGACCGGAGTGCGTGAACACCCGCGTGCGTGTGCGTTAGCACAAGTGTCCGGCGGCCCAGTGCGGCCGTCCTAGCAATCAGCTCTGTCTTCCCATGCCCTGCTGGTGCGACCACGCTGCCCAAACTGATACCTAGCAGATCTTCAGGATTAGGCATACAGCCAACCTTCAATCTCTTGCAGAGCGAGAGCCAGTTCGGACCAGTCGTCCTCCAGGGCGGATTTATCGACAATAGCGGCCAAGCGCCTCGAAATGTATCGATTCTTGAACCAGCTCTTCGTTTTAGCCAGTTTTCCGAGCCGCTCCAATACACTCTTTCGATCTATAGGAGGTTCGAACTCCCAGTCAGCAAACACTGTGTCTCCCACCCCCCCATTCCCGATCTTCGCGAACTCTTTATTGATCTGGTCGGCCACTGTCGCAGCCCCTTTGAACTCTTCTGCGATAGCCAACAACTTATCAACGTCCAAGTCATTTGGCACTGCCAAGAATATTGCCTCGTCGATAGCTATCTTCGAAACGTAAGTTACGGTTCTCACCGAGTGAAGGTCCAGCGCCTTCTGCTGGTCCGGGGGGACGGGCACATCTGAGTCGCGAAAAAGTGCTGTTGGATACCCTAGCGCGGCCAATGCTGCTGCCACTTGGGGGGCCGTAGTGCCGTGGCCATCCACGATGGCGGCACCGCGCTGCTCAATCGATACACCCTTTCGACGCCCTGGATAGAAGTCGCGCAGGCCCAGCATCAACCCAAGTTCGGTGTCTCCCTCGCAGACTAGGATCCTGCGTGCAAAGAGCGCCCTTGGCGAGTGTTTCAAGACCCGCTCCAGTGCCTTCACATCCCGCGGATGCAAGACTTTGAGTCCCGTGACCGTGGACCGGCACACGAAAAGCGCTTTGGGCTCCACTTCGCTCAACGCCACATCCGAATGCGTGGTCATCAAGATCTGCCCAGTTGGGAGCCCAGCTTCGAGGGCAGTCTTTTGAGAGCCTCTCAAATGTCCAATAGCGCCAAGGATCCGGTGTGGCTCGAGCCCTTGCTCTATCTCGTCCACGAGCACGATCGCTCCTTCGTCTATTGCGGCACGCTGGATGGCCAAAGTGGCCAGCCGCCGCGTGCCGGTGCCAGCTAGCCGTAGTGGAACTGGGCCGTCATGAAGTGCAATGGATCCTGACGAGAAGCCCCCGCGTCCCAACTCCAAACCAGGGCGGTATTTCTCATTGATCCTTGCCCCTACTTCTACCGCGCGCTGCTGGGCAGCGCTTGCGACATCAACCAATCCCTTGATGGTGTCCAACTTTGCACTGGCTTTTGCTGCTCGATAGGCTTCGGCCAGTTGCTGCGCAGCTTCGTCGTCTGACTCTGTCAGTTTCGACAATATCGAACCCTGGGCCCAGGTCAGGTGGCGCGCATCGTCACCAGTAAGACGGACCACGCGGAACAACGCACGATCCCTATTTGAGAGAGTCCGGGCATATTGGGACCTGTCATTCACAACCTCCCATAGAGGCTCAAGGGTTGCGTCTACTGACAACCTAACGGTAAGGAGTGGAGTATCTCCATCTTCCGGCTCATCCCTTATTTCCCCTGCGCTAGTTAAGCCTCGGATGTAGAGGCCAAACTTTTCGTCCGAGATGAGAGCCTTCGACAGTTCGCCGACGGTTACCTCTATGCGTATGCCATTGGAGGGGTCACACTGGTAAAAATCGGCTTCACCGAAAGAGAACCACCGTGATGAAAGGGCTGCCTCTACAGCATCGAGCACTGTCGACTTGAGTGAATCTCCTGGACCGATTAGACAGCAAAGAGGTTGCTGGTCGGTGTCCCACTCCAGATGAGAAATGCCTCTGAAATTCTGGACCACCAGTTTGATGATCTTCAAAAGAATCGCTCCGTTCCGATGGATGGTGTGGCTTCGCCTTATGAGACATGCGTCGCAAAAAAGGATATGGTGAACAGGCACCTAAGCTAACATCAGGACAGGCTCATTTATAGTCCGTTCATCTTAGAGTGTCACCTCTGTTAGCTTACATTGGTTAAACAGTACGGTAATGACTCTGAAAATCGGCCACCCAGCCGGATGCACGTCATTGATTTAAATGTAAATACTAGAAGATTTCCGGGCGGTACGATTGGCCGGACCAAGACGCAAAATGGCACCATCGGGGCAATGCCTAAGGCCGTGAACAAAACCCCGATTTTTCGTTGACGATTTGGAGGCTCGCAGTATCTGTACTTCCATCCTTCAGATGGAAGCAACGCAGTGACCTCCCCCACCTCGCAACACCTCAACTCTTACCTCGCGGACCCTACCGGCACGCTCAAATTGACAGACGTTCGCATCGGTCGCGTCCGCATCGGCGAAATGATTGTGACCGGCCGAGAGGCGGCGATCCACGCCCAGGAAATCATCAATGACGCCTGCGAGCGGACCCGCCGAGCTCGTCTTGGGAAGAACGGCACGCGCTACCCAGAGCCACTCCCCGTCGCTACCCCTGCCCGCCTACTGTCGATCGAGATCCGAGACTACCTGGCTGACCGGGAGCGCATGGGCTTGGCACGCAACACCATCGAGGCCACGGCTCGGACATTGAAACTGCTCCAGATGGCCTGTGGGGACATTCCCGTTTCCCGCATCGACCATGCCCACATCTACAGGCTGTGGGATCTTCTGCGCTGGGCTCCGCCGCTGTTGCTGTCTGACCCCATGTATCGCGATTGGACGTTCGAGCAGGCGGTCGCCCGAGGCAAGGCGTTGCGCGTTGACCCGCCGGCTCCCGCCACAGCCGAAAAGCACCGCAGGTTTTTGGTTACATTCTTCGGGCGCTTGGAAGACGCAAAGGCCATCGCCGCTTCACCCATGCGAGTCTTCGCGGAGGTCAAGAAGGACCTGGCTATTGACCCCAACAAGGCCGAACGGTTGTTTGATGAAGCCGACCTTCAGCGCATCTTTGCGCCCCAGACCTTCATCCCGTGGGCCATGAAAGCCCCGCATCGGTGGTGGGCCCCCATGCTTGGCCTCTACACCGGCGCACGTATCAATGAGGTCGCGCAGCTGAAGCTGGTGGACATTGTCCAAGAGAGCGGCGTGTGGTGCATCCGGATTCAGAAGACCGTCGACAGCGACCTTAGTCATAAAGATCGCAACCGGAGCAGGCAGAGCCTAAAAGGCAAAGCGGCTGTCCGCACGCTGCCCATCCCCCAACCCCTGCTCGACGCAGGTCTCCTGGCATTCGTGGAAGACGTGCGCGCTTGTGGCCATCCTCGCCTCTTCCCACACCTGTCTGCCGGCGTGCGACGTGATACCGGCGAGACCAACGCCCGTTACAGCCAAGGTGTCCTCAACCAGTTCAGCCGATACATGAAGGGCTTAGGATTTCCGCCAGGAGTTGGATTCCATGCCTTCCGCCACACCATCGCCACAGAACTGCACCACAAAGGTGTGCCTGATGAAGACATCGCCCTGGTCACGGGCCACTCCATCAGCAAGAGGGTTCCGGTCCTGCATGAGGCCTATTTCCACAAGAAGCCCGAGTTAGCACGAACGAAGCAGATCGCAGTCCTGGAGAAGTATCGCCCTGACGTGGTGCTTCCGGTCTACCAAGCGGGGCAGTTCGAGAGTGCGTTGTCGGACCCTCGCAAGTTCTATCCTTGAGAAAATCGACCACCTAGAACTGCGGTCGTCGGCCGAGGGGCGGGACGGGAGGGGCGGCGTTATGAAGGTCCCGGACCAACGCTTGGAAGTTAGTGTTGTATCCCGGCCCATCACTGAGATCTACGAACATCCTTCCCCTAAGGTTTACAGGGGTGTTTCCGGCATCTCGCCGATCTTTGATGACGGGGATGAATCTCATAGACAAGGGATCGCCGGCAAGCTGTGCGGCGGTCACCAGATGCTCATACCCAACCCCACCCAAGCGCTGGTTTGCCCGGTTCATATAGTTTTCGGTGCAGACCACGATAACCCGATCACAGGCAGCTGCCTGTTCCATGAAATGGGGCAGGTCCTGTCCGAACCGAAGGTGTGTTCGGTCCGAGATTGCGTCGACACCGTTCGCCCGCAAATCAATCACTAGCCTACGGACCCACTCCAGATGCTCAGGTGAATCCCAAGAATAGGAAACGAAGACCTTGGGTGGCGGAGATGGGTCATCCTGCAAGATGCCGTTTCGAACCAGGACATCTAGCAGATCAACGTCCTTCACCGCCCAGTGGGTGCGCGTGTGTTCCCAGTTTCGCTCCGAGATATCCAGCTGGCCAAACATCTCCTTTAGGCGAGTAGCGGGAATAGGGCCTACTCTCGCGTCAATGGACCAAGTGATTCGCCCCCCCCCCGTAACGAACTTGGATGTCCTCGATCCGACCGACCTGCGAAGAAGGCCCAACGTCACGTCCTCGATCTTCATAGGCAAACAGCGTAGGAAGCCCCTTAAGGGCAGTAATAGTATCCGCAGTCAAGGTAGCAAAACGTTCTGCTAGCAGCGGGACGGTGTGCTCAAGGTAACGTGGCAGCTCAAGGATGAACTCGTCCTCATCCCAAGTCCCCTCCCGATACACCATCAACAAGTTATACATACGCTTCCATACTGACTGAGTTAGCCACGACAGATGACCAGGGCTTTCCGACAGGATAAGCCCCACAACGAGTTGCGGCGATGAGGATCAATGTGCCGACATCTCTCGAATGGCTTGGAAACCACGAATCACCTCAGATGTCTGCTCATATTCTTCGGTGGAGAGCAGCGAATACTTCGTGTCCAACACCAATGGGTCACACCCGAAATCAACCTCTGCATCGTCGACCAGCAACAGGATGAGCTGAGATCCAATCGGCCGTTCGTCCCTGATGAAGTGAAGAAGATTCAGGTGATTGATGTCATCCTGGTCCTGCTGTTTGGGCGAATCCAGCACAATCGGACATCTCACAGCGTCCTCTGCATCCCAGATGAGATGAAGGATTGCATAAACGTAAGCGAGGATGGCGCGTGGCCGGTCACTTCCGGTCTCTTGAATCTTGAGCATCAGCGACTTAAGGAAGTCTTCTTGGAACATGACGCTGAGCTTCCTGGCAAAGCCAGTCAACAACCGAGCATACGTCTCGAGGATCTCCTTCTTTCGCTCCGTTGAGCGCGCATTTTTTAGCCGCTCCGCCGCCTGCTTAATCCGATAGTCCAGAGTGGCGATCTCCTGAACAAGATCAGCAACCTGATCGTCCAGCTGTGAGGAGAATCGCTTCTGTCCTGCTCGCTCAAGTAGACGTGCGAACGTGACCTGCCCCCGTCTGCGAGTGAGAAGATCATTGAACCTTTGTTCGTCCTCGGTGGCGTCTTTGAGGCGCTGACGACTGATAGCGATCTCACCAGAGACAATCGCCTGAGCATTCATCACCTCAACTAAGACATCGTCTGTCCGACTTTCATCTTGCGCCAACGCAAACCGTTCACCAAACGAGTTCTCGTGAAGCTGACCACAGGTCGGGCACTCTAGGTCTTCACCCTCATGCTTCACAGCGAACATGTAGTCCGCATGCAACTCCCTGCGAACGCGGTCGAGAATCTCCCGCTGAGCCTCCAGTTGTAGGCGGCGCTGGGTCAAGCCTGAGAGCTTTGCTCGCTCTTCCTCACGGATCTCCACCAACTGCTGGAGCATGCCCACCACGCGCTCAATCTCCTCGGAAAAGACTTCCGGATCGATTTCTACGTCGATGTCTTCAGCAACCGTGTCCTTGGCTCGTTTCTGAAGCGAGCGCAATCCATCCAACTGCTTAGCCGGCTCAACTCTGGCAGCCATTGCTGTCGCCTGGAGCTCTAAGGCATCGAAATACTCAGCACCTGTCACGCCCACGTGGAAGTTAACAACGTCTTCTCGCCAGCGAGCGAACTGTTCTAGACGAGCAAAGGAAGTCCAAGGACTGCTCCACCCAGCATCCTGGTCCACATAGAAAGGGATAAACAGGTAGGCCGGCGGCGGAACGACCACCTTTTCGGCCCGATTTTTCAGCCGAAGCTTGGCACCCAGCAACTCATAGAGAGCCGGCGCGAGCCCTTCAGTAACACTGGTGTAGCAACCTCTGACGCGCTCTGATTCGATCAATGTGAAGGTTTTTCCCTCCTTCAACATGACGTAGGAATCGCCATCGACAGTGAACTCCAGCGCCGATATGACGCTCGCACCTTTCCAATCCGGGTGGATCTCTGCCGCTTCTGCGCCCAGCGTCCCATAGATGGACTTGGCTAACGATGACTTGCCTACGTCATTTAGGCCCTTGATCACCGTCACGTCGGGGTGGAACTCGACCGACCTTGCTTTTCGTTCCCGATGGGATACGAGATGAAGCCTTTGAAAGACTAAGTTTTTCATGAGTCCTGGTCCTTAGACTGCGCACCAGCATCCGGAAGTTATTGGGGTTGGTTTTCATAGAAGGTCATCATCACGACAATGAGTTCCTGTTCCGGGGAAAGCGCAGCAGCGCCGTATCCGGAGTCACTTCGAGCGAGCGCAACGGCAGCGTTCGCCATGTCAAATAGCGTTGAACTATTGGCCATGACGCTCTCACCCGCTGCGACAAGGATTTGCCTATCTCGTCGGAACGCTCCATCCAACGGGCTCTGCATCCTTGAGAAGTAATCCGGATAGGCTTCCCGGAGCTTGACCCGAACAGGAAATGGCACGTTGTCTTTGTGTAGCTCTGCGAGGACATTTGCCCAGGCACCAGCGGCTGGGGCCACGGATCGTGCGCTGTCAAGCATCAGGTTAAAGGAAGCCCGGTCGATCCCTTTTGCACTGCAAACCTCGGAAATGGTCCCGGAGGGCCTTTTAGCTACAGTCCGTCTACGCAACTCGTCAAACAGGGTTCTGTAGAAGGCCTTGGGCCGAATGTGAGCGCCTTTGACGTGCTGATCTAAGAAGTTGGTCACCAAGCCGACAGCGGTTTCGTTGTGTGTATCCAGATGAATCTGGGCAATGGAAACCGTTAACTGCTCCCGGAGAGGCCCTTCAAAGTCCTCGCCCAGCTCGTCCGCCAAGCAGGTCCTCATAACCTCCCACTCTGTAGGCTTTAACACCTCGAAGAGTCGCTCACCAGATGGCTCAGAGGCCTTTTCGGTGACAGGGAAGCCATAGCCGCTTCCCACGTTGGTCACGAACTGGAAAGTGACTTGCTCCTGCTTTAGCTGAGCAGCCTTGGCGCACAATCGCCCAAGGATGGAAGGTAGAGCGTCGCCACTCTTACCCTTCTTCCGATTCGTCAGCTTCTTCAGCGTCCAAGCACTTTTTGCGCTGGTCTTGATCTGATAGAACGCGGCGCATGATGGCTGGTCTGGACAATCCAGGACAGCGATGTCCTCATGCAACTCGCAAAGGAGCACGTAGTTCCCTGATCCTTGGTGCAGGGTCAGTAACCGAGCCAAAGCCCAGTTCTTTTGGTAATCGAAACGATCCGCAGAGATCGCGCCGCCTTCCTCTGCCAATGGAGCCGTGGACAGGAAATCAGCGATGACGGTCGAACTCATTTCCCGAGGCCCCTTCCGTCGGATCTCCTTGCCCGACGCCTTGCCTCGATTAGAGGCATCTTTGCGACTCAAGTCAACATTGGGCCAACACACTCAGAACAATCAATAAGTTGTGGGAAACCGTCTATTTCCCTGGGCACTGCTAATCCCGCCTCCAGACGTCCGCGGCGACAAATTGCGAAGGCTGTTTGAAGTGCCACCTCCCTGTGGCACGCCTTGGTCATCTCTGCTTGGGCTTCGGCGGCGGCGTTTTGATCGTCTCAACCACCGACCCCTTTTTATCCCGCTGAGCTTCCTTCACGGGCTTGAACTGCCCCGTTCCAGCATCGCGTCCGACTTTCCTCGTTGCCATTTGCAGCTCTCCTTCTAGAAAGGGAACCAACGACAGTCACCGCTTGAGCTTTTTCAGCAACCAAAGCGCCGCATCAGCGCGCTCCTCCGGCGAAAGCTCTTCCAACGCCAGAATAACGTCGGCCATGTGGTCATCTCTCGCGACCAAGTAGGCCATGGGCACGCCCAGCACGTCCGCCAGCCGCCCCAGTCCATCTAGGTCAATCCCACTGACTTCCGTCTCATACCGGTTGACCCGGCTGCTCGCCAGCTTCTTATCGAGCCCCATCAGAACTCCCAAAGCACGCTGACTGGCGATGCCACGGAGCTCCCGCGCCTGCTTGAGCCGCGCGGCAAACAATGATCGTGGGGACGGATGAGGCACGTGAACCGCAGTTGAAATTTCGGGTGGACAGCATGACGTGGTCCCTCAATGCATGGCAGACTCTTCATGAAATGTAGCACCCTCCAACTCAACCGCAGGGGATTTCATGAAGAAGAACACCATGGGAGTGGCGGCCGGCCTTGCCGCGACGCTGTTTGTAACCGCTACCGCCTTGGCCCAAGCACCCGCTGAGACGAAGCCCGGCTTCTTCCGGCAGTTGGGAAAGAGTCTGAAAGACGCCGGTCAGCAAGCGCTTGGGGCCAGGCCAGCAGCCAGCAGCGCGTCCACCTCCGGTCCGCTTTACACCCCGATCAGTGGTGCGGGCCGCATCAACGGGCTGTTCAAGAACGAGGACCACCAGAGCGCGCAGCAGGGCCGGCTGGATTGGCCCCGGGTCGCGCTGACCTACAAGGAATGGGGCGCAAGCCTGCCCTGTTGGACCGTGGAAGCCCGGATCTGGACCAGCGCTACCGCCTCCACCACTGAGATCTTCCGGGCATGTGCGGATGCCCCACTGAC
>Ga0302347_1003995_pt1 | contig 12231 bp, 10 predicted proteins | sample PhyWR1_FD_202178 | JGI IMG/M metagenome (GOLD analysis project Ga0302347, IMG submission 202178) | Leaf surface microbial communities from wheat plants in UC Gill Tract Community Farm, Albany, California, United States - DLSL W.R1 (v2)... | ecosystem: Host-associated > Plants > Phyllosphere >...
CCAGGCGGGCGAAATCGGCGGAGAGAATCGATGGAGCAATAACGAAGGGCTGCATGACGCACCTTTTTTGAGCTAAATCACGATGGCGCGCATTGTATACCTCATGCTTTGCTGCGCGCACCGTGACCTAACTCAATGGTTAGAACGCGGCCCGGTAGATTTTCTCGATATCCGCCGCGCTGAGCTTACGCGGGTTGTTGCGCATCAACCGCTCAATGCCCGCTGCTTCAACGGCCATCGCGGGAATGGCGTCCTCGGGGACCCCGAAACTGTGGAGCCCCGCCGGGATCTCGACAGCGGCACACAGTCGCGTCATGGCATCGACCGCCTGGTCGGCGGCATCGTTGGCACTCAACCCGGTCACATTCACGCCCATGGCCTGGGCAATGTCCTGCATGCGCTCAACGCACGCCAGCTTGTTCCAGTGCATCACATAGGGCAGCAGCAAGGCATTGCTGACGCCATGGGCGATATTGAAGCGCCCGCCCAGCGGATAGGCCAAGGCATGCACCGCGCCGACCCCGGCATTGCCGAAGGCCATGCCGGCCATCAGGCTGGCGGTGGCCATATCATCGCGGGCCTGCAGGTTGGCCGGGTTGGCGTAGGCCTTGGGCAGCGCCTTGGCAATCAGCTTGATCGCGCCAATCGCCAGGGCATCGGTGATCGGCGAGGCATTCAGCGACAGGTAGGATTCGATGGCATGCACCAGCGCATCCACGCCACTGGCGGCGGTGACACTGCGCGGGCAGGTCAGGGTCATTTGCGGGCTGATCAGCGCGACATCCGGCAGCAGGTAATCACTGACGATGCCTTTTTTCAGCTGCGCGGCCTTGTCGGAGAGGATCGCCACATTGGTCACCTCCGAGCCGGTGCCGGCAGTGGTCGGGATGGCGATCAGCGGCGGGCCCTTGCGCGGCACCTGGTCGACGCCGAACAAATCCGCCAGGGCGCCGTGGTAACCGGCGTAGGCAGCGACGCTTTTGGCGATATCGATGGCGCTGCCGCCGCCCAAGCCGATCAGGCCGTCATGCCCGCCCTCGCGGTAGACGCGCATGCAGTCTTCGACGATGGCGATTTCCGGGTCGGGCAGCACACGATCGAAAATTTCGTAGGAGCGTTCGCCCAAATGCTCGAGGGCCAGCGCCACGGTGCCGGATTTGACCAGCGCGGCGTCGGTGACGATCAGCGGGTTATCGACATCCAGGCGCGTGAGTTCGGCGGCCAGCTGTTCGATGGCACCGGCGCCGGTCAGCAGTTTGTGGGCGATCTTGAATGAGGAAGTACTCATGTGCGCGGCCTCTTATTAGGAATGGGCTGGCACAAGAGTAGCTGGGGATTTTGGGTTGCCTAGCATTCAGGGCTTGAATGGTGATTTCAAACTCAACTGAGCCCCCTCCCACATTTGAATCTGCATCAGGTTTTTAGACTTGAGCAGTTCGCAGCTTCTCGCTGCGCCCACGCAGCCACTCCAGGGTCAGCAACAACAGCACCGAGAACGCAATCAGCAAGGTCGCCGCCGCCGCAATCGTCGGGCTAAGGTTCTCGCGAATACCGCTGAACATCTGCCGTGGCAAGGTTGCCTGCTCCGGCCCGGCGAGGAACAGCGTCACCACCACCTCATCGAACGAGGTGGCAAAGGCAAACAGCGCCCCGGAAATCACCCCCGGTGCAATCAGCGGCAAGGTCACCCGGCGAAACGCCGTCAACGGCGACGCCCCCAAACTGGCAGCCGCCCGCACCAGGTTATGGTTAAACCCCTGCAACGTCGCCGACACGGTGATGATCACAAACGGCACGCCGAGCACCGCATGCACCACGATCAGCGAGAAAAAGCTGTTACCCAGGCCCAATGGCGCGAAAAACAGGTAACTGGCCACGCCGATGATCACCACCGGCACCACCATCGGCGAAATCACCAGGGCCATCACCAGCGCCTTGCCGGGGAAGTTGCCGCGAGTCAGGCCGATGGCCGCCAGGGTGCCGAATACCATGGCCAGCAGCGTGGCGGCCGGGGCGACGATGATGCTGTTCTTCAGCGCGCGCATCCATTCGGCCGAGGCGAAGAAGTCCTGGTACCAATGCAGCGAAAAGCCCTGCAACGGGTACACCAGGAAACTGCCGCTGTTGAAAGACAGCGGAATGATCACCAGCACCGGCAAGATCAGGAACAGCAGGATCAAGCCGCACAGAATCCGCAAGCTGTAGAACCACAGCCGTTCCACCGGTGACATATAAGGGCTCAGCATCGCAAGGTCTCCTTAGCTCAGGCGCAGGCGGCTGGCGCCCACCAGCCGGTTGTAGATCAGGTACAGCACCACGGTCGCCAGCAGCAGCAAGCCGCCCAAGGCCGTGGCCATGCCCCAGTTGATGCTGGTGTTGGTGTAGAAGGCCACAAAGTAGCTGACCATCTGGTCGTTCGGGCTGCCCAGCAGCGCCGGGGTGATGTAGTAACCAATCGCCAGGATGAACACCAGCAGGCAACCGGCGCCCACACCGGCATAGGTCTGCGGGAAGTACACGCGCCAGAAGCTGGCGAACGGGTGGCAGCCGAGGGAAATCGCCGCGCGCATGTAGGTCGGCGAAATGCCCTTCATCACGCTGTAGATCGGCAGAATCATGAACGGCAGCAAAATGTGCACCATCGAGATGTACACACCGGTGCGGTTGAACACCAACTCCAGCGGCTTGTCGATCAGGCCCGTGGCCATCAACGCGCTGTTGATCAACCCGCCGGACTGCAGCAACACGATCCACGCCGCCACGCGCACCAGGATCGAAGTCCAGAACGGCAGCAGCACCAGGATCATCAGCAAGTTGCTTTTACGCGCCGGCAGGTTGGCCAGCAGGTACGCCAACGGGTAGGCCAGCACCAGGCAGATGACGGTGATCACCAGGCCCATCCAGAAGGTGCGGGCGAAAATATCCAGGTAGATCGCCTGGTCGGGGGTGGCCGGGGCCACTTCGCCTAGGTCGTCGATGCGGTGATCGACGGCCGCCAGCAGGTAGAACGGCGTGAGGGTGCTGGTATTGCGCCGGATCGCCTGCCAGTACGCCGGGTCGCCCCAGCGTTCATCAAGGTTTTCCAACGCTTCTTTATAGGAGGCAGGCGTTTCGCTGAACGGCAGCGCCCGCGCGGTTTTGGTCAGCAGGCTGCGGTAGCCGGCCAGTTCCATATTCAAGCGTTTGGACAGGTCACCCAGGGTCTGGTTGGCGCGTGCCTCGCCCAGGTCTTCACTGAGCGCCTGGTACACCGGCTCGCCCGGCAGGCCACGGCCATCCCAGGCGGTCACCGCCACCACGGTACGCGGCAAGCCGCCGACCACTTCCGGGTTGCCGACGCTCTTGAACAGCAGCGCGACGATAGGCACCAGGAACACCAGCAGCAAAAACAGCACCAACGGCGCAATCAAGGCCTGGGCCTTCCAGCGGTTGAGCCGCTCGGCACGCGCCAGGCGCTGCTTGAGGGTGGGGATGGCGATGGCCATGGCAAACTCCGGATTTGAAGATAAATGCAGATCTCCTGTGGGAGGGGGCTTGCTCCCGATGGCGGTGGGTCAGCTGATACATGTATTGACTGACCCACTGCTATCGGGAGCAAGCCCCCTCCCACAGGAATTACATGGGTTACATAAGTTACTTGGCAGCCCACGAGTTGAAGCGCTGCTCCAGTTGCTCGCCGTTATCCGCCCAGAAACTCACATCGATCTGCACCTGGTTGGCGATGTTTTCCGGGGTGGTCGGCATGTCCTTGAGGATGTCCTTGGCCAGCAACGGTACGGCCTGGGTGTTGGCCGGGCCGTAGGCGATGTTTTCCGAGTAGGTCTTCTGCTGCTGCGGCTGCACCGAGAAGGCGATGAATTTCTTCGCCGCTTCAGCGCGATCCTTGGCCAGGCCTTTTGGAATCGCCCACGCGTCGAAGTCGTAAATGCCGCCGTTCCACACCACTTTCAGGTTGCTTTCTTTCTGCACGGCCGCAATACGGCCGTTGTAGGCCGAGCTCATCACTACGTCACCCGAAGCGAGGTACTGCGGCGGCTGTGCGCCGGCTTCCCACCACTGGATCGACGGCTTGAGTTCGTCGAGTTTCTTGAACGCACGGTCCTGGCCATCTTTGCCGGCCAGCACTTTGTAGACGTCCTTGGGCGCGACGCCGTCGGCCATCAGTGCGAATTCCAGGGTGTACTTGGCGCCCTTGCGCAGGCCGCGCTTGCCCGGGAATTTCTTGGTGTCCCAGAAATCCGCCCAGCTGGTCGGTGCGCTGGTCAGCTTGTCGGAGTTGTAGGCCAGCACGGTCGACCACACAAAGAAGCCCACGCCGCACGGCTGGATCGCGCCTTTGACGTAATCGCCGCTGTTGCCGAACAATTTCGAGTCCAGCGGCTCGAACATGTCTTCGTCGCAGCCACGGGACAGTTCTGGCGATTCCACTTCCACCAGGTCCCAGGACACGCTCTTGGTGTCGACCATGGCTTTGACCTTGGCCATCTCGCCGTTGTACTCGCCGGCGACGATCTTGCCGTTGCCCGCGCTTTCCCACGGTGCATAGAAGGCCTTGACCTGGGCCGCCTTGTTCGCGCCGCCGAAGGACACGACCGTCAGGTCCGGGCCCGCCATGGCGTGTGTCGCGCCCATCAAGCTCAATGCCAGAACGGAATACTTCAAGGAACTCAACATTGTTGTTCTCTCCACGTGCAGGGTTGGTGAAGCCATGGGGGCGATCAATTCGCCTCTAGAAGTGGGTCGAGTGCGCGAACGTGCTCGACTTGCCAGCCAATCGGTACCACGTCGCCGACCGCCAGGGCCGGGTCCAGCTCGGCAATCGGTTGTTTCACAAAAAAGTCGGCCTTGCCGCAGACTTCCAGGCGCACACGCACGTGGTCGCCCAGGTAGATGAATTCCGCCACCCGCCCAGAGAAACGGTTCACGCAGCTTTCGCTGGAGCCATTGAGGCTCACGCGCTCCGGGCGCACCGACAAGGTCACCGGGCCGCCGACCTGGCCGACGTTCACCGCCAGCGCCTCGACCTTCTCACCGCGCGCCAACTCGACCACGCAACGGTCGCCGGTATGGCTGTGCAGGCGGCCATTGAGGCGGTTGTTCTCGCCGATAAAGTTGGCGACAAAGGTGTTCTTCGGTTCTTCATACAGGGTGCGCGGCGCGGCGATCTGCTGGATCTCGCCCTGGTGGAACACCGCCACACGGTCAGACATGGTCAGCGCTTCGCCCTGGTCGTGGGTCACGTACACCACGGTCACGCCGAGGCGCTGGTGCAGGTGCTTGATCTCCATCTGCATGTGTTCGCGCAGTTGCTTGTCGAGGGCGCCGAGGGGTTCGTCCATCAGCACCAGCTGCGGCTCGAACACCAGCGCGCGGGCCAAGGCCACACGCTGTTGCTGGCCGCCGGAGAGTTGCGCCGGGTAGCGCTGGGCGAAGGCGTCGAGCTGGACCATGCTCAGCACGCGTTTGACCCGTTCGCTGATGTCGGTCTTGCTCAAGCCACGCACCGACAGCGGAAACGCCAGGTTCTCGGCGACGGTCATGTGCGGGAACAACGCGTAGTTCTGGAACACCATGCCGATGTCGCGCTTGTGCGGTGGCACGTTGTTGATCGAACGCCCGGCCAGCTGGATTTCCCCGGCGGTCGGCGTTTCAAAGCCGGCGAGCATCATCAGGCTGGTGGTCTTGCCCGAACCGGAAGGCCCGAAAGCTGACCAGCACATCATTTGAATCCACCTCGCTCATACCCGCACCTTTGTATTTTGGACTGCTGTGGCACAAGCGTAGTCCAGGCGCGAGCCCCCGGAAATCGGGGGCCAGGAGAGAATTGCATCAGCCGGATGGAAGGTTGCGTGTAGGGATTGCCCTACACGAATGGCGGGGATGGGACAGTGCCACAGCGCCAGGCGCCGGGAATGGCGTCAGCGCGGTTTAACAGGGGTCGCAAACAGGCATGTAGTCACAACAGCTTGTGTTCCATGGCGTACTTCACCAGCTCCGCCAGCGAGGTGATATTGAGCTTTTGCATCAGCCGCGCCTTGTGGGTGCTGATGGTCTTGCTGCTCAGGGCCAGTTGCTGGGCGATGTCATTGACGTTGGCGCCCTGAGCCAGGCGTTCGAACACCGAGAACTCGCGTTCAGACAGTAATGAGTGCAGCGGCCGCGCATCGGTCAGGCCGACTTCGAAGACCATGCGGTCGGCCAGGTCAGGGTCGATATAGCGCCCACCGGCCGCGACTTTGCGGATCGCCGTAAGCAACAGCGCAGGGTCGCTGTCCTTGGTCGCATAGCCGGCGGCGCCAACCTTCAGGGCGCGCGCGGCCATTTGCGCTTCATCGTGCATCGACAACACCAGGATCGCCGGCGGGTTGTTCAACGCGCGGATCCGCGCAATCGCTTCCAGACCGTTGACGCCGGGCATCGAGATATCCAGCAACACCACCTCGCACGGCACATGGCGCAGGGTCTCGAGCAACTGCTCGCCATTGCTGGCCTCGCCCACCACCAGCAGGTCTTTGGCCAGGCCGATCAATTGCTTGATGCCTTCTCGAACGATGGTGTGGTCTTCGGCTACCAGTACGCGAATCACAAGGGCTTCCTCTTATCGTTATGCATCCAGCGGCACCGTGACACTCAGGGTGGTGCCCTCGCCCAATTCACTTTCCAGGCTCAACTGCCCGCCCATGATCAGCACCCGCTCGCGCATGCCCACCAGGCCGAACGACACCGGGCGGCCTTGGGGCTGGACGAAACCTGTGCCGTCGTCGCTGATGGTCAGCCGCAGGTTGTTGCCTTCTACCACCAGGGTCAGCTCGACAGTATGCGCCTGGGCATGGCGCATCACATTGGTCAGCGCCTCCTGCAGGATACGGAACAGGCCGATGGCCTTGGCGTCACTCAGGGCCGGCAGGTTATCCGGAACCTGCACCAGGCAGGGGATTTGCGTGCGCGCTTCGAAACGCCGCGCCTGCCATTCGATGGCCGAGGCGATGCCGGCGTCGAGAATTGGCGGGCGCAGCGCGGTTGCGACGTCCCGTACCAGTTGGAACAGTTGGGCGATCAGGCGCTTCATGCTGTTCAGGCGTTCATGCAGGCCGGGGTCCAACTGCGCGTAGGCCAATTCGCACATGGAGGTTTCAAGCTTGAGCACGGTGAGCATCTGCCCGAGTTCGTCGTGCACCTCGCGGGCGATGCGCGCTTTCTCTTCTTCGCGCACGGTTTCCAGGTGGGCCGACAGCTCGCGCAGTTGCGCCTCGCTTTGCAGCAACGCGGCCAGGGTGCGGCGCAGCTCGGTGACGTCGTTGAGGTAGACCACCAGGTACTCGGCCTCGGCAAAGCGCAGAAAACTCAACGACACGTTGGTCGGCAGGATGCTGCCATCGGCACGCCGGCAGTCGGTGGCAAAGTTCTGCGGGCCGTCTTCACTGGCCCGTGCGCGTTTCCACAGGTTGAGCCAGCGGTCCATGTCCAGGGTCGGGTCGAGATCGACCAGCGGGCGCTCGATCAAGGCGCCGGGGCCATAACCGAGCATGCTTTCGGCCGCGCGGTTGGCGTAGCGCACATGGCTGTCCCAGTTGACCCAGAGAATGCCGACGGTGCTTTGGTCGATAGAAAACTGCGTCAGCCGCAACGCCTCGGCACCGGCGGCGCGGGCCGCGCTTTCTTCGCGGGCGGCCAACAGGTCGTGTTCCAGCCCGCGTTGCTGGCGGCGCTGCCAGAACACGATGGCCAGGCTCGCGAGCAGGAACAGGCCCAGCAACAGGCTGACGTTCTGCCACAGACCGGGGGATTCCGCCAGGCGTGGGTATTTGGCTTGCAGCCAGCGGTTGTGCAATTGGTCCAGGTCGCGGGCGGGGATGGCGCGCAAGGCGCTTTCCATGATGCCGGCCAGCTCCGGCCATTCGCGACGCGTGGCCACCCGCAGCAGTTGCGGCAGGCCGATATCGCCTACCACCGCCAGCCCGGCAAACTCGGCCTCACCGGACAGCCGACTCAACTGCGCTTCATCCACTACGGCATACCGCGCCTGCTGGCTGACCAGCAACTGCAAGGCCTGGCGCTCCATGGGCACGCCTTGCAGGTTGAGCGCCGGGTAAGTGCTGCGCAGATAATCGGCCACGGCGCTGGGCATGCGCACGGCGACGCGGGATTGGTCATCGAGTTTTTCCAGTTCCACCGCCCCGCCGCCGTCACGGATACCAACGATGTGCTGGGGCACGCGCATATAGGGGTCGCTGAACAGCCACAGGCGCAAACCGGCCGGGGTTTGTTGCAGGCCGGGCGCGATATCCACTTCGCCGTCGCGTACGGCGGCCTCCAGTTGTTCCTGGTTGGGAAAGTTGCGCCAGGTCACGTCGATATTCAGCGCCTTGGTCAGCCACTGCATCAACTCCACATTGGCCCCGGACAAGCGTTGCAGGCGCCGGTCGTATTGCGCGTAGGGCGCCTGCAACACCAGGCCCACCCGCAGCTCCGGGTGCGCCGCCAACCATTCACGTTGCTGCGCAGTGAGTTGCGCCTGCGGTGCGGCGGGCGTGGGAGCGGCATTTGCCATCAAGGCAACACACAAACAGCCGATAACCAGCAGACAGCGAAAACCCATGATCCACGTCTCACATCACTGACAAATACTGACCAACCCATTAGGCTGCTGGAATCACTTCTGGCCGGAAATCAACGATGCCCCATCGAAACCGTTCGGCACTGCCAGCATTGTGCCTGTCACTGCTGGTTACCAGTGCCTTTTCTGTGCAGGCCGCAGACGCACCCGCGCCGGCCGCCGAAAAACCCGCAGAGCGCCAGCCCTTGCCCGAGCGCAGCCTGGAAGAAGCCAGCGCGCTGGAGCGTAAAATCCCGCAACAGGAACAGCAACAGTTGCAGGCCGGCAGCGACTCGTTCCTCGCCCTGTGGAAACCGGCCAACAGCGCCGAGCCCGAAGGTGTGGTGATTATCGTCCCGGGCGCCGGCGAAAATGCTGACTGGCCGCAAGCAATCGGCCCCTTGCGGCGCAAATTGCCGGATGCCAATTGGGGCAGCCTCAGCCTGTCGCTGCCGGATATCAGCGTAGACACCCTGCCGCCGCGCGCCGCGCCAGCGCCCGCCGCCACCGTGGACACCAGCAGCAAAGACGCGGCCACCGCCGACAAACCGATCGAACAGGCCGCCAGCGCCGAAGCTGAAGGCACCGATCCGGCCGTACTTCCCGGCGCCGACGAGCAGGATAAAACCGATGCTTCGCGCATCTTCGCGCGCATCGACGCCGCCGTGGCCTTCGCCCAAACCCAGAGCGCACGCAGCGTGGTGCTGCTCGGCCATGGCACCGGCGCCTGGTGGGCTGCGCGTTACCTGAGCGAGAAACAGCCGTCCCAAGTGCAGAAACTGGTGATGGTGGCCGGTAAAACACCGGCGGCACGCACGCCGGACCTGCAGCAACTGGCGCCGACCTTGAAAGTGCCGACGGCGGATGTCTTCTATCAAGATGCCGCTCAGGATCGCAAAAACGCCCAGGAGCGCGCCCAGACCGCCAAGCGTGCGAAGAATGATGGTTATAAGCAGGTGTCGCTCAAGACCTTGCCCGGCAACAGCGCTGCCGAGCAGGAGCAGCTGTATCGCCGGGTTCGCGGCTGGTTGAGCCCGCAGGCCAGTGCGGACTGACCCCAATTCCAAAAACACCAGAGAATCCATGTGGGAGGGGGCTTGCCCCCGATAGCAGAGTGTCAGGCACTTTATTTGCCACTGATACACCGCTATCGGGGGCAAGCCCCCTCCCACATTGGATTGTGATTTGTCAGGGCAAACTTCTTAGCGAAAATCCCGCCGCTCACGAATCAACGCATAAGCATTGTGCAATTCGCGGGTGCGCTCGGTTGCCTCGCGCACTTGCAAAGGGGTAGCGCCACTACCGGCCACCTTGTCCGGATGGTGGCGGCTGAGCAGGCGGCGATAAGCGCGCTTGATCGCCGATGGCTCAGTGGTGGCCGTCACGCCAAGCAAGCGCAACGCGTCCTGATAGCTGCCGCCCCGATTGACCAGCGGCTTGCGCTCCGGCGCGTAATCAGCCGCCAATGCCTGGAGTTGTTGCGGCGTCCAGCCCAGCCATTTGCCCCACAGGTCGATCAGGTCGCGCTCGGCGTCATCCGCCTTGCCGTCCGCCCAGACCATTCGCCAGCACGCACGCAACACACCTTCTGCCGCATGGGGTTGAGCCTTGAGCACGCGCAAATAGCTGCGCACTCGGTCGGAGCCGGACTTGCCGCGATTGAACGCGGCAATGGCGCGACGCTGGGCCGATTCGGTCATGTCCAGAGAGCGCATCTCCTGCCGCGCCTGCTGGATATGCCCGTCGACCACGCGCCCACCGCTTTTGGCCAGGCGCCCCAACAACACAAACAACAATTCATCATTGCGCAGCGCGGCGCGCCCGCCGAGGCGTTCGCGCAATTGCGCCCAGCTTTGCAGGTGCAGGCGGCGGTCCAGCGCCTGCCCCAACAGCGCACCCAATATGGCCCCCGGAATGCTGGCAATGGCAAAGCCAGCCCCGGCGCCGATCAGCGTCCCTGGCCACAACACGTTACTGGCCCGCTGTCAGCAGGGTTTCGACTTGCGCCAGGCGCTCCAGCGTGCCGACATCAATCCAGCGTCCCGCCATGTGTTCCCCCGTTACCAAACCTTTCGCCATGCCCGCCCGCAATAGCGGCGCCAGCTTGAAGGCACCGGCACTGCAACCCGCGAACAACTGTGGGTCGAGCACTGAAATGCCACTGAAGGTCAGGTTATCGGCACCCGGCGCCGCATCATGAAGCAAACCCTGGTCGAGGTAGAAATCCCCGCCCGAGGGGTGATGCGCCGGGTTGTTGACCATCACCAGATGCGCCAGGCCCTGGAGCGGTTGGCGCAGCCGGGTGAAGTCGTAGTCGGTCCAGATATCGCCGTTGACCACCAGGAACGGCTCATGGCCCAGCAACGGCAACGCCTGGAAAATCCCGCCGCCGGTTTCCAGCGGCTCGCCTTCCGGGGAGTAGCGGATGCGCACGCCATACTGCGCGCCATCGCCCAGGTAGCTTTCGATCTGCTGGCCGAGCCAGGCGTGGTTGATCACGATGTCGGTGAAACCGGCCTTGGCCAGCGCCTCCAGGTGATACTCGATCAGGCGCTTGCCGCCGGCCTGCACCAGCGGCTTGGGCGTGTGCAGGGTGAGCGGGCGCATGCGCTCGCCCTTGCCCGCTGCCAGGATCATCGCCTTCATACGCTGGCCTCGGCGGGCTGGCGCAGGCTGCTCAGCAGTTCGGCCAGTTCGCTCAACTCCGGACGTTCAGCCAGCACCGCTTCTATATAAGCAAAGAAGCGCGGCACGTCGGCCAGGTAGCGTGGCTTGCCATCGCGATGGCAAATGCGCGCGAAAATCCCGATGACCTTGAGGTGACGCTGCACGCCCATCAGGTCGCTGGCGCGTAGGAATTCGCTGAAACTTTCCTGCACCGGAATGCCGGCTTGCCCGGCGCGCTCCCAGTAGCCGCGCTGCCATTCACGCACGCGGGCCTGGGGCCAGCTGAGGAAAGCGTCCTTGAACAGGCAGGTAATGTCGTAGGTCACCGGGCCGTACACCGCATCCTGAAAATCCAGTACGCCGGGGTTCGGCTCGCTGATCATCAGGTTGCGCGGCATATAGTCGCGATGCACCAGCACTTTGGGTTGCGCCAGGGCGCTGTCGATCAGGTGATCGCTGACGCGCTGCCACAAGGCTTGCTGGCGGGTATCGAGTTCGATACCCAGGTGCCGGCGCACGTACCACTCCGGAAACAATTCCAGCTCGCGGCGCAGCAAGGCCACGTCATAGCTGGGCAGCGGCGCATCCATCGGTAATTGCTGAAAAGCCAGCAAGGCATCGATGGCATCGGCGAACAAGGGGTCGGCGTTTTGCTCGTCGATCACGTCCAGGTAAGTCTTTTTGCCCAGGTCATTGAGCAAAAGAAAGCCGCGCGGCAAATCTTCTGCATAAATTTTTGGAACATTTATTCCCGACTTTGCCAATAAATGGGCGATATCGACGAAGGGTTTGCAGTTTTCCTGGGGGGGTGGAGCGTCCATGACGACGAAGGTTCGAGCGCCGCCTTCCCAACGGAAGTAGCGCCTGAAACTCGCGTCGCTGCTGGCCGCGGTCAATGTGGCCGGGGGTACGGCACCCCAGCCTTGAGCGTTGAAAAGGATCGGCAACTGCTCATCCAGCCAGACTTC